>Ga0209382_10000584_pt1 | contig 59616 bp, 55 predicted proteins | sample SoiMetdeltSBSDD5_FD_187599 | JGI IMG/M metagenome (GOLD analysis project Ga0209382, IMG submission 187599) | Bulk soil microbial communities from a Populus tree surrounding site in Tennessee, USA - Soil MetaG P. deltoides SBSDD5 (SPAdes) (version 2) | ecosystem: Environmental > Terrestrial >...
TCCCGGGGGACGATGGCCGCGACCGCTCCAGGCGAGGAGCCGGACCGTGGGAGGAGAGCGGACGCCGATGGGCCCGCAAGCGCAGGTCGAGGCGTGCGGGCGAGACGCCGCGGCGCTGCTGGGCCGGCTGCTCGGCGACGACCTGGTGGCCGTCTACCTGGGCGGCTCGGGGGCGCTGGGCGGGGTCGCGGCCGGGCAGAGCGACGTCGACCTGGTCGCGGTCTGCGCCGCCACCCCCGGCGACGAGCTGCGGCGGGCCATCGTCGACGGCCTGGGGGGGCTGGCCATGGGCTGGCCGGTGCGGGGGCTGGAGTTCGTGCTCTACACCCGGGCGGCGGTCGCCGCCCCGGCCGAGCGGCCCGGCTTCGAGCTCAACCTCGACGTCGGCCCGCGGATGCCGTACCACCTGTCGCTGGGCCCGGCGGCCGAGCCGGCCCACTGGTTCGTGCTCGACCTGGCCATCCTGCGCGACCACGGCCGCCCGCTGGCCGGCCCTCCGGCCCGCGACCTGATCGGCCCCATCCCCCGCCGGCGGCTGCTGGAGGCGCTGCGCGACTCGCTGGCCTGGCACGGAGCTCACGAGCCGGCCCTCCAGCAGAGCGTGCTCAACGCCAGCCGGGGCTGGCGCTTCGCCGAGGAGGGCGTCTGGTCCTCAAAGGACGACGCCGGCGCCTGGGCCCTGGCCCGGGTCGACGACCGGGCGGCGGTCGAGGACGCCCTGGCCATCCGCCACGGCGACCGGTCCCGCACCCTCGACCCGGCCCGCGTCGACGCCTTCCGGCGCCGCGTCCTGGACCGGGTCGAGCACGCCTTGAGGCAGGAGGGCTGAGCGGCGATGCGACGGCTGTTCCCGGACCCGCTGGACCCGGTCGACCCGGCCGATCGTGGTCACCGTGGCCGGCGCGCCGCCCGACGCCCTGGCCCGAGCGGCCGAGGTGGCGACGTGGTGGTGGCCGGCGACCGCGGCGTCGACCTGGCCGTGGTCCTGGACGCCCTGGGCGGGCGCGGCCACCGGGCCGTCCTGGCCGAGGGAGGCCCGACCCTCAACGCCCAGCTGGCCGCCGCCGGCCTGCTGGACAAGCTCTGCCCCAGCCTCTCCCCCCGCCTGGTTGGCGGGACGGCCAAGCGCACCCTGGACGGCCTCGAGATCCCCGGCACCACGCCGCTCGGTCTGCGAGCAGGACGGGTTCCTGTTCCTGCGCCACCGCCCGGGGCCGGGTCGCTAGACTTCCCGGCCATGGAGCCACTGATGTACGGCGAGCTGGCCGGCTGGTGGCCGCTGCTGTCGGCGCCGGCCAGCTATGCCGAGGAGGCGGAGATCTACCGGCGGCTGCTGGTCGAGGCCGGTGACCGGCCGCCGGTGACCGTGCTGGAGCTGGGCTCGGGCGGCGGCAACAACGCCTCCCACCTCAAGGCCCACTTCCAGCTCACCCTGGTCGACCTGTCGGAGGGCATGCTCGAGGTCAGCCGGGAGCTCAACCCGGAGTGCGAGCACGTCCAGGGGGACATGCGCACGGTCCGGCTCGGCCGGAGCTTCGACGCCGTGTTCGTCCACGACGCGATCGGCTACATGACCACCACCGAGGACCTCGCCCAGGTGCTGGCGACGGCGTTCGTCCACTGCCGGCCGGGCGGGACGGCCCTGTTCGCCCCCGACCACCTGCGAGAGAACTTCCGCACCGGCACCGACTGGGGCGGCCACGACGGCGACCTGGGCCGCGGCGCTCGGTTCCTGGAGTGGACCTGGGATCCCGACCCGCTCGACTCCACCTGCACCGTCGACTACGCCTACCTGCTGCGCGAGGCCGACGGCTCGGTACGGGTGGCCCACGACCGCCACCTCCAGGGCCTGTTCCCCCGGGCCACCTGGCTGGGACTGCTGGAGGAGGCCGGCTTCCGGGCCAGGGCGGTCCCGGTGGACCACTCGGAGCTGGAGCCGGGCACCTACGAGCTGTTCGTGGCCACCCGGTAGTCGACCGGGGCCGCCCACTCGATGTGGTGGTCGTAGATCCAGGCCGTCGACCGGTCGGTGACGAGGAACCGGAACACCAGCGGCAGGGCCAGGTCGCGCAGGACCCGGCCGACCGGGCCGGGGGTCTTGGCGCTGCCGGTCCGCGCCCCCTGGGCGACGATGCGTTCCACCCGCGAGCGCCGCAGCCGCTCGTAGGCGGCCAGGGCCTGGGGGATCTCGGGCAGGTCGCGCAGGCACTGGGCGAGCACCACGGCGTCCTCGGCGGCCATGGAGGCGCCCTGGCCCGAGGTGGGCGACGGGGCGTGGGCGGCGTCGCCGACGATCACCATCGGGCCCCGGTGCCAGGTCGGCACCGACGGCAGGTCGTGGGTGCTGTCGCCGGCCAGCTCCAGGCTGCCGGCGGCGATCAGGTCGCTGGCCGGGCCGTGGTCCGCGGCGAACAGCTCCACCAGCTGGCGCTGCCACCGCTCGGCGCTGGTGGCCACCCGCTCGGCCGCGGTGACCGCGGGGCGGGGGACGTTGGCGAACCAGACCGTCCCGCCGTCGGGGTCGACGACGTAGCCGAAGAAGGCCCGCCGGCCGAAGATCATGTGCCAGGCCCCGGGCTCGGTGGAGCCGGCGCTGTCGGGGGTGTAGCCGCCGAAGTTGACCAGGCCGACGTAGCGGGGGGCGGGCGCGGCCGGGTCGAGCAGCCGGCGGGTCGCCGAGTGGACGCCGTCGGCGCCGACGAGCAGGTCACCGGTGGCCCGGGTGCCGTCGTCGAAGGCGGCCGCCACGCCGCCGCCGACGGTGACCTCGGCCCCGACCAGCCGCCTGCCGTACTCGGTGTGGATGCCGCGGGCGGCCGCCTCGTCGTGCAGGGCCCGGTACAGCCGGGGCCGGCTGATGGTATGGCTCACGGTCCCGTCGGCCAGCCTGCCGCCGTTGCTGACGACCCCCAGCCGCCGGCCGGTGCCGCTCAGCAGCACGTTGGCCGGGGTCGGGAAGCCGGCGGCCAGCACCGGCCTGTCGGCGTCGATGGCCCGCAGGGCGTCCAGGCCGTTGGTGGCCACGGTGAGGTAGGAGCCGGCGTCGCCGGCCCCGGGGACGTGGGCCTCGTAGACCACCGCCTCGATGCCGGCGCGCTGGAGCGCCATCGCGGTGACCGGGCCGGCGATGCCGCCCCCGGCGATCAGTGCCTTGACCATCTGGCTGCTCCTCCGACAGATATTTCGTTTGGACGAACTAAATATAAGCTACACTGGCGAGCATGACAACCCCCTCGGAACCGGACGGCGCCCGGACGCGGACCAACCGGCGGGCCGAGCTGCTCGAGCAGCTCGAGATGGCCGGCCGGGCCTCCAGCGTGGCCACGGTGATGTTCCACACCGCCGTGGCCGCCAGGCAGGGGCTCAGCGCCAGCGAGGAGAAGGCGCTCGACCTGCTGGAACGCTCCGGGCCGCTCACCGCCGGCGAGCTGGCCAGGCAGTCGGGCCTGGCCCCGGCGTCGGTGACCGGGCTGATCAACCGGCTGGAGCACAAGGGCTTCGCCAGGCGCATCCAGAACCCCAGCGACCGGCGCAGCATCCTGGTCGAGGTCGACGTGGAGCGCCTGTACGCCCGCGTGGCCCCGCTGTTCGCCGACTGGGCCCGCTCGCTCCAGGAGCTGTACGCCGGCTACGGCGACGAGCAGCTCGAGGTGATCCTCCAGTTCCTCACCGAGGCCGCCCGCCGCCAGCAGGAGGCCACCGCCCGCATCACCGGCGACGAGGACCGGTGAACGGGTGAGCCGCACCAGCACCGTCGGGGTGCTGGTGCTGGGGGCGGCCGCGGGGCTGCTGCTGTCGCTGTACGGCCCGGCCATCCCGCAGCTCCGGCAGGCCTACGGGGTGGGCGGCGGCGGGTCGGCACTGGTCCTGAGCGCCCACTTCGCCGGGGCCATGACCGGGATCGCCTGGTGGGGGCTGGAGCGGCGCCTGGCCCCCAGGACCTGGCTGCGGGCCGCGACCGCCCTGCTGGTCGCCGGCGCGGCCGGGATCGCCTTCGCCCCGGCCTGGCCGGTCGTCCTGGCGGCGGCGTTCGTGCTCGGGGTCGGCTTCGGGGTGGTGGTGGTCGAGATCAACGTGCTGCTCGCCGACGCCTTCGGCGAGCGCGCCCCGGCCATGCTCAACCTGCTCGGCGCGACCTTCGGCGCCGGCGCCGTCGTCGGGCCGCTGGCCATCGCCGCCACCGGCGGGTACCGGCTGCCGTTCTGCGCCGGGGCCCTGCTGGCCGTGGTGGCCCTCTCCCTCACCCGGGACCTGCCGGGGGCGGCGCCCGCGCCACCGGGGCACGGCCGCGACCGGTCGCCGTCGGGGCTGGTGGGCGGGTTCGTGGCCCTGTGCGCGCTGTACGTGGGGACCGAGAGCGGCGTCGGCGGCTGGGAGACGACCAGCCTGCTGGCCGGCGGCACCGGCGCGGCGGCGGCGGCCACCTGGACGGCAGGCTACTGGGCGGCCATCACCACCGGCCGGCTGCTGGCCATCCCGCTGGCCCTGCGGGTCGCCCCGCCGGTGCTGGTCGCCGGCGCCCTGCTGGCGGCCGCGGCCGGGCTGGGCCTGGCCCACCTGCCCGGGCTCGCCCCCGCCGCCTACACCCTGACCGGCCTGGCCCTGGGGCCGGTGTTCCCCACCGCCCTGGCCTGGCTGGCCCTGGCCGCGCCGGGGGCGCGGGGGACGACGGCCATGGTGTTCGCCGCCGCCAACCTGGGCGGGGTGATCGTGCCGGTGGCGATCGGCCAGCTGGTGGACGCCAGCACGCCGGCGGTCATCCCGACCAGCGTGCTCGCGGTCGTGCTCGCCTGCCTGGCCGCGACCCTGCTGCTGCGCCGCTCGGCCGCGCACGTCCTGTGACCGCCTGGCGCTCAGCCCGACCGGCGGTCGCGGGCCATGGTCCGGTAGACGTTGATCAGGGCCTCTTTCTGGTCGTCGGACAGCACCGGGTCGGTGCGGATGGCCGACTCGACCGAGGACCCGGCCGCCCCGCCCTCCTCGCCCCCGTCCTCCAGCAGGCCGGCCTGGACCAGGAGGGTCTCGGCGGACACGTTGAGGGCGTTGGCGATCGCCTTCAGGACCCGGACCGACGGCTGGTGCAGGCCCCGCTCCAGCTGGCTGAGGTACGGGTTGGAGACCTCGGTCATCTCGGCCAGCTCCCGCAGCGACAGGTCGGCCATCTTGCGCTGGGTCCGGATGAAGGAGCCGAGGGCCTCCATCTGCGACTTCCACAGGTCGTTCATCTCCGGATCATGCTAGCACTTGACAAACCATCGGCGTGCTAAGTATAGTTTGCGCAGCACGGAGAGAACCTACGGAAAGGAAGCACCTTGGCCACCACCAAGACCGCCACCGACGACCTGCAGGGCCAGGTCCTCGACACCATCCGCAAGGGCCAGGAGGCCGTCGTCGACGGCCTGCGCAGCTGGACCGAGGCAGCCGAGCAGTTCGTGCCCCGCACCGCTGCCTGGCCTGGCGCCGAGCGCTACCCCTCCCCGGCCGAGCTGGTCGACACCGCCTACGACTTCGCCGCCGAGCTGCTCAAGGCCCAGCGCGAGTTCCTGCACAAGGCGATCGAGGTGACCACCCCCCTCTACGAGCGGATCGAGGCGGAGGGCACCAAGGCCGCCAAGAGCGTCAAGAGCTGACCCAGCCCCCCAAACGGGAATCCCCCGGTATGACGAGGCCCATCCAGGGCCTCGTCGTGCTTTCCGGGCCAGTTGACGCAGTACGCGGCTGCTCGTCATAGTGACCATGGGATGGATCGACAGGATACCGAACGGGTCGCCGAGCGCGCGGCCGAGGCCCTTGGCCCCGAGGCCGGGCTCGTGGCCAGCCTCGACCCGGTCTCACTGGCCCGGGCGATGGCCGAGGTGGGGGCCGGACTGGCCCGCCATCCCTTCGGCGGGGCGCTGGCCGGGCTGCGGTACGCCGCCGGCCTGGCCGCCACCGGCGCGGTCGGCGCGGCCAGGTTCCTGGGGGCCCAGACCAGCCCTCCGATCCCGCCGCCGGCCGGGGACCGCCGCTTCGCCGACACCGCCTGGGACGACAACCCCCTGTTCTTCGGGCTCCAGCAGGGCTACCTGCTGACGGCCCGGCTGGCCAGGGAGCTGGTGGCCGCGGCCGAGCTGGGACCGCGCTGGCAGGGCAAGGCCGAGCTGGCCACCCAGCTGCTGATCGACGCCACGGCGCCCTCGAACTTCCTGGCCACCAACCCGGCCGCGCTCAAGCGGGCCTTCGACACCGGCGGGCGCAGCGCCGCCAAGGGGCTCAACAACCTCCTGGACGACCTGGTCAGCAACGGCGGCAAGCCGCGCCAGGTCGACGCCACCCCGTTCACCCTGGGCGAGAACCTGGCCGCCACCAAGGGCAAGGTGGTGTTCCGCAACTCCCTGATGGAACTGCTCCAGTACGAGCCGACGACCCGCACCACCTACGAGACGCCGATCCTGTGCAGCCCGCCCTGGATCAACAAGTACTACGTGATGGACCTGGCCCCCGGGCGCAGCTTCATCCAGTGGGCGGTCGACCATGGCCACACCGTGTTCGCCATCAGCTACCGCAACCCCGACCAGACCATGCGCGGGATCAAGCTGGACGACTACCTGCTCCAGGGCCCGGTGACCGCCCTGGACGTGGTCCGCGACATCACCGGGGTGCCCCAGGCCAACGTGGTCGGGCTGTGCCTGGGCGGCACCCTGACCACCATGCTGATCGCCTACCTGGACGCCATCGGCGACCAGCGGGTCCGGTCGGCGACCCTGCTCAACACCCTGGTCGACTTCTCATCACCCGGGGTGCTGGGGGCCTTCACCGACGCCGAGACGGTCGAGCGCCTGGAGGCCAAGATGGCCCGCCAGGGCTACCTCGAGGGCCGCGAGATGGCCACCACCTTCGACCTGCTGCGGGCCAACGACCTGATCTGGAACTACGTGACCAGCAACTGGCTCATGGGCGAGCACCCGCCGGCCTTCGACATCCTGGCCTGGAACGCCGACTCGACCCGCATGCCCGCGGCCATGCACTCGTTCTACCTGCGCACCTGCTACCTGGACAACCAGCTGGCCCGGGGCGACATGGAGCTGGCCGGGGTGCGCCTGCACCTGGACGCGGTGGTCCAGGACCTGTACCTGGTCGGGGCCGTGACCGACCACATCACCCCCTGGAAGTCGTCGTACAACACCACCCGGCTGGTCAAGGGCAACTGCCGGTTCGTGCTCAGCTCCTCGGGGCATATCGCGGGCATCGTCAACCCGCCCAGCCCCAAGGCCAGGCACTGGACCAACGACGACAACCCCCCGGACCCCGACGTGTGGCTGGCCGGGGCGACCGAGCACCAGGGCTCCTGGTGGGAAGACTGGCTCGACTGGGCCAAGGCCCACGGCGGCCAGCGGCACAAGCCCCCACCCATGGGCGGCGACAAGCACCCCCCCATCGCCGACGCCCCCGGCTCCTACATCCACGAGAAGTAGCCCCGGGCCGGGGCTGTGGACAGCCGGGTCCTCCCGATCCGGCGTTGGGCGACGGGCGCCCGGGTGGGACGGACGCCCGTCAGACGGCTAGGCTCCGCCGACCTGGGGGCTCATGCGGCACGCTCGAAGATCGCCGCGATGCCCTGGCCGCCACCGATGCACATGGTGACCAGCGCCCGCCGGCCCCCGGTCCGCTTCAGCTCGTACAGGGCCTTGACGGTGAGGATGCAGCCGGTGGCTCCGATCGGGTGTCCCAGCGACACCCCGGAGCCGTTGGGGTTGGTGCGGTCCTCGGGCAGGCTCAGGTCGCGGACCACGGCCAGGGCCTGGGCCGCGAAGGCCTCGTTGACCTCGAACACGTCGATGTCGTCGACCTTCAGGTTGGCCTTCTCGAGCACCAGCCGCACCGCCGGCACCGGCCCGATGCCCATGTACTTGGGCTCGACCCCGGCGTGGGCGTAGGCGACCAGCCGCCCCAGCGGCTCCAGGCCCTTGCGCTCGGCCACCTCGGCGTCGCACAGGACCACCGCGGCGGCGGCGTCGTTGATCCCGGCCGCGTTGCCGGCGGTCACCGAGCCGTTCTTGTCGAACACCGGCTTGAGCTTGGCCATCCCTTCCAGGGTGGCGTCGGCCCGGATGTGCTCGTCGCTGTCGAAGGTGACGGTGCCCTTGCGGGACTTGAGCTCGATGGGGAGGATCTGCTCCTTGAAGTAGCCCTCGGCGGTCGCCTTGGCCGCCCGCTGGTGGCTCTGCACGGCCAGGGCGTCCTGGTCCTCGCGGGAGATGCCCCACTTGCCGGCCACGTTCTCGGCCGTGACCCCCATGTGGCAGTCGTCGAAGGGGTCGGTCAGCGCCCCCACCATCATGTCGGTGGCGCTGGTCTCGCCCATGCGCGCCCCCCAGCGCAACGCCGGCAGCCCGTAGAGGCCGCGGCTCATCGACTCGGCCCCGCCGGCCAGGGCCGCGTCGGTGTCACCGAGCATGACCAGCTGGGCGGCCGAGACGATGGCCTGGAGCCCCGACCCGCACAGCCGGTTGAGAGTGAAGGCCGGCGTCTCCACCGGCAGGCCGCCGTTCACCGACGCCACCCTGGACAGGTACATGTCGCGGGTCTCGGTGTGGATCACGTTGCCGAACACCGTGTGCCCGACCTCGGCCGGCTCGAGCCCGGACCGGCTGACCGCCTCCCGGACCACCGCCGCCCCCAGGTCGGCGGGCGGCATGTCCTTCAAGCTGCCCCCGTACTTCCCGACGGCCGTGCGGACCCCGGAAAGGACGACGACTTCACGCGCTTCAGCCACGCTGAACCTCCTTGCCTTGCACCCTCACATGTACAGTCCGCCGTTGATCCCGTAGACCTCCCCGGTGATGTAGCCCGATTCGGGGTCGGCCAGGAACTCCACCACCCGGGCGATCTCGTCCGGCTCCCCCAGGCGGCCGACCGGGATCTGGCCGATCACCCGCTGCAGGGCCTCCTCGGGCATGCCTTGCACCATCTCGGTGGCGATGAACCCCGGCGCCACCGAGTTGACGGTGATCCCCTTGCGGGCCGTCTCCAGGGCCAGGCTGTTGGTCAGCCCGAACAGGCCCGACTTGGCCGCCGCGTAGTTGGCCTGGCCGACGTTGCCCTTCTCGCCGATCACCGAGCTGATGTTGATGATCCGCCCATAGCCGTTGTCCAGCATGTGCTGGAGCACGGCCCGGCTCAGGTAGAAGGCGCCCGACAGGTTCACATGGATGACCCGGTCCCAGTCCTCCACCGACATCTTGCGGACGGTGCGGTCGATGGTGATGCCGGCGTTGTTGACCAGGATGTCCAGGCGGCCCTGTTGGTCGAACACCTCCTCGATGACCCGTTCGCAGTCGGCGGCCACGCCGATGTTGCCCTGGTGGATGGTGGCGCCTTCGTGGTCGGCGGCGAACTGCTTGGCGGTGTCGGCCCCGTGGGAGTAGCCCACGGCCACCTTGACCCCGCGGCTGGCGAGCCGGCTGCTGATCGCCAGCCCGATCCCTCGGGCGCCGCCGGTGACGAGCGCGACCTGACCGTCCATGCTGGCCATAGGGGGCCCTCCCTTCTGCCCGGGGACTACCGGGTGACGAGGACGATCTCGAACGAGTACAAGGATGCCCGGTAGAGGTGGTCGCCAAGCTCGACCGGCTGACCATTTTCGTTGTAGGTGGTCCGCTCCATGGTCAGCAGCGGCTCGCCCTTGTGCGCCTCGAGCAGCCGGGCCTCGGCGGCGCTGGCCCCTCTGGCCCCGATGGTCTGGGAGGCCAGGTGGAGGCCGATCCCGGCCGCCCGCATCAACTGGTAGAGGCCGGTCCGCTCCAGCCCATCGGCGTCGAGGGTGACCGGCCCCTTGGGCAGCCAGTTGCGCATCACGGCCAGCGGCTGGCCGTCGGCGTAGCGCAGCCGCTCGACGGCCGTGACCTCGGCCCCCTCCTCCAGCCCGAGGGCGTGGGCCACCCGGTCGGTGGCCGGCACGTTCTCCAGCGACAGCACCTTGGTCCGGGGGTTCTTGCGGCTGGCCGTCAGGTCGTCGTACAGGCTGGTCAGCTCGACCGGCCGGCGGACCTTGGGGTGGACCACCTGGGTGCCGACGGCGCGCCGCCGGACCAGGTAGCCGCGGTCGACCAGGTACTCGATGGCCCGCCGCAGGGTGGGCCGGGAGACCCTGAGCTGGTTGGCCAGGGCCAGCTCGCCGTCCAGGCGGGCCCCGGGGGGGAGCTCCCCGGTCTCGATGGCGTGCTCGAGCTGCTGGGCGACCTGGTAGTACATGGGCACGGGGCTGTATCGATCGACGGTGATCGACGCCGGCGAGAACGTCATGCGCCTAGCCCCCGAATCGTGCGTCCCCCCCAGACCGAACATTGTAATGAAGTCAGGACAAAGGGTTGACAGCGGTACCTAATGAGTAGTAGTTACGGTATTGTAACAACGGCTGTCCACCCCCTCGGCGATCCCGGTCCCTCAGCAGCATGGTGGGAGGTACGCCATGCCGGTGGCGTCCTGATGCTCGGCGACCGCAACGCGATCTTCGACGTCCTGACCATGGGGCGGATCGGGGTCGACGTCTACCCCCTCCAGGTCGGGGTGTCGCTGCGCGAGGTCACCACCTTCGGCAAGTACCTGGGCGGCAGCCCGAGCAACGTGGCCGTGGCCGCGGCCCGCTACGGCCGGCGCAGCGCGGTCATCACCCGCACCGGCGAGGACCCGTTCGGCGAGTACCTGCACGACGCCCTGCGTGGCTTCGGGGTCGACGACCGCTTCGTGACCGCCGTGCCCGGCCTGCCGACCCCGGTCACCTTCTGCGAGATCTTCCCGCCGGACGACTTCCCGCTCTACTTCTACCGCTTTCCCAAGGCTCCCGACCTCGAGATCCGCCCCGAGGAGCTTGATCTTGCCTCGATCCGGTCGGCCCGGGTCTTCTGGGTGACGGTGACCGGCCTTTCCCAGGAGCCCAGCCGCAGCGCCACCCTCCGGGCGCTGGAGGCCAGGGCCGACGCCCACCGGAATCGGACCGACGCAGGCCGCACGGCCTCGACCTCGGGGAGGGAGGCCTCGGCCGGGGCCAGGGCGGGCATCACCATCCTCGACCTGGACTACCGGCCGATGTTCTGGCCCTCCAGGGAGGAGGCCCGGCCCTGGGTGCAGCGGGCCCTGGAGCACGTCACCGTGGCCGTGGGCAACCTCGACGAGTGCGACACCGCCGTGGGCGAGCGCGAGCCACGGGCGGCCGCCCAGGCCCTGCGCGACCGCGGGGTCGAGGTCGTGGTGGTCAAGCAGGGGCCCAAGGGCGTGCTGGCCCGTGACGACCGCACCGAGGTCGAGGTGCCGCCGGTGCCGGTCGAGGTGGTCAACGGCCTGGGCGCCGGGGACGCCTTCGGCGGGGCCCTGTGCCACGGGCTGCTGGCGGGGTGGGACCTGGAGCGGCTGATGCGGTTCTGCAACGCCGCCGGGGCGCTGGTCGCCTCCCGGCTGGCCTGTGCCGACGCCATGCCCGACGCCGCCGAGGTCGAGGCGCTGCTCGAGGAGGCCCTCAATGCTGGATGAGCGGTACCGGACCCTGCTGGAGGCCAGGACCCGCCGGCCGGAGACGATCGCCGAGGCGGCGGCCCGCCGGGCCCGCCCGGCCTCGGTGTTCAACGAGCACGGCCGGCTGATGATGATCGCGGCCGACCACCCGGCCCGCGGGGCCCTGCGGGCCGGCGAACGGGCCCTGGCCATGGCCGACCGGACCGAGCTGCTCGACCGCCTCTGCCTGGCCCTGTCCCGCCCCGGGGTCAACGGCGTCCTCGGCACCCCCGACATCCTCGAGGACCTCCTGCTGCTGGGGGCGCTGGAGCACAAGGTGGTCGTGGGGTCGATGAACCGCGGCGGCCTGGCCGGGACGGTGTTCGAGATCGACGACCGCTTCACCGCCTACGACGCGGCCAGCCTGGCCGCGGCCGGGTTCGAGGGCGGCAAGATGCTGCTGCGCATCGACCCCGACGACCCGAGCACGGTGGCCACGGTCGAGGCCTGCGGGCGGGCGGTGAGCGACCTGGCCGCGCGCCGGCTGCTGGCCATGGTCGAGCCGTTCATCTCCCACCGGGTCGACGGGCGGGTCCGGATCGACCTGGGCGCCGATGCGACCATCCGGGCCATGACCGTGGCCGCCGGGATCGGCAACACCTCGGCCTACACCTGGCTCAAGGTCCCGGTGGTCGAGGAGATGGAGCGGGTCATGGCCGCAACCACCCTGCCCGCGCTGCTGCTGGGCGGCGAGGTCGCCGCCGCCCAGGACGCGGCCTTCGAGAGCTGGCGCAAGGCCCTCAAGCTCCCCACCGTCCAGGGCCTGGTCATCGGCCGGTCGCTGCTGTACCCGCCCGACGACGACGTCGCCGCGGCGGTCGACACCGCGGTCGGCCTGCTCCAGGAGGGAAGCGCTTGACCGGGAGGGGTTTGGGGAACCCCGGAGGGCTGCCCCAATGAACCAGGAAAAGCTCTACCTGGAGCGAGGGACGACCGCCGACGGGGCCTGGTCGCTGGTCATCACCCCCGAGCAGGCCGGCTGGGCCTACTGCGGCCTGCGCGTGCTGGAGCTGGGTCCCGGCGCCTCCCACAGCTTCGCCAGCGGCGGCGACGAGCTGCTGGTCATGCCGATGGAGGGCGGCGGGGTGGTGGAGTGCGAGTCGCGCCGGTTCGAGCTGGCCGGCCGCGACGGCGTGTTCACCGGCGTCACCGACTTCGCCTACGTGCCCAGGGACGCCGAGGTCCGCGTCTCCAGCCGGGACGGGGCCAGGTTCATCCTGCCCTCGGCCCTGGCCACCTCCCGCCTGGAGCCGGCCTACGGGCCGGCCGAGGAGGTCCCGATCGAGCTGCGCGGCGCCGGCCGGTGCAGCCGCCAGGTCAACAACGTCTGCACCCCGGCGTCGTTCCCGGCCGACAAGATGATCGTGGTCGAGGTCCTCACCCCGGGCGGCAACTGGTCCTCCTACCCGCCGCACAAGCACGACGAGCAGCGCCCCGACGAGGTCGAGCTGGAGGAGATCTACTACTTCGAGACCGCCGGCGAGGACGGCCTCGGCTACCAGCGGGTCTACAGCTCGGGGCCGGACCGCCAGATCGACGTGTGCGCCGAGGTGCGCGGCGGCGACGTGGTCCTCGTCCCCTACGGCTACCACGGGCCGTCGATGGCCGCCCCCGGCTACGACCTGTACTACCTCAACGTCATGGCCGGACCCGCGCCGGAGCGGGCCTGGCGCTTCTGCGACGACCCGGCCCACGCCTGGGTCCGCGGGACCTGGGACGGCCAGGAGATCGACCCCCGCCTGCCCATGACCGGACATGGAGACAGCGCATGAGCGGCACCCGACGGCTGACCATGGCCCAGGCCCTGGTCGAGTTCCTGGCCAGCCAGCACAGCGAGCGCGACGGCAACACCCAGCGCCTGTTCGCCGGCTGCTTCGGGATCTTCGGCCACGGCAACGTCGCCGGCGTGGGCCAGGCCCTGCGCCAGTACGCCGACCGGCTCCCCTACCACATGGCCCGCAACGAGCAGAGCATGGTCCACATCGCCTCCGGCTACGCCAGGCAGCGTAACCGCCTGGCCACCTTCGCCTGCACCTCCTCGATCGGCCCGGGCGCGACCAACATGGTCACCGGCGCGGCCACGGCCACGGTCAACCGCCTGCCGGTGCTGCTGCTGCCGGGCGACATCTTCGCCTCCAGGGTCGCCCCGCCGGTGCTCCAGCAGCAGGAGTCGGCAGGCGGCCCCGACGTGAGCGCCAACGACGCCTTCCGGCCGGTGTCGCGCTACTGGGACCGGATCAACCGGCCCGACCAGCTCCCCGGCTCGCTGCTGGAGGCCATGCGGGTGCTGACCGACCCGGCCGAGACCGGGGCGGTCACCCTGGCCCTGCCCCAGGACGTCCAGACCGAGGCCTTCGACTACCCCGAGGAGCTGTTCTCCCGGCGCGTCTGGCACGTGGCCCGGCCCGCGCCCGAGCCGGCGATGCTGGCCCGGGCGGTCGGGGTGCTGCGCGGGGCCCGCCGGCCGCTGCTGGTGGCCGGCGGCGGGGTCATCTACTCCGAGGCCACCGACGCCCTCCGGGCCCTGGTCGAGGCGACCGGGGTCCCGGTGGCCGAGACCTACGCCGGCAAGGGCTCGATGCCCTACGACCACCCGTCGGCCCTGGGGGCCATCGGCGTGACCGGGACCGACGGGGCCAACGCCATGGCCCGCCAGGCCGACGTGGTGGTGGGCGTCGGCACCCGCTGGGCCGACTTCGCCACCGCCTCCCAGAGCATCTTCGCCGACCCCGAGGTCCGGTTCGTCAACGTCAACGTCGCCCCGGTGGACGCCTTCAAGCACGCCGCCACCCCGGTGGTGGCCGACGCCCGGGCGGCCCTGGAGGCGCTGGCCGAGGCCCTGGCCGGCTGGCGGGCCGACGAGGACTGGCGCCAGGCGGCGGCCCGGCACAACCGCGACTGGGACGCCAAGGTGGAGCGGGTCTACCGGGCCGGGCACGGCCCCCTGCCCAGCCAGGGCGAGGTCATCGGCGCCGTCAACGACGCCGCCGAGCCCCGCGACGTGGTCGTCTGCGCCGCCGGCAGCATGCCCGCCGACCTCCACAAGCTGTGGCGGACCCGCGATCCCAAGCAGTTCCAGCTGGAGTACGGCAACTCCTGCATGGGCTACGAGATCCCCGGCGCCATCGGCATCCGCCTGGCCGACCCGGACCGAGAGGTGTTCGCCATGGTCGGCGACGCCGGCTACCTGATGAACCCGGGCGAGCTGGTCACGGCCGTGGCCGAGGGGGTCAAGATCATCGTGGTCATCGTCCAGAACCACGGCTACGCCTCCATCGGGTCGTTGTCGGAGGCGTCGGGCAACGGCCGCTTCGGGACCAGGTTCCGCTACGGGGCCGACGGCGGCGACGGCGACCTGCTGCCGGTCGACCTGGCCGCCAACGCGGCCAGCCTGGGGGCTCGGGTCCTCGCCCCGCGCACGGTCGGGGAGCTGGCCGGCGCCCTCAAGGAGGCCCGCGAGGCCGACGGGCCGGTGGTGGTCCACGTCGAGACCGACCCGCTCGAAAATGTGACGATCGGCGGCGCCTGGTGGGACGTTGCCGTGGCCGAGGTCTCCACCTCCGAGGACGTGCGTCGGGCACGGGCCGACTACGAGCAGAGCAAGCGAGATCAGCGGCACTACCTGTAGCGCCCAACCTGGCGGGAGGACTGCCCATGCGGACCATCAACCACTGGATCAACGGCCAGCCCGTCGCCACCTCGGCCGAGCGCACCGGGGCCGTCTACGACCCGGCCACCGGGCAGCAGACCGCCCAGGTGGCGTACGCGACGGGCGAGGACGTCGACGCCGCCGTCCGGGCCGCCCAGGCCGCCTTCCCGGCCTGGCGCGACACCTCGGTCGTCAAGCGGGCCCGGGTGATGTTCCGGTTCCTGGACCTGCTCCAGCGAAACCGGGACGAGCTGGCCCGCATCATCGCCTCCGAGCACGGCAAGGTCGTGCCCGACGCCGCCGGCGAGATCCAGCGCGGCATGGAGGTCGTGGAGGTCGCCACCGGCATTCCCCAACTGCTCAAGGGCGACTTCTCCGAGAATGTCTCCACCGAGGTGGACTGCTACTCGATCCGCCAGCCGATCGGGGTCGCGGCCGGGATCACGCCGTTCAACTTCCCCATCATGGTCCCGATGTGGATGCACCCCATCGCGATCGCCTGCGGCAACGCCTTCGTGCTGAAGCCGTCGGAGCGGGATCCGTCGGCCTCGCTGCGGGTGGCCGAGCTGTACGCCGAGGCCGGCCTGCCCGACGGCATCTTCAACGTGGTCCACGGCGACAAGGTCGCGGTCGACGCCATCCTCGACCACCCGGACATCGCGTCGGTGTCGTTCGTCGGCTCGACCCCGATCGCCCGCTACATCTACGAGCGCGGCACCTCCTCCGGCAAGCGCGTCCAGGCCCTGGGCGGGGCCAAGAACCACGCCATCGTCATGCCCGACGCCGACATGGACTCGGCCGCCGACGCGCTGGTGTCGGCCGCCTACGGCTCCACCGGCCAGCGCTGCATGGCCATCTCCACCGCCGTGGCCGTCGGCGGCAAGGCCGGCGACGCCCTGATCGACAAGGTCCTGGAGCGGGCCGGGCGGCTGCGCACCGGCCCCGGCCTCGACCCCTCCTCCGACATGGGCCCGCTGGTCACCGGGGCCGCCCGCGACAAGGTGTCCGGCCTGATCGAGACCGGCGTCAACGAGGGCGCCAAGCTGGTCCTGGACGGGCGCGACGTGCGCGTCGACGGCCACGACGAGGGCTTCTACGTCGGGCCGACCCTGTTCGACGAGGTCCGCCCCCACATGGAGATCTACAAGCAGGAAATCTTCGGGCCGGTCCTGATCGTGCTCCGGGTCGCCGACATCGACGAGGCGATCGGGATGATCAACGACAACCCCTACGGCAACGGCACGGCCATCTTCACCGCCAACGGGGCCGCCGCCCGCAAGTTCCAGAACGAGGTCCAGGTCGGCATGATCGGGGTCAACATCCCCATCCCGGTGCCGATGGCCTTCTACTCCTTCGGCGGCTGGAAGGACTCCCTGTTCGGCGACCTGCACGTCCACGGGCCCGAGGGCGTCGCCTTCTACACCCGCGGCAAGGTCGTCACCACCCGCTGGCCCGTCCCCCGCGACTCCGCCGTGGAGCTCGGGTTCCCGACGTCACGCTGACTGGAGGTGGGAATGCACGACAGGAGGAGCGACTCGCGGGCGCCACCGGCGCCATCACCCCTGTAGGCAGGATCGAGCAGAAAGGCGGATCTCGATGATCCAACTTCGTAGACACCCCCTGCGCGTGGTGCTGCTGGCGCTGCTGTTCGCGGCGGCCGCCTGTAGTAGCACCGGCGGCAAGCAGGAGGAGGCGCCCGCTGCCGGCGCGAACGCCGGGAAGGCGAACACGCCGGAGATGACGGTCCAGATGGTCACCCACGGCGCCCCCGGCGACACCTTCTGGGACATCATCCGCAAGGGCGCCGAGGCCGCCGCGGCCAAGGACAACGTCAAGTTCCAGTACTCCTCGGACCCCGACTCCGGGAAGCAGGCCACCCTGATCCAGAACGCGATCGACTCCAAGGTCGACGCCATCGCGGTCACCCTCCCCGACCCGCCGGCGATCGCGCCGACGGTGAAGAAGGCCGTCGACGCCGGCATCCCGGTCGTCGCCTTCAACGCCGGCATCGGCAACTACGCAGAGTCGGGGGCGATGTCCTACTTCGGCTCCGACGAGAGTCTGGCCGGCGAGGCGGCGGGCAAGCGCGCCTCCGAGGGGGGCTACAAGAACCTCCTCTGCGTCATCCAGTTCCAGGGGCAGGTCCAGCTCGAGGCCCGCTGCGACGGGGTGAAGAAGACCTTCACCGGCAAGTGGCAGAAGATCTATGTGAACGGTGCGGACAGGCCGTCGGAGCAGTCGACGATCGCCGCCAAGCTGAAGCAGGACCCGAACATCGACTTCGTGGTCACGCTCGGCGCGCCCGACGCACTGGCGGCCATGAACGCCGTCAAGGACTCCGGCAGCAAGGCCAAAGTCGGGACCTTCGACTTCAACCCCCAGATCCCCCCCAAGATCACCTCCGGTGAGCTTCAGTTCGCGATCGACCAGCAGCCGTACCTGCAGGGCTACCTGTCGGTCGATTCGCTGTGGCTGTACAAGAACAACGGGAACATCCTCGGCGGCGGGCAGCCGACGCTGACCGGGCCGTTCATCGTCGACAAGTCCAACATCGACGTCGTCGGCAAGTTCGCGGAGGGCGGCACCCGGTAGCCACAAGGATGGGGGGTCGCCCGCCGTGGCGGCCCCCCACGAGCACCCGAGACTCGGAGGTTCGTATGAGTCAGACAGTGGACGTCGGCACCCCGCCGGCCCCCGCCCGGGACGAGCGGGTCGCGAGAAAGTCACCGCTTGCCCGGCTGATGACTCGCCCCGAGATCGGGGCGCTGGCCGGCGCGATCGTCATCTATCTCATCTTCTTCATCGTCGCGCCCCCCTTCCGTGACGTCAACTCGCTGGCCAGCGTGCTCTATGTCAGCTCCACCTACGGCATCCCGGCGGTCGCGGTGGCGCTGCTCATGATCGGCGGGGAGTTCGACCTGTCGGCCGGCGTCGCCGTGACCAGCTCGGCGCTGGTCGCATCGATGATCAGTTACCAGTTCAGCGCCAACATGTTCGTGGGCGTCCTGGTCGCCCTGGTCGTCGCCCTGGCGATCGGCTTCATCAACGGGTATCTGGTGGTGAAGACGGGCATCCCCAGCTTCCTGGTCACCCTGGGCACGTTCTTCATGCTGCGGGGGCTCAACCTGGCCATCACCAAGATCGTCACCGGCAACGTCGGCACCAACGACGTGTCGAACATCGCGGGGTTCGAGGCGGCCAAGAAGATCTTCGCCTCGGAGTTCAGCATCGGCGGCGTCAACATCCGGATCACGCTGCTCTGGTGGCTCCTGTTCGTCATCATCGCCACCTGGGTCCTGGTCCGCACCCACATCGGCAACTGGATCTTCGCCGTCGGTGGTTCCGCACCCAGTTCCCGGGCCGTAGGCGTACCGGTGAACAAGGTGAAGATCGGCCTGTTCATGACGGTGGGATTCATGGCCTGGTTCACCGGCATGCACATCCTGTTCGCCTTCAACACCGTGCAGTCCGGTCTCGGCCTGGGCAACGAGTTCATCTACATCGTCGCCGCGGTGGTCGGCGGCTGCCTGCTCACCGGCGGCTACGGCTCGGTGATCGGGGCCGCCATCGGGGCGTTCATCTTCGGCATGGCCAACCAGGGCATCGTCTACGCCGGCTGGAACCCCGACTGGTTCTACTTCTTCCTCGGCGCGCTGCTGCTCGGGGCCATCCTCCTGAACAACTTCATCCGTCTTCGCGCGGAGGCGTCCAGATGACCACCACAGCCGACACAGCCGACACCAAGACCGCGGCGCCGCTGGTCAAGCTCACCGACGCCGGCAAGAACTACGGCAACATCATCGCCCTCCAAGGCGTCACCCTGGAGGTCGGCGGGTCCGAGGTGACCTGCGTGCTCGGCGACAACGGCGCCGGCAAGTCCACCCTCATCAAGATCATCGCCGGGCTGCACCAGCACACCCACGGCAGCTACGAGGTCGAGGGCGAGCCGGTGAAGTTCGGCTCGCCCCGCGAGGCGCTCGACCGCGGCATCGCCACCGTGTACCAGGACCTGGCGGTGGTGCCGCTGATGCCGGTGTGGCGCAACTTCTTCCTCGGCAACGAGGTCCGCAAGGGCCCGGCCATGGACATCGCCGGCATGCGCACGATGGCCAAGAAAGAGCTGCTCGACATGGGCATCGACCTGCGCGACGTCGACCAGCCGATCGGCACCCTGTCGGGCGGCGAGCGCCAGTGCGTGGCCATCGCCCGGGCGGTCCACTTCGGGGCCAAGGTGCTGATCCTTGACGAGCCGACGGCGGCCCTGGGCGTCAAGCAGTCCGGGGTGGTCCTGCGCTACATCATCCAGGCCAAGGAGCGCGGCCTCGGCGTCATCTTCATCACCCACAACCCCCACCACGCCTACCCGGTCGGCGACAACTTCCTCATCCTCAAGCGGGGCCGCAGCCTCGGCTACTGGAAGAAGAACGAGATCACCATGGGCGAGCTGACCGGGCTCATGGCCGGCGGCTCGGAGCTGGAGGAGCTCACCCACGAGCTCGAGCAAGCCGGCGGCGAGGACTCCGAGCTGCGGCAGGTCGCCCAGGTGTTCGAGCAGGAGGTGGCCGAGCTGCACGTCGCCGAGCTGGGCGCGGGACGGACGCCGCCGTCCGACAACCCCGAGGTCAAGCGCGACGCGCCCGAGCCATGAAGATCGCCCTCGACCCGTACATGCTGCGGACGGTCCCGCTGGCCGAGCTGCCCAGCTTGGTGGCCGAGCTCGGCTACGAGCACATCGAGCTGTCGCCGCGGGAGGACTTCATCCCGTTCTTCGTCCACCCGCGGGCCGACCGGGCCACCATCGCCGCCTTCAAGAAGGCGCTGGCCTCGGCCGGCGTCTCGGTCTCCTCGGTGCTGCCGCTGTACCGCTGGTCGGGGCCGGACGAGGACGAGCGCCTGGCGGCCGTCCGCTACTGGAACAGGGCCATCCAGATCGCGGTCGACCTGGACTGCCAGATCATGAACTCGGAGTTCAACGGCCGGCCCGAGGCGGCCTCGGCCTCCGAGGCCCAGTTCTGGCGGTCGCTGCAGGAGCTGCTGCCGATCTTCGAGCGCGAGGGCATGCAGCTGCGGCTGGAGCCGCACCCCGACGACTTCGTCGAGAACGGCCACGAGGCGCTGAGCCTCATCCGCGGGATCGACAACGACCTGGTCAGCTTCCTCTACTGCGCCCCCCACACCTTCCACCAGGGCGGCGACCTGGACGCCATCATGCGTGACGCCGGGCCGCTGCTGACCCAGCTGCACATCGCCGACTCCTTCGACCACCGGGGATCGTCCGGTCTCCGGTACATCCTCAACCCGCCGGGCACGCCGGCCCGCATCCACCAGCACCTGGACATCGGCCAGGGCGAGGTCGACTGGGACCTGTTCTTCGCCACCCTGACCGACGTGGGCTTCGACGGCATCGCCACCGTGTGCGTGTTCGCCTGGGAGGAGCGGGCCGAGGAGTCGTGCCGGTACAACCTCGAGCAGGTCCGCCAGTACGTGGCCAAGCACAAGGGCCGGTAGGGAGGTGCGCCGATGACCAGCACCCGGTCGCGGCTCCGGCTGGGCAGCTGCCCCGACTCCTGGGGCGTCTGGTTCCCCGACGACCCGAGCCAGACGCCCTGGCACCGGTTCCTGGACGAGCTGGCCGAGGCCGGCTACCGGTGGCTGGAGCTGGGCCCCTACGGGTACCTGCCGACCGACCCGGCGCGGCTGCGCGAGGAGGTCGACCGGCGCGGGCTGCGGGTGTCCGGCCAGGCCGTGTTCGGCGCCCTGCACGACCCCGGCAGGTGGGAGTCCGACCTGCGCGACGCCCACCAGGTGGCCGAGCTGGTCACGGCCATGGGAGCCGGTCACATGGTGCTGCTCCCGGCCGACGCGGGCCCGAACCCGCCCGAGCTCGACCGCGACGGCTGGCGGACCCTGGTCGAACGGACCGCCGAGCTGGGCCGGGTCCTCCGGGACGAGCACGGCCTGGCCGCCGTGTTCCATCCCCACGCCGACAGCTACGTCGGCACCCAGCCCCAGATCGAGCGGTTCCTGGACGAGACCGACCCGGCCGACGTCAACCTGTGCCTGGACACCGGCCACGTCGCCTACTACGGGGGCGACAACGTCGAGCTGATCCGCAGGTACCCGGACCGCATCGGCTACCTGCACCTCAAGCAGGCCGACCCGGCCGTGATCGAGCAGGTCAAGGCGGAGGGCCTTTCGTTCGCCGAGGCGGTCCGGCGCGGGGCCATGTGCGAGCCCCCCAAGGGCGAGCCCGACATGGAGGCGCTGCTGACGGCCGTGGACACCCATCTGGACGGCGAGCTGTTCGCGATCGTCGAGCAGGACCTGTACCCCTGCGACCCGGACGACCCGCTGCCGATCGCCACCCGGACCTGCAACTACCTGCGACAGCTGGGCGTCGGGAGTGATGCGCAATGACCTTGAGGATCGGGGTCGTCGGCACTGGCATGATGGGCCGGTTCCACGTGGAGCGGCTGGCCTCCAGCGTCCTCGACGCCGAGGTGGCGGCCGTCTCCGACGTGTTCGTCGAGGGGGCCAAGCAGGTGGCCGAGCAGGTCGGGGCCCGCGCCTACTCCGACGGTCACGAGCTGATCGCCGACGACCAGGTGCAGGCCGTGCTGATCGCCTCGCCCGGCCCCACCCACGAGGAGTTCACCCTGGCCTGCCTGGCCGCGGACAAGCCGGTGCTGTGCGAGAAGCCGCTGGCCCCGACGATCGACGCCTGCCTGCGGGTGCTGGAGGCCGAGGCGGCCAAGCCCCGGCGGCTGGTCCAGGTCGGGTTCATGCGCCGCTACGACGACGGCTTCCGGTCCCTGAAGGCGGCCGTGGAGGAGGGCCGGGTCGGCCGGCCGCTGCTGCTGCACTGCCGCCACCGCAACGCCGACGTGCCGCCCGGGTTCACCACCGACATGATGATCACCGACTCGGTGGTCCACGACATCGACGTGACCCGCTGGCTGCTCGGCCAGGAGGTCGTGGCCACCACCGTGTTCAAGGCCCGTCCCAGCTCGCTGGCTCCCGAGGGCCTCCAGGACCCCCAGATGGTGCTGCTGGAGACCTCCGAGGGCGTGCTGGTCGACGTGGAGAGCTTCGTCACCTGCCAGTACGGCTACGACATCCGCTACGAGCTGGTCGGCGAGTCGGGCACGGTCGCCCTGGGCGAGCAGGCCGGGGTGCAGGTCCGCGCCGAGGGTGGGCACCACGGCCCGATCCCGGCCGACTACCGGGAGCGGTTCGGCGACGCCTACCAGAACGAGCTCCAGGAGTGGGTCTCCGGCGTGCGCGACGGCCAGGTCGTCGGGCCCAGCGCCTGGGACGGGTACGCCACCCAGGCGGTGGCCGAAGCCGCCGTCGAGTCCCAGACCACGGGGGGACGGGTGGCGGTGGACCTGGTCGAGCGGCCGGCCCTGTATGCCTGAGGCGGCGCCGGCCGGCGCCGGCCGCCTGGCCCCGGTGCTGGCCGGCATGGCCGAGGCGGCGGCCCGATGGCTGGCGTCACTCGACCCGGCCCAGCGGGCCAAGGCCAGCTACCCGTTCCCGGCCGACCAGGAGCGGACCCGCTGGTACTACACCCCGACCGAGCGGGGCGGCCTGCCCCTGGCCGAGATGGGCCCGGTCTCCCAGCGCCTGGCCCACCGGCTGGTGGCCAGCGGGCTGAGCGACGGCGGCTATGCCACCGCCGCCACCATCATGGGGCTGGAGAACGTGCTCGACGCCCGGGAGGGATGGCGGCGGGGCTACGACGGCCGCGCCGTCCCCCACCGCGGGCGCGACCCCCAGCTCTACTTCGTGAGCGTCTTCGGCGAGCCTGGGGCCGGGCCCTGGGGGTGGCGGGTCGGCGGCCACCACGTGGCCCTGAACTACACCATCGGGGTCGGCGGCCAGGTCTCGGCCAGCCCGCTGTTCCTCGGGGCCAACCCGGCCATGGCCCGGCTGGTCGGCCCGGGGGTGCTGCGGCCCCTGGCCGCCGAGGAGGACCTGGCCCGGGAGCTGCTCGACGCCCTGGCCCCGGACCAGCTGAAGCAGGCCATGGTGTCGCCGGAGGCGCCCGGCGACATCCTCCAGACCAACCGGCCGGCGGTGCGGGTCGGGCCGCCCGAGGGGCTGGCCGCGGCCGGCATGCTGCCCCAGCAGCGCGGCCTGCTGGCCGGGCTGCTCGACCAGTACCTGGGGCGGCTCCCGGCCCCGCTGGCCGAGCGGGAGGGCGAGCGGGCGGCGGGCGAGTCGCTGGACGCGGTCCATTTCGGCTGGGCGGGCGGCGCCGAGCCCGGCCAGCCCCACTACTACCGCATCCAGGGCCCGCGGCTGCTGATCGAGTACGACAACGTCCAGGACGGGGCCAACCACGTCCACTCGGTCTGGCGCGACCCCGGGGGGGACTTCGGTCAGTCGACGGCCGGCGAGTAGTCGGCGGCCAGCAGCTGGGCGGCCAGGGCGACGGCCTTGGCGTCGTCGTCGCTCATCTCGGTCCCGTAGCGGCCCCTGGCCCTGGCCACGCCCTCGCCGATGTCCAGGACCAGCATGTCCTTGAACCGGGCGGCCTCGTCGGGGCCGGCCCTGGCGAGCACGGCGTCGACCTGGAACAGGCCGACCCCGATGGAGCGCTGCTCGGTGCGGAACCGCTCGGCCAGCCGCTCGCGGTCGGCCAGGACCGACGCCAGCACCTCGCGCCGGAGCCGGCCGTCGGCCAGGGCGGCCGCCTCCAGGCAGCGGAAGAAGACCTGGTGGTCGCGCGGGTCGAAGCGGTTGTAGGCGCCGATCACGGCGCTGAACATCCAGAACGGGGCGAACTGGAGCGTCCGCCACTCCTCCGGGGTGTACCTGTCCTGCTCGCTCATGGCTCGTCTGCCGGCAAGGGTACCGCCGGCGGGGGCCCGGTGGTGCCGCGGACGACCAGGTGCGGGGCCAGGACGATCTCCCGGCGCCCACCGCGGCGGCCGTTGTCGAGGCGCTCGACGGCCGCGACCACGGCGTGCTCGGCCTGGCGGCGGGCGTCCTGGCTGACCGTGGTCAGGTTCACGTGGGCCAGCCGGGACAGGCTGGTGTCGTCGTAGCCCACCACCGAGACGTCGGCGGGGACCTCCACCCCGGCCCGGCTGAAGGTGTCCAGCAGCCCCAGGGCGCAGTGGTCGTTGTAGGCCGCCACCGCGCCGGGGAGCCGGCTCCGATCGGCCAGGAGCGCCCGGGCGGCGTGGGCCCCGGCCGCCTCGGTGGGGTCGCCGGGAAGGACCCGGATCTGGTCGGCCAGGTGGTGGCGGCGCATGGCCGCCCGGTAGCCGCGGCGGCGGTCGGCGGCGATCGTCCCCTTGCCCCCGTCGACGTGGACGATCGAGCGGTGCCCCAGCCCGACCAGGTGGTCGACGGCCTGGCCGACCCCCACGTCGTCGGCCGACCGGACCACGTCGACGCCGCCGCCGGCGACCCGGCGCCCGATCACCACCACCGGGAGCTGCCGGCCGAGGGCGGCCAGCTGGGCCGCCGGGGCGACCGGCCCGAGCAGGACCAGGGCCTCGCAGCGGAAGTCGACCAGCGTCTCGGTGGCCCGGCGCTCGTCCCGGCTGCGGGTCACCGCGCTCAGGACCACGTCGTAGCCGTGGCGCTCGGCCGCCTCGTAGAGGTCCTCGACCAGCTCGGCGTGGAAGGCGCTGCCGGCCACCATCAGCACCCCGACCAGGTGGGTCCGCCGGCGGGCGAGCAGGCTGGCCGTGCGGTCGGGGCGGTAGCCCAGCTCGGCGGCCGCCTCCAGCACCCGCTCGCGGGTGGCCGCGCTGGGGCCGGGGGCGCCCGAGAGCACCATCGACACCGAGGCCGGCGACATCCCGACCCGCTCGGCCACGTCCTCCAGCCGCGGGCGGCGGGGCGCCGCCTCCCCCGCCTCCAAACTTTCCCTTGACACGTCCATGGATGCCTCGCATAGTACGATTTGAAGCGCTTCAAATCAAGCGCTTCAACTTCCCAGAGGGAGGGAGTGCGCCATGACAGACTCGTCCATCGGCGTGGCCGTCATCGGGGCCGGCATGGCCGGCCGGGCCCACGCCGCCGGCTACCGGTCGGCGTCGACCCTCTACGGCGCGGGCCTGCCCGAGGTGCGGCTGGCCGCCATCGCCGACGTCAATCCCGCCTTCGCCGCCGACACCGCCCGCCGCTTCGGGTACGAGCGGGCCGAGAGCGGCTGGGAGGCCGTGGCCGCCGCCGACGACGTCGACGTGGTCAGCGTGGTCGTGGCCAACCCGCTCCACCGCCAGATCGTCGAGGGCCTGCTGGACGCCGGCAAGCACGTGCTCTGCGAGAAGCCGATGGCCCCAACGGTCGAGGACGCCCAGGCCATGGTGGCCGCGGCCAAGGCGTCGGGCCGCGAGGCCGGCATCGGGTTCGTGTTCCGCCGCTCCCCGGCCGTCGGCGCCATCCGGGAGCAGGTCGCGGCCGGGGCCATGGGCCGGCCCCTGCACTTCAACGGCCACTACTGGTGCGACTACGGGGTCGACCCGCGGGCCCCGATGAGCTGGCGCTACAAGGGCGGCCCGGGGTCGGGCGCCCTGTCCGACATCGGCAGCCACCTGATCGACCTGGCCGAGTTCGTCTGCGGCCCCATCCGGTCGGTCCGCGGGACCGTCCTGTCCACCTTCGTCACCGAGCGGGCCCTCCCCCTGGGCACGGCCGTCGGGCACGCCGCCGCCGAGGTCAGCGACGTCACCGAGCCGGTGGAGAACGAGGACCTGGTCACCTTCACGGCCACCTTCGCCTCCGGCGCGACCGGCACCCTGTCGGCCTCCCGGGCCGCCTACGGCCTGGCCAACTCGCTCGGCTTCGAGCTGTTCACCGCCTCGGGGGCGGCCACCTTCGACCTGGCCCGGGCCGGCGAGTTCGGCTTCGTCGACGGCACCCCGGCCGGCCCGACCCAGGGCTACCGGCAGGTGCTGGTGGGGCCCGCCCACCCGTACCTCACCGGGGGCATGCCCATGGACTTCCCCGGGGTCGGCTACGGCCAGAACGACCTGTTCACCTTCCAGGCCCGGGCCTTCCTCGAGCAGGTCGCGGGGCTGGAAGGGCTTCCCCGCCTCGCCTCGTTCGAGGAGGGGCTGCACAACCTGCGCCTGCTGGACGCGGTGGTCGCCTCGGCCAAGGCCGGCGGCGCCGACGTCGCGCTCGACTGACGGAGAGGACGGACCCACATGAAGCTCGGTGCCTACACCGCCTGCCTGCACGACAAGCCCGTCGCCGAGGCCCTCCAGACCCTGCGCGAGCTCGGCCTGGACTCGGCCGAGATCAATTCGGGCGGGTTCCTGCCCCCCGTCCACCTGCCGGTCGACGACATCCGGGTCAGCCAGGACGCCCGCGAGGAGTACCTGGGGCTGTACAGCTCGGCCGGCGTGACCCTGACCGCCCTCAACTGCAACGGCAACCCGCTCGACCCCAACCCCGCGGTCGGGCCCCTGCACGCCAAGGACGTGCGCGACTCGATCGAGCTGGCCGCGCTGCTGGGGGTCAAGCGGGTCGTCACCATGTCCGGACTGCCCGGCTCCGACCCCGGCGCCCGCTACCCGTCGTGGACGGTCGAGCCCTGGCACAGCGTCTACCTCGACGCCCGTGACTACCAGTGGAACGAGGTCGGCATCCCCTTCTGGAAGGACATCCAGGCCCGGGCCGCCGACGCCGACGTCAAGGTCTGCATCGAGATGCACCCCCACAACCTGGTCTACAACCCGGGCACCATGGAGCGCCTGGCCACCGAGATCGACGCCACCCACGTCGGGGCCGAGATGGACCCCAGCCACCTGTTCTGGCAGGGCATCGACCCGGTCGTGGCCACCAGGCACCTCGGCGGCCTGGTCTACAACGCGGCCGCCAAGGACACCCGCATCAACGAGGCCGCCAAGCTCAACGGCGTGCTCGACGACCGCTTCGCCAGGGTCGCCCCCGACGCCCCCGATGCCCTGTCGCTGGGGGGGGACTACACCCTGAGCCGCTGGCCGGAGGGTTCCTCCTGGGACTTCGTGGCCGTGGGCCGCGGCCACGACGTCGACTTCTGGACCGAGTTCCTGCGGGCCCTGGGCGAGATCGACCCCGACATGGCCGTCAACATCGAGCACGAGGACCAGGAGCTGGACCAGCTGGAGGGGCTCCGCTCGGCCGCCGAGACCCTCAAGACGGCCGCCTCCCGCCTGGGCTGAGGAGGGCGGCATGGCCAAGCTCCGCTGGGGCGTGCTGTCGACGGCCGGCATCGGCCGGCTGGTGATCGAGGCGGCCCGCGCCGCCGACCACGCCGAGTTCGTGGCCGTGGCCAGCCGCGACGCCGACCGGGCGCGGGCGTTCGCCGGCGAGCTGGGACTGGAGGCCGGCTTCGGCTCCTACGAGGAGCTGCTGGCCTCCAGCCAGGTCGACGCCGTCTACGTCCCGCTCCCGGTGGCCATGCACACCGAGTGGACGGTCAAGGCCCTGGAGGCGGGCAAGCACGTCCTGTGCGAGAAGCCGCTCGCCACCAGCGCCGCCGACGCCGCCCGCTGCTTCGACGCCGCCGAGACGGCCGGCCGCCGCTGCGTCGAGGGCCTGATGTACCGCCACCACCCCCAGACCATCCTGGCCCGCAAGCTGGTCGCCGGCGGCGCCATCGGCCGCCTGGCCCACGTCCGGGCCGCCCTCAGCGTCAGCGTCCCCCCGGACGACATCCGCCGCTCGCCGGAGCTGGGCGGCGGCGCCCTCGGCGACCTCGGCTGCTACTGCGCCAGCGCCATCCGCCTGTTCGCCGGTGAGCCGGAACGGGTCTGGGCAACCCAGGCCCGCGACGGCGAGGGCGGGGTCGATCTCCGCCTGGCCGCCACCCTCCGGCTGCCCGCCGACGTCCTGGCCCAGTTCGACGTCGCCCTCGACCTGACCCGCCGCGACGAGCTGGAGCTGGTCGGCACCGAGGGCCGCCTGACCGTCCCTGACCCCTGGCTGTGCCGCGCCACCAACCTGGAGCTCTCCCGCGACGGTCAGGTCGAGCGCATCCCCGGCGACCCCGAAGGCGCCCTGGCTCCTACCGACCCCGACCACGACGTCTACCGGATCGAGCTCGACACGGTCTCGGCGGCCCTCGCCGCCGGCGGGGCGCCGCCGTTCGGCCGCTCCGACGCGATCGCCCAGGCGACCGTGCTCGAGGCCCTCCACCGCTCGGCCGAGCTTGGCATGCCGGTCGACCTGACCAGGTCGTAGCCTGCTTGGCTGACCGACTGGTGACCAAGGAGCCCACCGGCGGCGCCGCCCCGCAGGCGAGGTCTGTTCCCGCCTGAAGCCATCCGTCCCGGACCGGCAGGGGGTGCTGATCGCTCCCAGGTCCAGGAGCGCCCGTCCGGCATCGTTCCGACCCGAGATCGACGTTGCCGGTCAACCGACGCGCGTGCTCGTCGAGCAGGTCGGTGCGTCGACACGGCCCGCATCGGCGAGCTGGTCAGGGTCGTCACGCCCGAGGAGGCATGGGGCATCGACGAGGCCCTGCGGACGGTCCTCGGGCTGCGGTGAGGGCGAGGTGACCGTTACGGCGATCCTTGGTCCATCGCATCAAAGGCCGTGGACTTCCCGAGCACCGTCGTCTTCCGCTCAAGCAACCCGACCTCACCGACCTGGAGCGCGTCGGCTACCAGCCCGGGCTGCTGGCCGGCCTGGTAGCGCTGCTGACCCTGGGCACCGTGACCCGAACCCGGGAGTCCCGTGTTTTCCTTCAGCTGTTCGATGGCTGTTGCTGCGCCGATGTCCCGGCGCCGAATACTGCAGAGAACCGCTCAAGCGCGACGTTGTCGTCGCCGGAGGCGTATGCCTCCAGTCCAACCGTGCCGCGGTAGCCCATGTCCTCAAGGGCCGCGGCGATCGCGGCGAAGTTGATCTCACCTGTGCCTGGCTCGCATCGGCCTGGCACGTCGGCGACCTGGACCTCACCGATGAGCGAGTCTGCGCGCTTGAGCAGCTGGATCAGGTTCCCTTCACCAATCTGTGCGTGGTAGAGGTCGAGCATCATCCGCAACCCTGGCCGGGCCACCGCGTCGACCAGCGCGAGCGTGTCGTTGGCTCGGGCGAACGGGGCGCCGGGGTGGTCGAGTGCAGTGTTGAGGTTTTCCAGGCAGAACGTGACGCCCGCGCGCTCGCCCAGCTCGGCAAGGCGGGATAGCGTCTTGTACGCGTTGAGCCACATCGCGCCGGTGACTTGGTGGACAGGGCGCAGTGGCACCCCGTCCGGGCCGAGCTCGGTGCCGAACACCAGCAGACGGCGGCAGCCAAGGCGCTCGGCGACCGCGAGGGACTCCTCTGCACCGCGAAGCAGGGCTTTGGCGCCGTCTTCATCGAGAAGGTTGCCAGCTGTGTGCCCCACCATCGACGAGAACTCGGCGCCCGTGCCGACCAGCGCGTCGATGTCGTGGCGGGTCCAGTTCCAGATTTCGACCTGGAATCCGGACTCGGCGATCCGCCGGACTCGTTCTTCAAATGGCAGGTCCAGGAAGACCATTTCCGCGCAGACGGCCAAATCGAACATTGCGGGCTCCAATCGGGTAGCGATAGTTGCTGCGCTGGTCAGTCGAAGCCGACGACCTCGACCTTGGTGGCCCGCCCCGCTCGGAGCTCCTCGACCGCGGCCGGGAGCTCTTTGAGCCGGATCTGGTAAGTGACCAAGGGCTCCAAGTTGAGCCTTCCCTGCTCCAGCAGGCGGATCGCCGGGGGAAATACCAGCGTGTCCTGACCGATGAACCCGCCGAGTAGTTGCAGCTCATCGCGCGTGATGCGCACCTGGGCGATCTCGCTGCGCGCCCGTTCGTTCATCCCGAAAAGGACGATGCGACCGGCCTTTCGAACCACATCGAGCGCATTCGGCAGCTGGGAACCGACCGCATCGATGACGACATCTGCCCCGAGCCCTGCAGTGGCGTCCCGGACGGATACGGCCAGGTCCTCTTGGCTGGGGTCGACAACACGGTCGGCACCCATGGTGGTGGCGAGCTGCCGGCGTTCCTCGGTCGGCTCGACCGTGATCACTTGGCAGCCAGCGAGTTTGAGCAACGCTGTGTAGAGTTGGCCGATCGGCCCCCCGCCGAGGACTGCGGCAGTTTCACCTGGAAAGACTTGGGCCAGCTTCGCACCGTTGATTACTGTGGACAGAGGTTCGGCGAGCGCAGCGATGTGGTTGGGCACATGGTGGCCGATCGGGAAGCATTGGCTGGCAGGTACGACGACATGCGGCGCTAGGCCACCGTCGATGAAGACGCCGTGGGTGGTGAAGTTCTCGCAGTGATTGCGAAGCCCACGGCGGCACCATGAGCACTGCCCACATGAGACATTCGGAGCCACGACGACACGGTCTCCGGGAGCCAGGCTCATCACGTCTGCTCCGGCTTCGCGGACGACGCCGACGAACTCATGCCCGAGCACCGTCCCAGGTGTCGCCTCGAACCCTGGTGGCGTGCTGAGGATGTGCAAATCGGTGCCGCAAATCCCGGACGATTGAACGTCCAGAATAACATCACCCGACCGACGAAGGCGTGGTACGGGTCGCTCAACAAGTTCCAGTTTGCCGATGTCGGCGAACACTGCCGCTGGCATCGTCGGTGCTGTAGTTGTCATGCGTCTTTCCTACTTTCAAGTGAGGTGCTCACCTGGCGCAACTGGTCGGGCACTCCGCTAGGCAGCGGATCTGTCAGCGGGTCAGCTATACGGGGGCGGCTCTTGGTCGGGGTGAAAAGCCGGCGGCGCGGTAGCAGTCATCGACGAGCTGCATGTTGGCCACCGCGTCGTCGGCGTCGATGGGGAGGGGGGCGCCGTCGCGCATGTGCGCCCGAAGGGCCTCGAGCTGGTAGGTGTAGGAGGAACGGTGGCCCAGCTCTTCGACCCGCCGCCCGTCGGGGGTGGACACGAACACGCGGTCGTCGATGTGGGGCTGGACGAAGTTGGCCGCGGTCGCCTCGCCGAGGGTGCCGACGATGCGGAAGGGCCAGCGGTCGCGGTCGCCGGCCATGTTGCAGCGGGCGGTGCCGGTGGCGCCGTTGGGGAACTCCAGGTCGGCGTCCAGCCATTCGTCGACGCCGGGGTGGCCGGCGCGCTCGCCGCCGCGGGCGGCGACCAGGCGGGGTGGGCCGCCGGCCCAGGGGGCGAGGACGCGGTGGGCGTGGAGGGCGTAGCAGCCGAGGTCCATGAGGGCGCCGCCGGCCAGCTCCAGCGACCAGCGGGGGTCGCCGTCGGCGGGGGCGGGGATGACGGCGGCGACCTCGACCCGCCGTAGCTCGCCCAGCTCGCCTGAGTCCAGCAGCTCCAGCAGCCGGCGGGTGACCGGGTGGTGCAGGTAGTGGAAGCCCTCCAGCAGGGTCACGTTGGCGGTGGCGGCGGCGTCGCGGACCTCGGCGGCCTCGGCGGCGTTGCTGGCCGACGGCTTCTCGGTCAGCACGTGCTTGCCGGCGGCGACCGCGGCCAGGTTCCAGGGGCCGTGGAGGCTGTTGGCCAGCGGGTTGTAGACGACCTCGACCTCGGGGTCGGCGAGCACGTCGGCGTAGCTGCCGGCGACCCGCTCGACCCCGTGCTCGGCGGCGAAGGCCTCGGCGCGCGACCGGTCGCGCGCGGCCACCGCGACCAGGCGGTCGCCGGTGGTCCGGGCGGGGCCGGCGATGGCCAGCCCGGAGATCCGGGCGGCGCCGAGGACGCCGATGCGCAGCGGCTCCATGCCCGCTCCCCTACCCGGTGCGGGCCAGCGCGCCGCGGAGGTGCTCGGCGCTGGCCCACACGTCGGCCACCGGGCCCTCGCCCGCCGGCTCCTCGATGAGGATGGTGTCCTGCTCCAGTACGTACCAGCCGTCGTAGCCGCGGCCGCGAAGGGACCCGACGATGGCCGGCACGTCCACGTCGCCCGCCCCGAGGGGGCGGTACATCCCGTCGCGCACCCCCTCGGTGTAGGTCAGCTGGCCGTCCTGGACCCGCCTGGCCAGGCGGGCGTCGACGTCCTTGAAATGGACGTGGGCGATCCGCTCCGGGGCCTGGCGGGCCAGCTCGGCCGGGTCGGTGCCGCCGATGAGCAGGTGCCCGGTGTCCAGGCAGAGGTCGACCGACGAGCCCTCCAGGACCCGCTGGACCTCGGTGCCGTTCTCGACCATGGTGCCGACGTGGGGGTGCAGCACCGCCCGCACCCCCCGGCTCGCGGCCAGGGCGGCCAGGCGGTCCAGGTTGCCCAGCAGCACCCGCCAGCCGTCGTCGTCCAGCTGCGGCCGGGTGTCGTAGCCCTCCAGGCCGGTGACGGCCGACAGCACCAGCACGCCCGCGCCCGAGGCCGCGTAGGCGTCCAGCAGCCGGTCGACCTCGGGAACCGGGTCGTGGGTGGACACATGCAGCAGCAGCGGGGTGAAGCCGCCGACCGCCTGCAGGTGGTGCTGGTCGAGGACTCGGGCCATGGCCTGGGGCTGGCTGGGCAGGAACCCGTCGGGCCCGAGCTCGGTGGCGCTCAGGCCGACCTCGCGCATCTCGGCCAGCACCCGGTCGGACTGGAGCTGGTAGCCCCAGCCGGGCACCTCGCACACCCCCCAGGAGATGGGGGCGCCGGCGATCTTGCCTTCGGCGGTCATGGACGCACCTCCTCGATCCGCACCGGACGGTGCTCGCGCAGGGACAGCCCGCAGGCCTCGGCGATCAGGTCGGCCTCGAGGCCGTCCTCCACCGTGCAGCACGGGCTCCGCCGGTCCCCGGCCACGAGCTCGGCGAACACCTCCAGCTCGGCCTGGTAGGCGGCCAGGAACCGGTCCATGAACATCCGGTGGGGCACGCCGGTGGGGAAGGTGGCCAGCGGCTCGACCGAGCGCAGGGGCAGCTTCTTCTCCAGGCCGACGGCGATGCTGTCCCTGGAGCCGTGCACCTCCAGCCGCACGTCGTAGCCCCGTGGGTTGTAGCGGGTGTTGGACACCAGGGCCAGGGTGCCGTCATCGAGTGTCAATACGGCCGCGGCGGTGTCGACGTCGCCGGCGGCGGCGAAGAAGTCGGCGCCCTGGTTGCTGCCGGTGGCGTAGACCTCGACCACCTCGCGGCCGGTCACCCAGCGGATGATGTCGAAGTCGTGGACGCCGCAGTCGCGGAAGATGCCCCCGGAGACGGCGACGTACTCGGGCGTCGGGGGCGCCGGGTCGAGGGTGGTGGAGCGGACGGTGTGCAGCCACCCCAGCTCGCCGGCGGCGACGGCGTCGTGGGCGGCCTGGTAGGCGACGTCAAAGCGCCGCTGGTAGCCGATCTGTACCGGGACATCGGAGGCCCGCACCCGGGCCACCACCTCGGCGCCCTCGGCGAGGGTGCGGGCCAGCGGCTTCTCGCAGAACACCGGCAGCCCGGCGTCGACGGCGGCGACGATCAGCTCGGGGTGGGCGTCGGTCCCGGCGGCGATCACGACGCCGTCGAGGCCGGCCCGCAGCAGGGCGTCCGGCGAGGCGGCCGGCTCCGCCCCCAGGCGGTCGGCGACCTTTGTCGTCAGGCCGGGGATGATGTCGGCGACGACGAGCGAGTCGACCATGGGCAGGCTGGCCAGGGTGTCGGCGTGGAACTCGCCGATCCTCCCCAGCCCGAGCAGTCCGAGGCGCATGGTGGCCTCCTTCCTTTCCTAGTTGGCCACCGCCGCGGGCCGGCGTCCCGCCAGGACGTCGACGACCCCCTGGGCGGCATCGGCGAACGTGGCCGCGGTGGCGCGGCGGGTCAGCCCCATGAGATGGGGGGTGAGCACCACGTCGGTGTGGTCGAACAGGGGGTGGTGTGGCGGCGGCTCGGGGTCGAACACGTCCAGGCCGACCCCGGCCAGCCGGCCCGCCCGCAGCGCCGCCAGCACGGCGTCGAGGTCGAGCAGCCCTCCCCGGCCGCAGTTGACCAGGACCGCCCCCGGCCGGACGCGGGCCAGGAACGCCTCGCCGACCAGATGGCGGGTCTGGTCGGTCAGGGGCGCGTGCAGGGTCACGACGTCGCTGGCTTCGGCCAGCGCCCCGAGGTCGGGGCAGCCGACCTCGGGCGGTGGCGGGCTGGACGGGTCGTGGGCCAGCACCCGCATCCCGAACGCCCCGGCCAGCTCGCCGACGCGGCGGCCGATGCGGCCGTAGCCGACGATGCCGATGGTGGCGCCGTCGAGGTCGCCGACCGATATTCGACTGCGCTCGGCCCAGCCGCCATGGCGGACCAGCCCGGTCAGGGGTCCCAGCCGCTTGACCAGGTGCAGGGCCATCGCCAGGACGCCTTCGGCGACGGCCCGGGTGCCGCTGCCGGGCGTGACCACGACGGTGATCCCGCGGACGCTGGCCGCCTCCAGGTCGACCAGGTCGACCCCGACGCCGGTGCGGGCGACGACCCGCAGCCCGGGGGCCCGGTCGAGGAAGGCCGCGTCGACCACCGCGTCGGCGCGGGCGATGGCGCCGGCGGCCACGGCCAGGTCGCCCGGACCCGGGTCGGCCACGAACGACACGGCGTCACCGAGGACCCCGGCGACCAGGGCCGGGTCCACCTGCCCGAGGGCGACCACCACGGGCCGGTCAGCGGCCATCGTCCGCCAGCTCCAGCTGCGCCCTGGCGGTGGCGAAGGCGGCGGCGACCGCCTCGCCGACGGGGAGCCGCCGGAACGCCTCGGAGAGGATCTCGACCCCCCAGGGCCCGGCCCAGCCGGCGGCGCGGAGCGCCCTGATGCAGCCCTGAAGGTCGAAGGCACCCTCCCCGCACAGACGCCGACGGTTGGCGGTGTCCTCGAACAAGGTGCCCACCTGGTCGGCGTCGGCGTCGCTGAGCTCCACGCCGACGATGTGACGCAGCGGGACCGCGGCGAGCTCGGCCGGCGGCGTCCCGGCCCGCTCGGTGTGCCACACGTCGATGACGAGGCCGCCGGCGTCGTGGCCGGCGTCCCTCACCAGCCGCAGGCCGTCATGGACCGTCCGGATGTTCGACCAGGGAAGGAACTCCAGCCCGACCCTGGTCCCGGCCTGGCGGGCGTCCTCGGCCAGCACGGCGAACTCCGCCACCCACCGGTCGTGGTCCCAGGGTTCGCCGCTGACGTCGGGCGCGACCTTGACGTGGCGTGCGCCGAGCGCCCCGGCGGCCTCCAGGAGCTTCCTGCGGACCTCGTCGGACCGCCGCCGTCGTGGCCCGTCGGCCCACCAGTCGGTGAGGAGCTCCAGCTCCAGGTGGACGAGGCCGTTGTCGTCGAGCAGCGACCGGATCCCGGCCATGCCGTAGTCGCGTTCGGCCACGACCAGGTCGGCGTAGACCAGCCCGAATCCACGGAACCCCGCTGTGGCCGCGGTCTCGACCCGCTCCTGCAGCGGGAGCGGGCTTTGCTCGTCGCCCCGCAGCGGCGCCGCATCCCCCGCGGTCGTCCAGCAGGTCGCCAGCAGGTCCTGGTCAGGCATCGGTTCCCTCCCGTGGCGGCTGGGACGTGCTGGCGCGGACCACCAGGCGGGGCGGGACCAGCTCGGCCCCGGGCTCGGCGTCGGGCCGGCCGACGCGGTCCAGGAGGCGCTCGGCGGCGGTGGTCCCGATGGTCGCGTTGTCGGGGTTGACCGTGGTCAGCGAGACCTGGGGGATGGCGGAGAAGAAGGTGTCGTCGTAGCCGGTGACCGCCAGCTCGGCCGGGACGGTCACGCCGGCCTCGAGCGCGCCGGCCAGCGCGCCCACGGCGGCCAGGTCGTTCACGACCGCGATCGCCGTCGGCCGGTCGCCGTCCTCCAGCAGCCGCCCCGCCCCGGCGTAGCCGGCCTCCTCGGTGAAGTCGCAGGGCTCGACGCGGCACCGGTCGGCGAGCCCGTGCCGGGCCATGGCGGCCCGGTAGCCGGCGGCGCGCTCGTCGGCGACCTCGCCGCCGGCGCCGCCGAGATGGGCGATCCGCTCGTGTCCCCGCGCGACCAGGTGGTCGACGACCAGCCCGGCCCCGGCGGCGTCGTCGCTGCGGACCACGTCGGCCCCGACCAGGCCCTGCCGGCCCGCGCCGGCGACGACCACCGGCACGTCGCCGACGGCGGCGGCCAGGCCGCTGTGGTCGGGCAGCGACCCGACCACCACCAGCCCTTCGACCTTGAGGGAGCGCAGCGCCTCCACCGCCCCCAGGTCCAGGCGCGCCCGCTCGCCGGCCCGCGGCCCGGGCATGACCCCGCTGGTCAGGAGGGTGTCGAGACCGGCCTCGTGCAGCACCGTCCGCAAGGGGTCGACGATCTCGACGAACCAGGGGTTGTGGAGGTCGGCCACCAGCACCCCGACCGTGCCCGAGCGCAGGGTCGACAGCGACCTGGCGGCCCAGTTGGTCCGGTAGCCGAGCTCCCGGGCGGCCTCCTCGATCCGGAGGCGGCTGGACTCGGCGACCCGGGGGTCACCCCGCATGGCCAGCGACACCAGCGACTTGGACACGCCGGCGCGGGCGGCCACGTCGATGATGGTCGGCCGGCGGGCCGGGGCCGCGCCCGGCGGCGCTGGGGCCTTGGCCTCGTCCACGCCGTCAGCCCCGCCGGGCCGCGGTCGTGCCGGCCACGGCCGGGACCTTGTGCCAGCTGCCGTCGGCGGCCGAGCGCTCGGCCGCCGCCACCACCTCGGCCGCCGACAGGGCGTCGTCGACCGAGCAGTTCCGGCGCTCGCCGCCGGCCACGGCGACCAGGAACTTCTTGGCCTCGGTGACCTTGAGGTCGTCGTAGCCCATGGCGATCCCGGGCCCCGGCTGGAAGCGGGCGTAGTCGCCCAGGTGGGCGTTGCCGAGCACGGTGGTGTAGCCCTGGTGCGGGCCGCCGCGGCCCAGGCACACCCGCAGCTCGTTCATCTGCTCGAAGTTCCAGGTCAGCGAGCCGTCGGTGCCGTACAGCTCGAAGGCGAGCCCGCACTGGGGGCCGACGATGGTGCGCGACGCCTCCAGGGTGCCGACCGCCCCCGCCCCCTGGGCGTCGTCGGCGAACCGGACCAGGGTGGCCGCGTAGTCCTCGTTCTCCACGGTGCCCAGCTCGCCGTCCTCGATCACCGCGAAGTGGGTGGCCGAGCCCATCGGCAGGATCGGCCGCTCGGTGTAGACGGTGCTGGTCAGGGCGGTGACCTCGGCCACCGGGCCGACCACGTACTGCATCAGGTCGACCACGTGGCTGAGCAGGTCGCCGAGGGCGCCGCTGCCGGCCAGCTCGCGGTCGAAGCGCCACGACAAGGCTCCCTTGGGCTCGGAGGCGTAGCCGGAGAAGAACACGGCGCGGAGGTTGGTGACCCGGCCCAGGGCGCCGGAGGCGACCAGCTCGCGGCTGTGCTCGACCGCCGGGGCGTGCCGGTAGTTGAAGCCGATGGAGGTGACCAGCCCGGCGGCGTTGGCGGCGGCGGCGACGGCGGCGGTCTCCTCGATCGTCCGGCCCACCGGCTTCTCGATCCAGAACGGCTTGCCGGCCTCGGCGGCGGCCACGCCGATCTCGCGGTGCAGCATGTTGGGGGCGCAGATCGACACCACGTCGACCTGGGGGTCGGCCAGCACCTCCCGGTAGTCGGTGGTGCCCCTGGCGTAGCCGAGGACGTCGGTGGCGTAGTCGACCCGGTCGGGGGCGGTGTCGGCGGCGTGCACCAGCCGGGGCCGGATGCCGGTCTCGGGGTAGACGTAGGGCAGCGCCTGGTAGGCGCGGCTGTGGAGCTTGCCCATCCAGCCGACGCTGATCAGGCCGACGCCGAGGTCGCGGCGGGAGGTGGTGGTTGGCTCGACCATCAGCGGTCTCCTCCTTGGATGTCGTCGGTCCGGGCGGCGGCCAGGGCGCTCCCGAGGGCGGCCGCGAGCAGGGTCGAGTCGGAGCCGATCCCGACGAAGCGCCAGCCCTGCCCGCGCAGGCGGCGGGCGACGGCGCCGTCGCCGGCGAGCAGGCCGCAGGCCTTGCCGTGGCGGACGGCGGCCGCCCGGACCGTCTCCAGCGCCTCCAGGTAGGCCGGCGCCGTGACGTCGCCGGGGACGCCGAGGTCGTGGCTGAGATCGCGGGGGCCGACGAACAGCACGTCGACGCCGTCGATGGCGGCGATGGCGTCGGCCTGGGCGACGGCGGCGGCCGACTCGACCTGGACCACGCACAGCACCTCGGCGTCGGCGCGGTCCAGCGCGCCCGGGTCGAGGCCGAAGCGGCAGGCCCGGTTGTAGGTGGCGACGCCGCGGTCGCCCCGCGGCTGGTAGCGCAGGTGCCGCACGGCCTCGGCGACCTCGGCGGCCGAGCTCAGCCGGGGCAGCATCACCCCGGCCGCGCCCAGGTCGAGCACCCGGCCGAGCCGGATGCGGGCGTCGGTCTCGACCCGGACCACCGTCGGGACCCCGTAGGCGCCTGCGGCCAGGACGGTGGCGCCGACCTGCTCCTCGCCGCCGCCGCCGTGCTCCAGGTCGAGCAGCACCCAGTCGGGCCCGGCGGCGGCGCAGACCTCGGCCGCCACCGGCGAGGCCATCCCCAGGAAGGTCCCCACCGTCGGCTCCCCCGCGGCCAGGCGGGCCCGCAGCCGGCCGGCGTCCAGGGGGGTCCGCGCCGGGGCGGTGCCGGTGGCCGTCATCCGAACCACCGCTGGAGGGCCAGCCCCCGCTCGTAGTCGGCCCGCAGCTCGGCCACGCCCGGCTGGTCCGACACCTCGGCCGGGGCCACGTCCCACCAGACGCCGGCGCCGGGCAGGTCGGCGTGGGGGATGGCCGGGACCACGATCACCACCGGGCCCAGGTGGTCGCGGGTGTCGGCGAGGGCGTCGCGGACCTCCTTGGCCGTCCGGGCCCGCAGCGCCCGGGCCCCGAGCCCGGCGGCCACCTGGACCAGGTCGACCTTGAGGTAATCGCCTTCGAGCCGCGACTGGGTGGCGTCGGCGCCCAGGTCGAGGCCGTCCTTGCGGTAGCGGAACTCGTTGCCGAACTCGCGCCCGCTGCGCAGCATCTGGAGGCGGTGGATGACCTGGTAGCCGTGGTTCTCGGGGATCACGACCGTCACCGCCAGCCCCTCCTGGGCGGCCGTGACCAGCTCGGTCGGGGCCATCAGGAAGGTGCCGTCGCCGAGGAAGGAGAGCACCCGGCGGGCCGGGTCGGGTTCGGCCAGGCGGACCCCGATGGCCGCCGGCACCTCGTAGCCCATGCAGGAGAAGCCGAACTCCAGGTGGCAGCGGCGGCCACCGGTGGCGTCCCAGACCTTCTGGAGGTCGCCGGGGGGCCCGCCGGCGGCGGCGATGATGGTGTCGCCCGGCTGGGCGTGCTCCTGGAGCAGGCCGATGAGCTGCCCCTGGGTGAGCTCGGCGTCGGTGTCGGGGACCACGTCGCCCTGGACCGTGGAGCGGTCGAAGGGGGTGTCGGGGTCGAGCGCGGCCGCCCGGGCCGGCGCCCAGGCGCCGGTCTGGGCCCGAACCTCCTCCCGCCACGCCTCGGGGCTGGCGACGCCGGCCTCCTGGGCGGCCTCGGCGAGGGCGGCCAGGGCGAGGCGGGCGTCCCCGATGATCGGGGTGGCGCCGAGCCGGGCCGCGTCGTGGCCGTCCACGTTGATCGAGGCGAACCGCACCTCGGGGTTCTCGAACAGCGACTGGGAGGCGGTGGCGAAGTCGGTCAGGCGCGAGCCGACGGCGAGGACGAGGTCGGCCTGGCGGGCCAGGGCGTTGGTGGCCGGGGTGCCCTCCAGCCCGATCCCGCCGAGCAGCCACCAGTCGCCGTCCTGGACGGCGCCCTTGCCGGCGAAGGTCTCGGCCACGGGGATGCCGGTGGCCGAGGCGAACGCCTCGAGCTCGCGGGAGGCGTCCGCGTAGACGACCCCGCCGCCGGCGATCAGCAGCGGCCGGCGGGCCCGCGACAGCAGCCGGGCGACCTCGGCCACCTCCCGTGGGTCGGGCGGCGGCCGGCGGATGGGCCAGTCGCGCTCGTCGAACAGCTCGGCCGGGTAGTCGTGGGCGTGGGACTGGATGTCCTGGGGCAGGGCCAGGACCACGGCGCCGGTGGCCGCCGGGTCGGTCAGGACCCGCATGGCCTCGGGCAGGGCGGTCAGCAGCTGCTCGGGCCGGGTGATGCGGTCGAAGAACCGGGCCAGCGGGCGGAAGGCGTCGTTGGCGGTGACGTCGGCCTCGGTGGGGTGCTGGAGCTGCTGGAGCACCGGGCCCTGGCGCCGGGTCGCGTAGGCGTCGCCGGGGAGCAGCAGCACCGGGAGCCGGTTGACGGTGGCCACGCCGGCCCCGGTGACCATGTTGAGCGCCCCGGGGCCGATCGAGGCGGTGACGGCCAGGGTGGCCCGGCGGCGGGTCGCCTTGGCGAAGGCGGTGGCCGCATGCACCAGGGCCTGCTCGTTGCGGCCCTGGATGAACGGCATCCGGTCGTGGAGCTGGTCGAGGGCCTGGCCCATGCCGGCGACGTTGCCGTGGCCGAAGATGCCGAGGGCGGCCGGGACGAGCCGGCGGCGGTCGCCGTCGGCCACCGAGTGCTGGGCGGCGAGGTACCCGACGATGGCCTGGGCGACCGTCAGGCGCACGGTCCGCCGTGGAGTAACGGTCATGGGTCGATCTCCCTTCAACAGGTTGTCACCAGGGCCGGCCGTGGAGCACGACCGTCTTGACCTCGGTCATCTCCTCGACGGCGGAGCGGGGGCCCTCCTTGCCGATGCCGCTGCCCTTGAGGCCGCCGTACGGCATGAGGTCGGCGCGCCACAGAGGCGTCCAGTTGACGTGGATGGTTCCCGAGTCGATCTCGCGCATGGCCCGCACGGCCCCGGCCACGTCCGAGGTGAAGATCCCCGACCCGAGCCCGTAGCCGGTCCCGTTGGCCAGGGCGATGGCCTGGGCCCAGTCGTCGGCCCGGCTGACGGCCACCGCCGGCCCGAACAGCTCCTCCTGGCTGAAGGGCGAGGCCGGGTCGACGTCGGCCACCACCGCCGGCTGGACCACCGCCCCCTCGCGGTCGCCGCCGGTGAGCACCCGGGCGCCGGCGGCGGCCGCCTCGGCGATGGCCCGCTGCACGCGCTCGGCCTCGCCGGCGGTGATGAGGGCGCCCATGCCGGTGTCGGGCGAGGCCGGGTCGCCGGTGCGGATGGCCTCGACCTTGGGGACCAGGGCGTCCAGGAAGTCGCCGACCACCGCCTGGTGGGCGATCACCCGCTGGACCGAGATGCAGACCTGGCCGGCGTTGACGTAGCCGCCCGCGGCCACCGCCGAGGAGGCGAGCTCGAGGTCGGCGTCGGGCAGGATCACCACCGGGCAGGAGGCGCCCAGCTCCAGCGAGAGCTTCTTGACCCCGGCGACCCGGGTGATCCGCTCCCCGGTGGCGGTGGAGCCGGTGAAGGAGATCTTGCGGACCCGCGGGTCGGTGACCAGGGCGTCGCCCAGGGTCCCGCCGGGGCCGGTGACGACCGACAGGACGCCGTCGGGCAGGCCGGCGTCGACGAGGCAGGCGGCCAGGGCCAGCGCGGTCAGGGGGGTGTCGCGGGCCGGCTTGAGCACGACCGCGTTGCCGGCGGCCAGGGCCGGGGCGAGCTTGTGGAGCACCAGCAGGGCCGGGTAGTTGAACGGGGTGATGGCCACCACCACGCCGCAGGGCTGGCGCAGGGTGAAGCCGATCTTGTCCTGGCCGGTGCCGCGGTTGGCGTCCAGCGGCAGGCTGTCGCCGTACAGCTGGGTGCCCTCGAAGGCGGCCAGCCGGATCAGGTCGCCGGAGCGCGACGCCTCGCCCCTGGCCTCGGTGATGGTCTTGCCGCACTCCCCGCTGATCAGCCGGGCCGTCGCCTCGGCCCGCTCGTCGGCCAGCTCGGCCGCCCGCAGCAGGATCCGCATCCGCTCGTGGGCCGGCGTCCGCCGCCACCGCTCGGCCCCGGCCTGGGCGGCGGCCAGGGCCGCGTCCACGTCCTCGACCGTCCCCACCGGCACGGTGCCGACCACAGTTCCGTCGAACGGCGAGGTCACCTCCTCGACCCGGTGCGATCCGGCGGCCGGCTGCCAGCGGCCGCCGATGAGCATCTCCATGACATCCCTCCAACGAGCGGGACGGGTGTTGGAACGTTCCAACTCAGCGTAGTGTGCACAGCCGCCCGGAGGGTGTCAAGGGTCTGGTTCGCCGGAGTCGGCGGTGGCGCCGGGTGCCGGGCCGGGGTTCGGCGGTGGCGTTCGGCGCCCGGGCCGGCTACTGGAGGTGGCCGGCCCCGTCCAGGCTCTTGGTCCGCACCAGCTCGGTGACGTGCTCGAGGAAGGCGTCCAAGGACATGGCGACCTCCTCGCCCGAGCGGTAGCGCACCGAGACCGAGCGCCCCTCGGCCTCGCGCCGGCCCACCACCACGATCAGCGGGACCTTGCGGGTGATGGCCGTGCGGATCCTGGCGTTGAGCCGGCCGTCGCCGGCGTCGACGTCGGCGCGGATCCCGGCCTCGACCAGCCGGTCTCGGACCTCGCCGGCGTAGCCGGCCAGCTCGCCGACGATCGGGATGACGCGGACCTGCTCGGGGGCCAGCCAGACCGGGAACGCCCCGGCGTAGTGCTCGGTCAGGTAGGCCACGAACCGCTCGTGCGAGCCCAGCGGGGCCCGGTGGATGACCGCCACCGGCTGCTCGCTGCCGTCCGAGGCGGTGTAGCCAAGCCCGAAGCGCTGCGGGGTGTAGAGGTCGACCTGGTTGGTCGAGGCCGCGAACTCCTTGCCGGTGACGGCCCGGATCATGAAGTCGACCTTGGGCCCGTAGTGGGCGGCGCCGCCGACGTCCTCGACGTAGGGGATCCCGGACTCCTCCATGGCCTCGCGGGTGATCCGCTCGGCGTCGGCCCACATGGCCCCGTCGTCGTGGTACTTGTCCTTGTTGTGGGGGTCGCGCAGGGCCAGGACCATGTAGAAGTCGGTGATGCCGAGGGCCCGGTAGTAGTCGTCGTGCATCCGCATGACCTCGAGGAACTGGTCCTTGGCCTGGTCGTGGGTGCAGTAGATGTGGGCGTCGTTCTGGGTGAACCCCCGGGTCCGCATCAGCCCGTGCAGCTGCCCCGAGCGCTCGAACCGGTACACGGTCCCGTACTCGGCCAGCTTGAGCGGCAGCTCCCGGTAGCTGCGCAGCCTGGCCTTGTAGACCATGTGGTGGTGCGGGCAGTTCATCGGCCGCAGGTAGTACTGCACGCCCTCGATGTCGATCGGCGCGTACAGGTCGTCGCGGTAGTAGGGCAGGTGCCCGGACAGGTAGTAGAGGTCCTCGCGGGTCAGGTGGGGGGTGACCACCCGCTGGTAGCCCAGCCGGCGCTCGGTCTGCCTGGCCCACTGCTCCAGCTCGTCCCGGACGATGGTGCCGTTGGGCAGCCACAGCGGCAGCCCCTGGCCGACCTCCCTGCTGAAGGTGAACAGCTCCAGGTCGGCGCCGATGCGCCGGTGGTCGCGCCGGGCCGCCTCCTCGAGCTGGCGCAGGTGCGCCGCCAGCTGCTCGCGCCGGGGCCAGGCGGTGCCGTAGATCCGCTGGAGCTGCGGGTTCCGCTCGCTGCCGCGCCAGTAGGCGGCGGCGCTGCGCAGCAGCTTGAAGGCACCGATGAGCCGGGTCGAGGGCAGGTGGGGGCCGCGGCACAGGTCGCTCCAGCGGCGCTCCCCGGTCCCGGCGTCGAGGTTGTCGTAGATGGTCAGCTCGCCGCCCCCGACCTCCATGACCTCGGGGTCGGCCTCGTCCCTGGCGTCGATGAGCTCGAGCTTGTACGGCTCGGCGGCCAGCTCGGCCCGGGCCGCGGCCGGCGAGGCGAGCACGCGGCGCCGGAACCGCTGCCCGGCGGCGACGATCTCGCGCATGCGGGCCTCGACCCGCTCCAGGTCGTCCGGCTGGAAGGGCTTGGCCACGTCGAAGTCGTAGTAGAAGCCGTGCTCGATGGGCGGGCCGATCCCGAGCTCGGCCTGGGGGAAGAGGTCCTGCACGGCCTGGGCGAGCACGTGGGCGGTGGAGTGGCGTAGCACGTCCAACCCGTCGGGGCTGGACATGGGCACCGGCTCGACCCGGAGGTCGGCGTCGGCGACCCACGACAGGTCGCGCAGCCGCCCGTCGGGGGTGCGGACGACCACGATCGCGTCCGGGCCGGCCAGCTTCAGCCCGGCGGCGGCGACCGCGTCGGCCGCCGTCGTGGCCGCCGGGACGACGAGCGGCTCGACCGCGGCGGATGGGCTGGGTGCGGGCACGACGGGCTCCTTGGGGGTGGCCGGTGCCCCGGCCGGAAGGGCGGTGGCGGTGCCATGGTAGCCGTGGTCGCGGGACGCAAGGACGGTGCCCCCCGGGGCCCGGGGGCCGGCCGGGGGGCACCGTGTCGGTGCCGGCGTGGTCAGTTGCTCGCGGTGGCCTGCCGGGGCTCGTCGACGTTCGCTCTCAGGCGGTGGCCGTCCGGCGGCCGGGCAGGCTCGCGTCCCCCATTTCAGCCTCAAGCTCCTCGTCGGACGCCCGGTGCCCGAGCGACTTGAGCACGATGACCAGGGCCGCGCTGACGGCAAGGCCGATGACGATGGCGAGGAACCACAGCAACGGCTTCTCGATCAGCCCGATCACCCAGATCCCACCGTGCGGGGCCCGGGAACCGCACTTGAAGGCCATGGACAGGGCGCCGGCCACGCCGCCGCCGGCCATCGTCGCCGGGACCACCCGGATCGGGTCTGCGGCGGCGAAGGGGATGGCCCCTTCGGTGATGAACGACGCCCCCAGCAGCCAGGCCGCCTCGCCCGCCTTGCGCTCGGCGTCGCTGAACAGGTGCTTGCGCAGCACGGTGGCCAGGGCCAGCCCCAGCGGCGGGACCATGCCGGCGGCCATGACCGCCGCCATCACCTGGGTGTTGCCGCTGGCCAGGGCGGCCAGACCGAAGGTGTACGCCACCTTGTTGACCGGGCCGCCCAGGTCGAAACCCATCATCAGCCCGAGCAGCAGGCCGAGCAGGACCGCGTTGCTGCCCGACAACCCGTTCAGCCAGTTGGTCAGGCCGGTCTGCGCGGCCGCAATCGGCTTGCCGATGACCACGACCATCAGGAAGCCGACCAGCAGCGTCGCGACCAACGGGATGAACACGACTGGCATGATGCCGGCGAAGGCCCTCGGCACCTTCAGCCGCACGAGGTACAAGGCGATGGCGCCCGCCAGCAGACCGCCGACCAGGCCGCCGAGGAACCCGGCGCCGACCAGGTTGGCCAGCAGCCCGGCGACGATACCGGGGACCAGGCCTGGCCGGTCGGCCATCGCGTAGGCGATGAAGCCGGCCAGGATGGGCACCAGCATCGAGAACGCCGTCGCACCGATGAGGAACAGCAGCCCGGCCCACCCGGCCTTCTGGACCACCTGGGTGAAGTCGGTGATGGCCTGGTACGTGACCCCCTCGAAGGTGCCGCCGTAGACCTTGGGCTTCACCGCGCCCCCGCCAAACAGGAAGCCGAGGGCGATCAGGATCCCGCCGGCGGCCACGAACGGGATCATGTAGCTGACCCCGGTCATCAGCCAGCCCCGCAGCTGGTTCCCGAAGGCGGCCGCTCCACCGCCCCCACCACCCCCGCCGGTAGGGGTCGGAGGCACGGGGCGGCCGGCATCGCCGCCCCCGGCCGCCGGCGTGGCGGTCGCCGCGACAGGGGCGGCGCTGGCCGCCGCCTCGGCCTCGGCGATCAGGTTGGGGGCGTCGTTGATGGCCCGCTTGACCGACGTCTGGACCAGCGGCTTGCCCGCGAACCGCTCGCGGTTGCGGACCTCCACGTCGGCCGCGAACACCACCGCGTCGGCGGCCGCGATGTCGGCGTCGGGCACCGCCTCGGCCCCGGCCGCGCCCTGGGTCTCGACCTTGATCTCGTGCCCGGCATTGCGGGCGGCCTGCTCCAGGGCTTCGGCCGCCATGTAGGTGTGGGCGATCCCGGTGGGGCAGGATGTCACGGCGACGATCTTCATTGCCCCAGCACCTCCTTCTTGACCAGGGTGACGACGGCCTCGGGGTCCGGGGCCTGGAGCAGGGCGTCCTTGAAGGACTGGTGGATGAGCCGCCGGGCCAGCGAGGCGAGGATGCCCATGTGCTCGGCGCCGCCGCCCTCGGGGGCGGCGATCAGGAAGATGAGGTGGGCCGGCCCGTCGGCGGCGCCCCAGTCGATGCCCTGGGCGCTGCGGCCGAAGCCCAGGGTGGGCTCGACCACGGCCACCGACCGGCAGTGCGGGATGCCGATCCCGCCCTCCAGCCCGGTCGGCATCTGGGCCTCGCGGGCGCGCACGTCGGCCAGGAACTGGTCGAGGTCGGTGACCCGGCCGGCCGCCTGGAGCCGCTCGGCCAGCGACCGGGTCGCCTCGCCGCGCTCGGTCGCAGAGAGGTCCAGGTCCACCAGGTCGGGGGTGATGAGGTCCGCCATGGGCGTCAGCTCCGTTCCGTGAGGGGGCGGTCGGGGTCGATGCGGTCCGCCAGGACGACGGCCGCGGGGTTGAGGTCGGCGGGGGTCGGCATGCGGCTGCCGGGCAGGCTGGCCGCGGCCGCGCCCCAGGCCAGGGCCTCACGCAGGGCGTCGGGGCCGCTGCCGCCGCCGGCCAGGAAGCCGGCCAGCATGGCGTCGCCGGCGCCGACGGCGCTGCGGGCCCGGTCGATGGTGGCCGAGCCGTAGGTGGCCCCGGAGGCGTCGACCAGCACCGCCCCGTCGGCCCCGAGGCTGGCCAGGACGGTGCCGGCCCCGCGGCCGCGCAGCTCCTCGGCCGCCGCGACCACGTCGCCGACGGTGAAGATGGGCCGGCCGGTGGCCTCGGCCAGCTCCTCCCGGTTCGGCTTGATCAGGTCCGGCCCGGCGTCCAGGGCGGCGACCAGCGGGGCTCCGCTGGAGTCGACCGCCACCTTGACCTGGGCCGAGCCGAGGCGCTCGACCACCCGGGCGTAGAAGTCGATCGGCGCCCCCGGCGGGAGGCTGCCGGTGCAGGCCAGCCACTCGGCGTCGGCGGCGGCGGCCACGGTGGCCGCGGTCACGGCCTCGACCTCCTCGGGGGTGAGCTGGGGGCCGGGCTCGTTCAGCTTGGTCACGGTGCCGTCGGGCTCGACCACGCTCACGTTCGCCCTGACCGACCCGGCGACCGGGACGACCACCACTAGGACGTCGGCCGGGGCGAGCAGGGCGGCCAGCTGCTCGCCCTCCCAGCCGCCTCCCGGCAGCACCGCCCTGGTCTTGCGCCCGTTGGCGGCCAGGGCCCTCGACACGTTGACGCCCTTGCCGCCCGGGTCGACCCGCGACGCCCGGGCCCGGAGCACCGCCCCCCGGTGCAGGGCGTCCACCTCGATCGTGCGGTCGACACTCGGGTTGGGGGTGAGGGTGACGATCATGCGCGCACCACCGTGGGTCCGGCCGCCTCCAGCCGGGCGGCGACGTCGGCGTCCAGTCCGGAGTCAACGATCAGCATAACCACGTCGGGCAGCCCTCCAAACTTGGCGAGGTCGTGTCGCCGGCTGTACGACCACTTCCCTTTGTACGTCCTCTCCGCCGTGCGTCAAGAGCGAACTTGAACGATATTGGCCCAAGCGGGCCAAGCGAAACCTCCCGGCGGTCCCCCGCTTCACGACCGAGCCGTTGCGGCTGGCATCATGGCAGCCGGCGGATGGCACAGGCGGGAGGTTGAGATGACCGGCGTCCTGCGGACCTCGCTGCCGACCGGCGAGGAGCGTTCGGCGGCCGGGCGGGCCCTGCGCGAGCAGGTCAAGCGGGCCGAGCTCGGGCGGTGGCGGCCGGCCGAGGACCGGCCCGACCCGATCGACCTGATCGAGGAGGCCCACGAGGGCCGGCTCCAGCGGCTGGTGCCGGTGCGGGTCGGGCGGATGCTGGCCTCGCCCTATGCCTTCCTGCGCGGCTCGGCCGCGCTGATGGCCGAGGACTTCGCCCACCTGCCCCGCACCGGGATCGAGCCGGTCATCTGCGGCGACGCCCACCTGGGCAACTTCGGCTTCTACGCCTCGCCCGAGCGCGACCTGGTGTTCGACCTCAACGACTTCGACGAGGCCCACCCCGGCCCCTGGGAGTGGGACCTGCGCCGGCTGGCCACCAGCGTGTGGGTTGCCGGCCGCCAGAACGGCCTGTCCGAGGACACCTGCGAGGACGCCGTCCTGCGCTGCGCCTACGCCTACCGGCGGCAGCTGCGCCAGCTGGCCGGCCAGCCGCTGCTGCCCCGCTCCTTCGACCGCCTCGACATCGACCGGATGCGGGCCGAGCTGGCCGACTGGTCGCTGCGGGGCGAGATCGAGCGGGCGGCCAGGCAGGCCCGGACCCGGACCAGCGACCGGGCCCTGCCCAAGCTGACCCGCGAGCGCCGCGGGGCCCGCCACATCGTCGACCAGCCGCCGCTGATCACCCATGTGTCCGCACGCGAGACCGACCGGCTGGTCGAGGGCCTGGAGCAGTACCTGGACACCCTCCCGCCCCACTGGCGCCGCGTGCTGAGCTACTACGTGGTCGTCGACCTGGCCCACAAGGTGGTCGGGGTGGGCAGCGTCGGCCTGCGCGCCTACGTGGCCCTGCTCCAGGGCAACGACCCGGGCGACGTCGTGTTCCTCCAGCTCAAGCAGGCCAGGCGGTCGTGCGTGGCCCGGTTCGTGCACGGCGACACGGCCTGGCACGCCCACCAGGGCCAGCGGGTGGTCGAGTACCAGCAGACCCTGCAGACCGTCAGCGACCCGCTGCTCGGCTGGACCACCGTGGCCGGCCGCGACTACTACGTGCGCCAGTTCCGCGACATGAAGGGCGCCATCACCGTCGACGGCATGGACGGGTCGTCCCTGCTGGACTACGCCCGGGTCTGCGGCACCCTGCTGGCCAAGGGCCACGCCCGCTCCACCGGGGCCACCAGGCTGTCCGCCTACCTGGGCAAGGGCGACAGCGCCGACCGGGCCTTCGCCCGCTTCGCCAGGGCCTATGCCGACCAGACCGAGGCCGACCACGAGGCCCTGGGCAAGGCCGTCACCTCCGGCCGCCTCCCGGCCGAGCCCGGGATCTGAGGTGGCCCGGCCGCCCGGGCAGGCCGAACAGGTCGAGCGCGTCTCCACCCTGGAGCTCTTCTTCGACCTGGTCTTCGTGTTCACCATCACCCAGCTGACCGCGGTCCTGAGCGACGACCCGACCCCGCGGGGGCTGCTGCGGGTGGTGCTGATGCTCGGCGTGATCTTCTGGATGTACGACGGGTACGTCTGGCTGACCAATGCCGTCGCCCCCGACCGGGCGGCCAGGCGGCTCCTGCTGCTCGGCGGCATGGCCGGGTTCCTGGTCCTGGCCCTGGCCATCCCGCAGGCCTTCTCCGGCGACGACCTCGCCTTCGGCCTGGCCTACCTGGTGGTGGTGAGCATCCACGCCGGGCTGTACTCGCGCACCTCGGTCACCCACACGGTCAGGGCGCTGGTCCGCCTGGCCCCGTTCAACCTGGCCTCCGCCCTGCTGGTCCTCGCCGCCGTGGTGGCCGGCGGTCCCGCCGGCTATCTGCTGTGGGCGGCGGCGTTCGCCCTGGAGTGGGTCACACCCCTGGTCACCGGCATCGGCGGGTTCCGCATCGCTTCGGCCCACTTCGCCGAGCGCCACGGCCTGGTGGTGATCGTCGCCCTGGGCGAGTCGGTGGTGGCCATCGGCATCGGCGCCGCCGGCCAGCCCGTCGACCTGGCCCTGACCAGCGTGGCCCTGCTCGGCCTGCTGCTGGCGGCCTGCCTGTGGTGGGCGTATTTCGGCGGCGACGACAGCGGCGCCGAGCGGGCCCTGGCGGCCGTCCCCGAGGACCGCCGGGCCGCGCTGGCGGTCAGGGCCTTCGGCTACTGGCACCTGCCGATCCTGCTCGGGATCATCGTCCTGGCCGCCGGGCTCAAGCACGCCATCGGCCACGCCTTCGACCCCCTGGACCTGGCCCACGCCCTGCTGCTGTCGGGCGGCGTGGCCGTGTTCCTGGCCGGCGACATCGGGTTCCGCCGCACCCTGCGGCTCGGCCCCAGCCACCTGCGTGCCACCGCGGCCGTCCTCGCCCTGGCCACCATCCCCCTCGGCCTGGAGGCCTCGGCGGTCTTCCAGCTCAGCTTCCTGGGTATCGTCCTGTCCGGGTCGTTGGCCGCCGAGTCCGCCGGCACCTCGCCGCGCGGCCGTCAGAGCTGAGGTGGGGATGCGCAGGCGACTGGCCGAGCAGGGAGCAGACCGTCTCCTGACGCCCTCGCGGGCCTCAGGGCCGCCGGTAGATGTCCGCGCGATGGCCGATGGCCAGGACATAGACCGCCCGACCCGGCTCGGGTCGCCGGCCAGGGGGCCGTAGATGAATCCGACGACCGACACGGCCACCTTCTCCGGGAGACGGCGCAGGGCCCGCCTGGCCGGTGCCGTCCAGTGGACCTCGAACGGCGCCCCGGGCTCCCCGGTCACCGCTCGGTCTCGGCCAGGGCCTCCTGCTCCGACAGTCGGGTGGTGCCGCCGGCGGCGACCTCGGCGATGGCTAGTTTGCTCTGCGCCTGCAACCTGGCATCCTCCCCGGCATGACCCGGTTGCGGAGAGCTGCCACGGCGGCGTTGACCGAAGGTGAGCTGGAGGCCGTGCGGCAGCTGCTGTTCGAGGCGTTCGGGGGGCGGTTCGACGAGCACGACTGGGAGCACACCCTCGGGGGGGTGCACGTGCTGGCCTGCGAGGACGACGAGGTGGTGGCCCACGGGGCGGTGGTGTCGCGGGTGCTGGTCACCGGGGAGCGGGGGCTGCGGACCGGGTATGTCGAGGGGGTGGCGACCCGGGAGGACCGGCGCGGGCGGGGGCTGGCCACCCTGGTCATGCGGGAGGTGGGGCGGGTCATCGAGCGGGGGTACGAGCTGGGGGCGCTGGGCGACGGCAGCGGGATCCCCGGGTTCTACCAGCGGCTGGGGTGGGAGACCTGGCAGGGGCCGACCTGGGTGGCGGGGCCGGAGGGCCGGGAGCGGACGGCCGAGGAGGACGGGAGCATCCTGGTGCTGCGCACCCCGGCCACCGGGGTGCTCGACCCGACCGCCTCGATCACCTGCGACTGGCGGTCGGGTGACGTCTGGTGAGGAGGCCCGGTTGAGCGCTGGGGACAGGGACGACCTGCTCAGGGCGGCCTTCGCCGGCGGGTGGCGGGTCGACGCCATCGAGCCGGCGACCATGGACACCATGGGCGGTGGTTCCTACCGGGCCTGGCCGGCAACCATGACCCGCGGGGCGGCGACCGGCGGCGGGATGGCGTAGCGTCACGCTGGTCCGCCGCGCCGAAGCGGACGAGCCGGCAATTTCGGGTGGAGGGTCGAGCGTGCGTGTCGCCTTGTTCGTGACCTGCCTGGTGGACGGGCTGTTCCCCGACGTCGGCAAGGCCACGGTGGCACTGCTGGAGCGGCTGGGCTGCACCGTCGAGGTGCCGCTGGCCCAGACCTGCTGCGGCCAGATGCACATCAACACCGGCTACACCAGGGAGGCGCTGCCCCTGGTGCGCCGGCACGTGGCCGCCTTCGAGGGCTACGAGGCGGTGGTGGCGCCGAGCGGGTCGTGCGCCGGGTCGGTCCGCCACCAGCACGCCTGGGTGGCCGACGAGGCCGGCGACCCGGGCCTGGCCGCGGCCGCCCGGGAGACGGCGTCGCGCACCTTCGAGCTGTCGGAGTTCCTGGTCGACGTGCTCGGGGTCATCGACGTCGGCGCCCACTTCCCGCACCGGGTGACCTACCATCCGACCTGCCACAGCCTGCGGGTGCTGCGGGTCGGGGACCGGCCGCTGCGGCTGCTGCGCGAGGTGGGCGGCATCGACCTGGTCGAGCTCCCCCAGGCCGAGGCCTGCTGCGGCTTCGGGGGGACGTTCGCGGTCAAGAACCCCGACACCTCGGCGGCCATGCTGGCCGACAAGATGCACCATGTCCTCTCGACCCGGGCCGAGGTCTGCTCGGCCTCGGACAGCTCCTGCCTGCTGCACATCGGCGGCGGGCTGTCGCGGCTGCGGACCGGGGTGCGCACCGTCCACCTGGCCGAGATCCTCGCCTCCACCCGGTCCGAGCTGCCGGAGGTGCCCGCCCGATGACCCAGCAGCGGGGGGTGAATCAGGTGTATCTCGGCCTGCCGACGGCCCCGCCCGGGGTCGGGCAGCTGCGCGGCGACCGGCCGTTCCCGGCGGCGGCCCGGGAGGCGCTGGGCGACGCCCAGCTGCGGCGCAACCTGGCCAAGGCCACCGGGACCATCAGGGCCAAGCGGGCCCAGGTGGTGGCCGAGGTGCCCGACTGGGCCGAGCTGCGGGCCGCCGGGGCGGCCGTCAAGGACCAGGTCCTGGCCAACCTCGACGGCTACCTGGTCCAGCTGGAGGAGCAGGTCGGCGCCCGCGGCGGGGTCGTCCACTGGGCCCGCGACGCCACCGAGGCCAACCGGGTCGTCACCGACCTGGTCCGGGCGGCCGGGGCCGACGAGGTGGTCAAGGTCAAGTCGATGGCCACCCAGGAGATCGGCCTCAACGAGGCCCTGGCCGAAGCCGGGATCGCCGCCTGGGAGACCGACCTGGCCGAGCTGATCGTCCAGCTGGGCCGCGACAGCCCCAGCCACATCCTGGTCCCGGCGATCCACCGCAACCGGGCCGAGATCCGCGAGATCTTCCTGCGCGAGATGGCCAGGGTCGGCCTGCCGGCGCCGCCCGACCTGACCGACGAGCCACGGGCCCTGGCCGAGGCGGCCCGCCTGCACCTGCGGCGCAGGTTCCTCGAGGCCCAGGTGGCCGTCTCGGGGGCCAACTTCGCCGTGGCCGAGACCGGCACCCTGGCCGTGGTCGAGTCCGAGGGCAACGGCCGCATGTGCCTGACCCTGCCCCGGGTGCTGATCACCGTCATGGGGATCGAGAAGCTGGTCCCGACCTGGCGCGACCTGGAGGTGTTCCTCCAGCTGCTGCCGCGCTCCTCCACCGGCGAGCGGATGAACCCCTACACCAGCATGTGGACCGGGGTCCACGCCGGCGACGGACCGGAGGAGTTCCACCTGGTCCTGCTGGACAACGGCCGCACCGCCACCCTGGCCGATCCCCAGGGCCGCAGCGCCCTGCGCTGCATCCGCTGCTCGGCCTGCCTCAACGTCTGCCCGGTGTACGAGCGCACCGGAGGCCACGCCTACGGCAGCGTCTACCCCGGGCCGATCGGGGCCGTCCTCTCCCCCCAGCTGACCGGGGTCGCCGACAACCCCTCCCTGCCGTACGCCTCGACCCTGTGCGGCGCCTGCTACGACGTCTGCCCGGTGGCCATCGACATCCCCCAGATGCTGGTCCACCTGCGCTCACGGGTGGTCGACACCAGACGCGAGCACTCGCGGGTCCCCACCCCCGAGCAGGCGGTGATGGCCACGGCGGCCTGGACCATGGAGCGCCCGGCCCGCTGGGCGAACGCGCTGCGGGCGGCCCGGCTGGGCCGGCTGCTCGGCCGCCGGCGCCGCCGCATCTCCACCCTGCCCCCGCCGCTGTCGGCCTGGACCGCCACCAGGGACGTCCCCCTGCCGCCGGCCCAGACCTTCCGGGACTGGTGGGCGGGGCGATGAGGGCGGGCGCAGACCAGTCCTCGGGCGGGCACCGGGAGGCGCCAGGCGGCGCCCGCGAGGAGATCCTGGGGCGGATCCGGACCGCGGTGGCCGACGGGGCCGCCCCGCCCCCCGCGCCCAGGGACTACCGGACCGCCGAGCAGCCCCGCGACCTGGCCACCGGCGAGCTGCTGGAGCTGCTGGTCGACCGGCTGGTCGACTACCGGGCGCTGGTCCGGCGCAGCACCACCGCCCTGGTCGCGGCCAGCGTGGTCGCCGCCCTGACCGAGCGCGGCGCCGGCCGGGTCGCCGTCGCCGAGGGCATCCTCCCCGCCGGCCTGGACCGCCTGGAGCCCGGCATCGAGCTGGTCGGCGACGACCCGCCCCTCACCGCCGCCCAGCTGGACGGCCTGGACGGCGTCCTCACCGGCTGCGCGGTGGCCATCGCCGAGACGGGCACGATCGTGCTCGACGGCGGGCCCGGCCAGGGCCGCCGCATCCTCAGCCTGGTCCCCGACTACCACCTGGTGGTCGTGACCGCCGCCCAGGTGGTGGCCGGCGTCCCCGAGGCCCTGGCCCGCCTCGACCCGGCCCGCCCCCAGACCTGGATCAGCGGCCCCAGCGCGACCAGCGACATCGAGCTCGACCGGGTCGAGGGCGTCCACGGCCCCCGCACCCTCGAGGTCATCCTGTGCTCGTAGTGGGCACGACCTCGTACAGCTCCATCCTCCTGCCGTAGAACAGCCGGTAGGTGAGCAGGCTCCAGAACAACCCCTGGGTCGGCTTGAGCAGGCCCTTGGCGGTGGTGCGGCGCTCCCCGGGAGGGACGCGGCGGGCCCGGCCGGGCATGGGCCCGCCGGTGACCGTGCCGTTGACCTTGCACGGGGCCAGGGTGACGCGGTCGGTGTGGGCCAGCCGCTTGGCCTTGCCGCTGTCGGTGGCGGTGACGAAGTAGGCCTTGTCCCCGTTGACGACGATGCTCAGCGGCGTGCCGACCGCCTCGCCCCCGGGCCGGAAGGTGGTCAGCAGGGCGGTCTTGGAGCCCTCGAGCGGGCCGAAGCCCGCGGTGCGGTCGCTTGAGGCCATGGGCATTCCCCGGTCAGGCGGTGTCGACGTCGAGGAGATTATGCCCGGATGGCGGTGCCTGTCCTCCCAGGAACCTCCCAGGAACGCGCCAGCCCCCGCCAAGGAACACCGGTCAGAATGGCGGGCATGAGCGAGACCCAACCGGAGGCCCGGCTGCTGGTGGTCGAGGACGAGCCCAACATCCTCGAGCTGCTGTCGGCCAGCCTGCGCCTGGCCGGATTCGAGGTGGCCACGGCGACCGGCGGGCTGGAGGCGCTGACGGCGGTGCAGCGGCACCGCCCCGACCTGGTCGTGCTCGACGTGATGCTGCCCGACCTGGACGGCTTCGACGTGGCCCGCAGGCTGCGCTCGGGCGACACCCGGACCCCGGTGCTGTTCCTCACCGCCAGGGATGCCACCGAGGACAAGGTGACCGGCCTGACCATCGGCGGCGACGACTACGTGACCAAGCCGTTCAGCCTGGAGGAGGTGATCGCCCGCATCCGGGCCGTGCTGCGCCGGGCCCGCTCCACCGGGCCGCCCCCGCCCCCGACCCGGCTGCGCGCGGCCGACCTGGAGCTGGACGAGGAGAGCCACGAGGTCTGGCGGGCCGGCCGCCGGGTGCAGCTGTCCCCCACCGAGTTCAAGCTGCTGCGCTACCTGATGACCAACGCCGGCCGGGTGCTGTCCAAGGCCCAGATCCTCGACCACGTCTGGAACTACGACTTCCGGGGCGACTCCAGCATCGTCGAGTCCTACGTGTCGTACCTGCGCCGCAAGGTCGACGCGGTCGAGCCCCGGCTGATCCACACCATCCGCAGCGTCGGCTACGTCCTGCGGCTGCCCGACCCATGACCCTGCGGCCGCTGGCCGCGGGCCGGCGCCTGCTGGCCCGGACCCCCCTTCAGGTCAAGCTGATCGTGGCCGTGCTCTCCCTGGTCACGGTCGCGCTGCTGCTGATCGGGCTGGCCAGCGCGGCCGCCCTCCAGGGCTACCTGGTCGGCCGCCTCGACGACCAGCTCCAGGCGGTGGCCCACCAGCCCGGCCGGCGGCCTGGCGAGGCCCGAGGGGAACCGGGACACCGGCCCGGGCCGCCCAGCCCGTTCCTGATCCAGTACCGCGACCCCGCCGGCAAGCTCGTCTACACCGACAAAGCCCCCCTCGACGAGGGACAGCCGCCGCAGGTGCCCGATGACCGCGCCTGGCTGGCCGACCACACCGGCGAGCCCGTCACCGTCCCGGCCGCCGGCGGCGGCGGACGCTGGCGGGTCCTGGTCCAGGAGACGGCGTCGGGGAGCACGGTGGTGGCCGCCAGCCTCGACGGGATCGACGCCACCGTCCGCCAGCTGCGGCTCATCGACCTGGGGGTGAGCCTGGTCGTGCTGGCCGTGCTGGCCGGGGTGGGGGCGGTCATCGTCCGGGCGTCCCTGCGCCCGCTGGTCGAGATCGAGCAGACGGCCAGGACGATCGCGGCCGGCGACCTGACCCGCAGGGTGCCCGACCGCGACCCGCGCACCGAGGTCGGCCGGCTCGGCCGGGCCCTCAACACGATGCTCGCCCAGATCGAGTCGGCGTTCGGGGCCAGGGCCGCCTCCGAGGCCAGCGCCCGCCGGTCCGAGGACCGGATGCGCCGCTTCGTGGCCGACGCCAGCCACGAGCTGCGCACGCCGCTGACCACCATCCGGGGCTTCGCCGAGCTGTACCGCCAGGGCGGGGCGCGCGACCCGGCCGAGCTGGACCGGCTGATGCGACGGATCGAGGACCAGGCGGCCCAGATGGGGCTGCTGGTCGAGGACCTGCTCCTGCTGGCCCGCCTGGACCAGCAGCGCCCCCTGGACCGGCGTCCGGTGGACCTGCTCGCCCTGGCCGCCGAGGCGGTCAACGACGCCCGGGCGGTCGCCCCAGACCGCCAGATCGAGCTGGTCCTGGGCGAGGACGGCGAAAGCGGCAGCGTTCTGGTCGTGCTCGGCGACGACCAGCGGCTGCGCCAGGTCCTGGCCAACCTGGTCAACAACGCCATCGCCCACACCCCGGCCGGCAGCCCGGTCGAGGTCCGGGTCGGGGCCTCGTCCCTGGACGGCCGGCCCGGGGCCGCCGTCGAGGTCGTCGACCACGGGCCGGGGCTCACCCCCGAGCAGGCCGAGCGGGTGTTCGAGCGCTTCTACCGGGCCGACCCGGCCCGCTCGCACGCCGACGGCGGCACCGGCCTTGGCCTGTCGATCGTGGCCGCCCTGGTGGCCGTCCACGGCGGCACCGTCCAGGTCGACAGCGTCCCCGGCCGGGGCGCGCGCTTCCGGGTGGTCCTCCCCCTGGCCCCCGACGCCGCCGGCTGAGCCTTACAGCAACCTCCCAGGCACGACCCAAGTTCCCTCAAGGGGCGGGCCCGACCATCGGGGCATGCAACCGCCTCCCGAGGAGCAGCCAGCCGCCATGCGCACCCTGACCCTGGTCCCCGACGCCGCCGCCGTCGCGGCACCGGCCGAGGCGCCCGGCGTCCTGATCGAGGTCGTCGTTCCGGTCCACAACGAGCAGCGGGTATTGGAGGCCAGCATCGTGCGCCTCCACCGCTACCTGACGGCCGACTTCCCGTTCGCGTTCCGGATCACCATCGCCGACAACGCCAGCACCGACGCCACCTGGCTGCTGGCCAAGCGGCTGGCCGAGCGGCTCCCGGACGTCCGGGCCGTCCACGTCGCCGAGAAGGGCCGGGGCCGGGCCGTGCGCCAGGTCTGGAGCGCCAGCGACGCCGACGTGGTCGCCTACATGGACGTCGACCTGTCCACCGGCCTGGAGGCGCTGCTGCCGCTGGTCGCACCCCTGCTGTCGGGCCACAGCGACCTGGCCATCGGCACCCGGCTGGCCAACGGGGCCGCGGTGGTCAGGGGGCCCGGGCGCGAGCTGGTCTCGCGCTGCTACAACCTGCTGCTGCGCACGGTCTTGCGGGCCCGCTTCACCGACGCCCAGTGCGGCTTCAAGGCCGGCCGCACCGAGGTCGTGCGGGCGCTGCTGCCGGACGTCCAGGACCAGGAGTGGTTCTTCGACAGCGAGCTGCTGCTGGCCGCCCAGCACCACGGCCTGCGCATCCACGAGGTCCCGGTCGACTGGGTCGAGGACACCGACAGCCGGGTCGACCTCGTCCGCACCGCCCTGGACGACCTGCGCGGCATGGCCAGGGTGGCCCGCCGGCAGCTGCCCCGCTTCGCCGCCACCCTGCTGCGCTTCGTGCTGCTGCGGTCGTGGGTGTTCCACCCCCGCCGCACCCGGACCTGACACCAGGAGGAGCACACCACCGATGACCACCACGACCCTGGAACGACCCCTGCCGGCGCCGGCCCCGGGACGGCTGGCCCGCCTGGTGCGCGGCCGGGCCGACGACCCGGCCTGGGCCCGGCCCGCGCTGCTCGGCCTGCTGGCCGCCACCGCCCTGCTGTACCTGTGGGCCCTGAGCGCCTCCGGCTGGGCCAACGACTTCTACTCGGCCGCCGCCCAGGCGGCCAGCCAGAGCTGGAAGGCCTACTTCTTCGGGTCCTCGGACGCGTCCAACTTCATCACCGTGGACAAGCCACCGGCCGCGCTGTGGGTCATGGGGCTGTCGGCCCGCCTCTTCGGCGTCAACTCCTGGAGCCTGCTGGCCCCCGAGGCGCTGATGGGCGTGGCAACGGTCGGGCTGCTGTACGCGACGGTGCGCCGCTGGTTCGGGCCGGCCGCCGGCCTGCTGGCCGGGGCGGTCATGGCCCTGACGCCGGTGGCCACCCTGATCTTCCGGTTCAACAACCCCGACGCCCTGCTGGTGCTGCTGCTGGTGACCGGCGCCTACGCCACCGTGCGGGCGCTGGAGGACGGCAGCACCGGCTGGCTGGTCCTGGCCGGGGCCTGCGTCGGCTTCGGCTTCCTGGCCAAGCAGCTCCAGGCCCTGCTGGTGGTGCCGGCCTTCGCCCTCGTGTACCTGGCCGCCGCCCCCGGGTCGCTGGCCCGCCGGCTCGGCCAGCTGGTCGCGGCCGGGGTCGCCATGGTGGCCTCGGCCGGCTGGTGGGTCGCGATCGTCGAGCTCACGCCGGCGTCGGCCCGCCCCTACATCGGCGGCTCCCAGACCAACAGCATCCTGGAGCTGACCTTCGGCTACAACGGGTTCGGCCGGCTCACCGGCAACGAGACCGGCAGCGTCGGCGGCGGCCCCGGCGGGCCCGGGGGCGGGGGCTGGGGCCAGACCGGCTGGGAGCGCATGTTCGGGGCCGAGGTCGGCGGCCAGATCGCCTGGCTGCTGCCGGCCGCCCTGCTGCTGCTGGCCGCCGGGCTGTGGCTGACCCGGCGGATGCCGCGCACCAACCGGGCCCGGGCCGCCTTCGCCCTGTGGGGCGGCTGGCTGGTCGTCACCGGCCTGGTGTTCAGCTTCATGCAGGGCATCTTCCACCCCTACTACGCGGTCGCCCTGGCCCCGGCCGTGGGCGCGCTGGTCGGCATGGGCGCCACCGGCCTGTGGGAGGTGCGCCGGCACCCGACGATGCGCCGGTGGCTGGCCGCGACCCTGGCCGTGACCGCCGTCTGGTCGTATGTGGTGCTGCGGCGCACGCCCGACTGGCACCCGGGGCTGGCCCCGCTGGTGCTGGTGGCCGGGCTGGTCGTGGCCGCCCTGGTCGCCGCCATCCCCCGGGTCGCCTCGCGGCGGGCCGTCCTCTCCGTGGCCGCGGCCGGGCTGCTGGTCGCCCTGGCCGGGCCGGCCGCCTACTCGCTGGACACCGCCGCGACCCCGCACGGCGGCGCCATCCCGTCGGCCGGCCCATCTGTCCCGGGCGCCCGCGGCGGGCCCGGCGGCGGCGTCGGCCGCTTCCGCGGCGCCCTCGGCGGCCTGCTCGACGGCGGCACCCCCGACGTCGAGCTGGTCGCGCTCGTCCAGCAAGACGCCGACCGCTACAGCTGGGTCGCGGCCGCCATCGGGTCCAACTCGGCCGCCGGCGTGCAGCTGGCCACCGGCGACCCCGTGATGGCCATCGGCGGCTTCAACGGCAGCGAC
>Ga0209382_10000585_pt1 | contig 59396 bp, 51 predicted proteins | sample SoiMetdeltSBSDD5_FD_187599 | JGI IMG/M metagenome (GOLD analysis project Ga0209382, IMG submission 187599) | Bulk soil microbial communities from a Populus tree surrounding site in Tennessee, USA - Soil MetaG P. deltoides SBSDD5 (SPAdes) (version 2) | ecosystem: Environmental > Terrestrial >...
GGCAGCTGCTGACCTACGGGTTCATGCACGGCTCGTGGCTGCATCTCTTCTTCAACATGTTCGCCGTGTTCATGTTCGGCTCGGAGGTCGAGCGGCTGTTCGGTGCGAGGCGCTATCTCATCTACTACCTGACTTGCGTCGTCGGTGCCGCGCTGATGCACATCATCGTGATCTACGTCGCGCGCGACTTGCCGATGGCAGCGACAGTAGGTGCATCGGGTGGTGTGTTCGGCTTGCTGCTCGCGTACGGCATCGCTTATCCGCGTCGCGAGCTGATCATCTTTCCGATTCCCGTGCCGATTCAGGCGTGGCTCGCGGTGACGTTGTACGGAGCGATGGAGCTGTTCCTCGGCGTCACGCGCACGGCTTCGGGCATCGCGCACTTCGCGCATCTCGGCGGCATGGCCACGGGCTTCGTGATGATCCGCTACTGGCAGGCCCAACGGCGCAGGCCGCGCCAATAAGCTTCAGCGATCCGAGCCGCGCAGCGCGACGACTGCCTCGCGCAGCGTTTGCAAATCCGCGCGCTCGGGTGCAATTACCGCGCCGACTTTGAGGCCGATCTTCGGCCAGAAGCGCCGCGGCCAACGGCGCCACACCGTTCCGTACTTGCGCGAGAACATCGAGTCCCACAAGCCCGTCAGCGCCAGCGGCACGACCGGCACCGGCGTTTCCTTGAGGATGCGCATCATGCCGGCGCGGAACTCACCGATCTCGCCGTCCGGGGTCAGGCGACCTTCCGGGAAAATGCACACGAGTTGCCCGTCGCGCAGCTCGCTCGCGACGATCTGGAACGCGCGCTCGTAAACCTCCGGGTCCTCCTTCGCCGGCGCGACCGGAATCGCCTTCATGCCGCGAAAGATCGCGCTCAGCACCGGGATGCGGAAGATGCTCGCTTCCATGATGAAGCGGACCGGCCGCGGACAGGACGCCGAGACGACCAGCGCATCGGCGAAGCCGACGTGATTGCAGATCAACAGGGCAGGACCCTGCGCCGGAATGTTCTCGGTGCCGCGCGTTTTCAGCCGGTAGATGAAGTGCACCAGCAGCCAGGCGAGGAAGCGCAACAGGAACTCGGGCACGAGCCGGTAGATGTACGCGGCGACAAACGCGTTGAGGATGCCGGTGAGCAGCAGCAGCTCGACGATCGACAAGCCGGCATTGAGCGCGATCGCTCCGAGCGCGGCAGCGACCACCATGAAGACCGCGTTGAGGATGTTGTTCGCGCCGATGACACGCGACATCGCTTCGCGCCGCGCACGCTGCTGCACGAGTGCGTAGAGCGGCACGATGAAGAAGCCGCCGAACACGCCGATCAGGCCGAGATCCAGCAGCACTCGCCACGAGCCGGGCAGTGCGACGAATTGCGCGGCGCTCAATCCGGTTCCCGGCGGCGAGCCTGGCACAGCGAAATACAGATCGACAGCGAATGCAGTGAGACCGATCGAGCCGAATGGCACGAGGCCGATCTCGACCTTGCGTCCGGAGAGGCGTTCGCACAGCAGCGAGCCGACGCCGATGCCGGCGGAGAAGAGCACGAGCAGCAGGGTCACGATCTCCTCGCTGCCGCCGAGGACGTCCTTCGCGAACAGCGGCAGCTGTGCGAGCACCAGCGCGCCGTAGAACCAGAACCACGAGATGCCGAGGATCGACTGGAACACAGCGCGCGACTCGCGTGCGGCGCGAATGTTGTCCCACGTTGACGTCCACGGGCGCCAATCGACGCGTAGGTCCGGCGCCGCCGGACGCAGTGCAGGGATCGCCAGGCTGACCGCGAAGCCGGCCGCTGCGACGGCGATCAATGCAGTGGCGATCGCGCCGATACTCCCTTCGGCCGCCAGCAACCCGGCCGCGAGCGTGCCGAGCAGGATCGCGAGGAAAGTTCCCATCTCGACCAGCGCATTGCCGCCGACCAGCTCGGTGTCCTCGAGCACCTCCGGCAGCAGGCCGTACTTCGCCGGCGCGAAGAACGTCGAATGCACGCCCATCAGAAACAAGGCGCCGAGCAACACTTCGATGCTATGCGAGGCGAACCCGAGTGCCGCGATCGTCATGATGACGATCTCCGCAGCCTTGACGACCTTGAGCACGAGCGCCTTGTCGAAGCGGTCGGCGAGCTGGCCCGCGATACCCGAGAACAGCACATACGGCAGGATGAACAGTCCGCCGGCCATGTTGGTCAGCAGCTCCGGATCGAGCTGCGTGTAGCTCGCGGCGTGATACGTTGCGACGATGACGAGCACGTTCTTGTAGACGTTGTCGTTGAAGGCGCCGAATGCCTGGGCGCCGAAGAACGGCAGAAAGCGTCGCTGCCGAAGCAGCCGGAACTGAGAACCTTGGGACACCCCGGCTCCGTATTTCGTATTGTTGCGGCGTATAGCGTAACGTTTTCCGGCCTCCCTCGTCTTTGTCTGCGAGGCGGCGAAAACGATCATGCAGGCAGTATCCGACGAGCAACTGATCCAATGGGTGGCTGACGGCGACGCGTCGTGCCTCGGCACGCTGTTCGAACGTCACCACCGCGGCGTCTATCAATACTGCCTGCAACTGACACGCAGTCCCGCGGTCAGCGAGGACCTCGTCCAGGACGTCTTCCTCAAGCTCCTGCAGAAAGCCGGCAGCTATCGCGGCGAAGGCAGCTGCAAGGCCTGGATCTTCAACATCGCCCGCAACGTGACTTTCGATTATCTGCGTCGCGCCGACCGGCGCACCGTCACCGACGACGAATCCGACGAGAACGCCGAGCGCCTCGTCGACCACCGCTCGACGGAGCAGGTCGCAGCGGGGCAGCAGAACCTGCATCTGGTCGCGCGAGCGATGGCGGAAATTCCTGCGACAGCGCGCGAGGTCATCTGGCTCGGGCGCTTCGTATTCGAGGATTACGACGATTTGGCCCGCGCGCTCGGCTGCACAGCGAGCGCCGCGCGCGTGCGCATGCACCGCGCGATGCAACAGCTCAACGCGACGTTCACACGCATGAACGGAGTACCGATCGATGTCTGACAAACGCAAGAGCGGCGTGCCGTTCGAAAGCGACGACTCCGCCGAGCAGCAACTGTGGAGCGAGCTCGAAAACCTGCCGCAAGACGCGCCCTCGCAGCGGCTGCGGCGCAGGTTCTACGACGAGTTGGAGCACGCGGACCGACGCCTGCACCGCCGCCGTCGGTTGTTTGGTTGGGTCACGGCGCCCGGCCTGGCTGCTGCGATGGGTTGCCTGTTCGTCGGCGTGATGGTCGGCCTGCTGCTCAGGAGTCCGCCGGCCGCGAATCGCACCGAGCTCGCAGATCTGCAGCAGCAGGTCGCCATCCTTAATCGGAATCTGGTGCTGGATCGGCTCGAGAACGACTCCGCCAGCAAGCGACTGCTGGGCGTGATCGAGGCGAGCAATCTCGCCGAGCACGACCCCGAAGTACGGCGTGCGCTGCTGGAGCGTGCGGTCGACGATCGCGTGCACTCGGTGCGCTCGGCTGCCATCGACGCAATCGGTCCGCGCGTCGGCTCGCCGGCCGTGGGCGATGAGCTGATGGCCTCGCTGGAGAAGGCGCAATCGCCGCTCGTGCAGTTGGCACTCGCCGATCTGGTGCTTCGCTACGGCAACCCGAAGCAAGTGGAGGAGCTGCTGCGGCTCAGCGAGCGCGGTGTGCTCAATGCCGACGTTGCGCAGCACGTCAAGTCGTCCGTATCGAGGAATCGCGTATGAACAAGCAAGCCACGATCGCATTTCTCGCACTGCTGGTCGTTGCGGATCACGCGGCCGCTGCTGCGGTCACCGACCAGAAGACCTGGTCGCAGAGCTTTCCGGTGACCGCGGCCGTGCCGCGTCTGTTGATCGATAACATCTGGGGCAACGTGCGCGTGCGCGTCGGCTCGGCACGCGAGATCGCGGTGACCATCGACGAGAAGCGCTCCGCACCCAGTCAGGAGCTGTTCGAGCTCTCGAAGCAAACGATCTTCCTGGATGTGCAGGCCAATGCGGACGGCGTCGCGATGGTCGTCGGCAAGCCCGAGGACACGACAGTGCGTCCGCGGATCAACAGGTGTCGCGGCTGTCGCGTCGATTATCAGTTCGAAGTGACCGTGCCGCCGGGAACGCAGATCGACGTGAGCACGGTCACCGACGGTGGGATCGACGTCGCTGGCGGCGGCGGACCGGTGAGCGCCAGCAACGTGAACGGCCCGGTTGCAGTGAAGGATCTGCAGGAGTGCTCGGAGATCGAGAGCGTCAACGGCGCGGTCGAGGTGAGCTTCGCGCGCGCCCCGAGCCGCGATTGCAGCATCAAGACGATCAATGGCGACATCACGCTGACCGTACCCGGCGGCACCGGTCTCGACGCGGCGCTGAGCGTGATGCAAGGAGACATCGTGTCCGAGTTCGACCTCGAGCCGCTGGCGCTGCCGGCGAAGATCGACCAGCACAAAGAGGAAGGACGTTTCGTCTATCACATCGAGCAGGCCGCCGGGATCCGTCTCGGCACGGGCGGCCCGACGTTCAGCATCGAATCTCTCAACGGCGATCTGCGCATCCGCAAGAGTAAGTAATCATGAGCACCGCAAGAACTTTCATTCCCAGAGTCGCGATTGCACTGACCGCCGTGCTCGGCGCCGCAGTGGCTTTCGGCCAAGCCAGGAACGCGACTGCCGCCACACCGGCGCAGCCGCAAGCGGAGACGATCACGATTCCGCTGTCGCGCCCCGGCGATCCGCTGGCGATGCACATCGACATCATTTCGGCGCACATCGAAGTGATCGGCGAGGAGCGCAAGGACGTGGCACTCTCGGTCACGCTGTCGAGCGGCCGGCGCAAGATCATCACGCCTTCCGGCCCGAAGCTGCTGGCGGGCGGCGGCTCCGGGCTGGAGATCAACGAGCGCGACAACTACGTCTCGATCGAGTCCGACACGCCCCCGACGAATCGCATCACCATAGTTGCCCGCGTGCCGCGTCGTGCGTCGCTGGATCTCTCCACGATCAACGAAGGCGAGATCATCGTTCGCGACATCGTCGGCGACCTGCAGCTGGAGAACGTCAACGGGCCGATCACCGCGAGCAACATCACCGGCTCGGTGATCGCCGAGAGCGTGAACAATCTGATTGCGGTGGGACTGGCGGGCGTGGCCGCGGGAGGCGCGACGTCTCTGTCCTCGCTGAACGGGGACATCACGCTGACGCTGCCGGCGAGCGCGAAGGCCGAGCTGCATCTCGACACTTCACGCGGCGAGATCGTCTCGGACTTCGAGCTGGACGTGAAACCGAGCAAGCCGCGTATCGAGCGCAGCGAGAGCCGCGGCGGAGTCTCGGTCCGCATGGAGGACGTGATCGTGGCGACAGTGAACGGCGGCGGCCCGGTCGTCCGCGTCAAGACGCTCAACGGCACGATCAAGATCGCGAAGGGCGGCGGCTGAGAGTCGCAATCAGTTCGGCACCCAGACGAAGCCGGCGTCCTTCGCTTTGACCTTGCCGATGCCGGGAAATGGAAAGTGGAACGCGTAGATCAGCTGCCCCTTCGCGGCAGCGGCGCCGAGCACGGCCTTGCGGCTGGCTTGCGACGTCTCTGCATCGGTGTCGAAGCCGCAAGTCCAGTCGGGCTTGCGTGTCGACACGACGAAATGGTGCACGGTGTCGCCGACGTAGAACACCGACTTGTTCTTGGAACGGATCATGTAACCCGAATGACCCGGTGTATGGCCTTTGATATCGACCGCCTTGACCGCATCGGGAATGATGTCTGCGCCCGGCTCGAACGCGACGACCTTCGGCGTGATCGCGGCGACCAGCTTGTCGTGCTGGCCGACGCCGGCACCCGAGGCTTGCTCGGGCGTCATCCCTTTCAGAAAGGCCCACTCGGGGGCTGAGATGTGAATGGTCGCGTTCGGGAAGGCGAGCGCGCCGGATGCGTTCAAGAGACCGCCGACATGATCGCCGTGCGAGTGCGAGATGAAAATGTCGGTGACGGTGGCGGCCGCGATGCCGGCGCCCTCCAGCGATGCGGGCAGCTTGCCGGCGGTCGGTCCCATGTTGGTCCCGGCGCCGGTATCGAACAGCATCACGCGATCGGCGGTTGTCACCAGCAAGGGTTGCAGCGAAAGCTCCAAGCGATCGGTGGGCAGGCCGGCCTCGCCCAGCAGCGCGGCGACGTCCTGTGGCGTGTGGCCGACGCCGAAGACTTTGTTGTCGTTCGGCAGCGAGATCGTGCCGTCGCGCAATGCCAGCGCCGAAAATTCTCCGATGCGGAAGCTGCGTACGTCGTCGGTTTGCGCCAGTGCCGGCGCAGCGAGCGCCGTTGCCACGATAAGAGTTGCAAGGGACAGTGCGGTTTTCATGGATCCTACAAGTGCCGACCCGACCATCGGGTTCCGCTACAGTATAAATGTGTATCCAGAGGAGCTGGCCACTATGCGAACTGCACTGTTCCTGCTGACGGGCTTCCTGCTACTGGCTGCGTCGATCATTCTCGGCAGATTGTTCTCTGCAAACTATCCTGCCGCGACGACGTGGGCGACGGTTGGGTTCGTCGCGCTGTGGTTGGTGATTGCCGCCTTCAATATGTGGACGGGTGTCGCGAAGGCCGGCTATTCCTTCGCCGAAGAGCTGCCGGTCTTCGCGCTGCTCTTTCTGGTGCCCGCCGTCGTCGCGACCCTAGTGAGATGGCGGTTCCTCTGAGGCGATCTGGCGCAGCGCCTGCTCGAAAATCTCGACGGGCTGCCCACCCTGGATGAGGTACTTGTCGTTGACGATGACGGAAGGTACGGCACTGATGCCCTGCTGGCCGTAGAACTGTTCGCGCTCGCGAACCTGGTCTGCGTACCGATCTGACTCCAGCACTTCGCGCGCACGCACGGGATCGAGCCCAGCCTGTCCGGCGAGATCGACCAGCACTTCGCGATCGCTCGGGTTGCGACCCTCCGTGAAATACGCGGCGAACAGCGCGCGCTTCAATTCACGCTGACGTCCTTCGAGCTCCGCCCAGTGCAGCAGCCGGTGCGCGTCGAAAGTGTTGTAGACGCGGGACCGCTTGCCCATGTCGAACGTAAAGCCGAGCTCGGCGCCGCGGGCGCGAATCGCTTCCTGATTGCGCTGCAGCTGCTCGGGCGTCGAGCCGTATTTCTGCACCAGGTGCTCGGTAACGTCCTGGCCCACCTTGGGCAGATGCGGATTGAGCTCGAACGGTTGGAAATGAATGTCGGCGGTGACCGTGTCGCTCGCGCGCTCGAGCGCCTGTTCGAGCGAGCGGAGCCCGATCACGCACCAGGGACAGGAGACATCGGACACGAAATCGATCTTGAGCTTGGCGGGCATGTCACTTCTTCAGAACGATGTGGGTCGCGGCGGCCGACGGCGTGTGCTCGACGCAGCGATAGCCGAGCTTGGCCAAGTCGAGTCCATTGAACAGGTGCTCGCCCGAGCCGAGCACGACCGGCGCGATAGCCACGTGCATCTCGTCGATCAGCCCGGCGCGCAGATACTGCTGAATCGTGGCCGCGCCGCCGCCGAGCCGCACGTCGCGTCCCTTGGCTGCTGCCTTCGCACGATCGAGCGCTGCTTGGATGCCCTCGGTGACGAAATGAAACGTCGTATCGCCCTCCATGCGAATCGATGCACGCGGATGATGTGTGAGCACGAAAACGTCGGTGTGATACGGCGGGTTGTCGCCCCACCAGCCTTTCCAAGCGTCGTCCTGCCATGCGCCGCGGATCGGTCCGAACATGTTGCGACCGAGAATCCACGCGCCGAGGTTGGCGAAGCCGCGCGCCGCGAAATCATCATCCACACCGGTAGTGCCGGCAGCATCTCCGTAGAGCTTCTGGAATGTGCGCGTGGGAACAATCCATTCGTGCAGTGATTCGCCGCCGGCGCCGAGTGGGTTCTCGAGACCTTGGTTCGGGCCAGCGCCGTAGCCGTCGAGCGAGATCGAGAAACAATGAACGCGCAGCTTGGACATGAGGGCAAGTATCCGCCACCTCGAACTATTGCGCGAGAGCCATTCTTACACTGACGACTGCGAGCTCGCCACGCTGAGCTGCTTTTTCAAGTAGTACTCGCGCCACAGGATGATCAAGCCCGAGGCGAGGATCAGCGGCGCGCCGATCCAGATCGAGAGCGCGGGGATCTCGTCGAAGAACGCGTAACCGATGACGATGGCAAAGATCATGTTGCTGTAGTCGAGCGGCGCGATCGTCGACGCTTCCGCGTAACGATACGAGTACGTCATCAGCAACTGGCCGAAGACGCCGAACAGCCCGGCGAGCACGATCAGCAGCCATTGCGCGGGCGTGGGCATCGGCCAGCCCTGAATCGCAGTCAACGCTGCGCACACCATGATCGTCAGCGAGAAATAGAACGTGATCGTGATTGCGTGCTCGCCGCCGCTCATGCTGCGCAGGAAGACCATCGCGGTGGCGGAGAGCACGGCATTCGCCAACGCGAGCATGACGCCGGCCGAAGCGCCGTGCCCGAACGTCAGGTGCGGACCGATCGTGATGAGCACGCCGATGAAGCCGATGCCGAGCGCCGTCCAGCGAAAACGGTGAATCTGCTCGCCGAGGAACACCATCGCCAGCACGGTCAGGAACATCGGCGCAGTGAAGGTGATCGCAGTGAGATCGGCCAGCGGGATCATCGTGACCGCCGCAAACAAGCAGAACATGCTGGCGGTGCCGGACAACGAGCGCAGCGCGTGTCTGCGCCAGTTGCTCGTCTTCAGCAGGTGCAGTCCTTCCGTGCCCCAGGCGATCAGCGCCAGAACCACGACCGAGATCAGGCCGCGCACGAAGATCGTCTGGCCGCTCGGAATGTCGCGGCCCAGGTATTTGACGCAGACGGTCATGCCGGCGAAGACGGCGACCGAGGCGAGCTTCAGCGCGATTCCGAGCAGCGGCAGGTGACGGGAGGAGGAGGGCGGCACTCGCGCGAATGGTACCAAACGGACCGCACGGACGAAGAGGCTAATGCGGTTTGCGCGCCGATAACTCGCCGCGTGCGATTGGACGGCCGTGCAGGAACACTGTCTCGATCGTGTCGAACGCGCTCACGTCCATCATGGGATTGGCACGCAGCAGGAGCAGGTTCGCTGTCTTGCCCGGCTCCACCGTGCCGATCCTGTCGTCCAAATGGAGCATGCGGGCGTTGTCGATCGTGAGCGCGCGGAACAGTTTCTCGTTCGACACGCCTGCCGCGATCCAGTTGCTCATCTCCAGTCGTCCGTTGAGTCCCGGAGGGTTGGTGTAGAGCAGATCGCTCGGCGTGTCCGATCCGAATATCAAACGCGCATCCGCTTCGGCGAGGAGGCGCGTGAGCTCAGCAGCTCGGCTGATCGTTGCGCGAATGCTGGGCTCCGCTGCAGCGTCTCGATGACGGTCGGCCCCGCAGCCATCTTTCGCGTGAGCGCACCAGTCAATGAACGTCGCGGGGTACACGTCGGCGAGCTGCGGCTGTGCCAAGTAATCATCGCGCAGCATGTCGAGCTCGCCGACGATCACTTGCGTCGTCGGCTGATAGCCGGTGCCGCGGCGTGCGGCGGTCATCAGAATCTCGCGCGCTTCTGCATCCAGTGCGACGTCCTCATCCGGCTCACGCCACATTCCATGCGCGATCACATCGACGCCAGCGCCGACGGCAACCGCCTGGGCCCGCTTGCGGTTCGCGTGCATCAACACCGGCAGGCCGCGTGCGTGAGCCGCGGCGACGAGTTCCTTCACCTCGTCCACGCTCGGCGTGACTCCGACGAACCCGTCGTAGACGGTCTTCACGCAGATCGCGCCATCAGCCGCGATCCGGCCGACGATCGCTTCCGGCGTGCGTTGGGCCGGATCGCTCACCACAGCAAGCCGCTCCTGCAGAGTCACCGGGTACGAGAAGTAGGGATAGCGAATGGCTCGGAGCTGGCCGCCGATGAGCGCCGCGGCTCCGCAGAAGTAGGCGTCCGGCCGGATCTCCAGAGCGTTCCACTGCGCTGCGCGATCACCGCTGCCGACTAGATCGACGACCGTCGTGAAGCCGAAGAAGAGATAGCTCCTGGGATCCTGCGCGAGCGTCGTGGCGACGACTTCGGGATGCGCGGCGGCCTGCTCGCGCGTCATGGACGACGGGAAGCCCGGAGGCACAGCCAGATGCACATGACTGTCGATGAGGCCAGGAACGAGGTAGCGACCCGTCCCGTCGATTTCCTCCTGACCGCGCAGCGGCCGCGCGCTCACTTCGACGATCCGCCCGTCGAGGATGCGTACGTAGGCGTGCTCTAGCGGCACGGAGCGCTCGGGCGATACGATCGTGACGTCGGCAACGACGAGACCGGCGGGCGCTGCCTGCTGCTGCGTCAAACAAGCGAACAGTGCAAGGCAGGGGGCCACCGTTACGATGAGCGCGACGCGACGATTCATGGGCATTTCAGACGTGCCCCGCACCAGGAAGGTTGCGGGCGAATGATCGATCGTCGCGAGTTCGCTTGGCAGTTTCTGCAGGTGGCAGCGGCTCTGGCGGTACCGGCGCGAGCGTTCGCGGAGATCGTCCGCGGAGCGTTCGACGTCGTCGTTCAGCGCAATGTCATGGTCGAGATGCGCGATGGCGTGAAGCTCGCGACCGACCTCTATCTGCCCGCGAAGAACGGCAAGCCGTTGGAGCAGCGCGTTCCAGTCATTCTGGAGCGCACGCCGTACGGCAAATCTGGCAACACACGGCGGCACGCGAGCGAGGAGATCGCGAACATCTACGCGAGCCACGGCTACGCGGTGGTGTTCCAGGATTGTCGTGGGCGAGGGAATTCGCAGGGCGAGTACGTCAAGTATCTCAGCGACGGTCGCGATGGCTACGACTGCTGCGCCTGGATCGTCAAGCAGCCGTGGAGCAACGGCCGGATCGGCGCGCAAGGCTTGTCGTACGGCGCGCACACGATTACCGCGTTGGCGTGTCTCGATGCGCCCGGGCTCGCGGCGATGTTCATCGACTCCGGCGGATTTTCCAACGCTTTCCAGGGCGGCATTCGACAGGGCGGAGCGTTCGAGCTCAAGCAGGTGACATGGGCCTTCAATGCCGCGCTCGAGGCGCCGGAGATTCGCAACGATCCGGCGAAGCGCGCGGCGCTGCAAGCGGTCGACATCAAGAAGTGGTTCGGGCGCATGCCCTGGTCGCGCGGCCGTTCGCCGCTGAGCCTGGTTCCGGAGTACGAAGACTATGTCTTCGATCAATGGGAGCACGGCGTCTTCGACGACTTCTGGAAGCAGGTCGGCATCTACGCCGAGGGTTCGTACGATCGGTTCAGCGATGTGCCGATCATCTGGATGTCATCGTGGTACGACCCGTATCCGCGCACGGCGACGGACAACTACGTCGCGCTCGACAAACGCAAGCGCAGTCCGCAGCGCCTGATCCTCGGGCCCTGGACTCACGGCAACAACCACGAGACGTTTGCCGGCGACGTCGACTTCGGGCCGACGGCACAGCTTGCCGGCAACGTCGCGCCCGATCTTCTGACCTTGCGGCTGCATTGGTTCGATCGCTGGCTGAAAGGCGAGAAGAATGAAGTGGACAGCGAGCCACCCGTGCGCATCTTCGTCATGGGCGGTGGCACTGGTCGCAAGAACGCAGCAGGCCGAATGGATCACGGCGGACAGTGGCGCGCAGAGAAGCAGTGGCCGCTATCGGGAACTGTGCCGACGACGTTCTATCTGCACGCTGATGGCGGACTATCTGAGGCAGCGCCGGACGCGGACGCGCCGCCGCTCGTCTACTCCTACGATCCGCTCGACCCCGTCCCGACCATCGGCGGCACGGTCACTTCGGGGCAACCGGTCATGGTCGGCGGAGCATTCGATCAGCGCGAAGATCCCGCATTCTTCGGCTCGCGCCCGCCTTACGAACCCCTGGCCGAGCGCGCGGACGTGCTCGTGTTCCAGACTGCGCCGCTCGACCGCGATATCGAAGTGACCGGCGCGATCGAAGCCGAGCTGTGGATCGCGTCGAATCGTCCGGACACGGACTTCACCATCAAGCTGATCGACGTGTGTCCGCCGAACGAAGACTACCCGCAAGGCTATGCGATGAATCTCAGCGACGGCATCCTGCGCTGTCGCTATCGGGATTCGTGGGAGCGTCCCTCGCTGATGACGCCCGGCGAGGTCTATCGCATCGAGGTGACGGCGTTTCCGACGTCGAATCTCTTCAAGCGCGGTCATCGGATTCGCCTCGACGTCTCGTCGAGCAACTTCCCGCACTTCGATCTCAACTTGAACACCGGTGCGCCGGAGGGAACGGGGAAGGGAATGCGCGTTGCGATCAATCGGGTGTTCGTGGATAAAGAGCACGCTTCTCGTGTCCTGCTGCCCGTGATCCGGAGGACCTGATTGCAGTGTTGACCTGGCTCGGTTTCGGCATGGTCGTCACTTTCATGACGCTGATCATGACGCGGCGGCTTTCGCCACTGGTCGCGCTGATCAGCGTTCCAGTGCTGTTCGCGCTGCTCGGCGGCTTCGGCGGCGCGGAGTTGGGCGAGATGATGCTCGCTGGCTTGCGCACGCTGGCGCCGACCGGCGTGATGCTGATGTTCGCGATCCTCTACTTCGGTCTGATGATCGACGTCGGTCTGTTCGATCCGCTGATCGCAGCAATACTCCGCGTCGTTGGCAACGATCCGCTGAAGGTCGTCCTCGGCACGGCGCTGCTCGCGACGTTCGTCTCGCTGGATGGCGACGGTTCGACGACATACATGATTACCGTCGCCGCGATGCTGCCGCTCTACAGGCGTCTGCGCCTGGATCCGCTGAGTCTCACTTGCGTGACCATTCTCGCGAACAGCGTGCTGAACCTGACGCCGTGGGGAGGTCCGCTTGCTCGCGTCGCCAGTGCGCTGCACGTCGAGCCCGCTGATGTGTTCGTGCCCCTGCTGCCCGCAATGGTGACGGGCATAGTCGGAGTGTTGGGTCTGGCGTGGCTGCTCGGCCGGCGCGAACGGCAGCGTCTCGGTCATTTGTCTCTGAGTGCGGCCGCGACGGAGGAGGCAGCGATCGCGGATAGCGCATTGGTGCCGCCGGAGTCGAACGCAGACGTAACGCGCAGGCCGAAGTACCTTGCGTTCAACGCGCTGCTGACTCTCGCGTTACTCGTCGCTCTGGTGCTCGGCGTGTTGCCGTTGCCGGTGTTGTTCATGGTCGCGTTTGCAATCGCGCTGCTGGTCAACTTTCCCAAAGTCGCCGAGCAGCGCGAACGTGTTGCCGCTCATGCGAAGAATGTGATCGCGGTGGTCTCATTGATCTTTGCCGCGGGCATTTTCACCGGCATCCTGAACGGGACCGGCATGCTCGACGCAATGGCGAAGAGCATGCTCGACATCGTTCCGGCGACGCTCGGTCCGTACCTTGCGCCCATCACCGCGCTGGCCAGTCTGCCGTTCACGTTCTTCGTCTCGAACGACGCGTTCTACTTCGGCGTGATACCGATCGTTGCCGAGACGGCGAGCGGCTTCGGCATCTCGCCGGTCGAGATTGCCCGAGCCTCGCTGATCGGTCAGCCGGTGCACTTCCTCAGCCCGCTGGTGCCTTCAACGTACCTGCTCGTCGGCCTCGCGGGCGTGGAGTTCGGCGATCACCAGCGCTTCACGTTGAAGTGGGCGGTTGTGGTCTGCCTGCTCATGTTGTTGGCGTCGCTGGCGTGTGCGGTGTTTCCGCTGAAAGCCTGACCGCCGCAGCAGTTTTCACCGTTTTTCGGGGCGATGCCTGCGCTATCGTGCGGACGTGAGCCATCCGAAGGACACGTCGATTGACTTGCCGCGACGCGCGGTGCTCAAGGCCACAGCAGGCGCTGCCTCGCTGTGGATGGTTCCCGGTGCATTCGCGCGGGTGGAGGACTTGCTCAGCCTGAGTGCTCGCGCTGTCGTCGAGCGAATCCATAGAGGCGAGATGACGGCGGAGGCCTATGTCTCGCGCCTGACCGCACAGTGCGAGGCGCATGCGAAGTTGAACACTATCGCCGCGCTCGACAAGGCGCGGGTCCTCGAAGCGGCACGCTCCGTCGACCGGGCGCGCTTGCGCGGCGAGAAGCTTGGTCCTGCCGCCGGGTTGCCGTTCACCGCGAAGGATCAGATCAGCGTCGTGGGCTACCCTGCAACCAGCGGCAACGAGGGCCTCAGACATTACCGCCCGTCGCGCAATGCGGTCGCTGTCGATGCCCTGGTCAGGAGCGGCGCGATTGCGTTTGCGAAGAACACGTGCGCCGACATGCTGTACTTCGACGGGTTCATGGCCCAGGGCTCTTCCTACAGCACTCTCTTTGGGACGGTTCACAACCCGTACGATCCGGCCCGGATAGCAGGCGGCAGCAGCGGCGGTTGTGCCGCAGCGATTGCCGCACATCTCACGCCTGCTGCGCTGGCAGTGGACACCAACGGGTCCGTGCGCATTCCCGCAGCCCTCTGCGGCGTCGCCGGCTTGAGGCCGTCGACGTACACGAGTGAGAACGCGATACGCGGTAGGAAACGCAAGCGCTACTCGGATGAAGGGCTCGTGCTTCCCGGGCCGTTGGACACCATCGGACCGATGGCGCGAACCGTGGCCGACGTGGCCTTTCTCGACGCGCTGATCAGCGGCGAGCCGACCCGGCATGCGAGCGCACATGCAGTGCGCATCGCAATCCCACGGTCTGACTACTGGGAGCACGAGTGGGTCGACCAGGGTGTGGCGAGCGTCGTGCAGGCGGCGTTCGCGAAGCTTCGCGACGGCGGCGTGCAATTGGTCGAATTCGACTATGACGCGCTCAAAGCACTCTTCGGCGAGATTCTCGCTCCGTCGGTCGTCAGCCGCAGCATCTCGCGTCGGCAGGCGCTGCCAGGTCCGGAAGACTATGCACGCTGGCTGCGAGAGAATTTTCCCGGTGCCACCCTCGAGCAGCTCTATCACGGCCGGCCTCGACCGGCGGCACCCGCCGGCCCGACGCGCGATGATCTCGCGAGCGAACAACGGACCGAGCTCATCGCGACGGCGTTGCGCGCGTACGCAGACGTCTTTCGCATCCACGCCATCGACGCGATCGCGGTGCCGACCGTTCCAGTCCCAGCCATTGCACTCAATCCCAATGACCCGATGGGTCTGTGGACCATCGAGGTCAACGGCAAAGCAATGAGCGTGGGCGAGGTGCTGGCACGAGGAACGTTCCTCGCGCCACGCGTCGGCGCTCCCAGCTTGAGCCTGCCCGTGGGTCTGACTCAGGGTCTGCCGGTCGGACTGCAACTCGATGCCTTGCCCGGCGATGACAGCAAGCTGTTAGCCGTCGGCATGGCCGTGGAAACGGTGATCGGCGCGATTCCACCGCCGCCCGTCTGAGTGACATTGCTCACGCAGAAGGCTGCAGCCGTCCCTGTTCCGCGAGCAGCTTGTACGCGAGATAGTACTTATAGATGTTGCGCACGTAGGTGACGGTCTCCGCCCCGATGCGACGGGCCGCGATGATCTCGACATTGTCGAACCAGACGTTCGGATCCAGTTGCAGCTTGGCGGCTTCGCTGCGCAGCTTCGCGACGCGCGCAGGCCCGGCGTTGTAGGAGGCGAGCGAGAACAGCGCCTTGTCGAGCCGCGTCATCGGCTCCGCCTCGTAGTAGTCGTCGATCATCAGGCGCAGATACTTCGTGCCAGCTTCGATGTTGCGATCGAGCTGTTCGATGTTCTTCACGCGCACGCGCGGATCTCGCGCGGTCGCGGGCATGACCTGCATGATGCCGATCGCTCCCACCGGACTCTTCTTTTTGTTGTCGAGACCCGACTCCTGGTAGGCCTGTGCGGCGAGCAACAGCCAGTCGATCGAGTAGCGAGTGCCGTATTGCTCGAACAGCACGCGCGTCTGTCGCAGCCGCTCGGCGTCTTTGGCCTGGCCGGGGTTGCGAATGAACTTGCCGTCGGCGAAGTACTGCTTGAGCTTCATGTTGCCCCAGAGCGTGCCTTCGCCGTGGCTCTTCTGGAATTTTCCGACGAGCTCGCGCAGCTGCGGATTCTCTTTGCGCACCGCCCAGGTGAACGGCGCGCCGGCACGCAGCTGCACAGTCTCGTGAACGCGCAGCTCCGGGAGTATCGGCGCCCAGAGTTTTGCGACGTACCGGTTGGTGGCGGTGGCGGGGATCACGCCGGCGTTGACCATCTCGAGCGCTTCGTCGTCCTCGATCGTGGGATCCAGCTCGCGAATGATCACGGGTTTGATCTTGCGCTGCGCGAGGGCGCGATTCAGATCGTTGAGGCTCTCGAAGTACGTGCTGCCGCGACGAACCCACACTTCCCGACCCGACAAGTCATCGGTGGTCGCGGGCGCTGGAGTCGCCACATTGCTGACGAACACTTCAGTGACCTGAAATCCTGCGTCGGCGAAATCGACGACTTTGCGGCGCTCCGGCGTGTCGGTCACGTAGACAGCGATGATGTCGCCGCGTCCACTCAGTAGCGCGGGCAATAGTTGATCGCGCCGCACGGGCACGACTACGACCTGCATCTTCAGGTTCTTCTTCGTCTTCAGCTCTGTGTTGACCCACCGCTCGAACTCGACCAGCGCATCGGCCGTGATGCCTTTTTGCGCACCGCGATCGAAGAAGAAGTGCGTTCGGTCGACTGCCACGAGCGCGCGAATCTGACGACGCTGCAGCATCTCGGGAAGATCGCCGGTGTGCGGCTCGATGACCTGGTCGAGCACCGTCGGCAGCGGCGCCACGGCAGGTTCGGATGCTGCGGCTGGCGCCGAGGCGCTACCAGCCTCTTGGCTCTCGACGGCTGGAGAGTTCGCCTCGCGCGAGCAGGCGCACAGCGCTGCGAGCACAACAAAGATGCGAAGGATCGAGTACATGCGCACGACGGAGTGTGCGGCAGCGCGTCGACATGCGCAGTACGTACGGGGTGAATGCTGGTCCGGACACGGATTCATTAGCAGCTTCCCCGACCGGTCGCCGCTTTCATCGCGCGTGACGGCACTTCGCCGCGGGCGCGCATGTTCTCGAGCAGCTTGCGCTCGGCTGCGGCATGAGCGCGCGCCTTGGCGGCGAGCGCTTGGAACCGGGGATCGGTTCGCAGCGGCTCGAACGTCGGCTCGCGGTCGAAGGCGTACCACCAGCGCTGCCTGAAGCCGCGAGTGAAGCTCAGTTCCAGCACCTCGATGGCCTGGTCCTTTCGATCCAGCAGTACAAGCGCCATCGCTCTTGGATACGAGAGTTGAAGGAGTCGGGTCTTGTGGAATGGATCCTCGTCGATGTCGCGCAAGGTTTCTTCAGCGAGCCCTGCAGTCTCCAAGCGGTCGCCCTGCAGGAGACTCAACTGCGCGAGGACCACTTTCCTATATACACCGCGATCAACGTCGGGATCGGACAGTGGCACGCGAAGTTCGCGCTGCGCGCGAGCAATTCTCCCGCTGGCCAGTGCTGCGTCACGAATCGCGTAGGCTTCGACGTCATTCGCAAACATCGCCAGGAAGTCGCCACCCGTCGACAGCATCTCCCACGCGCGTTCTGCTTCGCGCGCGTAGAGGCAAAGCGCTGCCCCCTGGATCCGCCGACCATCGTCCGGCTGCTCAGCGAGAACGCTGCGCGCCGCGTCGGAGTCTTCGAGGTCCAAGTAGAAATCGACCAGAGCCGAACGCACCCAGTGCACTCGTGGCTCGATAGCCACCGCTCGCTCGCCCAGCAACACCGCCTCCGCGAAGCGGCCCTGGCGCCAGCGCATCTCTCCCAGACGCAGCAACGCAAGATGAAAGTCCGGAGCGAGCTGGAGAGTGTGCAAGAACAGCCCCTCCGCCTCTCCGTCGAACAAGGCTGCATCGCCGAACATCGCCCAGAAGCCCTTGACGTAATGGTGGCGCGGTGTCAGCGGATCGATCAGACGCGCGCGGTCAATCTCGGCAAACCCTTCGTCCATGCGATCTTCTTTCAACAGGAATTCCGCGAAGTGCTCGTGCCCCACCCCGTAGTTGGGACTGAGTGCGAGCCCCTTGCGGAAGTCGGCCTCTGCATTCCTGCGGTCTCGATAAAACCCGCTATCGTCCGGGCAAGCAGTCATTTCGGTGCATATGACCGTCAGGTCAGCGCGCAGGACGAATGCCTCGCCGAGCGTGGCATCGAGCTGCAAGGCGGTGGCGAGCCAGTTCGCGGCCCGGCGAAAGTTTGCGCGCTCGTGCTCGTCCGAGGGGCTGTGCGAATACCAGATGTGGGCATCGGCGAGAGCGACGTAGGCGGCGGCGAAAGCGGGGGCGAGCTCGGTCGCGCGCGAGAAGTGTTCGATCGCCCGCTCGGCATCCGCCGGCCGAGTCGCGATGATGGTTTGTCCCTGCAGGAATGCCAGGTAGGCGGCTGTCCCAAATCGCGCGTACGGGTGCTGCTTCTCGCCGAGACTGGCCTGCAGCGCCCGTGCCACACCGAGCGAGATCTGATCCTCGACTGCGAAGATGTCGTCGATCGTTTCGTCGAATCTGAGCGACCAGATGTGCCCGCCCGTGGCTGCATCGATCAGCTGCGCCGTCACTCTCAATCGATCAGCGGAGCGCTGCACACTCCCTTCGACCAGATACCTGGCGTTGAGCTTGCGCCCGATGTCACGGGCATCCGCCGGTCTGCCGCGAAAAGAGAACGAGGAGGTCCGCGCGATCAGTGTGAGATCGGGAGTGCCGGCGAGCCGGTGCAGCACGCCCTCCGCGATACCGAACGCCACGAATTCGTCGCCGGCTTCGGTGCTCAGGTTCTCGAAAGGCAGAATCGCAACGGTTCGCGAAGGCAGCTCGGACGTTGCTGACGGGGGAACTTCGCGCCACCGCGTCTGCCAGCCGTATGCAAGCAACCCGGCGCCGGCCAAGCACACCAGCGTGATCACCGCGACATGTGCGCCGCGCCGTGAGCGCGGAGCAGATGTCTCACTTTGGCGTGAGGTGGTCGATTCGCCGTGTCCGACTTCGGCCGGCAGACGCTTGACCTCGGCGACAAATCGGTAGCCGCGCCCCGGCACGGTAGCGATATAGCGATTCTCGCCGCGCGCTTCGCCGAGTACCCGCCGCATGACCGAGATCACGTGAGTGAGATTGTTCTCCTCGACCACGAGCCCTGGCCATAGATCGGCCATGAGCCGCTCTTTTTCGAGCAGCTCGCCCGGCCGCTCGACGAAATACAGGATCGTCTCGAAGACCTTCGGCTTGATCGCGAGCGCTTCGGGAGCGTCCTTGGCAAACAGCAGGCGCCGGCGCACATCGAGCCGGAAGTCGCCAAATTCGTAGCTGATGTGCTGCCCAGGCTCGCTCATTGGGCCGGTCACAAAAATTAGGAAAGTTTCACAGCCACGCCAAGGACTTTTTAGACAGGCGCCAGGCAGTTTACGCCCCTCGAGACGGCAGGGCATGCGTGCACCACGAGGAGAATCCCATGCAAAGCAAGCGATTCATGATCACCGGGCTCGTCGCTGGGATGGCCCTGGTTGTTGCTTCGTCCACAGCAGCCGGCGAGCAATCCCCGACAGCGTCCAGCAGCGTCAACCCGGTGCTGGAGTGGAATCAGATTTTCGTCGACACGCTGATTGCGACGAACACCGCAAACTCTTCCAGTCAGCGGCTCGGGGCGATCGTACACACGGCGATTTTCGACGCGTACAACGGCATCGAACAGCGCTACACGCCGATATTCTTCGTCCTCAATGACGATCGCCGCAGTGCATCGCGTCGAGCCGCGGTGATCGCGGCGGCGCACACGGCACTGGTCGGCCTGTTCCCGACGCGCCAGCAGGACCTGGATTCCCGCTACGACGCTTCGCTGGCGTCGCTGCGAGGCAGGTGCGAAGACCGACACACATTCGCAAGTCGAAAGCGCTCATGTTTCGACCGCATCGAGCAAGGCATCACTTGGGGCGTCACGGTCGCGCAGGCCGTGCTCGCCTGGCGCGCGAGCGACGGGTTCAGCGCGAGCTACCCTGCGTTTACCGGGGGCAACGCAGTCGGTCAGTGGCGATCGACGCCACCGGCATTCGGGCCGATGAGCGCACAAGGGTTGGCATTCACCACGATGTTCGTGCTGCTGTCCAACCAGCAGTTCCGGCCCGGAGCGCCGCGAGGTTTGACGAGCGCCACGTACGCGGCAGATTTCGATGCGGTCAAGGCTCTTGGCCGAAGCACCGGATCGACGCGAACCGATGACCAGACGGCGCTCGCAGCGTTCTGGGAGGGGAACGCCAGCGTTCACTGGAATCAGGCCGCAAATCAGCTGGCGCTCGCCAACCGTCTGTCGATGTCCGCCTGCAACCGCCTGCTCGCGGTTCTGAATGTAGCGATGGCCGACACGGCATTCACCACTTGGAGCGGCAAGCGATTCTACGGTGCCGATCCGAATCGAGTGACCTGGCGGCCTGTGACCTCCATCCCGCTGGCCGACACCGACGGCAATCCCGACACAACTGCTGAGGCAGGGTGGCTGCCGCTCATCAACACACCATCGCACCCGGAATACCCCGCGGGACACCCCAGTCTCAACGGTGCGGCTGCGACGGTGCTCTTGAAGTACTTCCGAGGCGCGGAGCAGACGTTCACGCTGACAACGACCGGGCAGCCGAATCGGACGTACTCGAGTATTGCGCTAGCGCGCTCGGACGGTAATAGCGCCCGCGTGTGGGGCGGCATGCACTACCCGAGCACGGTGCGCATCAGCGATGCGGAGGGTCAGGCGATCGCGAACTACATCAATCGCAACGCGATGCAGAAACGGTGAACGAGGGCCTGCGGCGTTGACGCTCAGTCCCGCGGCTTGCCCGTCCAGAAGACTTCGCGATACGTGATACCGGTCGCCGCGACCGCGTGTCCATCGACGAACTTCGGGCGGAAGCGCGAATCGCGAACTGCCTTGAGAACGTCGCGCGCCCATCGATCGCTCGTGTCGTGGTCGACGATGCGGGCGTCGCGGACGGAGCCATCCGCGGCAACCGTGAATTCCGTCTGCACGTAGTGGGACTGTGTATCTGCAGCCGCTACCTGGTGGGGGACATTGGCGACGATCTGCGGTGTCGGATAGTAGACCCGCAGCGGAACGTTCAGCGCAGTGGCGGCGGAGTCTGGCAAATTCGGCGTCGTGCGAATGAGTTGCCAGGCGCGCTCATAGTAAGTGAGCGCCTCGCGCGGTGACTTCTTGACCTGATACCAGTCACCCATCTGGAGCAGCGTCTCGATCAGCGTCTGTGGCGCCGAGCCCGGGTCCGACTCCAGAATCCGCAACGCTCGCTTCAGCGCTTCCTCACCTTCCGGATTGAGCGTTCGGGGCTGGATGATGAAGCCGCGCGCGTCGAAAGCAGCAGGGTTCTTGCACTCGGGAGGCACCACGGCGTACGGGATGCCGCAGCCGAGTACTGGGTACGGTGGCTTCCGCCATTCATCCGGATAGCTCGGCCTGACCATGTAGGCCCGCGCGATCCCGCGAAGGGGCTCGACCATGATCGGCACATTCAGCGAGTCCGTCGTGCCGACGATGTTGAGCGCCACCTGAAAAGTCATGCGAGCTTCCGGCGTCTTGCCGATGTCCACGAACCAGTTGCCGAGGTCGCACAGCCATGGAATGACCCTCGGGTTGCCTTCGCCGTACATTTTCTCCGCTACGCGCACCCTGTAGACCATGGCGTCCTGTGCTTCCGGCTGACGACCGAGCGCAGTGAGGCTGCCAGCCAACGTCTTGAGGACGTCCTGCTGGCGCAGGTCGAACATTCCAAACTGCGCGCGTGTGATTGCGACCGCTCGCTGCAGGAGCGGAACCGCGTCGTGATGATGGCCGGCTCTGGCGAACGTAGTGCCCAAGCCCGTCAGCGGAGCGAGGACACGCTGGGTCTCGCGTCCGCCGTGCTGTTCCGCCAATCGCACTGCCTCGGCATAGGCGGCTTCGGCTGGTGCGTACTGATTTGCTTTGAGGTACGCGTCTCCCAAGGCGGTCAGCGCATCTTCGAGTGCGAGCGGATCGGCATCGGTGCTGGATCTGGCGGTGTTGACTCGCGCGAGCGCGCCTTCGATGTCGGCGCCGGAGCTCGGGTCGGCGTGTCCACAAATCGAGAAGCAGACCGCTATCGCCGTGACGACGGCCTTGAGCAGGGATGGATAGGGACGATCCATGGCGCTTGCACCTGTCGACGCATTCTCATCGACGATGCCACGAGACTAGACAACAACACAATCGACGCCACGTTCGTGGAGCAGGATCGGACGGTTCTGAGTCCAGCCGAAGCTGGAAGCGCTGGCGGCGCAATTGGCGGTCAAACCGCGCGTGTCGCCGTAGCAGGCGAGATTGCTGCAGCCCGGCGTGCTGGATACCACGCGGCAAGCAATCCGATGATCCACAACGCCGGAATACCTGCGAGGAGGTAATACAGATCGAGCCGCGGCAACTGGTATTCGCTCGACAGCCACGAGCCGGCGCCGAGCGCGAGCGCGCAGCCGACGATCACACCGGCAGTAGTGATGAGCCAATTCTCCACGACGTATTGCCCGATGATGTCGATGCGGCGTGCGCCGACGGCCCGTCGCGTGCCGATCTGCTTCCTGCGCGTGCCGACGTTGAAGGTCGCGAGGCCGAACACGCCGAACGCCGTAATCGTCAGCAGCAGCACGGTCACGACGACGAGGAACGCCGTCATGTTCCGGTCGGCGATGCTGGCGCGGTCCTGGAAGTATTGGAGCGGGTGGACCCATTCGATGAAGCGGTCGGGATCGGGCGACTCGAAGTGCTTTTCGACCGTGCTCATCACTTGCGCCAGGCGTCCGGGCCGAACCCTGACGGCGTAGGTCGCGGCGGGCTCTTCCGGATAGGGGAGGCGCGGCAGGAAGGCCACGTGCTGGCGGTTGTCCCTGTTCACCGTGTGACCGTCCAGGTCCTCGATCACCCCGGTGATGATCGCGGGCGAGCTGAGGAAGGGGCCCGCTGCGTACACGCCTTTGCCGACAGCTTGACCGTCCGGGAACAGGGCGTCCGCCAACACGCGAGTGATCAGAACCTGTGACACGGTTGTCCCGGCCGCCTCACCCATCTTGGGCGGCTGAATGTCCTGCGGTAGAAAGTTCCGGCCGGCAACGAGCTTCACGCCGAGCACGTCCAGAGCCTGGTCATCCACATCGTGAATCGCCGTGCGCACACCGTGAGCTGTGTCGCCCTGCTTGAGCATGAAGCGTGTGCGATTGCCGCGGCCAGCCAGCGGAGCGTAATCCATGACCGACGCGGCCTCGACGTCCGGCACGCTGCGCAGGTACTCGAGGTCAGCGCGCATCGTCGCCACGTGCTGATAGCGCGCGGTGAAGCCGGCGCTGCGGATCACGAACACTTGCTCGACGTCGATGCCGGTCGCGTGCCCGATCTTGTCGATGCGTTGCTTGGCGATGTAGACCGCGTTGACGAGCACTGCGAGCGCGAGCGCAACCTGCGCGGCGACGAGCCAGGGACCCGCACCTTCACGCAGCAAGCCGAGCAGAGTCGGGCGGATTTGCAGATTCACGAGTCCCCCGTGAGCCTACTGGCTCTTCAGATAGACGGTCGGCGGCACGCGGCCAATGCGCCACGCGGGATAACCGCCGGCGAGAAACGTCGTCACGACGGTGAGTACCAGCGCCCAGACGAGTGTCGCCGAGTCGACGTACGCAAAGCCGGCGTAGCCCGAACCTGTTTCTGTACTGTTCGCGTACAGCGCACGCAGACCCCACAAGCCCGCTGCGCTCAGCATCAGACCGACGATGCAGCCGCCCGCCGCGAGGATGCCGGCCTCCACGATGTGTTGGATGAATATTTGCGCGCGACTCGCGCCGAGGGCGCGCCTGATGCCGCTCGCAGGCGCACCGTTCAAGAATTTCGCGAGCAGCAGTCCAGCGGTATTGATGAGGCACACGACGAGGAACGCAAATGCGAGCCGCACCAGCATGCGGTTGTCGTCCTGCACGACCTCCTGATCGCGCAGCCACTGCTCTACGTTCGTCAGCCGATTGTTGCGCGGCCGCTGAAAACGGCCTGCCGCGTGTTGTTGAGACCAATAGCCATCGAGCACGGTCTGCATACGCTCGCGTGTGCGCGCATCCGGCAGCTCCACCCACATCTGAATCCACGTGCAGCTCGAAGCGGCGACTTGCTCGAAATTGTCGGTAGCTTCCGCGGTGTTCCAGCAGCGCAATGTGCCGCTGGTCAGCTGCGCGAGCACGCGGCCCCAGCCCCACGGGATGTACGCGTCTTCCGGATCATTGAAGGGCCCCGTGTTCATGTCGTAGAAGCGCGGCAATGGGTGCCACTCGCCGAGGACGCCGATGACACGGAACTCGCGATCGTTCCAGCGTATCGTCTGGCCCACGCCGCTCGCACCACCGAACAGCCTGGCGTTCAAGGCACGGCTCAGGACGATGACGTTCTGGGCCCCGGCGTCCGCCTCGGCGGTCCAGCCGGCACCGTATTGAAACGGCACATCGAACATTTCGAAGAAGTCGCCGGTCGTGATACGGGTGCGCGTCTTGAACGCGCGGCCGGCGTCGGCGCCGCCGCTCACGACACCGTTGACCGGATACATGATGACCTTGCGCAGCGGCACGTCCGAGGCCGCAAGGTAGGTCGCATCCATGTACGTCATTTGTGGTGGCGGCAGGTGCGGGCGCTCCGGGTACGCCGGTCCCTCCGGATCCCAGTCATCCATCGTGACCGAGTAAACCCGATCGTTCTTCCACCACAACGGGTTGCTCGACACCCCGTGATAGACCGTGAGGATCGTGACGCACACACCGATGCCGAGACCGATCGCCAGCACCATCAATGCCGTGAGCCCGGGCGTGCTCGCCAGGCTCTTGAGCGCGAGCCGTCCATAGTACGCGAACATGATGTGCTCCTGCCGCTCAGGCTGCTGCGCTTGGGCTCGATGGCTGCGCTACTTGCGTCGGCGTGGAACCGGCGCCGACATCGGCGTCGGCCAGTTGCCCGTCGACGATATGCACGTTCCGTTGTGAGCGGCGCGCCAGCTCGGCGTCGTGCGTCACCAGGACGATCGTCGTGCCGCTGCGATTGATCTCGGCGAGCAGGTCCATGATCTGGCGCGCCATGAGCGAATCGAGATTGCCGGTCGGCTCGTCCGCCAGCACCAACACCGGCTCGCCGACGAGAGCGCGAGCGATAGCAGCACGCTGCTGTTGGCCGCCGGAGAGTTGCGACGGCAAATGTTTCATCCGCGCCGACAAGCCGACGAGCTCGAGTGCGCCGCTCACCCGCTTGTGACGCTCGGCTGAGCTCATGCGACGATACCGCAGCGGTACGTCGACGTTGTCATAGATGTCGAGCGTCGTGATCAGATTGAAGCTCTGGAAGATGAAGCCGATCTTCTCGTTGCGCAGCCGCGAGCGCGCATTGTCGGAGAGTCGACTCACGTCCGTATTCGCCAGCTCGTACACGCCGCTGTCGAGCGGCTCCAGCAGACCCGCGACGTTCAGAAACGTCGTCTTGCCGGAGCCGGACGGGCCGGTGACTGCGACGAACTCGCCGGCGCTGACCTCGATGGAGAAATCACGCAGCGCGTGCGTCTCTACCGTGTCGGTGCGAAAGACCTTGCTGACGCGAGTCATCTTCAGCATGACAATGCCTCCGTGCAGACGGCGATTTTTTGACGCGCCGGAGCTTAGCTTGCTGTGTTCGAGCGAGGCAACAAAGTGCGTAGCGCCAAGTGCGTTGATTCATGCATATAGAAGAATGCATGGCGAGCACGTCGCTTTGTGTTCGAGCAAGTCCGAACGTGCACACGTTCGTCCCAGAAAACGAGTGCTTTGTCCCACGAGCACCGTCTCTGAACCCAAGATCACTTTCGGCTGAACGATCCGCGCCTGTTGCAGTCTTTCATTGGTCACATCGTGCGAACGAGGTGGAATGTGCATGTGCCAACCATGAAAATCGTCCGGCGCACCGCGCGTCACAGTCATCTCGTCGTCATCCTGCTGCTCGCGCAACCGGCGCTCGCCGCCGCACCTGCCGACGTCTGGTCAGCGATCGACGCCAAGCGCGTCTGCCCGACCGCTTCGGTCTGGCGGCTCGGTGTCGGCCCGGGCCGCACGCCCTTCGACGTGATCGAAACCGTCGTGCCGCTGGAGGTGGACGGTCGGCCTGTCTGGCGCATCACGCACACCCAGTTGCGCGGCCCCGAGGATCTGCGCAAGGGCACGACGCCGGGCTTCGATTTCTTCGATGTGGACCGCGCGACGCTCGCCCCGCAGCAGAGCGAGCACCACACCGCCGGCCGCGCCGATGCACCTGCGAAGGCGACTCGCTTCGAATACCTGCCCGGGAGCGTGCGCCGATTGAACGATGACGGCTCGGTGGCCGAGACCATTGCGCTCGAGGTGGGTCAACGGCTGATAGCCGACGGGCCCGGCGCCGCCATCATCAACCAGGGCGTCAAGTGGTCGGACGGCCTGAAGCTGCGCGGCTACATGATGGATCGTTGGCGTGGAACGGAGCGCGAACGCGTGCGGGAGGTCGAGCTCAGTGTCACCGGGCGCAGCGCGGTCGAGATCGATGGGCGGCGCGTGGAGACGTTCGTCGTCGTCGAGGAGCCTGTGGACGGCGCCTACAAGCTGACCAGTCAGATCACGGTCGCGCGGCCGCATCTGCACGTGCACGTGCAGTACGTTGCGAACGCGAAGCGGCCGGACGCGCGCGCGTTTGTATCCGAGGTTACGTCCATCATGGCTAGCGGCAGTTGCCGTGAGTCGGGCTGAGGTATTGCCTATGGCTCCGGAATAGAACGCTCACCCGAACGGACGCTCGCTCGCAGAAGGTAGAACGGAACACCAGTTGCGACGATCGCGAGGCCCAGCAGGGTGCGGACGAGCGCTGTGGGCTCCATCAGGAGCGTCAGCAGATAGCCGGTGACCACCGTTGCGCATACGAGCGGCGTCACGGGGTAGCCGAAGGCACGATACGGGCGCGGCGCGTCGGGGCGCGTCCGGCGCAACACCATAACTGCGATCAGCGTGAGCAGCACGTAGAGATATGTCGGAAAAGCGGCAAGCGAGATGATCTCGTCGTAGCGGCCGGACAGCACGAACGCGCATGCGAGCAGCGCTTGCGCCGCGATCGCGTGCATAGGCGTGCGCCGGCGCGCGTGCACCCGCGTCAGCGGCTCGAAGAACAGCTTATCCTGCGCAAGGGCATAAGCGCTGCGCGGCGCAACGAGCAGTAATACATGCAGCGCGCCAAACGTCGAGATCATGACGGCCGCCGACACTGCCAATCCGCCGGCCGGACCGGCCAGCACATTCATGACGTCGGCTGCGACGCGATCGGACGAGCGAAACTGCTCGAACGGCAAGACCAACATGTAAGCAACATTGACCGCGAGATAAAGCGCCGTGACGCCCAGCACACCTGCAATGACGGAGCGGGGCAAGGTCCGTTGCGGAGCGCGAATCTCGCCGGCGACGTAGCCTGCGTACGTCCAGCCTTCGAACGCGAACAGCGCAGTGATCATCGCCGCGCCGAACGCCGCGGGCTGAATGTATGCCGCCGCTGCGGACGCCTCGCCGGCAGTATTCAATGCGGGCAGGTCGGCGCCCAAGACTGCAGCGAGCGTGACGATCGCGAGGAGCGCGACCACCTTCAATGTCGTCACGATCGTAGTGAGGTGGCCGCTTGGGCGCACTCCCACGCAGTTCACGACAGCAAGTCCGATGATGCACGTCGCAGCCGCGGTGCGCTGACCGGCGACGCCGAGCGTCACGCCTGTCGCCGCCTCGACAATCACCGCCAGATAGGTCGCGAACACCGCAGCGACGGCCGCCATCGAGACCGGCCAGATGAGCCAGAATGCGGCCCAGCCATACGAGAACGCGATAAAACGAGAGCGGAAGGCTTCCCGCAGATACACGTACAATCCCCCGGTCTTCGGCATCATCGCGCCTAGCTCTGCGACGCACAGTCCGCCGCAGAGCGCGACGAGCCCGCAAACCGCCCACACGGTGAGGCTCATGCCTGGCGAACCTGCATGATCCGCAACGATGCTCGGTGCGCGGAAGATGCCGGAGCCGATCATGCCGCCCATTATGATGGCCGTGGCTGCAGCCCCGCCGAGTCCGCGCTCGAGCACGCCCTCGCTCGTTGCAGCTTCATCGTGCACGGATAGATGCTCGGGCGCGGTGCGGCCATCCGTCTGCTGTTGATTGTTCTCGGGCGTCATCGCCATCGAAGTATAGTTCCTGGCGTCGACTCGGGTCCGTTGACGTGCCAAACGATTCAAACATAGACGGGAACAACGATGCACATTCTGGTTTTGGGCGGCGGGCTCATGGGTCCGGCGGCTGCGGCGGAGGCGCTGCGCGATCCAGCGACGAGCAGCGTCACGGTGGCGGATATCTCGCAATCGAGCCTCGAGGCTTGTATGGCGCGCATAGCTGGTGAGCCGCGCGCCGACCGGTTGCGCATTGAAGTCGCGGACGTGCGCGACGCGAGCGCAATTGACCGGCTGCTCGTGCAGGCCGATGCAGTGATCTCCGCGCTGCCCTGGGTGGTCGCGCGGGGCGTCATGGAAGCGGCGGCGCAACGCGGCGCGCCGGTTGTCGATCTCGCGCGCGTACCCGACACCGAGTGGGCAAGCGCACAAGCGCGATTGAGCAGCGCCCGTAGCCTCGTAGTGCTCGGCTGCGGCGTCGAACCGGGTCTCACGGAAATATTGGCTCGACACCTCGCGGAACAGCTCGACGAGGTCGATGAAGTGCACATCAAGTGCGGTGGAGTGCCGGAGCATCCGACGGGACCGCTCGGTTACAAAATCGTGTTCGGCGGTCGCAGTCTTCCGCTGAAACCCGCCGATGGATACGCGGTCGAGAACGGCAAGCTCGCGTCCGTGCCGCGCTACTCAGGCGTCGAGCCGGTCGCGTTCGATGGGCTGGGCGAGCTCGAAGCCTGGCACGAAGGCTTCATGCCATGGCTCCTCGATCTGCAATGCATGACGAACCTCAAACGCGGCACGCAGAAGACGATCCGTTGGCCCGGCTACGCGGCAAAAGCCACGTTTCTGAAGGAAGCGGGACTGCTGAACGCCGAGCCGATCGAGGTGGACGGCGTGCGTGTGTCGCCGAAACGTGTGCTCGACGCGGTGCTGGAGCCGGCCGTGCGCATGAGCGACGCCGATCGCGATATCACTCTCCTGCGCGTTGACGTCGTCGGCCGCAGCGGCGCGCGGCCGCGCGCCTTGCGCGCGGAAATGGTCGATCGCCACGACGGTGTTTTCACGTCGATGGCGCGTACGACCGCCTTCACGGCGAGCATCGTGGCGCGCCTCGCCGCCGCCGGCCGCCTTGCGCGGCCGCCGCGATTGCCCGCGACGCCGGAGCATGTCGTAGTCGGCGCGGCTTTCGACGAGCTCATCGCAGCGCTCGCCGCGTCGGGCGTGCGCATAGAGATTCGGGAGATGTAGGAATAGGACACTGAGTCATCTGGCGCCGCCGGAGACAGTCGACCCCCCGACCGCCTTCCCTGTCTACGTATCCTGTATGCCCAATCTCTGATCGAAAATCGGACCGTGCGCTGACCACCGGCCGCGCGAGACGTCTCGCAGTCTTGATCCGGAACCCACGAGAGAGAGACCATGGAGCTTGCTTTTCGCTGCCATCATCTGGCCGCCAGCTTGTCGCGGCGAAAGTTTCTGCATGCAACTTTGTGCGCCGCCGCCGCAGGTTCGCTGCCGGCGCTTTCAGTCGCGCAGATCACGCAAGCAGAGCGCGACCGCCTCACGCCCGAGGAGATCATCAAAGAACTGAAGCAAGGCAACGAGAGGTTTCGCTCAGGAAGGCCCAACTCGCACGACTATGTCACGCAAAGGCAAGCCTCGGCAGGCGGGCAGTATCCCGTCGCAGCGATCGTCGGTTGCATCGATTCCAGGGCGCCTGCCGAGATTCTGTTCGATGCGCGCATCGGTGGCGGCTTCAACGCACGTATAGCCGGCAACATCGTCAATGACGACATTCTCGGCAGTCTGGAATTCGCCTGCGCGCTGTCAGGCGCAAAGGTCATCCTCGTTCTGGGGCACACCGCTTGCGGCGCGATCAAGGGCGCGATCGATGGCGCGAAGCTCGGCCATCTCACGGGACTGCTGGAGCAGATCAAGCCGGCGGTAGCGGCGACGCAATATGACGGCAAACGCAACAGCAAGAATCCTGAGTTCGTCGATAGGGTCGCGGCGACGAACGTGCGGTTGACCGTAGAGCGCATACGAGAGCGCAGCACTGTGCTCGCGGATCTCGAAAAGCAAGGCAAGCTGCTCATCGCGGGCGCGATGTATCAGCTGAACGGTGGCCAAGTGGAATTCCTTTCCTGACTTCCATGTAGTCGGACTGGACTTCGTGCGTTTTCGTTCGCCGGGCAGGGATGTCGGAATCAGAGAGGTCGACAGACACCGACCCATTGAGCTGAATCGATGTCTGTCCAGTGACTGCGTGAGTTGGTACATAGGGGTCGCTCCGCCCCAGGAATCGCAGGCTAGGGCGAAATAAGCATCTGACGCAACGCTCCCTGAGGCTGGCCTGCAAGGTTTCGCGACACGCTCGCGCGATTGAACAGCACAGTGGAAATGGCGCCCCGGAGGGCCAAGGAGTCATTGTGTTCATTCGATGGTGTGTGGTGCTCGCGCTCGTCGCACCGTGGCTCGCGAGCGCCCAGACGTTGACCGCGACGGGAGGGATTCAAGGCCGCGTATCGGAATCCATAACCGCTCGCCCGATCGCGGACGCAGAAATCCAGCTGCTGCGCGGCGCCGCCGTCCAGAAATCGACCCGATCGGATGCGAGCGGCGCATATGTCTTCGCCGAGGTGCCGGAAGGCGTCTACCGGCTGACGATTCTGCACCCGGAGTACTTGCCCGCAGTGCAACCTGAAGTGCGCGTCGTGCTGCGAAGAATATCGGCGGTCGACCTCGTCCTGGTGCGCGGCCGCGACGAGACGCTCGCAGAAGTGGTGGTCTCCGCACGCGCGCTGAACGCTGATCCCGACCTCGCGCCGAACACCGTACAGCTCGATCGTGAAGAAATACGGCGCATTCCGGGCAGCGGCGGCGATGTCTTTCGCGCGCTCGATGTACTGCCCGGCGTCGTCGCAACCGGCGAGTTCTCGAACTTCTCGGTGCGTGGCAATGGTCCGCGCGACAACCTCATCACCGTCGATGGCATTCCGTTCGACAAAGTCGTGCATTTCGATGAATCACTCGGAGAACAGGAAGAGATCGACGGCGGCGGACGCTATTCGATCTTTGCACCTAACGTGATCGGCGCCGCGAGGTTCTCGCCGGGCGGGTGGCGCGCATCCGAGGGCGGCAAGAACGGCTCGCTGCTCGAGCTCGAGCTCGCAGAGCCGAACGAATTCAGCTCGACCGTCGGCGCCCGCATCGATATCGTCGGACTCGAGGTGGACTACGAAGGTCCGAGCTACGTCGCCGACAACACGAGCGTGCTGCTCTCGGCGCGCTCCTTCGACTTCAGCAATCTGTTCGAAGCGATCGACGAGCCGGACATCGGCGATGCGAAGCTCGCGGATGTGATCCTCAAATCCGTGACGCAGTGGAACGACGAGCATCGATTCGAGCTGCTGGGCATACACAGCACTGAAGAAACCAGGCGCACGGTGGAGAATGCGCTGCAATCGCCGGACTACGAGGACGTTGGCCTGCAATCCGCCGAGCAGGACAGCTCCTTGCTCGGCCTCACCTGGGGCTGGTCCCCGCGCGACTCCGTTCGTGTGCGCAATGCGCTTTTCTATCGCAGCAGCGAGACGCGCGATGTGGCAGGCGAAGCGTATCCTGATCTGGCTGGGGACGATCCGACGCCGCAGAACACGCCGGTGCGTGAGGAGATTGTCGATCTTCGCGAGGAGGAAACCGAGATCGGCTGGCGCGGCGACATCAATGTCGTGACGCCGTCCGGTGGGGTTCTGACGGCGGGTACGCTCGTCTCGAGAGTGGATCTCGAATTCGAGCGTCGATTGGTGGACGATTGGATCCGCTTTGTCTATGACGGTAATGATTTCCGCCAGGACCCTGCACAGCGCTATATCGTACTGACGCCTGCGGAGTTCGATTCGCGCTTGAGCGCCTCAGCGACGCGCCTCGCGGCGTACGCAGACTACACCTGGAACATCGGTGATTACTCCATTACACCGGGTGTGCGCTATGACCAGGACGGATTCTCCGACGAATCGATGGTGTCGCCGCGGCTGATGTTGAACTGGCGCCCGGACGCGGCCACGCACGTCTGGATCGGCGGCGGCGTGTACTACCAGGCCCCGCGCTATCTGGATCTCGCAGCCGACGCGCTGAACATAGGGCTTCAGCACGAGCGCTCGAATCAAATCGTCGCCGGCGTGTCGCGCTACCTGGCGAGTGACCTTCGGTTCTCGGCGGAGGCCTATCACCAGCGGCTGGACGATCTCATCGTGACGGACGATCGGACGACCGGCGTCGCGCGCAACGTTGGCGAAGGAGCCGCAAGCGGCATCGATCTCCTGCTGTCGAAGCGCATGACCGACACGTGGAGCGCGTCGGCGACCTACTCCTACTCGCGCTCACGTCGCGACGACAATCTCGGCGAGGGCGAATACGACGCCGATTGGGATCGGCCGCATGCATTCGGTGTGGTTGCCGCGTGGCAGCCGAACGATCGATGGTCGTTCGCCGCGAAATGGCGCTACGCCTCGGGCCGACCCACCGATGCATATGTCATCCACACGGATGTGTTGGCTGACGCTGGCGGCCCGCTCAGATATTCGAAAGAGATCGTCGATACGAACAGTGAGCGCATGCCGGCCTATCACGCGCTGACCTTGCGTGCGGACTATCGTCGCCGCTTCGGTCCTGTGAGCCTCATCGCATTTCTGGACGTCATCAATGTCTACGGCCGCCAGAACGGCAACTCGTTCGACTGGGACGAGCGGCGCGGCGTCAACATCATGGAAGGACTCGATGAGGCGCTGCCGATCATCGGCGTGAAGTTTGAGTATTCGTGGACGGTGGAGTCTGCGGCAGCTCGCGCCTCGCGCGATGCAGGGCGGGGCGTCGTAGCCGCAAATTGACGAGACTCCCGCGGGCCTCCCGCAACCACCTGGCTACATCGGCGAGTGAGTGCGGTAAGTCTTTGTGAAATTTTTGAGAAACTGGCGCGGCCGGAGGGATTCGAACCCCCGACCACCTGGTTCGAAGCCAGGTACTCTATCCAACTGAGCTACGGCCGCGCGGGGGCGCAGATTGTACTGTGTCCGCCGCGAAAAGTGTCCGCGAGTGTCCGGTTGCTGTCCGGCGCGCGCGAGCGGACAAGCCGCGAGCGCCTACAGCTCCGCGCAATCACGCGAATTTCCCGGCAAAAACCCCATTTCCTGAGCGCGTTCCAACCTTGGCACACGCCGTGCAATCCAATTAGCCAAAGGCCGATCGGACAGGTCGCCAGGGCAACGAAGGGGAGACAGTAATGAGCACGCGTTCAGTACGTCTTTTAGGAATGGGTCTTCTCTGTTCGTTGTTGCCCCTGACCTCGATCCCGGCCGATGCGCCGCCGGCGACTGCTCCCGAGAGCCGCCTGGAGTCGCTGCTGACGGCGCACGACGTGCGCTACGCGATCCAGTCGCCGCGCGCGAGATCGAGCGATTGCCTGCACACCGAAGCGGAGCGAGGCCGATGATCACACCGTTGCATTCCGACTCCGGCAACAAAGTGAAAGTGATGCCGATGCGCGATACCTCAGCGCAGGATCGCCCGATCGATCCCGCACCGGCGCAAAAGCGTCGCCGCTATCAAATGATCGGCATTGGCGCTGGCGCGCTGCTGCTCCTGATCGTGATCGGGATCGTCCTCCGCAACTGGCTCGCTGCCGAAATTTCTGTACCGATCGAGCGCGTGCGCATCGCCGAAGTGACCCGCGGTCCGTTCGTTCGCGATATCTCCTCGCAGGGCACTGTCGTCGCGGCTGTGAGCCCGACGCTGTTCGCCATCGCTCCCGGCACCGTGCACTACCTCGTGCAGGCCGGCGATGTCGTCAAGAAGGATCAGCCGATCGCGACACTGGAAAGCCCGGAGCTGCGCAACGAGTTGCAGCGCGAACAGGCATCGCTCGACGGCCTCGAGGTCGCCGTGCAACGCCAAGGTATCGATACCCGGCGCCAGCTCGCTGCAAATCAACAGGCGATCGATCTCGCGAATGTCGAGATTCAGGCGGCCGAGCGCGAGATGCGGCGTGGCGAGGACTCGTGGGGCAAGCACCTCATCAGCGAGCGCGACTATGAGAAGTCGCGTGACGATGCAGCCGCGGCTCGCGTCAATCACAAGCATGCGGTCGAGACCGCGCAACTGCAGAAGGAAAGCCTGCAGTTCGAGCTGCGCGCGCGCCGGCTGGAGCGCGACCGGCAGCGTCTGGTCGTCGAGGATCTCGAGCGACGCGTCGGCGAGCTGAGCCTGAAGTCGCCGGTCAACGGCATCGTCGGCACGCTCGCTGTCGCCGAGCGCGCCTCCGTCGCGCAGAACGCAGCGCTCATCACCGTGGTCGATCTCACCGCGTTCGAGATCGAGTTCCAGGTGCCGGAGAGCTATGCGGACGATCTGGGTCTGGGGATGGACGCGGAAGTGAGTTACGGAACGAAGAAGTACGCGGCGAAAGTCAGCGCCGTATCGCCCGAAGTGCGGTCCGGCCAGGTCACTGGCCGCCTGCGCTTCTCGGGCGACGTTCCGCAGGGCCTGCGTCAGAACCAGCGGTTGTCGACGCGCATCGTGCTCGAATCGCGCGACGACGTGCTGAAAGTGCAGCGTGGTGCATTCCTCGACACCGGCGGCGGGCGCGTCGCCTACGTCGTGCAGGACGACGTCGCAGTGCGCCGTTCGATCCGCACCGGCGCGGTCAGCGTGTCCGAGGTCGAGATCCTCGAAGGTCTCGCGCCCGGCGATCGCATCATCATTTCAAACCTTGGCGAGTTCGAGCGCGTCGAAACCGTGCGGCTGGCCGACTAACCAACGAGGGACCCCCATGTTCTCCATGCACAACATCTCCAAGGTCTATCGCACGGATCTGATCGAGACGCACGCGCTGCGCGACTTCAGCCTCGAGGTGACCGAAGGCGAGTTCGTCGCGGTAACCGGGCCTTCCGGCTCGGGCAAGACCACGTTCCTGAACATCGCGGGCCTGCTGGAGAGCTTCGACACTGGCGCGTACAAGCTCGATGGCGCGGACGTCAGCCGACTGTCGGACGACGAGCGCTCGCGCATTCGCAACCAGAAGATCGGTTTCATCTTCCAGAGCTTCAACCTGATTCCCGATCTCGACGTGTTCGACAACGTCGACGTACCGCTGCGTTACCGCGGCATGACCGCGCCGGAGCGCAAGAAGCGGATCACTGAGGCACTGGAAGTCGTCGGCCTCGCATCGCGCATGAAGCACATTCCCGCACAGCTCTCCGGCGGTCAGCAGCAGCGCGTCGCGATTGCTCGCGCGCTCGCCGGCACTCCGCGCTTCCTGCTCGCGGACGAGCCGACCGGCAACCTCGACTCGCTGATGGCGCGCCAGGTCGTGGACCTGCTCGAAGACATCAACCGGCGCGGCACGACGATCATCATGGTCACGCACGATCCGGAGCTCGCACGGCGCGCACACCGCAACGTGCATGTGATGGACGGGCAGGTCACCGACCTGCAGCCGTTCGCAGCGAAGCCGCTGGTCCGTTCCGAAGCGCTTGCCGCAGGTTGAAAGCCATGCTCGCCTATTACTTCCGCATTGCTCTGAAGAGCCTGCGCCGCAACCCGATGCTGACCGCGCTGATGATCGGCGCGATCGCGGTCGGCGTCGGCGTGTGCATCACCACGCTGACGGTGTATCGCCTGATGTCGGGCAACCCGATGGAGGCGCGCAACGACGTGCTCTACTCGGTCACGCTCGACAGCTGGGATCCGAACAAGCCCTGGACCGACGATCATCCCGAGCTGCCGCCGCCGGAGCTGACCTATCGCGACGCGCAGGCGCTGTACGCGTCTGATATCCCCGATCGCAAGGTGATGATGCGCAAAGCGGCCTTCGTGATCGAAGCGCCGCCGAAGAGCGGGGTCGCGCCGTTCCTGGTCGAGGGACGCACGACGACCAAGGACTTCTTCGGCATGTTCAACGTGCCGTTCAAATACGGCGGCGGTTGGGACCAGGCGGCGGACGATGCCTCGCAGCAGGTCGTGGTGCTGACCAAGAAGACCAATGACAAGGCGTTCGGCGGCGCCGACAGCGTTGGCCAGACCGTGCGGCTCGATGGCCATGACTACAAAGTCGTCGGCGTGCTCGATGAGTGGGCGCCGACGCCGAAGTTCTACGACCTGAACAACGGCGCGTTCGACGAGATCGAGGAGCTGTTCGTACCGTTCGGCATCGGCGAGCAGTACGAGATGCAGAGCGCCGGCAACACCAACTGCTGGCGCGACCAGCAGATCGACAATTTCCAGGACTTCCTCAACAGCGATTGCGTGTGGATCCAGTTCTGGGTGGAGCTGAAGGGCAGCCAGAAGGTCGCGGCTTTCCAGGAATTCATCGACAACTTCGTGCGCGAGCAGAAGGCGCTCGGGCGCTACGAGCGGCCGCTGAACAATCACCTGCGTCATCCGGACGAGTGGCTGAAGGTCAATGAAGCCGTGCAGGACGACAACCGCGTGCTCGTCGGGTTGTCGTTCACGTTCCTCGCGGTGTGCTTGCTGAACATGATCGGCCTGCTACTCGCGAAGTTCCTCGGTGCAGCGCCGCTGGTAGGGCTGCGACGAGCGCTCGGTGCGAGCAAGTCCGCGATTTTCGGGCAGCATCTCGTGGAGGTCGGCGTGATCGGCTTGGGCGGCGGCCTGCTCGGCATCCTGCTCGCGGCGCTCGGGCTCTGGGGCGTGCGCAACCTCTACGAGAACTACGACGAGCTGACTCGACTCGACATTCCCATGTTGCTGACTGCGATCGGCATTGCCGTCCTGTCGGGTCTGCTCGCCGGTTTCTATCCCACGTGGCGCGTGTGCCGGGTGCAGCCGGCCGCCTACCTGAAGACACAGTAAGAGGGCGCCATGGAATTTCGACCCATCTTGAGCGCGATGCTCCGTAACAAGACCGGCGCGATCCTCGTGGGACTGCAGATCGCGCTGACGCTCGCCGTGGTCGCGAATGCGGTCTTCATCATCATGCAGCGCGTGGAGAAGATCGGCCGGCCGCCGGGCATCGACTCCGACAATCTGTTCTTCGTGCAGAGCTACGGCTTCGGCCCGAACTACGATCAGCGCGACACGATCCGGCGCGACCTCGACTTGATCCGCGCGCTGCCCGGCGTCGTCAGCGCCTCGTCGATCAACGGCATTCCGCTGTCCGGCGGCGGCTCGGCGACGAACCTCGGCCCGACGACCCAGCGCGAGAAGCAAACGGTCAATACCAACTACTACACGGTCGACGAGCGCGGCATGGAGTCGCTCGGTCTCAAGCTGGTCGAAGGGCGCAACTTCACGCAGACCGAGATCGAGTTCAATCCCGATCCGGCCGGCGGGCAGTTCGGCAATTTCGCGATCATCACGCGGGACACGGCGCGCGCCATTTTCGGCGACGAGCATGCAGTCGGTAAGAGGGTCTACCAGGGCGCCGACGACTCGGCGGTCGTCATCGGAGTCATGGAAAACATGCTCGGTGCGTGGGTCGGCTGGGACAAATTGACGCAGGTCATGCTCATTCCGCGCATCCAGGCCGGGCCGCTCGCGCGCTATGTCGTGCGCACGGAGCCGGGCCGGCGCGATGCGCTGATGGCCGAGGTCGAGCAGAAGCTGTCGGGCTCGAATCCGAATCGCGCCATCTCGTACGTGCGTTCGCATACGCAGATCAAGGAGCGCAGCTATCGTGCCGACAGTCGCATGGTCGCGTTCCTGAGCGTGCTCATCGCCCTCATGATCTCCGTCACCGCGCTCGGCATCGTCGGCCTCGCGAGCTTCCTCGTGAGCGTTCGCCGCAAACAGATCGGCACGCGTCGCGCGGTCGGCGCGCGCCGCGCGGACATCATTCGCTACTTCATGTTGGAGAACTGGCTGCTGACGACTGGCGGCGTGCTTGCAGGAACCATCCTCGCGTTCGCTTTCGGCCAATGGTTGAGCTCGGCGTACTCGCTGCCACGCTTGCCGCCGTTGTACGTCGTGGCCGGCGTGGTGGTCCTGTGGATACTGGGTCAGCTGGCAGCTTTCCTCCCCGCGCGGCGGGCGGCGGCCATTCCGCCGGCAATCGCCACTCGCACTGTGTGAGGCGAACATGGAACTTCGGCCCATCCTGAGCGCGATGCTCCGTAACAAGACCGGCGCGATCCTCGTCGGGCTGCAGATTGCGTTGACGCTCGCTGTCGTCGCGAACGCAGTCTTCATCATCATGCAGCGCGTGGAGAAGATCGGTCGGCCGCCGGGCATCGACTCCGACAATCTGATCTTCGTGCAGAGCTATGGCTTCGGCCCGAACTACGATCAGCGCAGCACCATGGACAACGACCTGCGCCTGCTGCGCTCGCTGCCGGGCGTAGTCAACGTCTCGCCGATCAGCCAGATTCCCATGTCGGGCGGCGGCTCGTCGACGAACCTCGGGCCGGAGCAGACGCGCGAGAAGGTCAGGGTTCTCACGAATCACTTCTCGGTTGACGAGCACGGCGTCGAAGCCCTGGGCGTGAAGCTCGTCGAGGGCCGGAACTTCACGCAAGCCGAGATCCAGTACAACCCGGATCCTGCCAACTCGGACTTCGTGCCGTTCGTGATCCTCAACAAGGATGCGGCGCTTGCCATCTTCGGAACCGAGCACGCCGTAGGCAAGACGGTCTACGACTTGTCTCATTCGGCAGTCGTCATCGGCGTGATGGAGAACATGCTCGGCTCGTGGGTCGGCTGGGACAAGCTGACGCAGGTCATGCTGACCCCACGCCTCGAGGCCGGCCCGCTGGTGCGCTACGTCATCCGCACGGAGCCGGGCCAGCGCGATGCGCTGATGGCGGAGATCGAGAAGAAGCTCGAGGGCACGAACCCGAATCGGGCGATCACATACGTGCGCTCGCATCAGTTCTACAAGGAGCGCAGCTATCGCGCCGACAGCCGCATGGTCGCGTTCCTGAGCGTGCTCATCGGCCTGATGATTTCCGTTACGGCGCTCGGCATCGTCGGTCTTGCGAGCTTCCTCGTGAGCGTTCGCCGCAAGCAGATCGGCACGCGTCGCGCGGTCGGCGCGCGGCGCATCGACATCATCCGCTACTTCATGGTCGAGAACTGGCTGCTGACAACGGGGGGCGTGATTGCGGGCACCATCCTGGCGTTCGTCTTCGGCCAGTGGTTGAGCTCGGCGTATTCGCTGCCCCGGTTGCCGCCCTCGTATGTCGCAGGGGGTGTAGTGGTCTTGTGGATACTGGGTCAACTGGCAGCTTTCCTGCCGGCGCGGCGCGCGGCAGCCATTCCGCCGGCAATCGCCACGCGGACGGTATGATTCGTATATGGCAAGCATCCTGATCATCGACGACAACGACGCCGTGCGAACGGCGCTCGAAGTGCTGCTGTCGCTGCAGGGTCATCGCGTGCTCGCGGCGAGCGCTCCGGAGGAAGGTCTGCGTACCCTCGCGAAGGAGCAGATCGACCTCGTGCTGCAGGACATGAACTTCCGCAAGGAGGCAACGTCGGGCGAGGAGGGCGTCGCGCTGTTCCACGCCACCCGCGAGCGGTACCCGACGGTGCCGATCGTGCTGCTCACGGCGTGGACGCATCTGGAAACGGCCGTCGAGCTGGTCAAAGCCGGCGCCGCGGACTACGTCGCGAAGCCGTGGGACGACGCGCGATTGTTGACGACGATTCGCAACTTGCTCGAACTGCGCCGTCTGTCGGTGGAGCAGGAACGTTCGGCCCGTCGTCGGGCCGAATCGCGCGCCGCGCTCGCGCAGAAGTTCGACTTGTGCGGGCTGGTGTTCGAAAGCGAGCCGATGCGGGACGTGGTCACGAAGGCCACGCACATCGCGGCCGCCGATGTGCCGATCTTGATCACCGGGCCGAATGGTTCCGGCAAGGAAGTGCTGGCGGCAATCATTCAAGCCAATTCGAGCGTGCGGGGCGGTCCGTTCATCAAGGTCAACGTCGGCGCGTTGCCGAAGGATCTGATGGAGGCGGAGCTGTTCGGAGCCGAAGCGGGTGCGTACACCGGCGCGACCAAGGTGCGCCAAGGACGTTTCGAAGCAGCCGACGGCGGCACGTTGTTCCTCGACGAGATCGGCAACCTCTCGCTCGAAGGTCAGGCGAAGCTGCTACGCGTGTTGCAGACCGGCGAATTCGAGCGCCTGGGCAGCAGCACGACGCGACGCGTGAAGGTGCGTGTGATCAGTGCGACCAACTCCGATCTGCCCGCTGCCATCACGACCGGACGATTCCGCGAAGACCTTTACTATCGGCTCAACGTCATCGAGTTGAAGGTTCCGCCGCTCGCCGACCGCAAGGAGGACATCCTGCCGCTCGCCAAGCACTTCCTTGAGGACGGACAGAAGTTGAGCGTGCCGGCGCAGCGCTCGCTGCTGGCGCACGCCTGGCCTGGCAATGTTCGCGAGCTGATGAACACGATCCGACGCGCGTCGCTGCTTTCCACGGCTGCCGAGATCTCGCCTGCGGATCTCGGCTTGGTCATGGCGCCTGGTACGCTGGAAATGGTGCCGGAGCGCGAGCCTGATCGAGCGGAGATCGAAGGTGCGCTGGCACGGGCGCGTGGCGTGATTGCGCGTGCGGCGCGGGAGCTGGGGTTGAGCCGGCAGGCGTTGTATCGAAGGATGGAGAAGTTGGGGCTCAAAGAATAGAAAGCGCATCCGAACGCGTTGTTGCTTTCGTAGCAAGGGCGTACTCGCAGGAGCGCGACCCTTGAGCATCCACCTGATCATCACTTTCGAAGCCAGCAGCGAAAAACTCGCGTCGTTTCGCCAGATCCTGCAGCAGGTCAAGGCGGACCTGCCAGGCGTACCCGGCTGTCGGGCAGTTCGCATCTTCAACAGCACGACCAACGAGCGGGTCTTCACGCTGGTCGAGACCTGGGACTCCGAGAGCGCGCACCGCGCTCACATCGAGCGCGTGATCCGCAGCGGCGCGTGGGAGCGCATCCGTGGGCATCTGGTGAGTGATCCGCTCAGCAGTTACCTGCGCGAGGTTTGAGTCGGGCTGAAGCCCGACCTACAGCGCAACACGTTCGAAACGGTCGTCGTCCAGGACGACTGCTGGGACTCTGCCTGATCCGTCGCGGTAGAGGCTCAGCTTGGTCCTGTTGTCCGTCCCGCGTTCTATTGCAGTGAAGTCGGCGCCGCCGAGGTAGTTGAGGTCAGCAATCCAGACGCCGGCGCGCAGGACGAGGGCATCGCCTTCCTGCATCAACAATAGCCGACCGAGACGTTCGTTCTCGTAAGCGCCGAGCATTGCTCGTGACAGCTCCGTGGCGATCGGTTGCGACTCAACGTGGCGTGGTAACCGAGCGAACTCAGCCGCCACGGCTCGCTCATAGTCGGCGACACGCTCGCCGACTCGTTGCTCCGCCTGTGGCGAGCCGACCCAGTAGTCGATGGCCTGCCGCACGATCGCGGCATTGAAATCGTTCACTCCGGTGTCACCGACACTCAGCACTGCGACACCGAATTGCTCCTGCGGCAGGAACAGAATGATTGCGCGGCAGCCCGTGTAGCCGCCAGAGCGCGAGACGAAGCGATGGCCGTCGTACGTCCCGAGATCCCATCCCAGGCCATAGCCGTCACGATGCATTCCCAAGAAGTCGCGATTCTGCGCGGCAACTGGCTGCCAGGTACGGGCAAGGACAGCATCATTGCCGAAGAACGCCTGCAGAAATCGAGCCGTATCGCGCCCGCTTGCATACATCCCGCCTGCTGCGTTCAGGACAGGAGTTGGCTTGAAAGGCGCGCTGTGCCACTCGCCGTCCTTCCAGTAATGACAGTGCGCCACTTCCGACGCGACGTCTTCGAGGCGAGCGGAGGTCTTGCGCAGTCCCATCGGTTCGAGCACGTGCCGCGCCAGCGAGTCGCGCCACGGCAGGCCGGTCTTGTGCTCGACCATTGCCGAGTACACGAACGGACCGAGGTTGGAATACACGAACCCCGGCGCGCTTCGTGTGGCGAAGGCATGCAGATGTGCAGGGACGTCCTCCGCTGTGACTTCACCGGTCACGACGGACTTGTAGATCAGGCCACCGGCGCTCAGCTCGGACGAGTGGGACAGCAGTCGACTCACCGTGATCGTTGCGGGGTCGAGGCCCGCGGGCAACGTCAGGTCCGGCCACATATCGTGCAGTGAAGTTGAGAGAGGCAGCTCGCCTCGATCGTCCAGGATGGCAGCGAGAACGCCCGTGTACGCCTTCGTTACGGACGCGTTGTAGATAGGCGTGTCGAGCGACATCGCGACGCCGCTTGCGACATCGCGCACTCCATAGGCACCCTCGAACACGCTCTGCTTGCGATCCACGGCGACTACGACGAAGCCGGGCGGTGCATGCGGGCTGCTGCGCAGCTTGTCGATGAAGGACCCGAGCTCGGTACGGAATCGTGGCGGTTGGGATGCGCAGCCGGCGCTCAGCGCCGCAAGCAGGATGACGGCGGCACTCGTGGCTAGTCGTTGCATGGCTCGTGCAGCTCCGTCCCCGTGGCCGGATCTTACACATTCGTGCACCATTGCCCCATGCGTTTTTCTCTGGAAGGCAAGCTCGCGCTGTTCGGCTTCGGGCTGGCTCTCATCGTCGCGGCGCTCGTCGCCTTCTTGTCCCGCTGGCTCGGCTCGCCGTGGCTGGCGTTCCTGGTGGGTCTCGCCGTCGCGACGCCGCTCGCGACTGTCGCCGCGCGCTACTACATGAAGCCAGTTGCGAAGACGTTGCGCGCGGTCGGCGATGGGATCGCGAGCCTCACCGATCGCGACTTCAGTGTCAGCATCGGCGCCACGGATCAGCCGGAGTTGACGTCGCTGGTCGAAGGCTACAACCGTCTCGGCAATGTGCTGCGCGAGGAACGCCAGTCGCTGTATCAGCGCGAGTTGCTGCTCGACACCGTCATTCAGGCAACGCCGCTGGCGATGGTGCTGACCAACGCGAACGGCCGCGTCGTCTACAGCAACGTCGCCGCGCGTCAGACGTTTCTCGGCGGGCGCAAGCTCGAAGGCCTCGCGTTCGCGGAGTTGATCGCTGCTTCGCCGGAGCCGTTGCGGCTGGCCGTCGCGTCCGAGGCCGACTCGCTGTTCACGATCGAAGGGCCGGATGAGTCGGAGATCTACCATCTCTCCCAACGCGGCTTCCTGCTCAACAGCCAGTTGCACCGCCTGTATCTGCTCAAGCAAATGACGCGCGAGCTGGCGCGACAGGAAGTCGAGACGTGGAAGAAGGTCATTCGCGTGATCGCGCACGAGCTCAACAATTCGCTCGCACCGATCTCGTCGCTGGCGCATTCCGGGCGGCAGACCGTCCAGCGTCCCGACGCTGCGCAGCTGGAGCGGATCTTTCGCACGATCGAGGAGCGCGCGCGGCATCTGCACACGTTCATCGACGGTTACGCGCGCTTCGCCAAGCTGCCGCGTCCGCAGCCGGAGCCGATCGACTGGCCGGCATTCCTGCGCTCGCTGCAGGAAACGGCGCCGTTCACCCTGGCCGGTGAGCCGCCGACTCGGCCGGGCGTCTTCGATCCTGCGCAGATCGAGCAGGTGATCATCAACCTGGTGAAGAATGCGAAGGAGGCGGGTGCGCCGCCCGACAGCATCGAGCTGCACGTCGATGAACACGCCGCTGGCTGGCGCGTGCAAGTGCTGGACCGCGGCGCCGGGATGTCGGAGGAAGTCCTGCGCAACGCGCTGTTGCCGTTCTATTCGACAAAACCTTCCGGCGCCGGCCTCGGATTGACGCTTTGCCGCGAGGTCATCGAGGCGCACGGCGGCCGGATTTCGCTGGCGAACCGCTCCGGCGGAGGATTGGCGGCGACCCTGTGGATTCCGTCAATCATCCTGGAATAGCGGCGTCAAGCGTCCAGTCGCGGGTGGTGCGATTGCGTGGGGTGCTCTAGGATGGCCTCCGCGGGAGCTGCGGTCGGGGATAGGGGCGGAGAATGAACAAAGAGTCCGCGCTGAAGAATCTCGGTCTATCGGGCAACGAAGACACGGCGACCGTGGCGCGCGTGTACGGCGAACGCCTGTCGGCCATCCAGGATCAGCTGGTCAAGGCACAGACGGATGCAGAGCGTGGCGACTGCTCGACGAAGCTCTCGCAGCTGGTCGAATCCTACGAATTCGTGACCCAGACCGGCCGCCACACCAAAGTCGCGGCCAACGAATCCTCGGCGACGGTCATGCGCACGGGCACCGAAATCGCCCAGTACACGCCGCAGCTCGACACCCTGGTGCGCATGGAGCCCGGCGCCGTTCTGTCAAGTCGGTTGGAGATCGGCGCACTGCTCGGCCAAGGCGGCATGGGCAACGTGTATGCCGCGCGCGATCGTCTGAAAGACGAAGACGTCGCGATCAAGGTGCTGCGCCAGGACCTGCTGTTCAGCACTGCTGCGAAGGATCGCTTTCTCGCCGAGGCGAAAGTCTCCTGCAACTTGTCGCACCCGAACATCGTGCGCGTGTACGACGTCGGTCAGAGCGGCAACTACTATTACTTCTCGATGGAGCGGCTGAAGGGCCACAACCTGCGCAATCGCATCGAAGCGTACGAGCGCGAGAATCGCCAGTTCGCGATCGACGAAGTCACGGACATCGCGCGCCAGCTGATCGACGCGTTGCGTTACGCGCATCGCTACATCGTGCATCGTGACATCAAGCCCGAGAACATCTGGCTCGCGGAAGACGGCACCGTGAAACTGATGGACTTCGGCATCGCGCGCGCCTACAGCAGCTCGCACATGACTCAGACCGGCATGACGCTGGGCACTGCTTATTACATGGCGCCGGAGCAGCGTGTCGCGGCCAAGGACGTCGATTGGCGCGCCGATCAATATGCGCTCGGCGTCGTGCTGTACGAGTTGTTGTCGGGTCAGTTGCCGACGGGCGCAGTCAAGCCGCTCGAGACGGTACGGCGCGATCTTCCCAAGCGTTATGCGCGCGCGCTAATGCGTGCGATGGCGCCGAAGGCGGATGATCGCTTCCCGGCGCTGGCGGATCTGCTCGCGGAGATGGAAGGTCCTGAGCGCAAGGTTGCGGTGGGAATCGGCGGGTTACTGTTGATCGCTGCCGGCGTTGCTGCCGCCGGGACTGGTGCGTACTTCTTCCTCAAGCCGGTTGCGCCGCCGACGGAGCGCGTTACCGCGATAGAACCGGCGGCAGAACCTGAGAAGAGTACGCCCAGTACTTCGACGCCGAAGGAACCAGCGGTAACGACTGCGAGCGGTCAGAGCGTCGCGGATTCGATGCCACCGTTGACGGCACAATCCGACACGTCGCCGCCGAAGGAACCGCCCAAGGGACCGCCGAGCGAGCCTGCTGCGAAGAGCGGGGCAGCGGCGGTCGTGCAATCGGACGAAGCAGCGGCGTCGACGAAAGTCGCATCGAGCTCATCGACGCGAGTGGCTGCGGTCAACCCGCAGCCGCAGATCGATACGCGTCGTCAGGAATGCGTCACGCAGTGTGAGCGTGACAGCGGCGAGTGCAAGAGCCTCAATCGCCGCGGCAAGCAGGATTGCATGCGTTCAGTTGCATTCGGTGGTAGCGGCGGTCGGCTGTCCACTACGACCTCATATTCTGCGAACTGCGCCTTCTACAGCACACAGCGCTGCGACCGCGCGTACAACCGCGACGCGTGCATCTCACGCATGGACACGCGTCATACGGAGTGCGTGCAACTGGTCCAGAATTTCGCCTCGGGCCGCCAGGAGTGCGAAGAGCGGTCGCGCGAGTCCGACAAGATGTGTCTCGACGAGCTGAGGGATTGCCGCGCGGGCTGTTAAGCCAGCGTGTGATAAACCTTCTGGATGTCGTCGTCCTGCTCGAGCTTGTCGATCAGCTCCATCACTTCGGTCGCCTGCGGCTCGGGTAGCTCGGTGGGTGTCAGGCAGATGTACTCGTGCTCGGCTGAGAGCGGCGCGAGCTTGCGGTCTTCCAGCGCCTTCTGCACCTGACCGAAGTCGGCGAACATGCAGCGGATCACGATCTGCGGCTCGCCTTTCTCGCCGGTGCTCTCTCCCATCTCCTCGAGGCCGTGGTCGATCAGGTACAGCTCCAGGTCGTCCTGGTCGATGCCTTCGGGATTCAGGCGGAACACGCCCATCTTCTTGAACATGAAGCTGACGCTGTTGCTGGTGCCGAGATTGCCGCCGTGCTTCGAGAACGCATTGCGCACGCTTGCGACGGTGCGCGTCGGGTTGTCAGTGGCGGCTTCGACCAGCACGGCCACACCGTGCGGCGCATAGCCTTCGTACATCACCACGTCATAGCTCGCCGCTTCCTTGCCCGAGGCGCGGCGGATCGCAGCCTCGACTTTGTCCTTCGGCATGTTGACGGCGCGTGCATTCTGCATCACGCGGCGCAGGTGGGAATTCGAGTTCGGATCGGTGCCGCCGGACTTGACGGCAATCGTGATGTCTTTGCCGATGCGCGCGAACTGCTTCGCCATGCGGTTCCAGCGCGCGAACATCGCATGCTTTCTGACTTCGAAAATGCGGCCCATGGGAATCCTTCGGGGAGGCCTTCGGGGGAAGGCAGGGCAGCATTGTAAGGGCTAGCGGCTGGCCTCCCAAGTCACTGTGGCCTTGGCGGCTGCAGCGCGCTTCAGCAGGCTCAACAACGGCACCGCGCGGGTTTCCAGCTGGATCGGCGGCGAGCGGTGCAGGTCTTTGTCTTCATCGCTCGCCCAATCCTCGTTGTCCGCCGGCCGCGCGGGCGTGTCGGCATTCGTCTTGGTCTTCAAGCCTTCGATGGCCGATTCCAGCCGCTGCATCGCCGGCGGCACGTCTTCCCCGCTCAACCCGCCGGGGACGCGACCCGTCGCGCCCATCAGCTTCAGCAGCTGCACGGCGTCGTTGTCGAACATCGTGATCGTTTCGGTCGCGGGAGATTTGAATTGCACCAGCATGTTTCGGTTCGCTCAGGTGCAGCCGCGCAGCAGGAACAGCACCAGCAGTACGGGGATCGGTACGCCGAGCAGCCACAGCAGGATCCAGCCTACTTTGCCCTGCTCGCGTTCGCGCGCGAGGCGCAGTTTCATTCGCAGATACGACATCGTCAATCCTCTGGCCTATGCAGGGAATTAACGATTGCTGTCGCCACCCAGTTCCGCGGCCGCATGCCAGACGGCATGCGCGGTTCTGCGCCGTAAACCCTGACCGGTCAGCAGCGCCTCGGCGCCGTCCCACGAATACGCATCGCGAGCCCCGAGCACCGTGAGCATGCCGGCCAGCTCGCCGAAATAAATCGCGCGGCCGAGCGGTCCCATCTGGCCCGGCGGCACCCGGTCCGCCTGTTCGCGCAGCGCTGTCGTTGCGAGGTCGGACAGTTCCCAGGACTGCGCGATCCGGCAAGCGAGGTCGGGCGCGTGCAATTGCATCGATCGGATGAACACTTCCGCTCGCGGCAGCACGTTCGGTTGCTCGCGATACATCTCGACGGTCAGGCGGAACAGCACGATGCGCGCGAGCGGCCCCAGCAGGCCGAGCAGTTGTGCGATGAACGGGTCGCCGGTCCGCGTGGCCACCGCGTATTTCTCAGCACCGGCAGCGCAGCGCTGGGCCTGTTCCCACGTGATGTCCGCGAAGCTGTCGAAGTAGCCACGCGGCAAGCGGAAGACGGGCTGAAGAATTGCAACGGCCATGAGACCGCGCAGTCCATCGACGCCGAGTGTCTGAACGGCGCGATCGAGGCTGTCGACCGGCTCGCGTGAAGTTCGATACAGAGCATTGTTCGCCCGCTGCAGCACGCTGCCCGCGAGCGCGGGATCTTCGACGATCAAGTTCACGAGCGTGCGCCGGGTGCTGTCGGTGTCGTTCAGCGCCTGCAAGAGCCTCGGCAGCAGCATCGGTCGTCGCGGGAAGTAGTCGCGCTGATGTATGGACTGCGCGGCGCCTTCGCGGACGCGATCCATCACCGCCGCATGCTCGCCGAAGATCTGGTAGTCGAAGGTCTTGACGCCGAATGCGATCTTGTAGCACTCGTCCTGTGCCGCCTGGATCGCGTCGGTGGAGTACGGGGCGTCAGTGACGACCGGGTCCGGCGAAGTCGCAGGTGAGAGGGGCTCGGCAGCAACTGACGGTTCGCTGTCGCTCGGGCCTTGCTGGCGGCGCCGATAGGCGAGCAGGGCGACGCCCGCGGCGCCTCCCACCAACACGATCAAGATGGCTGTCGTAACAGCGATGACGATGCTCCCCGCCCGGTCCGTTGGCCCGCGCATCATAGCCGGATTCCGCGGGAACTAAGATATGCTCGGCGCTCTTCCGCCGAGGAAATCATGTCGCTCACATCCGGCCAATTGGACGAAATCGCGCCAGGCGTGCGGCGGCTGGTTGCACGCAACCCGGGGTTCATGACGGGTCCGGGGACCAATACGTATCTGGTCGGTACGCAGCGCTTTGCGGTGATCGATCCGGGACCGCACGACCTCGTGCACATCGAGCGGATCCTCGATGCGGCCGGCGGACGCGTGACCGCGATTCTGGCGACGCACACTCACCCGGACCATTCACCCGCGGTCGCGGCTCTTGCACAGTCCACTGGCGCGGAAACTCTCGGACGAGGTGCGCCCGCGCATGGTCGTCAGGATGCGACCTTCGTTCCGACGCGAACCCTCGACGATGGCGACGCCGTGCGCATCGGCGATCTGGTACTGCGCGCGATTCACACGCCCGGGCACGCATCCAATCATCTGTGTTATCTGCTCGAAGGCACGGGGTTGCTGTTCTCCGGCGATCACATCATGCAGGGCTCGACCGTCGTGATCGGCCCGCCGGACGGCAACATGCAGCAATACCTGCAGTCGCTTGCGCGGCTGCAAGGTGAGCCGGTAACTCGCATCGCGCCCGGCCACGGAGTGGTCATCGAAGATGCGCAGGGGGAAGTTGCGCGTCTCATCGCCCATCGACTGCAGCGCGAAGCGAAAGTCGCCGAACGCTTGCGCCGCGCCGGTCGCGCAACCGTCGATGTGCTCGTGACGAGTGTGTATGACGACGTCGATCCGCGATTGCACCCGGTCGCGAAGGGCTCGCTGCTCGCGCATCTGCTCAAGCTCGAAGCCGACGGCTGCGCCGCGCGTGACAATGCCGCCGATGCGACGTGGTGGATGAAAGAGTGAGGCGGGCCGCCGCACTCATCGAGCTCTCCCGCTGCTCTCTGGTTCTCGACGGGCATGTCGTGCTCGACGAGATCGAATTCGCGTTGCATCGAGGCCAGCGCTGGGCGCTGATCGGCCCGAATGGTTCGGGCAAGACGTTGCTGCTGAAGATGCTCCGCGGCGACGTGTGGCCGACGCCGACCGGTCACGAACGGCGGACCGCGCGGTTGGACAAGGAACACATCGCATACGTAGGGCCGGAGCGCCAGGATAAGTATGTGCGCTATGGCTGGGACCTGACCGTCGCGCAGGTCGTGACGACCGGCCTGTTCGACGAAGACATCGCACTGACGCAACCTTCACGCGCGCAGCGCCAACGCGTGGCGCGCGTGCTGCAGCGATTCGGTTTGTCGGGCCTGCGGCGACGACGGATGCTGACGTTGTCGTATGGGCAGCGCCGGCTCGCGTTAGTCGCACGTGCGTTCGTGGGCGATGCTCGCGTGCTGCTGCTCGACGAGGTCTTCAATGGCCTCGATGTGCGTGCAAGAGAAAAATTGCGACGAGCGCTCGAGCGGCCGCGCGGCGGACACGACTGGGTGCTGACCTCGCATCGCCCGAAGGAATTGCCAGCGAACGTTACTCACGTCGCGCGGATCGAGGGCGGGAGAATAGTGGAGAAGCACGCCCCGCGAGCGTGGAGCTGGACCAAGCACGCAACTCATTCCCTCCCCCGTTCACGGGGGAGGGTCAGGGAGGGGGCGCCCCTCGTTCGCATCTCCAACGCCACCATCTATCGCGACTACCGCCCCGTCATCCGCGACCTCAACTGGACCTTGCTCCCCGGCGAGCATTGGGCCGTGCTCGGTGCGAACGGCAGCGGCAAGTCGACGCTGCTCAGCTTGATCTACGGCGACCTGCATCCGGCACTCGGCGGCACGATCGAGCGCGCCGGGCTGTCCGCTGGCGATCGCATCGAGGATTGGAAGCGTCGCGTTGCGTGGGTTTCGCCGGAGCTGCAAGCAGATCACTTCGCTGCACATTCGCTCGAAGAAGTCGTCATCTCGGGTCGCTACGCGAGCGTTGGTTTGAACTCACCGCCGACTGCGGCTGATCGGCGCAGCGCGCGGCGGTGGCTCGACTATTTCGACATCGCTGAGCTGCGCGACCGCGGCCCGCGCAGTGTTTCCTACGGCCAGATGCGACTCGCGTTGTTTGCTCGCGCGATGGCGAATGATCCGCAGCTGTTGTTGTTGGACGAGCCGTGCACGGGGTTGGATGGCGACGTACGCGAGCGTGTGCTGCGCGAAATCGAGCGACTCGCGCGCAACGGCACGCAGATCATCATGGCCGTGCACGACGCGGATGACATCGTGCCGGCGGTGCGGAAGGTGTTGCGGATCAAGCGTGGCGGAACTGTCGTACTCAGCGACAGAGAGGAGTCGGGCTAAAGCCCGACCTACAGTTCAGATCTGGACCTCGGCTTCGTAGACGATGACCGCATCGCCGACGATCTTCACGGACTGCACGACCTTGCCGGTCGATTCGACTTCGATCTCGACGAGGCCCGGTCGACGCACCCACATTCCCTGCTGGCCGCGGAACCGGACGCGCCCTTCCTTCGGCGTCATCTGTCCATGCGTCACGAGATATGTGCCGAGCATGCCGTGCGCGTTGCCGCTGACCGGATCCTCGGGAATGCCGAGCGCGGGCACGAACATGCGGGACTCGGTGCCGAGCACGCCGTTCTCTTCGACGAGCGCGAACACGAAGTAACCTTCCGCGCCGACGTGCGAAGTCAGCCGCGCCAGCTCTTCGAAGTCCGGCTTGATCGAGCCGAGCAGCTCCGCGGATTTCAGGCCGATGAGCAACCGGGTGCCGCCCTTCGCCAGAATCTGCAGCGGACAATCGACGTGCAGACTCGGGCTCGAGATGCCGAGTGCGTTCAACACCTGGCGACGGTGATGGTCCGGCAGGATCGGGCCGAGCGAAGGCGGATTCTGTGTGATGCCGATGCGCAAATCGCCGGTGACTTCCGTCACTTCGATCTCGACGATGCCGGCCGCGGTGCGCTGGCGCAGCTTGCCGCGCGGCTTGCCATCTTTTTTCGCACGCACGTACTGCGCGGCGATCGTGGCATGACCCACGAATGGCACCGAATGCCGCGGCGTGAAGAACTTGACCTGCATGTCGTGATCGCCGGCTTCCGCTTCCTCCAGCACGAACGCTGTTTCGCGGTTCACTTCCGTGGCGACCGTCTGCATCTGGTCTTCCGTCAGCTCGTCCGCGTCGAGCACGACGACCGCGGGGTTGCCGCAGAAGCGCTCGCGTGTGAAGGCGTCGACGTGAAAGAGCCGGCAGCGGCGATTGGCCATGAATCCTCAACCTCCCGTTTCTTATGACCCGCTCTTATGGCGGAAGTGACGAGGAAGGTCAATCAGCGCCGCTGGCGGCGCGTGCCTAGCAGCTATACAATCCGCTCCGCCTTAGGGGTGGCCCTGAATGGGGCCTGAGATGGCGGCATGCGCACTGAGCGCTCAGCGCCGAACCCGTTGAACCTGATCCGGTTAGTACCGGCGTAGGGAGCAGGTTATGCGCTTGAATCTATTCGTCTCGGCCGCGTTGCTGCTACACGGCGCGAACGTCTTTGCCGCCGAAGAGCCCACCTCTGACGAAGACGTCCTCGAGGAAGTCATCGTCACCGCGACGCTGCGCGAGCAGTCGCTCGTGGACACGCCCGTCAGCGTCACGGTGCTGAATGAGCGGACACTGCAGGATGCAGGCAGACAGCATTTCGAGGACGTGCTCGCCGCAGTGCCAAATCTGAACTGGGCCGGCGGCACTTCGCGGCCGCGCTTTTTCCAGATCCGCGGCATCGGCGAGCGCGAACAGTACGAGGGCGCGCCGAATCCATCGGTCGGTTTTCTCATCGACGATATCGACTTCAGCGGCATCGGCATGCCTGCGACATTGTTCGACGTCGGCCGCATCGAAGTGCTGCGCGGTCCGCAGGGCATGCGGTACGGCGCGAACGCACTCGCCGGTCTGATCGTCATGCGCGGTCAGGATCCAGGCGATGAGCTCGGTTTTTCCACCGAAGCCTCGTATGGCGAATACGCGAGCGAATCCGTCGGCGCGGTCGCGACCGGCCCGATCGATGTGCTGAAGTCGTCGTGGCGCGTCGCCGTGCAGCGCTATCGCAGCGACGGTTATCGTCGCGACGTGTTCTTGCACCGCGACGACACCGATGGTCGCGACGAGCTCACCGGACGCGCGAAGTGGCGGTGGCAACCGAACGACGACACCACGGTCGATCTGACGTGGTTGCACGCGAAGCTCGACAACGGTTACGACGGTTGGTCGATCGACAACACGCGCGTGTCGCTCGCCGATCGTCCGGGCAAGGACGCGCAAGATGCGGACGGCGCATCGCTGCGGGTCGAAGCGAAAGCCGGGTCGCTCGGCCGATTGACCGTAATCGCTGCGGGATCAGATTCAGACAGCGAATACAGCTTCGACGAAGACTGGGGCAACGAACGCGACTGGGCGCCGTTCACGTACGACTTCTTCTACGACTCTCAACGCAGCCGGTCGACACGCAGTCTCGAAGCGCGCCTCGCGTCGCCGGACGCCGCAGCGCCGGGGGCAATCGCCTGGCTCGCCGGAGTCTATGCGCTCGACGTCCAAGAAACTTTGCATGAAGGCCGAGAGGGCGTGTACATCGATCCGTTCACGCCTGAATTCTCCGGCACGACGGACTATCACCTGCGCAGCAACTATGACGCGCGCAACGTCGCCATCTTCGGTCAACTGGATGGATCGATCGACGCGCGCTGGGGATGGTCGTTCGGGCTGCGCGGTGAGAACCGCGCGGCGGACTACGATGAGAGCGGGGCACGCAATGGCGTGCCGCGTGCCACTGATCTCGACGAGACAGACACGATGTGGGGCGGGCAGGCGACGGTCCACTTCGATCCATCCGAGCAACTGCGGATGTTCGTGACGCTGTCGCGTGGCTACAAGGCCGGCGGCTTCAATCTCGGCCAGGCAGCGGCGATCCGTCCGCGCTTCGAGCCCGAGTACTTGTGGAGCATCGATGTCGGCGCGAAGGGCGAATGGCTGGAACGCCGCCTGTACGCAGACGTCACTGCGTTCTACATGAAGCGCCAGGACATGCAGATCTCGACCGGCGTGCAACTCGATCCCGTCGGCGACCCCGGCAGCTATTTCTTCCTGACCGACAACGCTTCGGGCGGCCGCAATCTCGGGCTGGAGAGCAGCCTGCGTTGGCGCGCGACTGGACAACTGGAAGTGGGTGGCACGCTCGGTCTGCTGCGTACTCGCTATTACGGATACCGCCCGGCCGGCGAAGACCTGAGCGGGCGCGATCAGGCGCACGCGCCCGAATATCAGCTTTCACTGAACGCCACCTGGCGTCATCCGCTCGGCTGGATGGCGCGCGTCGACGTCTCTGCTGTCGATGATTTCTATTTCGACGTGCCGCCGAATCCGACGCGCAGCGATGCGTACACGCTGACCAACATCAAGGTCGGCTACGAAGCGGATCGCTGGAGCGTGTACGCGTGGGGTCGCAACGTGTTCGACCAGGATTACGCGGTGCGCGGGTTCTACTTCGGCAACGAGCCGCCGCTGTTCGAGAACCAGCGTTACGTGCAGCTCGGCGAGCCACAGCAATTCGGAGTTACCGCGCGATGGGAGTTTCGTTGATGCGTACCGCAGTAGAGATCAGCCTGTATCCGCTCGATGCCGACTACATCCCGTCGATCAAGGCGTTCATCGATCGTCTGAACACCTACCCGGAGTTGCAGGTTACGACCAACGCGATGAGCACGCAGATCGCCGGCGAGCATGCGCGCGTGTTCGAGATCCTCGGCAAGGAGACCGCTGTCACCTTCGGTGAGCGCGGCCGGAAGGTGTTCGTGATGAAGGTGCTCGGCGGGACCGGCTGATGGCAAAGCTGCTCGCGCAGCTGCTCGCGACTTCTCCGTGGGAGGCTGGCGCGGCCCTGCTGGGTCTGGCCTACTTGCTGCTCGCGGTTCGCCGCAATCTGCTTTGCTGGTTGTGCGCGTTCGTCAGCACGTCCATCTACCTCGTGCTGTTCGCGCGTGCCGCGCTGTACATGCAGTCGCTACTGCAAGTGTTTTACCTGGCGATGGCGGTTTACGGATTCATCGACTGGCGCAAGGGGCGCACCGCAGACGGCGAAGTCGTGATTCGATCGTGGACGCCAACGCAACATGCGCTCGTCGCTGTGGCGGTCGTCGCTGCGAGCGTCGTGAACGGTTGGCTGCTGGCACACAATACCGATGCCGCGGCACCGTACGTCGATTCGTTCGTCACGTGGGGCAGTGTGGTGACGACGTGGATGGTCGCGCGTCGCGTCATCGAGAACTGGCTCTATTGGGTCGTCGTCGACGCGGTCGCTGCATGGCTGTACTTCACGCAAGGCCTGCTGGCCACGACGTTGCTGTTCGTGATCTACCTGGGGATCGTCATCCGTGGCTACTTCGTCTGGCGTCGCGAACAGGCGCAGCAACGACTGGCAGGAGTCGCTGCGTAATGCAGGCGAGCGGCGAGGCACCGGCACAAGTTGCGGCCATCGCGCTCGATCTGGGCGTCGGCGCGATCCGCGACATCGAGTCGATCAAACACGGTCTCACGAATCGCAGCTGGCTCGTGAGCACCGACCAGGATCGATGCGTCGTGCGCAGCAGCGACGAGTCAGCCCGCGAGCTGCAGATCGATCGCAACAGCGAGGCAGCGGTGCTCGAGCTCGTCTCGCAAGCCGGCATAGGCCCCGACGTCCTGCGATGCGATCCGGAGCGCGGCATTCTCGTGACTCGCTATCTCGGGGTGACGTGGAGCGAGCGCGACGCGCAGGCGAGCGAGAACATCGAGCGGCTTGCCGGGCTCTTGCGTCGGCTGCACGCGCTCGCTGTTCCCAGCAGCGTGCGAACAGTCGATCTTGCCGCAACCGTGCATGGCTATCTGCGCACGTTGGATGAGCGTGGTATCCGCAGCGGACTCACGCTGCCCGCGTTGCGAGAATGCGCCGACCAAACAGCGATGCAATTGCGCAAGGGCTCGACGCCGTGCCTGTGCCACAACGACGTCCATCATTTGAACATCGTAGGCGGTGAGAGCCTGCGGCTGATCGACTGGGAATACGCTGGCGTCGGCGAGCCGCTGTTCGACCTTGCCTCGGCGTGCGTCTATCACCGTTATCGGAGGTCGCAGCGCGAGCGGTTGCTGTCCGCCTACGCTGCTCCCTCCGAAACCGTCAGCTGGCAGCGCCTGGAGTTGGCGTGCTGGCTGTTCGACTACATCCGCGACCTGTGGATGGCAGTCAGGTAGCTCAGCGGCGCAGCGGCAACAGGTAGTGATTGGACGTCCAATCCGCTACGCGTCGACCCTGCGTGCGCCCGGCAACATCAGCGAACCGGAAGTGGATGCCGAGGAGCATGCGTGCCTCGACCATGTCGTCCGCTGCATCCGAGAATCGGCGATACGTTCGCGTCTTGCGTACTGCTTGCGAAACGGTGGTGGTGACGTCGAACGTGACGCGGTTCGCATCGAAGAACAACTCCAGGGTGCGCGTCATCGCGCCGGCCACGTTGTTCGCGCCCGAGGTGTAGTCCGGATAGTTAGGAGTGTTGATCAGCGGCTGCCATGAGGCGTCCGCGGCCGTGTGCGGATTGCCGTCCTTTTCCGCTTCGACGATCGCAGTGACCGGGCGCCAGAAGACGTGGTGCAGCTTGCTGTCCCAGGAGCTGATCAAGGCGTCGGCCGTCGCCATGTTCGCCAGCGCGAACAGCCGGGCGGAGTCGCCCGTCCTGCGCAGGTACCGCGTCGCGATTCCGCGCAGCGCGCTGTTCCACTGCGCCGGTATGTTCCCGCTATAGAAGTAGGCGAGATCCGTTTGCTCGGCGCTGCGCGAGCTGCCCGTGAGCGCGCCGAATGCTTTGACTTCGTTGAAGTCGCGCGTGTAGCGCTCGCTGGTCAGTTCGGGCGGCGGCTCAGGCCGAAAGCGAGTCGGGCTGGTGAGCGTGAACGGATCGAAGCTGCCCATCCACGGTACCGCCATCGGTGAGAAGGGTGGCGGCACGGGCGGATTGAGGAAGGAAGGCGTCGGGCGCCATTCGCTGACTTCGGTGCCGCCGACGAAGGGTGCCGGAAGAGGATTCGGGTTCACGCGTCGCAAGGGCAGTATGCGGATCGCTGCCTGCTGACCGACGGCGAGACCCGGATCGCCGGAAAGCCCGTTGTCGGCGAGGTAGGCGTAGTAGATCGGATCGAGCGTAGCCGCCGCTGGGCTGCCGTACATGCCCACCAGCACATCATGCGCAGCTGCGGCCACCGCGGCCGAGCGTTTGCCGGAAGCTCGCTCCATTTCGAAGAGATAAGGCTCGAAGCGCTTCTCGATCGCTTGTACGGCATCGTGGACGGCGATTTGCACCAACGCGATGTCGACGATGCCGATCGGGCCGGGGCGTCCGGCCGTGACGGCGTCTACGGTGATTTGATTCCAATGGACTACGGCATCTGTGTCGGCACAAGCGGGTCCCGCACCGCTGAGTAATCCGAATAGCATCAGGCCAGCGATGCGTTTCATGGCGCAATCCTCCTCTGTAGAGATAATCCCGGGTTTGTGGGCCTCAGCATGCGCACCGCCAGTGCGGCGGGATAGTCCAGAATCTGCACTGGGCGCGCTCCAGAATCTGCACTTGGCGTGCGTCAGGCACGGGAGTAGCGTTCAGCCATGCTCGACTACGGCCAGTTCTGCCCGGTTGCGCGCGCCGCCGAGGTCTTCGGCGAGCGCTGGACACCGTTGGTGGTGCGCGAGCTGCTGTGCGGCAGTACGCGCTTCAACGACATCCGCCGTGGCGTGCCGAGGATCTCGACTACGTTGCTCGCGCAACGCCTGCGCAAGCTGGAGGAAATCGGCGTCATCGCCCGCGCCGCCGGCGACGCCGAATATCGATTGACTTCCGCCGGAGAAGAGTTGCGACCGATCATCATGTCGCTCGGTCACTGGGGCTCACGCTGGATCGGCAGTCGGCTCAAGCGCGACCAGCTCGATGCGGGCTTTCTCATGTGGGACGTTCGACGCTTTGCGCGGCGCGAGCTGTTCCCGAAGGACCGCCGTGTCATCGTGCAATTCCGCTTCACCGATGCGCGCCAGGGCGAGCGCGTCTGGTGGCTGATCGTCGAGAATGGCGAAGTCGACCTGTGCCGCGATGATCCCGGTCACGAAGTCACGCTGATCATCGAGTCGACGGTGCGTGCGCTGACGGAAATCTGGACTGGCGATCTGTTACCGGAGCAGGCGGTGAAGCGGGGCGAGGTTCGCGTGCTGGGTAATGCGCGCGATGCGCGCGACGTCTGGCGTTGGATCGGCGCCAGTGTCTTCGCGCCGACACGGCGCGAAGTTATTTCTTCTCGGTCTGCCGGGCAACCGCTTCCGCCGCCGCCTTGATCGCTGCCGGATCGCCGAGGAAGCGGCGCGAGATCGGCTCGAGGCTCGCGTCCAGCTCGTAGTGAATCGGCACGCCCGTCGGGATGTTGAACTCGACGATGTCGGCATCCGACATGCCGTCGAGCATCTTCACGAGCGCGCGCAGACTGTTGCCGTGCGCGACGACGAGGACGTTACGACCTGCTTTCAGCTCGGGCGCCAGACGCTCGTTCCAATACGGCAGCACGCGGTCCAGCGTCGTCTTCAGCGACTCCGTGGCTGGCAGCAGCTGCGGCGCCACGGTCTTGTAGCGAGGATCGAAGCGCGGATGACGCGGATCGTCCAACGCCAGCGGCGGGGGCGGGATGTCGTAGCTCCGCCGCCAGATTTTCACCTGCTCGGCGCCGTGCTTCTCGACCGTCTGCGCCTTGTTCAGTCCCTGCAGCGCTCCGTAATGCCGCTCGTTCAGGCGCCAACTGCGCTCGACGGGCAACCACATCAGATCCATCTCGTCGAGGATCATCCACATCGTGCGGATCGCGCGCTTCAGCACCGAAGTGAACACGAGATCGAAAGCGAATCCTTCCGCCTTCAGCAACTGACCGGCGGCGCGCGCTTCCTGGCGCCCCTGCTCGGTCAGGTCGACATCGACCCAACCCGTGAACAGGTTTTCCAGGTTCCAGGTGCTTTGACCGTGACGGACGAAAACGAGCTTTCCAGGCATGGTGCGCAGCTTACCCTTCTGCCATGCGTCGTACAGCCTGCAAGGCCACCGACAGCGTTGCGAAATCCATTTCCGGCAGCGAGCGCATGTCGTTGACCGTCTGACGCAGGTAGTCGATGGCTTTCTGATGACGTGCGATCCAGGCCTGCAGCGCTTGCTCGGGCGCGCGCTGACGCGACTCGTTCAGCACCTGCATGCAGAGCACGCGCTGCAGGTTGTAGATGTTGTCGCGCAAAGTCGTGCGTGCCACTGCTTGCCAGTGGCCCTCGACGCCGAGCGACTCGATCTCCTCGCGTATCCAATCGAGCGACAGTGCCGTGCCGACGCCGAAATACACGCGTGCGGCCGTGGTCACCGGCAACTTCGCGCTCTCGGCAATCTCGACGAGATCCGGACCGGAGCGCAGCGCTGCGAGGCTTGCCATGCGTTTCGCCAACGCTTCCGGAACGTTCGCCGCGCGGTACTGCGCGCGCCGGCTTTCGAAGAACGTCTGGTCGGTACCAGACAGCACCTCCGGCAGTGCTGAGTCGAGGTCCGCCAGACCGCGCCGCAGGCGCGACACCTGGCGTTCGATTTCGAGCTTGCCGGACTGATGATGGATGAGCCAGTAGGTGCAGAAGCGCAGCAGCCGCGTCGTCTCGTACATCATCTCGTACTGAGTCGACGCTTTGATCTTCGTGTCGAGCGCTTCGATCTGACTCCACGTCGTACGCATTTCGTACGACTCGCGCGCAATCGCGTAGGCACGCACGACTGTCGCGGCGCCGGCGCCAGTGTCTTCCTGCACGCGCCGCGCGAACGTCGGACCCATGCGGTTGACCATGCTGTTGGTCGTCGCGGTCGCGATGATCTCGCGGCACAGGCGATGCTGCCGCAGATACTTGCCCACGCGCTGTTGCATGACGCGTGGGAAATAGCGCTCCAGCTCGTGCGCCAGGTACGGATCTTCCGGCACGTCCGAGTCGATCAGGCGCGAATACAGCGCCATCTTGGCGTAGG
>Ga0209382_10000587_pt1 | contig 59366 bp, 52 predicted proteins | sample SoiMetdeltSBSDD5_FD_187599 | JGI IMG/M metagenome (GOLD analysis project Ga0209382, IMG submission 187599) | Bulk soil microbial communities from a Populus tree surrounding site in Tennessee, USA - Soil MetaG P. deltoides SBSDD5 (SPAdes) (version 2) | ecosystem: Environmental > Terrestrial >...
ATGCAGCAGTACCTGCGCCTGAAGGCGCAGTACTCCGACGTGCTGCTGTTCTATCGCATGGGCGACTTCTACGAGCTGTTCTACGACGACGCCAAGCGCGCCGCGCGGCTGCTCGATATCACGCTCACGGCGCGCGGCCAGTCGGCGGGCCAGCCGATCCCGATGGCGGGCGTGCCGTTCCACAGCGTCGAGAGTTATCTCGCAAAGCTCGTGCGACGCGGCGAATCGGTCGCGATCTGCGAGCAGATCGGCGATCCCGCCAAGTCGAAGGGTCCGGTCGAACGGCAGGTCGTGCGCGTCGTGACGCCAGGCACCGTCACCGACGAGGCATTCCTGGAAGAGCGCCGCGACACGCTGCTCGCCGCGCTGTACCGCGATGGCGAGCGCTTCGGCCTCGCGTGGCTGGAGCTGTCGAGCGGCCGCTTCAGCGTGCTCGAAGCCGAGGGTAGCGAAGCGCTGACGAGCGAGATCGAACGGTTGCGTCCGGCAGAGCTGCTCGTGCCCGAGCAATCGCAGCAGCCCGGCGGGACGACGACGTTCATCCGCGAGCGACCGCCCTGGCACTTCGACCTGCAGACCGCGACGCGCTCGCTGTGTGAGCAATTCCAGACGCGCGACCTGACCGGCTTCGGTTGTGCCGACCGCGCACTCGCCGTCGCCGCCGCGGGCTGCCTTTTGCAATATGTACGCGATACGCAGAAAGCTTCGTTGCCGCATCTGCGCGGCCTGCGCACGGAGGAACGCGGCGAAGCCGTGCTGCTCGATGCAGCGACGCGCCGCAACCTGGAGCTCTCGACCAGTCTCGCGGATCGGCAGGACTGCACCGTCGCGGCCGTGCTCGATCGCACGGCCACCGCGATGGGCGGACGCGAGCTGCGGCGCTGGCTGCATCGGCCGCTGCGCGACCGGCGCACGATCGAGCTGCGCCTGCAGGCGATCGGCACGCTGATCGACAAGGGTTTGCAGGCCGCGCTGCACGATCTGCTGGCGCATACAGGCGATGTCGAGCGCGGTCTCGCTCGCGTCGCGCTGAAGACGGCGCGTCCGCGCGACCTCGCACAACTGCGCGAAGCACTCGCGCGGCTGCCAGAGCTGCAGCGTTTGCTCGCCGGTCTCGACTCGCCGGCGCTGGCGGAACTCGCGGCGCGTGCCGGCACGTATCCGGACATCCATGCTTTGCTGGTCCGTGCGATTGTCGAGCAGCCTCCGCCGATCCTGCGCGAGGGCGGAGTCATCGCGATCGGCTACGACGCCGAGCTCGACGAGCTGAAGCGCATCAGCGAGCACAGCGACCAATACCTGCTCGACCTGGAAGCGCGCGAGCGTCAGCGCAGCGGCATCGCGAACCTGCGGCTCGGCTACAACCGCGTGCAGGGCTACTACATCGAGATCAATCGCAGCCTCGCCGACCGCGTGCCGCCGGACTATCACCGCCGCCAGACCGTGAAGAACTCCGAGCGCTACATCACGCCCGAGCTGAAGGAGTTCGAGGACAAGGTGCTGAGCGCGCGCGATCGAGCGCTGGCACGCGAAAAGCAGTTGTACGACGAGTTGCTGGACCAGTTGATCGGACGCCTCGCCGAGCTGCAGGCGACTGCAGCGGCGCTCGCGGCGCTCGACGTCCTGGCGAATCTGGCGGAGCGTGCTGTGACGTTGCGCTACACCGCGCCGCAGCTCACCGATGAACCGGTGGTCGAGATCAGCGAAGGCCGCCACCTCGTGGTCGAGCAGTTCATCGATCAGCCGTTCGTGCCGAACGATCTGCTGCTCCACGAGGGCCGTCGCATCCTCGTGATCACCGGCCCGAACATGGGCGGCAAATCGACCTACATGCGACAGGCGGCACTCATCGTGATCCTCGCGCGCATGGGCAGTTACGTGCCGGCACGCGCGGCGCGCATCGGGCCGATCGATCGCGTGTTCACGCGCATCGGTGCGTCGGATGACCTGGCCGGCGGCCGCTCGACGTTCATGCTGGAGATGACCGAGGCAGCGAACATCCTGAACAACGCCACGGCACAGAGCCTGGTCCTGATGGACGAGATCGGCCGCGGCACGAGCACGTACGACGGACTCTCGCTCGCGTGGGCATGCGCGCAGCATCTCGCGCGCAATACACGGGCATTCACGTTGTTCGCGACGCACTACTTCGAGCTGACGTCGCTTGCCGCGGAGCTGGAAGGCTGCGCGAACGTGCACCTCGATGCGACCGAGCACGGCGACAAGCTCATCTTCCTGCACACCGTGAAGGAAGGCCCGGCCAACCAGAGCTACGGATTGCAGGTCGCAGCACTCGCCGGCGTGCCGCAGAAGGTGATCTCAGCCGCACGACGCTACCTGCGCGAGCTGGAGCGCCGTTCAGCCGAAGCGCACGAGCCGCGGCCGCAACAGGAGCTGCTGCTGGAAGTGCCCCAGGATGCGCCCGAACCCGACGTCGTGCGCGCGCTGCGTGAGATCGATCCCGATGCGCTGACGCCGAAACAGGCGTTGGATGCGCTGTATGCGCTGAAGAAGAAGATATGACTCTCGCCAAGACGCCAAGAAGAACAAGAAAAACATTCTGATTACTTGGCGATCTTGGCGTCTTGGCGAGAGAATTCTCCGTGTTCCAGGAAATGCCGGGTTTGAGCCGCGACCTCCGCTGAAAGCAACAACCCCGTGTGCGAAGCCGCGACCACGATGTGATCCTTCGCCCCAGGCAGTCGCGTTTCCTCGACCATGACCGTCCCGTCGTGCGCGTCTTCGAGGGCCCCGAACAGCCGCCCGATCCCCACGCCCATCGAGCCGGCGATGACGCCGACGTCGCGTCGGCCGGACCACTCGCGCGGTGACCACTCGATACATTCCTCCGCCAGAGCGCCGCCGAGGAGTGCGCGCCCGAACGGCAGCCTTGCGAACCGCTGTGCCGTACGTGAGCCTTGCAGCGGCGAGCCGAGCAACACAGCCCGCCCCGGGGGCAGGTCGTCGGTGACCTGCAGCGCACGCAGGATCACCAGACCGCCGAGACTGTGGCCAACGAAGTGCAGCCGCTCGCTGGGGTGCGCGTGCACCCAGTCGAGCAACCGGCGCACGTGATCGCTCATCGAGCCGACGATGGTCGGGTAGGTAAAGAACAGCGCGCGCAGCGCGCCGTCCGCCTCGAGACGACGCCTGATCATCGTGAGCTGCAGGCCCGACATCCACAGGCCGGGCACCAGAATCACGAGGGCGGGCGCGGAATTCATTCGCTCTCAATATACAACGGCGGCCCGGTCGATTTATTCTCGGGGCAACGGGGGCAGGGGAGCATGCGATGCTGTCACGACGCGCTTTTCTCGAACGCGGATCTCTGGCATTGGCCGCCATGAGCCTGCACACAGCACGTGCTGCCCAAGCGCAAACGGGCCCTCTGGGTAAGCCGATAGGGCTGCAGCTCTACACCGTGCGCGACGCGTTCGCGAAGGATCTGCCGGGAACGCTGCGCGCGCTGTCCGACATCGGTTATCGCGAAGTGGAGCTTGCCGGCATCCCGGCAACGTCCGCGCCCAACCTGCGCAAGATCCTGAGCGACTGCGGCCTGACTGCGCCGAGCATGCACGCGAGCATGGCGGATTTACAGGCGGGGCTGAACGAGCGCATCGACTACGCGACGACGCTGGGCACGCGCTATCTCGTGTGCTCATTCCCGTGGACGGCGGACTCACGGTTCCGCGCGAACCCCAGCCAGGCGGTCGTTTCCATCGCTTCCGGCATCACGCTCGACGACTGGAAGTGGAATGCCGAGCAGCTCAACAAGATCGGCGAAGTCGCCGCGAAGGCCGGGCTGCGTTGCGGCTACCACAACCACAACATGGAGTTTCGCAAGTACGGCGAAGTGGTCGCGTACGACGAGCTGCTGCGGCTCACCGATCCGAACCTCGTCACGATGGAAATGGACATCGCGTGGGTGGTCACCGCCGGCGTGGATCCGGTGAAGTATCTCAAGAAGCATGGCGAGCGCATTTCCCTGCTGCACGTCAAGGAAGTGCGCAAGGATGCGCAGACGATGACCGATCGGCTGCAGGCGCAGACCACCGAAGTCGGCAACGGCAAGATCGACTGGAAGCACGTATTCAAGGCGATGGATGCCGCGCGCATCAAGCACTACTTCGTCGAGCAGGAGAACTTCGAGCGCTCGCCGCTCGAAGCGGTACGCATCAGCTTCGACTACCTGACGAAGCTGAAATGACCCGTCGCTTGCGCCTCGGCATGATCGGCGGCGGCCGCGGCGCATTCATCGGCGCCGTGCATCGCATGGCGGCGCGCCTCGACGATCGTTACGAGCTGGTCGCCGGCGCGTTTTCCTCGGATCCGCAACGCTCGCGCGACAGCGGCGCCGATCTGCTGCTCGATCCGCAACGCTCGTATGCATCCGTCGATGAGATGGTGCGTGCCGAGAGCTCACGGGCAGATCGCATCGATGTCGTTGCGATCGTCACACCGAATCACCTGCATCACGTCGCCGCCAAGAAATTCCTGGAGGCTGGCTGCCACGTCATCTGCGACAAGCCGTTGACGACGTCCCTTGCCGATGCGGTCGACCTGGTCACGAGCGCGGAGCGCGCAAAGCGAGTGCTTGCGGTTACCTATAACTACAGCGGCTATCCGCTGGTGCGGCAGGCGAAGGAAATGATCGCGGCGGGCGAGCTGGGCGAGCTGCGCCTCGTGCAGGTCGAGTACGCGCAGGATTGGCTGACGACCGCGCTGGAAGCCGCAGGTCAGAAGCAGGCGACGTGGCGCACGGACCCGCAGCAATCGGGAGTTGCGGGATCGGTCGGCGATATCGGCACGCATGCCTTTCATCTCGCCGAGTTCGTAAGCGGGTTGCGCGTAGCGCACCTGGCGGCGGATCTATCGACGCACGTCACGGGTCGCAAGCTCGACGACAACGCGCAGATGCTGCTGCGATTTGCGAACGGCGCACGCGGCGGATTGTGGACGACCCAGATCGCGCCCGGCAACGAGAACGGCCTGCGCCTGCGCATCTACGGCGCCAAAGGCGGGATCGAATGGTCGCAGGAAGAGCCGAATCACCTGCGATATGCGCCGTACGGTCAGCCACCCCGCGTGATCGCGCGCGGCGGACCGGGTGCAACGCCGCTTGCAGCGAGCGCTGCGCGCATCCCATCCGGACATCCCGAAGGCTATCTGGAAGCGTTCGCGCAGCTCTACCGCGACATCGCCGACCTGATCGCAGCGTATGATGCCAGGACTCCGCCGCAGGCCAACGCGCTGCTCGTGCCGACGGCCAAAGATGGCTTGCGCGGCGTGCAGTTCGTGCACGCCGCGGTGGAATCGAGCCGCAGCAACGCGGCCTGGACCAACATTGAATAGAGCATGAGGAGCCGACCATGTCCCTTCGATCTCCCCTTCAATCGATCTGTCTCGGCTGCGTCGTCGCAGTCAGCGGACTGGTCGCCATGAGCTCCGACGCGAAGGACTACGGCCAGTGGCAGCCGCTGTTCAACGGCAAGGACCTCGACGGCTGGCAGCACGTCGGTCCCGGCCAGTTCGTGATCGAGAACGGCATGCTCAAGACCGAAGGCGGCATGGGCCTGCTGTGGTACACGAAGCAGAAGCTGAGCAACTCCACGCTGCGCGTCGTGTTCCGCGTGCCCGAGCCGACCAAGGGCGGCAACTCCGGCATCTTCATCCGCATCCCGACCGAGCCGACCGAGCCGTGGATGCCGGTGAACAAGGGCTACGAAGTGCAGATCGATTCGAGCGAGGACGACTATCACCGCACCGGAGTGCTGTATTCGCTCACCAAGGCGATGGCGAAGCCGGAGCTGAAAGAATGGAACACGATGGAGATCACGCTCACTGACGACCGCACCGTCGTCACGTTGAACGGCGAGAAGATCACCGACTACAAGGAAGGCGACCCGGTGCCGGAGAAGAAGAGGTCGTCGGAGCCGGATCGCGGCCGACGCGCGGCGGCGGGCTACTTCGGGCTGCAGAACCACAACGATAAAGACGTTGTTCTGTTTCGAGACATCAGCATCAAGAAACTGAAGTAAGAGAACTGTAGGTCGGGCTTTAGCCCGACAATTCCGGAACAGTCGGGCTGAAGCCCGACCTACAGGGCAACAACATGGCGATGATCAAAGCGGACGCCTTGCAAAAAGAGTACGACGTGATCGTCGTCGGCTCCGGCGCGGCCGGCGGCCAGACGGCGTACACGCTCACCATGGACGGCGCGAAAGTGCTGATGCTCGAAGCCGGCCGCAACTACGTGCCCGAGACCGAGACGCCGATGTTCCACACGCCCGACCAGGCGCCCTTGCGCGGCACGTCGACGCCGGACAAGGAATTCGGCTTCTACGATTCCACGGTCGACGGCGGCTGGGAGATGCCGGGCGAGCCGTATTCGAGCGCGTCGTCCGACCCGGAGCAGCGCTTCTGGTGGTGGCGCGCGCGCATGCTAGGCGGACGCACCAATCACTGGGGCCGCATCTCGTTGCGCAACGGTCCGTACGATTTCAAGCCGCACTCGCGCGACGGGCTCGGCTTCGACTGGCCGATCGATTACGGCGATGTCGCGCCCTACTACGACAAAGTGGAGATGCTGATCGGCGTCTACGGCGACAACGACGGCATGGAGAACACGCCGAATTCCTCGCCGGGCGTGCTGCTGCCGCCGCCGAAGGCGCGCGCCGGCGAGCTGCTGATCCAGCAGCGCGCGAAGAAGCTCGGCGTGCCGGTCATCGCCGCGCATCGCGCCGTGCTCACGAAGCAGCTCGATCACACGCGGCTGCCGAAGTTGCTGCATCCGGGCAACGAGCGCGCGCAACAGATTCTTGCCGAGCACATGCGCAGCCGCGCTGCGTGCTTCTGGGCGACGGACTGCGGCCGTGGCTGCTCGATCAAAGCCACATACCAGTCGACGACAGTCCATCTGCCGCCCGCGATGTCGACGGGCAATCTCGACATCGTCACCCAGGCGATGGTGCGCGAAGTCGAGCTCGACAAGCGCGGCCTTGCCTCCGGCGTCGTGTTCATCGACAAGTCGAGCGGCAAAGAGCATCGCGCAAAGGCGCGCGTCATCGTGCTGGCGGCGAGCGCGTGCGAGAGCGTGCGCATCATGCTCAATTCGAAATCGGCGCGTTTCCCGCAAGGGCTCGCGAACTCGAGCGGCAAGGTCGGCAAGTACCTGATGGACACCGTCGGCTCGCCGGTGTCGGGCCAGATCCCGCTGCTCGAAAACCTGCCACCGCAGAACGAGGACGGCGCCGGCGGCATCCACGTCTACTCGCCGTGGTGGCTCTACAAGGAGCAGCACGCAGGCAAGCTCGATTTCGCGCGCGGCTATCACATCGAGATGGGCAGCGGTCGTCGCATGCCGAGTGTCGGCAGCATGGGATCGCTGGCCAGCTTCGTCGGCGGCTACGGGCGCAAGCTCAAAGAGGACATGCGGCGCTACTACGGCTCGTTCATCGGCCTGTCCGGCCGCGGCGAAATGATCCCGAACGAGAACTCGTATTGCGAGGTCGACCCGGGCGGCAAGGACAAGTGGGGCATTCCGACACTGCGCTTCCACTGGCAATGGTCGGACCACGAGACGCGTCAGGCCGCGCACATGCAGAAGACGTTCGCCGCGATCATCGAGGAGATGGGCGGCAAGGTGATGGGCAAGCCGGAGCTCGACGGCCGCAAGGCGATCGCGCCGGGCGGCTTCATCATTCACGAGATCGGCGGCGCGATCATGGGCTCGGATCCGAAGACCTCGGTCGTGAACCAGTGGCTGCAGAGCTGGGACGTCAAGAACCTGTTCATAACCGACGGCGCACCGTTTCCGTCGAACGCCGACAAGAACCCGACGCTGACGATCATGGCGCTGGCGTGGCGCTCGGCGGACTACATGCTGCAAGCGATGAAGCGGCGGGAGCTTTGATATGTACGAGCTCGATCGACGCACAGCGATCAAGTGGGTGATGGCTGCGAGCGCGGCGCTCAGGCTGCCGGGCGTCTCGTTCGATGCGAGCGCGGCAACGCCCGCGACGCAAGGCTACGGCAAGGACCCGAACCTGATGAAGGTCTACGCGAGCGGCGATTTGTGGCCGCTCACGCTGACGAAGGAGCAGCGCGCGACCGCGACGGCGCTGAGCGATCTGATCATTCCTGCCGACGACACGTCGCCGGCCGCATCGAGCGTCGGTGTGGTCGACTTCATCGACGAGTGGATCAGCGCGCCCTACCCCGAACATGCTGTGGACCGCAAGACGATCGTCGACGGCCTGAACGCGATCGAGGCCGAAGCGCAGCGCCGCTTCAAAGCGCCGTTCGCGAAGCTCGCGGCGTCGCAGATGAGCGCGATCGCGGACGGTCTGAGCACGGACGCGTTCTTCATCCGCTATCGCGCATTGACGGCCGGCGGCTTCTACACGACGCCGGTCGGCATGCGCGACCTGAAGTACGTGGGCAACGTCGCGATGACGACGTTCGAGGGACCGACGCCGGAAATCCTGAAGCGGCTGGGGCTCGCCTGACGCCTATTCTTTTTCTTTGATCGGCAACTTCACCCGGACGTGCAGCTCCTTGAGCTGCTCCTCCGGTACCGTCGTCGGCGCGCCGCTCATCAGGTCGGCCGCGGTCTGCGTCTTCGGGAACGCAATGACGTCGCGGATGCTGTCCGTGCCGGCCATGAACATCACGATGCGATCGAGGCCGAACGCGATGCCGCCGTGCGGTGGCGTGCCGTAGGTCAGCGCTTCGAGCAGGAAGCCGAACTTCTTCTGCGCTTCCTCCGCGCCGATACCGAGCAGATCGAACACCGTCGACTGCATCTCCTGCCGGTGGATACGCACCGAGCCGCCGCCGATCTCCGAGCCGTTCAGCACGATGTCGTAAGCGTTCGCGACTGCGTTCGACGGGTCCGCGCGCAGCGCCGCCGCATCCGGATCGCGCGGCGAAGTGAACGGATGATGCACGGCGCCCCAGCGCTTCGCGTCCGCATCCCATTCGAACATCGGGAAGTCGACGACCCACAGCGGCCGCCAGCCGGTCTGCGCCAGGCCGAGATCGTTGCCGAGCTTCAGGCGCAGCGCGCCGATGGCATCGTTGACGACCTTGGCCGGGCCCGCACCGAAGAAGACCAGGTCGCCGTCGACTGCGCCGGTGCGCGACAGGATGCCGTTGATGGCGTCATCGCTGAGAAACTTGAGGATCGGCGACTGCAGTCCTTCGCGGCCCTTCGCCTGCTCGTTGATCTTGACGTACGCGAGCCCCTTCGCACCGTAGCGCGCAACGAACGGCGTCAGGTCGTCGAGCTCCTTGCGCGTCATCTTCGTGCCGGCCTCCGGCACGCGCAGCGCCGCGACGCGGCCCTTGGGATCGGCGGCCGGGCCGGAGAACACCTTGAACTCGCTGTTGCGCACCAGGTCTGCGATGTCGACGAGCTCGAGCGGAATGCGCAGGTCGGGTTTGTCCGACGCGTAGCGCCGCATCGCTTCCGCATACGACATGCGCGGGAACGGCTGCGGCAGGTCGACGTCGAGCACAGCCTTGAACACGTGGCGCAGCAGTTCTTCCATCATCTGGATGATCTGTTCCTGGCCGAGGAACGAGGTCTCGATGTCGAGCTGCGTGAATTCCGGCTGGCGTTCCGCGCGCAGGTCCTCATCGCGGAAGCAACGCACGATCTGATAGTAGCGATCGAAGCCGCTCATCATCAGGAGCTGCTTGAAGATCTGCGGCGACTGCGGCAGCGCGAAGAACTGGCCGGGATGCGTGCGGCTCGGGACGAGATAGTCGCGCGCGCCTTCCGGCGTCGCCTTCGTCAGCATCGGCGTCTCGATGTCCACGAAACCATGGTCGTCGAGCCAGTTGCGCATCGCGCGCGTCACCTGGTGACGCAACAGCAGGCGCTTCTGCATCACGTCGCGCCGCAGGTCGAGGTAGCGATATTTCAGGCGCAGCTCTTCGTTCGTCACTTCGTCGTGATGGAACGGCGGGGTTTCGGAGCGATTGAGGATCTCGAGCTCGCGCGCCAGCACCTCTACCTTGCCGGTCGCGAGCGACTCGTTGACGGTCCCTGCCGGACGCGCGCGCACCAGGCCGCGGATGCGCACGCAGAACTCGCCGCGCAGCCGTTCCGCGTCGGCGAAGACATCCTTGCGGTCCGGGTCGAAGACGATCTGCAGCAGACCGTCGCGGTCGCGCAGATCGACGAAGATCACCCCGCCGTGATCGCGCCGGCGATGCACCCAGCCGGCGACGCCGATCTCCTGGCCGATGAGGGACTCGTTGACCTGACCGCAATAGTGGGAACGCATTGGCAAAAGGCTCGGGGGCGGGGCCCGCGATGTTACCGGAAACGCGTCAGCGGCGACGCTTGGCCGTGCGCTTGGCGCCTTTTGCTTTCGCCTTGCTGTGGGCCTTCGCGGGCCGGGACACGGAGCGGGCCGGCGCCTTCTTCTTGGCGCCTGTCTTGCTCGTTGCCACGGCGGGCTTCTTTTCAGTCTTCTTGTCCGTGTCTTGGGCGGCGGCTTCGACCGGCTTCGCGTCCTTGTCCTTGTCCTTGTCCTTGATGTCTTCGGCCGGCTTGGCTTCAGCGGCTTCCTCGGCGCCGGCAAGGTTGCGCTTGCCTTCCTGGTCCGACTTGAAATCGGTCTCGTACCAGCCGCCGCCTTTCAGGCGAAACACCGGCGCGGACACCAGCTTCTTGAGCGTCGGCTTCTTGCAGCTCGGGCACTTCCGCATCGGCGGATCGGAGATCTTCTGTAAAGCCTCGACGTAGAACTTGCAGTTCGTGCATTCGTATTCGTAGAAAGGCATGGAGGGTTCCCGGCGCAAAAACAAGCCGGCGGATGATAGAGGCCCACAGGCCCGCTTGCCAGTTAGCCCTTGCCGAAGACCAGCGCGCCGCCCTTGGCGCTCGCCTTCACCCGGCTGCCGGGCCCGAACTCCCCTTTCAGGATCCGCTGCGCGAGCGGGTTCTCGACCTGCTGCTGGATGGCACGCTTGAGCGGACGCGCGCCATACACCGGGTCGAAGCCGGCTTCGCCGAGCAGATCGCGCGCGGAGTCATCGAGCGACAGCTCGATGTCGCGCTCCGTGAGGCGCCGGCGCAGGTAGCCGAGCTGGATGTCGACGATCGAGCGCAGCTGCTCGCGGCCGAGCGGATGGAACACGACGATGTCGTCGACGCGGTTGATGAACTCGGGACGGAAGTGCTGTTGCACGATCTCCAGCACGGCCTGCTTCATCTTCGCGTAGTTCGCCTCGCCCGTGAGCTCCTGGATCACGTGCGAGCCGAGGTTCGACGTCATGATGATCACGGTGTTGCGGAAGTCGACGGTGCGGCCCTGGCCGTCGGTCAGGCGGCCGTCGTCGAGAACCTGCAGCAGCACGTTGAACACGTCCGGGTGCGCCTTCTCGATTTCATCGAGCAGCAGCACCGAATACGGCCGGCGACGCACGGCCTCGGTGAGATAGCCGCCTTCCTCGTAGCCGACGTAGCCCGGCGGTGCGCCGATCAGGCGTGCAACCGAGTGCTTCTCCATGAACTCGGACATGTCGATGCGCACCATCGCCTCTTCCGTGTCGAACAGGAATTCGGCGAGCGCCTTGCACAGCTCGGTCTTGCCGACGCCCGTAGGGCCGAGGAACAGGAACGAGCCGTTCGGCCGGTTCGGATCGGACAGGCCCGCGCGCGAGCGGCGGATCGCATCGGATACGGCGCGCACCGCTTCGGTCTGGCCGACGACGCGCTTCGACAGCGCCTCCTCCATGTGCAGCAGTTTCTCGCGCTCGCCTTCCAGCATCTTCGACACCGGAATGCCGGTCCACTTGGACACGACCTCGGCGACTTCCTCTTCCGTGACCTTGTTGCGCAAGAGCTTGGTCGGCTGCTGCTCGGCGCTGTTCGCTGCCGCCAGCCGGCGTTCGAGCTCCGGGATCTTGCCGTAAGCAAGCTCGGACATGCGCGTCAGGTCCTGCGCGCGGCGCGCAGCCTCGAGATCCAGGCGCGCGCGCTCCAATTCTTCGTTGATGTGCGCGGCGCTCTGCACCGAAGCCTTCTCGGCCTTCCACACCTCTTCCAGGTCTGCGTACTCTTTTTCGAGCGCCTTGATCTGGTCGTCGAGCGCGCCGCGCCGCTTCTTCGACGCTTCGTCGGATTCCTTCTTCAGCGCCTCGCGCTCGATCTTGAGCTGGATCATGCGCCGCTCGAGCCGGTCCATCGATTCGGGCTTGGAATCGATCTCCATGCGGATGCGCGACGCGGCTTCGTCGATCAGGTCGATCGCCTTGTCGGGGAGCTGCCGGTCGGTGATGTAGCGATGCGAAAGCGTCGCCGCCGCGATGATCGCAGGGTCGGTGATGCTGACGCCGTGGTGAACTTCGTAGCGCTCTTTCAGGCCGCGCAGGATCGCGATCGTATCCTCGACCGACGGCTCCTCGACGAGCACCTTCTGGAAGCGGCGCTCCAGCGCCGCATCCTTCTCGATGTACTTGCGATACTCGTCGAGCGTGGTCGCGCCGACGCAATGCAGCTCGCCGCGCGCCAGCGCCGGCTTGAGCATGTTGCCGGCATCCATCGCGCCTTCGGCCTTGCCCGCGCCCACCATCGTGTGCAGCTCGTCGATGAACAGGATCACGCGGCCTTCCTGTTTCGCGAGGTCGTTGAGCACCGCCTTCAGGCGCTCCTCGAACTCGCCGCGATACTTCGCGCCGGCGATCAGCGCGCCCATGTCGAGCGCGAGAATGCGCTTGTCGCGCAGGCTTTCCGGCACTTCGCCGTTGACGATGCGCAGCGCGAGACCCTCGACGATCGCGGTCTTGCCGACGCCGGGCTCGCCGATCAGCACCGGGTTGTTCTTGGTGCGGCGCTGTAGAACCTGCACGGTGCGACGAATCTCGTCGTCGCGGCCGATGACGGGATCGAGCTTGCCCTGCTCCGCGCGCTCGGTCAGGTCGACCGTGTATTTCTCCAGCGCCTGCCGGCTTTCTTCGGCGTTCGGATCGGTGACTTTCTCGCCGCCGCGCAATTCCTCGATGGCCTTGTCGAGCGCGCCCTTCACGGCGCCGGCATCGCGCAGGATCTGGCCGAGCGTGCCGCGGTCCTCGAGGGCCGCCAGCACGAACAGCTCGCTGGAAATGTACTGGTCACCGCGCTTCTGCGCGATCTTGTCGGTGAGGTTGAGGACGCGGTTCAGCTCGTTGGAGAGGTGAACTTCGCCCGCATTGCCTTCGACTTTGGGCAGCCGCTCGAGCGCCTCGCCGAGATGCGAGCGCAGCACGTTGACGTTGACACCGGCCTTGTCGAGCAGCGGCCGCACGGACCCGCCTTGCTGGTCCAGCAGGGCCGCCATGACGTGGTGCGGCTCGATGTACTGGTGATCGCGCCCGACGGCCAGCGACTGCGCGTCTGCCAGCGCCTGTTGGAATCGGCTCGTCAGTTTGTCCATGCGCATAAGGAAACTCGGCGCGGGGCCAGGGTTGAAAGCACTGACTCACAAGTAGGGGTCGGGCTCAGATTTTCAAGGCTTTATATCTCTCGCCAAGACGCCAAGAACGCCAAGGACGCCAAGATCGCCAGGAAAACGGGCTATTCACATTCTTGGCGCCCTTGGCGTTCTTTGCGTCTTGGCGAGAACCATTCCCCGCTCTTAGTGGGCCAGCGAATGGCTAACGTAGATAACCGCCACACCCAGCACGATGAACACGAACTGCCGCACGCCGGCGCCGGCGTCCACTCGGCGGTGCAGGCCGGGGATGAGGTCCGCCACGGCGATATAAAGGAAGCTCGCGGCGGCGAGCGAGATCGCGTAGGGCAGCACCTGCTGGACCGGGCCTAGCGCGAAGTACGCGGCCACGCCGCCGACCACGGAAGTCAGGCTGGTCAGCAGGTTCAGCGTGAGCGCGCGCAGGCGCGACATGCCGCCGTGGAGCAGGATTGCGAGGTCGCCGACCTCCTGCGGGATCTCGTGCGCAATCACGGCGAGCGCCGTCACGACGCCGAGGTGGACGTCGGTCATGAAGGCCGCAGCGATCAGCACTCCGTCGAGCACGTTGTGAAAGCCATCCCCGATCAGGATGAGCGACGCGGAAGCGGCATCGCGATGCGCATCGCTGGCGTGCGTGTGCGGCACGTGGCCTTCGCAGACATCCTGGTGACAGTGCCGCCAGAGCACCATCTTCTCCAACACGAAGAACACGAGCAGGCCGGCCAGCAGCGTCAGCCCGACGGTGTGCGTCCCCGAAAGACCGACCTGCTCGATCGCATGCGGCAGCAGCCCAAGCAGCGCCGCGCCGAGCAACGCGCCGGTCGCGAAGCTGACCAGGTGCGGCAACACGCGAGCGCGCACGGATTCCGGCGCGACGAGGAACAGCGACGCAGCAAGCGCGCTGAGCGCGCCGCCGAGCAGCGTGAAGAGCACGATCCAGGCGAGCAGCGGCATTCTTATTTCATCCAGACGAGCGTCGCCATGCGCCCGGTCGTCCCATCGCGGCGATAGGAAAAGAATCGATCGCGATCCGCGTAGCAACGGAAGCCGCCGCCGAAGACTTGCGTGACACCGAGCCGCGCAAGCTCGCGCCGCGCCAGATCGCTCAGGTCCGCCTGCCACCGACCGCGCGCGTTCGGCTCGAATGCCTGCGCGTTGTCAGCGGATCTCGCGACAAACTGCTCGCGAACTTCGCCGCCGACTTCGAACCTGTCCTGCTCGATCGCAGGCCCGAGCCATGCGAGCACGCGATCCGGCGCGACGCCCATTGCCCGTAGCGCACTCTCGACAACTCCACTGGCGAGGCCGCGCCAGCCTGCATGCGCCGCCGCGACGCGCGTGCCCTCGCGATCGCACAACAAGATTGGCAGGCAATCCGCGGTCAGCACGACGCACGCTCGACCAGCCGATCGCGCGAACGATGCATCCGCAGTCGGCGGCACGGCGTGCGCAGCAGCCTCGACGACAGTCGTGCCATGAACCTGGTTCAGCCACACAGGATCCTTCGGCAACTCGAGCGCTGAGCGCAGTCGCAGTCGGTTTTCGCTCACAGCATGAGCGTCGTCGCCGACGTGCGCGCCGAGATTCAAGCTCGCGTATGCACCGACACTCGCTCCGCCCGTGCGCGTCGTCGCGACGGCGCGCACGTTCGGCGGCGCCGGCCAGTCCGCTTCGATGAGATCGAGCGCGCTCATGCCTTCTTCTGATCTTCCGCGAGGACTCGCAACAATCCCTGCATGTCTGCAGGCAAGGGCGCCGCGCACTTGATCGGCTTCTCGCTCACCGGATGGGCGAACGCGAGATTCGCGGCGTGCAGCGCCTGGCGCCGAAACGCGCGCAATGCTTCGATGAGCTGCGGCGAAGCACCTTTCGGCAATAGCAGCCGCCCGCCGTACACGCGATCGCCAACGATCGGATAGCGAATGTGCGCCATGTGCACGCGGATCTGATGCGTGCGCCCGGATTCGAGTTTCAGGCGCACATGCGTGTGCGCACGAAAACGTTTCAGCACGCGATAGTGCGTGACCGCCTCGCGTCCATCTTCGCGAATCGACATGCGCACCCGATCGACGGGATGCCGGCCGATCGGCGCGTCGACCACGCCGCCGCCGGTCATCACGCCCGTGCAGACTGCCTCGTATTCGCGTTCGACCTCGCGAGCTTCGATGGCCCGCACCAGGGCCGTATGGGCTGCGAGCGTCCGAGCGACCACCATCAGCCCGCTCGTGTCCTTGTCGAGCCGGTGCACGATGCCCGCGCGCGGCACTTGCGCGAGCTTCGGGTCGAGGTGGAGCAATGCGTTCTGCAGCGTGCCGGCCGCGTTGCCGGCGCCTGGATGCACGACCAGCCCGGCGGGCTTGTCGAGCACGAAAATGTGGCGGTCCTGGTGGACCACGTTCAGCTCGATCTGTTCAGCTTCGACGGCGCCGCTCTCCTCGACCACGGCCGCCACGCGGACCTGCTCGCCGCCTAGAACCTTGTCCTTGGGTCGCAGCTTCTCACCGTCGACCAGCACTTGCCCGGCCTCGATCCACTCCTTGATGCGGGTCCGGGAAAAGTCGCTGAGCAGCTCCGCGAGCACCTGGTCCAGGCGCTGGCCGGCGTATTCGACGGGAACGGTCAGCGTGCGCTGGATAGGTTCAGACATGAGGGCTCGGGCATTGGATGGAGGAACTTAAGTACGAGCCTGCCGACAAAGAAAGGACCCGGCTATACTCGCCCGCCTTGCCTGACGCCCGACCTGCTTGGGAATGACCTTAGAAATGGCGACGAATTCTCGCATGCGCATCCTCGTTTTGACCACGGCGGCGCTGTTTCTCGCGCTCACCGGCTGCGGCGGCAACCGCTCGCGCCAGCCGGTCGGCAACGCCGAAAAGCTGTACGAGGAGGCCAAGCGTCGCAGCGACAACGGCAACTACAGGGACGCGATCACCTACTACGAGCAGCTCGAAGCGCGCTTCCCGTTCAGTAACCCGGCGCGCCAGGGGCAGCTCGACCTGATGTACGCGTACTACAAGAACCGCGAGCCGGAATCGGCGATCGACCAGGCCGACCAGTTCATCCGCGAGAACCCGGCCCATCCGCGCGTCGACTACGCGTACTACATCAAGGGGCTGGTGCAGTTCGAGCGCAACCCGAACTTCCTCGAGCGCTGGTTCAACGCCGACCTGTCGGAGCGCCCGCCGATCGACGCGCGCAAGTCATTCCAGGCGTTCCAGACGATCCTCGAGCGTTTTCCGAACAGCGAATACGCCGACGACGCGCGCAAGCGCATGGTCTTTCTGCGCAACCGCCTCGCGAGCTATGAAGTCTACGTCGCGGAGTACTACCTGAAGCGCGGCGCGTGGGTCGGCGCGATCAATCGCTGCAAGTACACGATCGAGAATTACGACGGCGCACCGCAGGTCAAGCGCGCGCTCGAAATCATGGCGCAGTCGTACCAGAAGCTGGGCATGAGCGATCTGGCTGCGGATACACAGAAGGTTCTCAAAGAGAACTATTCGAGTCCGGACCAGCTCGCACAGGGAGAGAAGAAGAAGGGCTGGTGGAAGATCTGGTGAGCTTGCGCAATGCACGCAGCAGGTCCGTAGCTGCCGTCACCGCGAGCACCATGAATAGCGGCTCGATGTTGAAACGGTAACGGTAGTTCTCCCCAAGCTCGATCGTGGTCGAGACCACGTACAGGTACAACGCAGTCAGCACGATGAAGCCGAGCACGAGCGCGCGCGGCTTGATGTCGGCTTGCGTTGCAAGCACGCCGCGCCGTGCCTGCAAGTAACCCCAGGGCAGCAGCACGAACCACAGCGCAATCAGCGGCAGCGAGGTGTTGACCTCGAGCTGATTGCGTCCGAGGAATCCGTAATGCGGCTGCTCCACGCGTCCGGAGTTGGGACCTACTGCGTACAGCAGCGGGTTGAAGATCCACTCCATCGGCCGCACGGCCTGACGGTTCGCGACGCTGAAGTACCCGTTCATGTTGGTCGGCGAGAAAAACAGGCGATTGGAGATGATCAGCCCGATCGCGTAGCTGGCGGGAAATGTGCGCATCACTTCGATGGCATCGTGCACGTAGTAGCGATTGGCGCCGACCAACTGCAGGTTGTTGTAGTTGTAGTGTCGTCCGTCCGATTTCTTGACCTGATCGAGAATCGGCACGCCCGTCTGCGGCACCCGCTGCAGCATGAACAGCAACTCCGGACGCTCGTAGCGCGACACCATGACGTATTGCGACAGGCGTCCCTCCTGGAACAACGGATACAGGCGCTCGCGCTCCACCATCAGCGTCGTGATATTGGAGAGCCCGAGCCCCATCGCCGTGCTGGCCCCGAACGTGCCGAAGTAGTAGTAGTTCTTGCCGTACCAGAACACGACGACGAGCAGTGGCGCCGCTGCCGCGAGCAACACCTGTCGCCAGTGTCGCCGCAGCAGGATGGCCAGCAACACCACGATCAGCAGCATCCAGGCGAGATGGAAGAGGCTGCGCGTCAGGAGCAGGGTTGCCAGCACGCCGAAGAAAGCGATGGCCCACCCCGTGCGACGGGACGCGACGTACTGGTGCAACAGCAGCGCCGAGACAGTGAGCAGTGTCGCCGAAGGCAGCGTGTACATCAGCCAGTTCTCGTACAACACGAAAGACGGACTGAACACGAGCAGGAAGGTAGCGACGATCGCGGCCGCACGCGTGCCGGCGAGGCGTAATGTCAGGATGTAGACCGCCAGCGCCAGTGCCAGCCCGAGGGCGTGGAAACTCAGCATGAAGTAGACGTCGGCGTGGTCGCCGAACAATTTGAGCCCGATGCCGGTGAACAGATTGAGAAGCGGCGGATGCGCGTGGTAGTACCACAGCGACTCGAGCAAGCGCTCCCGCAGCAGCGGCGGATCGATGAACTGCATGTAGGGCAGCAGCGTGCCGGAGTCGAACCGCACTCCGAGCAGCCAATACAGGCCGCTCGATGCGGCGAACAGCCCGATTACGCTTGCATAGTCGACGCGCGTCAGGCGCATTCAGCGCGTCCGATATCCCGATGTGATCGGATAACGCCAGTCCCTGCCGAATGCACGATCGCTGATGCGCACGCCGGGCGGCGCTTGCCGGCGCTTGTACTCGTTGCGTTTCACCATCTCCAGCACGCGACCGACCGTGGCGCGATCGAAGCCGCGCGCGGAAATCTCGTCCACCGACAGATTGTCTTCGATGAACAGCTCGAGAATCGGGTCGAGCACGTCGTACGGCGGCAGCGAATCCGAATCCTTCTGCTCGTGACGCAGCTCCGCCGACGGCGCGCGTTCGATCACGCGCGGCGGAATCGCCTGACCGATCGAGTTGCGATAGTGCGCGAGGCGATAGACCAGCATCTTGCTGCAGTCCTTGATCGGCGCGAAGCCGCCGGCCATGTCGCCGTACAACGTTGCATAGCCGACCGCCATCTCGCTCTTGTTGCCGGTCGTCAGCACCATGCGACCGGTCTTGTTGGAGATCGCCATCAACAGCAGGCCGCGGCAGCGCGCCTGGATATTTTCTTCGGTCGTGTCGGGCGCGCGCCCCGCAAACACGTCCTTGAGCGCGCCGAGCGCGGCTTCGAACATTCCTTCGATGGAGATCACGTCATAGCGGACGCCGAGCGTCCGCGCTTCCAGCGCGGCGTCGTCGAGGCTCATCTGCGACGTATAGCGCGACGGCATCATCACCGCGTGCACGCGCTCGGCGCCGAGTGCATCGACGGCAATCGCAAGCGTCAGCGCGGAATCGATGCCGCCCGACAGGCCCAGCACGACGCCAGGGAAGCGATGCTTCGACACGTAGTCGCGCACTCCGAGCACGAGCGCGTTGTAAACGCTCGCTTCCTTGGACAGCTCCGGCTCGATGTGGCCGCGTCGCGGCACGGCCTTGCCGTCGATCAGATCGATGTCGACTGCGTACAGCTCTTCCTTGAACGGCGGCGCGCGCTGCACGATTTCACCAGCCGCGTTCATGACGAAGGAGCCGCCGTCGAAGATCAGCTCGTCCTGGCCGCCGATCTGATTCACATAGACGACAGGCAGCCCTGTGTCCTTGATGCGCGCGCGGACGATGTCCTCGCGACGTCGCTGGTACTGCAGCGAGTACGGCGAGCCGTTGATGACGACGAGGAGTTGCGCGCCCGCCGCATGCACTGCGCGGGCGGGTTTCGGTTCCCATACGTCTTCGCAGATCAGCAGCCCGACGCGGATGCCCTTCATCTCGACGACGCGGCTCTCCTGCCCCGGTTTGAAATACCGCTTCTCATCGAAGACGGAATAGTTCGGCAGCTCCTGCTTGTGGTAGTTCGCGACGACCTGGCCGTCGCGAACGAGCGCAGCAGCGTTGTAGATGGAGTCTTCGGTGTAGTCCGGATACCCGACCATCACCGACACGCCCTGCACTTCGCTGCGCACGCGCTCCATCGCCGCAGCGACCTGACGCCGCATGCCTTTGTGGAACAGCAGGTCTTCGGGCGGATAGCCGGACAGCGCCAGCTCTGGGAACAACACGAGATCCGCTTGCAGCCGGTCGCGCGCCTCGGCAGCGGTGTCGATCACCCGCTGCGCATTGCCGCCGACGTCGCCGACGAACAGATTGAGCTGAGCCAGAGCAATGCGGAGCGACATAGAGCGATTCTATGCCGAATTAGTCGGTCAGCGCTTACGTACTACTTTTTCCGCGCCGGCGCCTTTTTCTTCCTGGCGCTCCTGGCGTTCTTGGCGCGCTTGCCGCGCTGGGCGAGAGTTTTCTTCTTCTTACTCTTCTTCCCCAGCTTCTCCGCAATCGCCTTCCCAAGGTCCGCCGGACTCTTCACCGTCCGCACGCCCGCGCGTTCCAGCGCCTTGAACTTGTCCGCCGCCGTGCCTTTGCCGCCCGACACGATCGCGCCTGCATGGCCCATGCGCTTGCCGGCCGGCGCGGTAACGCCCGCGATGTAGGCAACCACTGGCTTGGTGACGTTCTTGCGGATGAAGTCGGCAGCAGCCTCCTCGTCCGAGCCGCCGATCTCGCCGACCATGATGATGCCTTCGGTCTGCGGATCGTCTTCGAAGCGCGCCAGCACGTCGATGAAGTTCATGCCGCGCACCGGATCGCCGCCGATGCCGACGCAGGTGCTCTGGCCGAGACCGGCGTTCGTCGTCTGGAACACCGCTTCGTAGGTCAGCGTGCCCGAGCGCGACACGATGCCGACGCGGCCCTTCTTGTGGATGAAGCCCGGCATGATGCCGATCTTGCATTCGCCCGGCGTGATGATGCCCGGGCAGTTCGGACCGATCAGCAGGCTGCCGTAGCTCGACAGCGCCGCCTTCACCTTCACCATGTCGTTCACCGGGATGCCCTCGGTGATGCACACGATGAGCTCGATGCCGGCATCCGCCGCTTCGAGAATCGCATCGGCCGCGTACGGCGCCGGCACGTAGATCATGCTGACCGTTGCGCCCGTCTCTTTCACTGCTTCGCGCGCGGTGTTGAAGACGGGAAGGTTCAAATGCTTCTCACCGCCGCGGCCCGGCGTGACGCCGCCGACGAGCTTCGTGCCGTACGCGATGCACTGCTCGGAATGGAATGTGCCCTGCTTGCCGGTGAAACCCTGGCAGATGACGCGAGTGTTCTTGTTGACGAGGATGCTCATTACTTCTTGCTCTTGTCTGTGCCCTTGGCAGCGGCGACGACTTTCTTCGCCGCATCGGTCAGGTCGGCGGCAGCGATGATCGCCAGCCCGCTCTTCGCGAGCAGGCTCCGCCCCTGCTCCGCATTCGTGCCTTCGATGCGCACCACGACGGGCACACGCACGCCGACGTCCTGCACCGCGTGGATGATGCCCTCCGCGATCATGTCGCAGCGGACGATGCCGCCGAAAATGTTCACGAGGATCGCGCGCACGTTCTTGTTCGAGAGAATCAGGTTGAAAGCCTCGGTGACGCGCTCACGCGTCGCGCCGCCGCCGACGTCGAGGAAGTTCGCCGGCGCGCCGCCGTGCAGCTTGATCAGGTCCATCGTCGCCATCGCGAGCCCGGCGCCGTTGACCATGCAGGCGATGTCGCCGTCGAGCGAGACATAGTTGAGCTCGTGCGCGGCCGCCGCGCGCTCCATCTCGTCTTCCTGGCTGTTGTCGCGCCACGCTGCCAGCTCCTTCTGACGGAACAGCGCGTTGTCTTCGATGTTGATCTTGGCGTCGAGCGCCACGAGCCGGTCGTCGCCGGTGACGATCAGCGGATTGATCTCGACCAGGCTCGCGTCCGTCTCCAGGTACAGGCGGTACAGCGCCTGCGCGATGCCGGTGAACTGCTCGATCTGCTTGCCTTTCAGCCCGAGGCCGAAGGCGAGCACTCGGCACTCCGAGGGCTGCAGGCCCGCGGCGGGGTGCACGTTCACGCGGATGATCTTCTCCGGCGTGTGCGCGGCGACTTCCTCGATGTCCATGCCGCCCGCGGCCGAAGCGATGAAGGCCACCTGGCCCTTGTCCCGGTTCAGCACCAGGCTCAGGTACAGCTCGCGTGCGATCTTCGAGCCTTCCTCGACGAACACCTGGTGGACCGGCAGGCCTTCGGGCCCGGTCTGGTGCGTCTTCAGGCGCGTGCCGATCATCGCCGCGGCAGCCTTGCCCGCCGCCTCGGGAGAGTCCACGAGCTTCACGCCGCCGCCTTTGCCGCGACCGCCGGCGTGCACCTGCGCCTTGACGACCCACTTCGCGCCGCCGATGCGTTGCGCCGCTGCGGCAGCCTCCTGCGCATTCGCGGCCACATAGCCGGTCGGCACCGGAATGCCGTATTTTGCGAACAGCTGCTTGGACTGATATTCGTGCAAGTTCATAAGATGGCAGGAAGCTAGCGGCAAAGGCCGCGTATTCTGGAGTAATTCCCCGCCGATGCAAAGGCAAACCCGCACCGCATGAAGCCGCTGCTCAGCTCACTGTCCGCCACCGACTCGACACAACACCTGGGCTGGCGCGTGCTCGCGCTCGTCAACCTGTTCCGACTGCTGGTCGCGGTGTTGCTCACCGTGATGTTCGCTGCAATCACGCCGACGCGCGTCGGACAGGCCAACCCGGCCCTGTTCGTCGGCGTGACCGCGGCGTACTTTGCGTTCGCACTGCTGTCGATCGCGACCGTCAAGCGACGCTGGCCGGAGGTCCCGATCCAGGCGTTCGCGGGCCTGTGCATCGATGTGACCGCGATCGCGATGCTGACGTACGCGAGCGGCGGCATGACCAGCGGGCTCGCCTCGCTCCTGGTGCTGCCGATCGGCGCGATGTCGTTCGTCGTGCGGCAGCGGCTGGCACTGATGTTCGCCGCCATCGCGGCGCTCGCCGTGCTCCTGCAGCAAACATTGACGACACTCGCGGCGCGCGGCGATGCCGGTGACTTCGCCTCGGCGGGCATCATCGGCGCACTCATATTCATCGTTACGCTCGGCGTCGGACCGCTGGCACGCAACCTGCGCGAGAGCGAAGAACGCGTGCGCCAGCGCGAGGTCGACGTCGCCAATCTCGCCGAGCTGAACCAGTTCATCGTGCAGCACCTGCGCGAGAGCATCCTGGTCGTCGATGCGAACGACACGATCCGCCTGATCAACGAGTCGGCCGCACTGCTGCTGCATGGCGCGACGGTTCGGCAGGGCACGCCCCTCGGCGAGGTTTCGCCGCGCCTGCTGTACCTGCTGGAAACCTGGCGCCGGCGTTCGGACGACTGGCAGCTCAGCACGCTGACCATGCTCGCCTCCGACGGCGGCAGCCTGGTCCAGCCGCATTTCGTATCGCTCGACAGCAGCGGCAAGGGACCGACGCTCGTCTTCCTGGAGGACACGACGCTGATCGTCGAGCGCGTACAGCAGTCGAAGCTCGCGGCACTCGGGCGGCTCAGCGCCAGCATCGCGCACGAGATCCGCAACCCGGTCGGCGCCATGAGTCACGCCGCGCAGCTCCTGGCCGAAGCGCCGACCCTGTCGCCGCAGGAGCGGCGCCTCACGGACATCATCACGAACAACGGCGAGCGGGTCAGCACCATCATCGACAACGTGCTGCAGCTGTCGCGCCGGGATACGACGCGGCCGGAGCGTCTCGAGCTCAACGCGTGGCTCGGGGAATTCCTGGCGGAGTTCCGCCAGACCTCCGAGGTCGACGAGCGCGTGATCCGCATGCTCGGCACCGCGGGCGATCTCGACGTGCGCGTCGATCCCTCGCACCTCTACCAGCTGCTGTGGAACCTGTGCGAGAACGCGCTCAAGTACGGGCGGCGCGGCGACGACGACGCGCCGGTGGAGCTGCACACCGGACGCATCACCACTTCGGAGCGGCCGTTCCTCGAAATCGTCGATCGCGGCCCCGGCATCGCGATGGCGGACGCCGAGCGCATCTTCGAGCCGTTCTTCACCGGCTCGAAGGGCGGCACCGGCCTCGGCCTGTTCATCGCCCGGGAGCTCGCGCAATGCAATCGCGCTGCATTGATCTACGAGCCGCGCACCGGCGGTGGTAGTATTTTTCGCGTGGTGTTCGCCGATCCTCAACGCTGGGAAATCTCGTGACCAAACCGCGCGCGCTCGTTGTCGATGACGAGCCGGACATCCGCGAGCTGCTCGGCATCACCCTCGAGCGCATGAATCTCGACGTGACCACCGCCGATACCATCGGCGCGGCCACGCGCGAGCTGCGCGGCGCCACCTTCGATCTGTGCCTCACCGACATGAGGCTGCCGGACGGCGACGGGCTGGACATCGTCGAGTGGATCCAGACGCACAAGCCGCAGACGCCGGTCGCCGTCATCACCGCGCACGGCAACGTCGAGACCGCTGTCCGCGCGCTCAAGCTCGGCGCGTTCGATTTCATTTCCAAGCCGCTCGACGTGGCGGCGCTGCGCCGGCTGATCGCGGCCACGCTCAAGCTCGGCGAATCGAGCGAGAGCACGCTGCAGCTCCCGCAGGTCAAGCTGCTCGGCCGTTCGCGCGCCATGGAACAGCTCCGCGAGATGATCGAGCGTGTCGCGCGCAGCCAGGCGCCCGTACATATTTATGGCGAGTCCGGCACGGGCAAGGAGCTGGTTGCGCATCTGATCCATGACGCCGGCGCCCGGCGCGACGGGCCCTTCGTGCCCGTCAACTGCGGCGCGATCCCGACCGAGCTGATGGAGAGCGAGCTGTTCGGTCACAAGAAGGGCAGCTTCACCGGTGCGATCGCCGACAAGCAGGGCCTGATCCAGTCCGCGGAAGGCGGCACGCTGTTCCTCGACGAAATCGCCGACCTGCCGCTGCACATGCAGGTGAAGCTGCTGCGCGTCATCCAGGAGAAGAGCGTGCGGCCGGTGGGCGAGGCCAGGGAAATCCCGATCGACGTGCGCATCCTGTCGGCGACTCACAAGAACCTCGCGGCGCTGGTCGCCGACGGCCGGTTCCGCGAGGACCTCTTCTATCGCGTCAACGTCATCGAGATCCGCGTGCCGCCGCTGCGCGAGCGTCTCGAGGACATCGACGAGCTGGTGCAGTCGATCATCGGCCGCCTCGGCCGGCAGATCGGCAATCGCTCGCTGAAAGTGACCGAGGCCGCGCTCGCCGCGCTGCGCGACTATCACTTCCCGGGCAACGTGCGCGAGCTGGAAAACGTGCTGGAGCGTGCCGCAACGCTGTGCTCGGGCGGCGTCATCGACGCGGGCGACCTGCAGCTCCGGCCGAAAGTCGCGAACACCGAAGTGCCGATTCCGAACAGCGTCGCACCGGGCGAAAAGCTCGGCGATGCGCTCGAAGACATCGAGCGCGATGCGATCGTGCGGGCGCTGGAGCAGACGCGCTACAACAAGACCAAGGCGGCGCAGCTCCTCGGGATGACCTTCCGTTCGCTGCGCTATCGGATCAAGAAGCTGGGCATCGAGTAGCCGCCCGGCATGCCCCTCAAACGCATCCTGTCCGTTGCGTTGTCCTCCCCGCTGGTGCGCTTCCTGGTCACGGGCGCCCTGAACACGCTGCTGGGACTCGCCCTCATCTACGCCCTCAAGCTGCTCGGGCTGCACGACGTGCCGGCCAATATGCTCGGCTACGCCATCGGCATCTGGATCAGCTACGCACTGCATGCCTCGTGGTCGTTCTCCTATCGCGGGACGCACCGCGCCGCACTGCCGCGCTATGTGCTGGTCACGGTGCTGGCCTACCTGGGCAATCTGGCGACTGTGACCGTCGCCCTGTACTGGTGGGAGTTGAATGGCTACGTTGCCCAGGCGTTCGGCATTCCGCCGTACGTGCTGATCAGCTACCTGGGATCGAGACTGTACGTGTTCAGGAGAGCGGCATCTTGACTCCGCGCATCGCAGTTCTGATCCCCTGCTACAACGAGGCCGAGGCGATCTCCTCGGTCGTGCGCGATTTCGCCGCGGCGCTGCCCGAAGCCTCGATCTACGTCTACGACAACAACTCGTCCGATGCGACGCGCGAGCAGGCGCGGCAGGCGGGCGCGATCGTGCGTTCCGAAACCTTTCAAGGCAAGGGTAACGTCGTGCGGCGGATGTTCGCGGACGTGGAAGCCGAGGTGTACGTGCTCGTCGACGGCGACGGTACTTACGACGCTCCCAGCGCCCGGCGCATGGTGGACCTGTTACTCGAAGAGTCGCTCGACATGGTCAACGGCGCACGCGTGCCGGTCGCGTCGAGCGCGTTCAGGCCTGGGCACCTGTTCGGCAACCGCCTGCTGACCGGCACGGTGGCGGTCATCTTCGGCGACCGGCTCAAGGACATGCTGTCGGGTTACCGGGTGATGTCGCGCCGCTTCATCAAGTCGTTCCCGGCGCTCGCCAGCGGCTTCGAAACCGAGACCGAGCTGACGGTGCACGCCCTCGAACTGCGACTGCCGATAGCCGAAGTGCAGACCCCCTATCGCGACCGTCCGAGCGGCTCGCAGAGCAAGCTGCGCACGTTCCGCGACGGCTGGCGCATCCTGCGCACCATCTTCTTTCTCGTAAAAGAGGAACGTCCGCTGCAGTTCTTCTCGACCGTCGCGCTGGCGCTCGCGATCGCCTCGATCGTGCTGGGGTGGCCGCTGGTCGTCGAGTTCATCCAGACCGGCCTCGTGCCGCGATTGCCGACAGCGGTACTGGCCACGGGATTGATGCTGCTCGCGGCCGTGAGCTTCGTGGCGGCCATGATCCTGGATACCGTCACCGTCGGCCGCCGCGAGCTGAAGCGTCTGCATTATCTCAGCCTGCAGGGCCCGACATTCGGCGAACGACGGCGCTCGCCATGAACGCGAACAGCCCGCGCGCCATTGTCCGCACCGTGCGCAGCTTCGCCATCGTCGGCGGTGCCGGCTTCGCGGTCGAAGCGGTCCTCATGACCGTGCTGACGCAAGTCGCGGGCTGGAGCGTTTGGTTCGCGCGTATTCCGTCGTTCGCAACGGCCGTGCTGGTCACGTGGCTGTTGAATCGCACTGTCACGTTCCCCGGGCGCGGCTTGGAACGGCGCACTGCCGAGGCATTCCTGTACGGCGTCATCCAGCTGTGCGGCGCCGGCATCAACCTGGCGATCTTCGCGCTCTGCCTGGTCAGCTGGCCGCAGCTCGAGCGGCTGCCAGTAGTGCCGCTCGCGATCGGCGCACTCGGCGGCTTCGCTTGCAACTTCGCCGCTTCCAACGGCTTGCTCTATGCACGCCGCAGAGCGCAGTCCGGCGGATGAGCTCGATGCAACAGCAGCAGGCCTACGGCGGTGCCGACAACCTCGAGGTGATGAGCGAGGCCGAGAACTACAACCGCTATCTGCTCGATCTCGTGCGCAGCCACGCGCGGCGCGACGGCCGGGTCCTGGACTTCGGCGCGGGCAGCGGCCAGTTCGCGGTGCCGCTGGCCGAGCTCGGCTTCGACGTGACCGCGCTGGAACCTGACGACGCGCTGCGCGGTCGCCTGCGCGGCCGTGTCGCAGCCGTGGCGGATCCCGACGAGCTGACGGACCAGTCGTTCCAATGCATCTACACGCTGAACGTGCTGGAGCACATCCCGGACGACGTCGCGGCGCTTCGGCGACTGCGCGCGAAGCTGGCCAGCCCGGGCATCCTGCTGATCTACGTACCGGCGTTTCGGCTGCTGTACACGAGCATGGACGCGAAGGTCGGCCACATCAGGCGCTATACGCGCGGGAGCCTGGTCGCCGCGGTCCGCGCGGCGGGCTTCGCGGTCGAACGGTGCGCCTACGTCGATTCGCTCGGCTTCTTTGCGACGCTCCTGTTCAAAGTCACCGACAACGGTCGTGGCGACATCAACAGGCGCGCCCTGCGGCTGTACGACCGCGCCATTTTTCCCGTGAGCAGGATCATCGACCGGGTCACCGGCCGGTGGTTCGGCAAGAACCTGCTGCTGATCGCCCGTCCGGACCCGGGCGGTGTCAGAATGGCCCCATGAGCGCCTGGCTGATCACCGGCGGTGCGGGTTTCATCGGCAGCAACTTCGTGCGCCGGCTGGGCGCGGCGCCACCGGCGCAGCTCGTGATCCTGGATGCGCTGACCTACGCCGGAAACCTGGCGACGATACTCGACCTGGTGGACGGCAAGCGCGTGCGCTTCGTGCACGGCGACATTCGCGATGCGGCTGTGGTGCGGGAAGTGTTCGCCCGGCACGACATCGAGTGCGTGGTGCATTTCGCCGCCGAGAGTCACGTCGACCGCTCGATTCTGGGACCGCGGCTGTTCATAGAGACCAACGTGACGGGCACGCTGAACCTGCTCGACGCGGCGCGCGAGCACTGGCGCGCCGCGGGCGGGCGACGCTGCTTCCTGCATGTGTCGACCGACGAGGTGTACGGCAGCTTGTCGCCGACCGATCCTCGTTTCCACGAAGGCACGGCGTACGCGCCGAACAGTCCGTACGCGGCATCGAAGGCAGCGGCGGATCACCTGGTGCGCGCCTGGCACCATACTTACGGCCTGCCCGCGATCATCAGCAATTGCTCGAACAACTACGGCCCCTGGCAGTTCCCCGAGAAGCTGATCCCGCTCATGGTTCTCAACGCGCTCGAAGGGCGCGAGCTGCCGCTGTACGGCGACGGCCTGCAGGTCCGCGACTGGCTGCACGTGCAGGATCACTGCGACGCGCTGCTCGCGGTGATCGAGCGCGGCACACCGGGTCGCACCTACTGCATCGGCGGCAATGACGAGCGCACCAACATGAGCGTGGTGGAAACGATTTGCGACAGCGTCGACGCCGAGCTCGGCCGGCAGCCCGGCACGGCGCGCGGGCTGATCCGACACGTCGCGGACCGGCCCGCTCACGACCGGCGCTATGCGATCGACTGCAGTCGCTTGCAACGCGAGCTCGGCTGGGCCCCGCGCCGGAAATTTGACAGCGCGCTCCCCGAGGTCGTCCGCTGGTACCTCGCGCACCGCCAGTGGGTCGACGCCATTCGCAGCGGCGAATATCTGCGATTCTACGAGCAGCAGTATCAGCAGCGACTGCAGGCGACTTCATGAAAGGCATCGTTCTGGCCGGCGGCAGCGGCACGCGCCTGCATCCCGTCACGCAGTGCATCTCCAAGCAGCTGCTGCCGGTGTACGACAAACCGATGGTCTACTACCCGTTGTCGGTGCTCATGCTCGCCGGCATCCGCGACATCCTGCTCATCTCCACACCGCAGGACCTGCCGCGCTTTCGCGAGCTGCTCGGCGACGGCACCCAGTTCGGCATCGCGCTCTCGTACGCGGCGCAGACAGAACCGCGGGGCATCGCGGAGGCTTTGCTGATCGGCGCCGATTTCATCGGTAACGACCGCGTGTGCCTCATCCTGGGCGACAACCTGTTTTACGGGCAGGGGTTCGTCGAAAAGCTGTCTGCCGCGTCGCGCACCGGGCCCGGCGCTACCGTGTTCGCATACCGCGTGGCCGATCCCGAGCGGTTCGGCGTCATCGAGTTCGACGCAGCGCTGCGACCCGTGGCGCTGTCGGAAAAGCCGGCACACGCCCGCTCGCAATGGGCAGTGACCGGGCTCTACTTCTACGATGCCGACGCGGTGCAAATCGCGCGCGGGCTGCAGCCTTCCAGCCGCGGCGAGCTGGAGATCACCGACGTCAACCGCGCCTACCTCGAGCGCGGCCAACTGCACGTGCAGCTGCTCGGCCGTGGCTTCGCCTGGCTCGATACGGGAACGCACGAAAACCTGCTCGATGCCGGACAGTTCGTGCAGACCATCCAGCGCCGCCAGGCGATGAAGATCGCCTGTCTGGAAGAAATCGCGCTGGAAAGGGGCTGGCTCTCGCGCGCCGCCGTCGGCGCGCGCGCGGCCGCGATGGGTAAGTCGGAATACGCGCGCTATCTGCTGGACCTGGTGGCAGCGTCATGAGTCGCGCCGATCTTTCCCGGATGAGCGTCTCGGTCGTGATCCCGGTGTTCAATGCCGAGCCGAACCTCGTCGAGCTGCATCGGCAGCTGATGCCGGCGATGGCCGTGCTGGTCGAGCGCTTCGAGGTCATCCTGGTCGAGGACTGCAGCCGCGACCGCTCGTGGGATATCGTGCGCCGGCTGGCACTCGACGACGAGCGCGTGCGCGGCATTCGCCTGAGCCGTAACTACGGCCAGCACAATGCGCTGTTGTGCGGCATCCGTGCCGCGCGCTACGACATCATCGTCACCATGGACGACGATCTGCAGCATCCGGTCAGCGAGATCCCCCTGCTGCTCGAGGCGCTCGCCGCGGGTCACGAAGTCGCCTACGGTACTTCGAACGAACCGCAGCACGGCCTGTGGCGCAATCTCGCTTCCCGTCTCACCAAGCTCGCGCTGCAAAGCGCGATGGGCGCGAAATCGGCCGCTCAGGTCAGCGCGTTCCGCGCATTCCCGACGCGGCTGCGCGCTGCCTTCGAGGATTACCGCAGTCCGAACGTTTCGATCGACGTGCTGCTGACCTGGGCGACGCAGCACTTCACCGGCGTCCCGGTGAAGCACGCGCCGCGGCTCGCAGGCGAATCGAACTACACCATCCGCAAGCTGATCACGCACGCCTTCAATCTGATGACCGGCTTCAGCACGCTGCCGCTGAAGCTGGCCAGCGTCGTGGGCTTCGTCTTCACGCTGTTCGGCTTCGGCGTGCTGGCATGGGTGCTCGGCCGCTACTTCATCAGCGGCGCCAGCGTGCCCGGCTTCGCGTTCCTGGCGTCGATCATCGCTATCTTCTCCGGCGCGCAGATGTTCACGCTGGGCATCTTCGGCGAGTACCTCGCCCGCATGTATGGGCGCACGATGGAGCGCCCTGCGTATGTGGTCGGCGAGCGCTCCGAGCGCGAGGCCGGGACCGAAGAGGCGCGCCCGCGGGTCGCAACGCGGTGAGCTTCGACTACGTAACGCGCTGCATTCGCACGGCCGCGTTGCAGCTGGACTATTTCCTCGTGCCCTGGGACACGAAAATTCTGGGCGTGCCCGTGGCGCAGATCAGCGAGCTGCGCGTGAGCGATGCTGTTGCCGCCGCGCGCGACTACGAGGAATTTGCGCGCTGGTGCGCAAGTGAGCGCATCGCGCTGTGCTCGTGCCGGCTGCCCGCCGAGCGCGTTGCGGACTCGATGTTCCTCGAAGAGCGCGGCTTCCGCGCCCTCGAGCTCAATTACCTGCCGCGGCTCGAAGAGCTGCAGTCGCGCTCGTTTCCCGAGGACACGTTGCAGGTCGCGGCCGCGACGGAGCAGGACCGTGAGCTGCTGGCGGACATGGCGGCGCAAGTATTCCGTCATGGGCGATTCCACCAGGATCCCCGCATCGACCCTGCACTGGGCGATCGGCGCTATCGCGCGTGGATGTGGAACGCCTTCGAACGCCCGACGCAACGCGTCCTGAAGTGCCTGCTCGATGACGCCGTCGTCGGCTTCTTCGTCGTGGAGGCTCCGCAGCCCGGTCATTGTTTCTGGTCGCTGACCGGCCTGGCGCCCGGACTGCAGGGCCGCGGTCTCGGCAAGCGCGTCTGGCACACACTGCTACGTCACCATCAGGCCGAGGGCGCGCACACGGTCAGTACCAGCATCTCTTCCCATAACGTGCCCGTGTTCAACTTGTACGTGGCGCTGGGGTTTCGCTTCCCCGCACCGTCGGTGACTCTGCAGTGGTGTCCGCGTGAGCTATCGCATCCCGTTCAATAAGCCGTTCGTCGCGGGCGACGAGGCCGAGCTGGTAGCGCGCTGTCTGGCCAGCGGCCACACGAGCGGCGATGGCCCGTTCACGCGCGAGTGCCAGCAACTGCTGGAACGGCGCTTCGGCGCCGCGCGCATCCTGCTCACGACTTCCTGCACGTCGGCGCTGGAAATGGCCGCACTGCTATGCGACGTCGCGCCGGGCGACGAGGTCATCCTGCCCTCGTACACCTTCGTCTCGACTGCGAACGCCTTCCTGCTGCGCGGCGCGACGCTGAAGTTCGTGGACATCCATCCGGACACGCTCAACATGGACGAGCGCCTGGTCGAGCAGGCGATCACACCGCGCACGAAAGTGATCGTTCCTGTGCACTACGCGAGCATCGGCTGCGAGATGGCTGCCATCGGCGCACTCGCACGCAAGCACTCGCTGTTCGTGGTCGAAGATGCCGCCCAGGCAGTGGACGCGACCTATCGGGGCGCGTATCTCGGCACGCTCGGCACGCTCGGCGCCTACAGCTTCCACGCCTCGAAGAATTTCGGTTGCGGCGAAGGCGGCGCGCTGCTCGTCAACGATGCCAGCCTCGTGGAGCGAGCCGAGATCGTTCGCGAGAAAGGCACGAACCGCAGCCGCTTCTTCCGCGGCCAGGTGGACAAGTACACGTGGGTCGATGTCGGCTCCTCGTATGTGCCGGCCGACGTTCTCGCCGCGCTGCTGCTGTCACAGCTGCGACGCATGGACGAGATCACTGCACGACGACGGCGCGTCTACGAGAGTTACTACGACGCCCTGCGGCCGCTGGCCGAGCGCGGGCTCCTGACTCTGCCGACGATCCCGGAACACTGCAATTCGAACTATCACATGTTCCAGGTGATCGTCGCGGACCTCGCGACTCGCAGCGCCCTGATCGAGCACCTGAAAGCAGCGGGCATCCTCGCGGTATTCCATTACGTGCCGTTGCACACTTCGCCGGTCGGTGTCTCGCTGGGCTATGCGGCCGGCATGCTGCCGGTGACCGAGTCGGTGAGCGATCGGTTGCTGCGTCTGCCGATGTACGCGGGACTGGCAGATGCAGAGGTCGCCGCAGTCAGCGCTGCCGTGCGCTCATTCTATGGTGCCGACAGATGAGCGCTTCTGCTCTTCGTCACCGAGCGCGTGAGTCGCCGGGGGATCCGCGCGCTGTAAATTCCGGTACAGCCACCACCAGCCGCTGCGCGTCACCAGCTCGACCGCGCCGCGGTGATCCTTGAAGATCGCCTCGGCTACGTCGTAGCGGGCTTTCACGATGAAATAGTCGTAGCGCGCGCCGCCGTGCGCCTGCCAATCGAACCGCAGCGGCTCCCAGGCGAGCTGCTCGGTGATGCGCTCGCCGGCGTCCTTGCGATAGCGCACGAGCTGCGAGATGAAATCCGCGAAATTGAAATCGACGATGCCGCGCCCGGTCGCGCCGTACCACGCCCCGAAGTTCAGATAGACCGGCGTGGCGAACAGGTAGCTGAGGTTCTCGTAGGGCATCGAGGCCACCCGGGAGCCGGGCGGCACGTGCGCCACGACGTCGCGGAAGGTTTCCGTCTCGCGCGCGAAAGCCGCGAAGCGGCCGATCGTCGTGAAGGACCAGAGCAGCACGATGCCGATGGCCGCCCAGTCGAGGCGCCGCCCCTCGCCGCGCGGGGAGTCCCACATCATCAGCCACAGCGGCACCAGGAAGACGCCGAGACGCTGGAAGAAGTAGGCCGTGGTGAACACGTAGCTCGGCGCGATGATGAAGACCGCGAACCCCAGTACCAACGGCAACCAGCGTTCCGGCTTGCGACTGAACGAACAGCCGGCCAACGGCGGCAACAGCAGCACGCCTGCAGTGATGAGTGGCGTGAGGAACGGCATGAGGATTTCGTGTCCGGCGGGCTGCAGGAGCAGCTGCGTGAAGCGCTCCCCTACGAGACCGTAGATCGTGTACCCGTCCTGGACACTCGACTCGCTGCGCATCGTGACGACGAACCACACTACGAGCAGCGGCAGGACCGCTGCGTAGGGCAGCGACTGCAGCACGAGTGCCTTGGGATTGCGGTACTGCCTGCCTGCGAGATAACCGAAGGCAATGAGCGACGCGAAACCGAGGACGATGATATGGCAGAAGAACAGTACGTTTGCGAACAGCGCGATGCCGAGACCCGACCGCAGCGTCGGTTGTGACGCGTAACGCACTGTCTGGATCAGGAACACCAGCGCCAGCGGCGCGGCAACGAGGAACGAAAGGAAGCCCCAATAGAACGCGAAGCCGAAGCTGCACGGGATGGCCAGCCACTTCCAGCGCTCGTCGGCGCCGACCGCGCGCAACAGGCGGCCGGTCAGCAGCGGTATCGCGAGCACGGAAGCGCTCACGAGCAGTTGCGTCGCCACTGTGATCGGCAACACGGCGTCCAGTGCAGCGAGCAGCATGTACCCGAGCAGGTAGGGCGTGAACCAGTTGATCTCGAACAACTGCGTGAACAGCGGATTGCCGCTCCAGATCTCGCGCAGCGCAGTGATCTGCGCTGCGTGCTGGGGCATGTCCACCATCGGCAGGTAGCTGCCGATCCACAGCGGAGCAAGCGACAACACCAGGATCGCCAGGAACAGGCGATCGTTGCGCAACGACAGAGCAGTGTTGAGCGATTCGAACAGCGATGGGCGCCGCTGTTGCGTTGCCTCAGTCATTGCGGGAGCCCCTGCTGAATAGGACGACGCGGAGGATACAGCCGCGCTTCGCGCGGATAGTGTGCGGGAAGTCGCTCTATTATGTCCGATGACCCGCGTAACATCCGCGGCTCGTGCGAGCCGTCCGGAGCCCTGGTGCAAGCGTCGCGTCTGAAGTTCGTTGCCTGGTGGGCGCTGATCTCGCTGATCGCGATCGGCGTCTGCAGCCTGAAGTGGCCGTATGCGCACTTCAGCGACGAGTATGTCCCGGTCGGCAACGACGCCTTCTATCACGGCCGGCGCATCCTCGATACGGTTGCCGACCCGTCCGCCTTTTACCAGTTCGATCCGAAGATTCACGCCCCGGAAGGCAGTCTGCTGAACTGGCCGTGGGGCTACGACTACCTGATGGCGATGCTGGTGAAGCTCGCCGGCATCCTCGGCGTTCCGGGCCCGCCGATCGCGATCCTGATGTGGTTGCCGGTGGTCGCAGTACTGCTGCCGATCGGGCTCATCATGCTGATCGCGCGACGGCTCGGTCTGTCCGAGCCGCTGGTGATCGTCGCCGGCGTGGTGACGGCTGTGCTGCCGCTGACGCAGTACCTGTACGGCGTCGGCGAGTTCGATCATCACTTCGCCGAGCACATCTTCGTCCTGGCGACGCTCGCGAGCGGTCTCAAGTGGTTCTCGCGTCCGCAGGACTCGACCGCCGCGATCGTCCTGGGCGTAGTGCTCGGCGCGGCGCCTGCCATTCACAACGCGCTGTTCATCTTGCAGGTACCGGTGCTTGCCGCGCTCTTCGCGCTGTGGGCGCAGGGCACTCGCATGCCGATGCGCGCGACGCTCCAATTCGCTGCAGCCCTGGTGCTCACGACGCTGGCAGTGCTGATTCCGTCGTTGCCGTTCCAGCTCGGGCTGTTCGAGTTCTACACACTGTCGTGGTTTCACCTGTATGTCGCGGCGTGCACCGCTGCAGTAGCGATAATCCTGGCGCGCCTTGCCCCGAGCGCACGCAACATCGCACTGCTCGCGGCCATTGCGCTCGTGCTGGTGCTGCCGCTCGGACAGCAGATTCTGGTCGCCCGCGCGTTCCTCGGCGGCAAGATCGTGCGCCTGGACGCGATCGTCGAGGCGCGCCCGCTGTTGCTCATGGCGTCCTCTGCGGGCGGAAGGCAAGAGCTCACCATGAGCTACTCGGCCCTGCTGTGGACGCTGCCGTTCGCGGGCGTGTATTGCGCCTGGCTGGCGTGGCAAGAGCGTGCGACGCCGCGCGTGTTCTTCTGGATATGCTCCGTGCTCGGACTCGCGCTGCTGCTGTCGCAGATGCGCATGCATTACTTCGGCTCTTTCGCGCTCTACCTGCCGTGGCTCTATCTCGCGCAGGCCGGCATGGCGCGCTGGCCCGACAAGCACAAGCTGATCACGCTCGGCGTGGCGCTGACGTGCCTGCTCGCGTTCTGGATGCCCGGGCGTTATCAGCTCGGCGGTGCGGCGTCGTTCGCCGGCGATCCGGCGTTCCGCGGACTTCGACCGATCCTGGAGGACCTCAAGCGTGCCTGCGCGCAGGATCCGGGCATCGTGCTGGCGGACAACGATGCGGGACACTACATCCGGTACTACACAGACTGCTCGGTCATCGCCAACAACTTCCTGTTGACGCGCCAGCACGAGCAGAAGATCGAGCAGGTCGACTATCTGTTCTCGGTGCCGGCGGCCGCATTCCCCGGCGTAGCACCGTTCGTCCGCTACATTCTCGTCCGGCCGGTCAGCATCATGCGCGAGCGCGGCAAGACGCGTTACATGAGCTACGGCAAGCGCGACGCGGAGCTGGTGAAGGACCTGCTGCTGAAGCCGCTCGAGCAGATCCCGTCGAACTATGTGCTGATCGAGCAGGCGAACATGCACGCGCAGGACGAGAATCGCAGCGTGCCCTACATCCGCCTGTTCAAGGTGAATCCGGTTGCCGTGCGCAGCGCGCCGACCGGGTCGAGCGCCTCGTCGCTGAAACACGTCGGCAAGTGACAATTTTGGTCAGAATTGAGCGGTGCACGGCAGGCGACTCGCGCGACGGGCACACGCGATGCGACATTAATGCAGCGCGAATTACACGCAATTCAACCACTTCCGAATCGAGCGGCGCTTGGCACGAGGTTTGCTCCTTTTGCCACGCGGGCGCTCGTCGCCGCCGATTTCAGTTTCCCCTCAGGAGAGTCTCAATGAAGCAGATGCAGAAAGGTTTCACGCTGATCGAGTTGATGATCGTCGTCGCGATCATCGGCATTCTGGCGGCCATCGCCATCCCGGCCTACCAGGACTACACCATCCGCTCGCAGGTGAGCGAAGGTCTGTCGCTGGCAGGCGCTGCGAAGGCAGCGGTCGCGGAGTCGTACTCGCAGACGGGTCAGGCTCCGGTCAACCGCATGCTCGCCGGTATGTCGAACCTCGAGACCGAGACGAACGGCAAGTACGTGTCGCAGGTCCTCGTGACCAACGGCACGATCACGATCACCTACGGTGGTACGCAGGCCAACGCGAAGATCACGAACGCGGCCTCGAACCAGTTGTCGCTGACTCCGTACCAGACGCCGGACGCGTCGGTCACCTGGAAGTGCGGCAATGCTCCGGCGCCGGCTGCGGCCCAGGGCAACCTGCTCGGCACGGGCTCGGGCGGCGCGGTGGCCGCGATCGGCGCCACGACGGTCGAGAACAAGTACCTGCCGAAGGCCTGCCGTCCGTAATCCGCATTACGGATCGAAAGCCTGAAGATTGGCGAAGCCCCTCTCCGGAGGGGCTTCTCCTTTTCCAGGGCCGCGGAGTGTGACGCAGGCCCCGCAGCAGTCAGGCGTTGTGCTGCAGAATTCCAGGTAATTTGACAATTGCTTGCCGGCGCCTGCTGCGGTAATTAGTAACGCCGCCACGCCCGAGAGATCCAGCGGAAGTCCATGGCCGACAACGTCATCCCAGCCGTCAACGCGCAGCGCCTCGCCCTGCAGGGCCTGCCGCTGCGCCTCATCCAGGACGGCTTGCTGGACGAGAAGTCCATGCAGGCGGCGATGGCAGCGGCCAAGGACGCCAACACCAACCTGGTCTCGCACCTGGTGGCCAACAACCTGGCGAACGCACGCGAGATCGCCATCGCGGCCTCGCAGGAATTCGGCGTGCCGCTGCTGGACCTCGATGCCATCCAGCCGGACATCGAGACCGTCAAGCTGGTCTCGGACAAGCTGCTCGCCAAGCACCGCGTCCTGCCGCTGGTGAAGCGCGGCAAGCGCCTGTTCGTCGCGGTCTCCGATCCGACCAATCTGCACGCGCTGGACGAGATCAAGTTCCAGACCGGTCTGTCGATCGAGGCAGTCGTCGTCGAAGAGGACAAGCTGCAGCGGGTCGGCACCAAGGCGATCGAGCAGGTCGACACACAGATGCCCGCGCTCGCCGACGACGACATCGACCTGGAGAACCTCGACGTCACGGGCGGCGACGAGGATCTCGACAAGGAAACGGTCGGCCGCGACGACGTCGAAGACGCGCCGATCGTCCGCTTCGTCAACAAGGTGCTGCTGGACGCGATCAAGAAGGGCGCCTCGGACATCCACTTCGAGCCGTACGAGAAGTCGTACCGCATCCGCCTGCGGCTCGACGGTTACCTGAAGGAAATTGCGAATCCGCCGGTGCAGCTCGCAGTCAAGCTCGCCGCGCGCCTGAAGGTCATGTCGCGGCTCGACATCGCCGAGCGCCGCGTGCCCCAGGACGGGCGCATCAAGATGCGCATCTCGAAGAACCGCGCGATCGACTTCCGCGTCAGCACCTGCCCGACATTGTTCGGCGAGAAGATCGTGGCGCGTATTCTCGATCCGTCGAGCGCGATGCTCGGCATCGACGCGCTCGGTTACGAAGCCGTGCAGCGCGAGCTGTACCTGCAAGCGCTGGCGCAGCCGCATGGCATGATCCTGGTCACCGGGCCGACCGGCAGCGGCAAGACCGTGTCGCTGTACACGGGCCTGAACATCCTCAACAAGGAAGACACCAACATCTCGACCGCGGAAGACCCGGCGGAAATCAACCTGCCCGGCGTCAACCAGGTGAACGTGAACCCGAAAGTCGGCCTCACGTTCGCCTCGGCGCTGCGCGCGTTCCTGCGCCAGGACCCGGACGTGATCATGGTCGGCGAAATCCGCGACCTGGAGACGGCGGAGATCGCCATCAAGGCGGCACAGACCGGCCACCTGGTGCTGTCGACGCTGCACACGAACGACGCGCCGAAGACGCTGACGCGTCTGATCGACATGGGCGTGAAACCCTATGCGATCGCGACCTCGGTATCGTTGATCATCGCGCAGCGTCTGGCGCGCAAGCTCTGCAACAACTGCAAGGCGCCGATCGACATGCCGCCCGAAGCACTGCTGAAGGAAGGCTACACCGAGGAAGAAGTCGACCAGGGCATCAAGATCTACAAGCCGGTCGGTTGCGCCAGCTGCACCGACGGCTACAAGGGCCGCACCGGTCTGTACCAGGTGATGCCCGTGACGGAAGAAATTCAGCGCATTATCCTGCAGGAAGGTAATGCGGTGGACATCGCATCGCAGGCTGCTGCCGAAGGAATCTGGGACCTGCGCAAGTCGGGCCTGGAGAAGGCCAAGACCGGCATCACCAGTCTCGATGAAGTCAACCAGTGCACCGTCGAGTAATCAGTAGCGCCCACAACGCGAACGCAACTCTCAGGACAGAACCATGGCCCAAGCAGCTTCAGCGCAGCAACTCCCCTTCGTCTGGGAAGGCACCGACAAGAAGGGCAAGCGCGTCAAGGGCAAGATGCTCGCGGTGTCCGAGGCCGCCGTCAAAGCCGACCTGCGGCGCCAGGGCGTGCTCGCCAAGCGCGTGCGCAAGGAAGTGCAGCTCTTCAAGAGCGGCAAGAAGATCGTTTCCGAGGACATCGCGCTGTTCGCGCGCCAGCTCGCCACGATGCTGCAAGCGGGCATCCCGATGGTCCAGTGCTTCGACATCATCGGCAACGGCCACGACAAGCCGTCGATGCAGAAGCTGGTGCTGGCGATCAAGGCCGACGTCGAGGCCGGCACGTCGCTGCACGAGGCGCTCGGCAAGCATCCGCTGTATTTCGACGACCTGTTCGTCAACCTGGTCGAGGCCGGCGAGCATGCCGGTGCGCTGGAAACGCTGCTCGACAAGGTCGCAACCTACAAGGAAAAGACCGAGGCGCTGAAGAAGAAGATCAAGAAGGCGCTGTTCTACCCGGCCGCGGTGATGGCGGTCGCGGTCATCGTCACGATCATCCTGCTGGTGTTCGTCATCCCGCAGTTCGAGTCGCTGTTCAAGGGTTTCGGCGCCGACCTGCCGGCGTTCACGCAGATGGTCATCAACCTGTCGCGCTTCGTGCAGGATCAGGGCTGGTGGATGCTGATCGTCGTCGGCGTGGCGGGCTGGACGTTCTTCTACTTCAAGAAGCGCTCGCGGCCGATGCGGCAGTTCCTGGATCGCATGATGCTCAAGGCACCGGTCATCGGTCCGATCATGGTGAAGGCCGCAATTGCCCGTTACGCGCGCACGCTGTCGACGATGTTTGCCGCCGGCGTGCCGCTGGTCGAGGCCCTGACGTCCGTGGCCGGCGCCACGGGCAACATCGTTTACGAGGACGCCACGCTGCGCATCCGCGATGAAGTCTCGACGGGCCAGCGCCTGCAACGCTCGATGGAATCGACCGGGCTGTTCCCGAACATGGTGATCCAGATGATCGCCGTCGGCGAGGAGTCCGGCTCGCTCGACCAGATGGCGGCAAAGGTCGCCGACTTCTACGAGGCGGACGTCGATGCCGCGGTCGACGCGATGAGCAGCTTGCTCGAGCCGCTCATCATGGCGGTCCTCGGTGTGCTGGTCGGCGGCCTGGTCGTCGCCATGTACTTGCCCATCTTCAAGCTGGGCGCGGCGGTCTGACCGCGCTCGCGGAGATCCTCCAGGAGATGCCCGCGGCCTGGGTCGCGGTCGTCTTCATCTTCAGCCTGCTGGTCGGCAGCTTCCTCAACGTCGTCATCCACCGCGTTCCGGTCATGCTGGAACGCGAGTGGCGCGCGCAGGCGGAAGAGATCCTGAAGGGTCAGGAAGATCTCGAGCTGAAGCCCGACCTGCAGGGCGACCCACAGCCCCGCTATAACCTCGTGGTGCCGCGCTCGGCATGCCCGAAATGCGGGGCGATGATCACGGCGGCGCAGAACATCCCGGTCCTCAGCTACCTGTGGCTGAAGGGCAAGTGCGCGAGCTGCGGCGTGCGCATCTCGATGCGCTATCCGCTCGTCGAGCTCGGTACGGCGATCCTCTCGGCGCTGGTCGCGTGGAAATTCGGTTTCGTGTGGTACACGGCTGCGGCGCTGCTGCTGACGTGGATGCTGATCGCGTTGTCGGGGATCGACATCGATCATCAGCTCTTGCCCGACAACATGACGTTGTCGCTCGTGTGGCTGGGCCTGTTGCTCAGCCTCGCGCCGATGGTCCCGTCGATCGGTCTGCCGGTCGACCCGCGCTCGAGCATCATCGGTGCGCTGGCGGGCTACCTCAGCCTGTGGAGCGTCTATCACGCCTTCCGGTTGCTGACCGGTAAAGAAGGCATGGGCTACGGCGACTTCAAGCTGTTCGCCGCACTCGGCGCGTGGCTGGGCTGGCAGAAGCTCCTGCCGATCATCCTGCTGGCTGCGTTCACCGGCGCCGTGATCGGCATCCTGATGATCGTGCTGCGCGGCCGGGACCGGAACGTCCCGATCCCGTTCGGTCCGTACCTCGCGGCCGCGGGCTGGATCGCACTCATGTGGGGCGACGAGCTGGTCGCCTCGTATCTGCATTTCGCTGGCGTATCATCCGTGCGATGAGCGGTACGAAGCGTGTCCCTCCCCTGCTGATCGCGCTCACCGGCGGCATCGCCAGCGGCAAGTCCGCGGTCGCGGAGTTGTTCGCGAAGCTCGACGTGCCGGTGCTCGACACCGATCAGATCGCGCGCGACGTCGTCGCGCCCGGCACGCCGGCGCTCGGCCAGCTCGTGGCGGAATTCGGCCCGGAGATTCTCGATGCGCAGGGCAGGCTCGATCGCTCGAGCATGCGCGAGCGCGTCTTCAGCGATCCGCAGCAGCGACGCAAGCTGGAAGCGATCACCCATCCCGCGATCCGCGCAGAGCTCGCCCGGCGCTCCGCTGCAGCCGGCGGTGACTATCAGATCCACGTGATCCCGCTGCTGGTGGAAACGGGCCGCGCCGAGGCCTACGACCGCGTGCTCGTCGTCGATTGTCCGGAGGAGGCGCAGATCGAGCGCCTGATGGCCCGCGACGGCACGAGTCGCGAACAGGCCGCAGAGATTCTCTCCGCGCAGGTGAGTCGCGAGGAGCGTCTGGACGCAGCGCACGACGTCATCGAAAATACCGGCACGCTCACCGACCTGCAGGATTTCGTCGCGACCCTCCATCGCAATTACGCCCTACTCTCTCAGAACCCCGGATGAGTCTCTGGCGCGAGAAGACAGCGGCCTTCGCCGTTCATTTTCTGATCACCCTGGCGCTGTCGGCGCTGGCGGCGGCGCTCGTGTTCCTGGCCTGGTTTCCTGACCCGTATCAGGAGATGCTCGGCGGCACGCAGCTGTTCGAGATCATGGTCATGTGCGATCTCGGTCTCGGCCCGCTGACGTCCTTCATCATCTACAACAGCAAGAAGTCGCGGCGGGCGCTCGTGTTCGACTACACCGTCGTCGGCGTCGTGCAACTGGCAGCCTTCATCTACGGCATCTACGCCGTGGCGAACACGCGGCCCGCGTACGTCGTCTTCGTCGGCGACCGCATCGAGGTCGTATCTGCGGGCGAGATCGACGATGCGGACCTCGCGCAGGGCGCAGAGGGCTATCGCACGCGGCCGCAATGGGGTCCGCAGTTCGTCAGCATCCGGGAGCCAGCGGATCCGAAGGAGCGCGAGAAGGTGATGTTGTCCGCGCTGGCAGGCAAAGACTATCCGGTGCTGCCGGCCTACTACGTTCCGTACGAGAGTGGCCTGCCGGAGCTCAGACACCGATCGTTGCCGGTCAACGTGCTGGAGCAGCGCCATCCGGAGGCGAAGCCGCTGGTAACCGCTGCAGACGCGGAAAAGCTCGTCTGGCTGCCGGTCAGGCACAGCAAGGGATTCTGGACCGTACTGCTCGACCCCGACTCGGGACGCCCGATGCAGTGGCTGCCGATCGATCCCTACTGACACCTGCGGCACAAACGCTGCCTCTGATCCGTTCCGATCCCAGGGAGCCGGGATCAGGACATGGCGCAAATACGCATCGGTGTCTCGGGTTGGCGTTACACGCCGTGGCGCGGTGTGTTCTATCCGCGCGATCTGCCGCAGCGGCTGGAGCTGCACTACGCGTCGCGCATCTTCCCGACGCTGGAAATCAACGGCTCGTTCTACTCGCTGCAGCGGCCCGAGTATTACCGGCAGTGGCACGACGACACGCCGGACGATTTCGTGTTCGCGCTGAAGGGCTCGCGCTTCATCACGCACATGAAAAAACTGCGCGACATCGAGGCGCCGCTCGCCAACTACTTCGCCTCCGGCCTGTTCGAGCTGCGCGGCAAGCTCGGACCGATCCTGTGGCAGTTTCCGCCGAACTTCCGTTACGACCGCGAGCGGATGGCGCGGTTCTTCGACCTGCTGCCGCGTGACACGAACGCTGCGCTGCGCCTTGCGCGCAAGCGCGACTCGCGGATGAAGGGTCGGGCGCGCCTGGCGATCGACGAGCAGCGACCGCTGCGGCATGCAGTGGAGATTCGCCACGCGAGCTTCGTCGATCCTTCGTTCGTTGACTTGCTTCGCGAGCAGAACATCGGACTGGTGGTCGCGGAAACCGCCAGGCGCTGGCCGATGATGTTCGACATCACCGCCGACTTCGTCTACGTGCGACTGCACGGCGACACGGAGCTGTACAAGAGCGGGTACAGCAGCAAGGCGCTCGACCGCTGGGCGGAGCGCATCAGAACGTGGTCCCGACTGCGGGAGGTCTACTGTTACTTCGACAACACGGACGTGAAGCTGCGCGCGCCGGTCGACGCACAGACGCTCATGCGGAAGCTCGACCTGACACCATCTCCGGCAAGGCGCGTAAATCGTCGAACGTCCTATGCGCACCTGCCGCCCTGAGCCTGTGCTCAGGCGTGTGCGCGCAATAGCCGAACACCGTCATCCCCGCCGCGACTCCAGCCTGCACGCCCGGCGGCGTGTCCTCGACTACCACGCACGCTGAGGGCTGCGCTCCAAGCTGTCGTGCTGCGAACAAATACACGTCCGGGGCGGGCTTGCCGCGCGCCACTTGCGTGACGCTGAAGATGCGTCCGGCAAAGCGCGGCAGCAGACCGGTGATGCCGAGCGTGGTGTTCATCTTCTCGTGGTCGCCGCTGGAGGCGACGCAGAACGGCACAGCGAGCCGGTCGAGTGCATCCTCGATGCCCGGCATTGCCCGCAGCTCGGTCCTGAATGCAGCGAACGTGCGCGCCTGCAGTTCGCGCAGGAAATTCTCCGGCGGCGCGCGGCCGAGCATCCCTTCGATGACGCGCAGGCAGTGCGGCAGCGAGTAGCCGACGAAGTTCTGGAAGATCTGCTCCTGCGTGAGATCCAGACCCAGTTCGCGCAGCATCAGTCCCAGCGTGCGATTCGCGACCGGCTCGCTGTCCACCAGCACGCCGTCGCAATCGAAGATGACCAATTGCGTCCCGCTCATCCGCGTACCCAGCGGCGCTCCAGCAGGCTGAAGCCGGTCTGCACCAGCAGCGCGAGAATCGCGGCCGGGATGGCGCCTTCCAGGATCAGCCCGAGATCGTCGAGCCGGATGCCGGTCAGGATCGGCTGCCCGTAGCCGCCGGCGCCGATCAGCGCGCCGAGCGTCGCGGTACCCACGTTGATCACGGCCGCGGTCTTGATGCCGGCGATGATCGAGCGCGCTGCGAGTGGCAACTCGACATGGCGCAATCGTGCATTGCGCGGCAAGCCGAGCGCGGCGGCGGATTCGCGCAGCTCCTGCGGGATGTCGGCGAGTCCCGCGTGCGTGTTGCGCAGGATCGGCAGCACGCTGTACAGGAACAGCGCAAAGATCGCCGGCGCGTAGCCGATGCCGAGCCAGGGAATCAGGAACACGAGCAGCGCCAGGGCGGGCAGCGTCTGCAACACATCGGCGACTGCGAACACGGCTCTCCCGAGACGCGGGCGATAGAACGCGAGCACGCCGAGCGGAATCGCGAGCAGGATCGCCGCAACCAGCGAAACCCCGACCATCGCGAGGTGCTCGCGCGTGCGCTGCCAGATGCGTTCGACGCGGCTGCGCTCCTGCGGATGCGAATCGACGTTGAACTGCTCCCGCAGGAAGTCTGCGGCGATCTGCGTCTCCGGCTCGCGATCCAGTTTCGCGCGCGCGTTCATGCGCGTCATCGCGCGAGCATCGATGCGGCCCGCGAGACGGTCCAGGATTTCGCGCACGCGGGGCTGCACGTCGTCGCGACAGACGAACAACGCGTCGTACACGGGGAAGTAGTGCGCGTCGTCCTCCAGCGCGATCAGGTCGTACTGCACGATCTCGGCATCGGTCGAATACAGGTCCGTGACGTCCAATGCGTCATCCGCGAGCGCGCGATAGGCGAGATCGTGGTTGAGGCCGCGCACGTTTTCCTGCGGGAGCTGGTAGCGGGCACGCAATCCCGGCCAGCCGTCAGCGCGCTCGAGGAATTCGTTACTGAATCCAAACCGCAGCTTCGGACTGGCAGCGAGTTGCGACATGCGTTGGATCCCGAGCTGCGCCGCACGCTGGCGGCGCATGCCCAGCACGTAGGTGTTGTTGAAGCCCAGCGGCTGCGATGCCCAGGCGTGGGCTTGCGCCAAAGCGGCGCGCAACTGCGCATCGTCGGCGATCGACTGCTGCGCAAAGATCTCGGCCCGCAGTGTGCCGCTGTATTCCGGATAGCAATCGATGTCGCCGCGCTGCAGTGCGCTCCACAGCACACGCGTGCCGCCGAGCTCACGACGATGCTTCGCCGACTCGCCTGAGTCGCGCGCGAGCTGCACGCCTATCTCGCTGAGGATTACCGACTCCGTGAACACCTTCGAGCCGATCACGATCTCGGCAGTTGCGACGCCTGGGGCGATCAGCACGGTCGCGAAAATGACCGCCGCCCTAAGCATTGCCGAGCGCCCCATGCACTCCGCGCTGCGCACGCACGAATTCGCTGACGAACTCCTGCGCCGGCTGGGTCGCGAGATCGCGGTACGTACCTTCCTGCACGATGCGCCCGGAGCGCATCAGCACCAGCCGGCTCGCGAAGAACGCCGCTTCCGCCATGTCATGCGTGACGATGACGACGGTCTTGCGCAAGCGCTCGAACAGCGCCCGCAGCTCCTCCTGCAGTCCGTGACGAACCATCGGATCGAGTGCACCCAGCGGCTCGTCCAGCAGCAGCACGGCGGGATCGAGCATGAGTGCGCGCATCAGGCCCACGCGCTGGCTTTGCCCGCCCGACAGGTTCGTCGGAAACCGCTGCAGGACTTCGCGTCGGAGCTGCACCAGATCGGCGAGCTCGTCGACGCGTGCATCGATCCAGCGCGGATCGCGCCGCAGGTAGCGCGCGGCGAGCGTGATGTTGTCGACCGAGGACAAGTGCGGGAACAGTCCGCCGGACTGGATGACGTAGCCGACGCGATGCCGTAACTCGAGCACGTTGTCCGCCCGCAGCTCGACACCGTCGATCGCGACGCGGCCGCGACTCGGCAGCACCAGGCCGATGACCGCTTTCAGCAGCGTCGACTTGCCGCAGCCGCTCGGCCCGATGAGCGCGACCGTCTCGCCGGATGACACACGCACGCTCACGTCGTCGAGCGACGTGGCATGCGGATAGGAATGGCTGACGTGCTCGAGCTCGATCACGTGCTTGTCTTGCGGGTTTTTCGTTCCAGCACGGGAGCAATCGCGCGCTGCTGCTCAGAGCATGCGATCAGCCGCTCCAGTCGGCGCTGTCGCGTCTCTTCCTGCTTGGCGCTCATCACCCAGTGGCTCGTGACGCGCCGATACCACGGCGCCTGCTGTTGATAGTACGAGTACGCCTTGGTGTTCGCTGCCAGTTGCGAGAGATAGCGCCTCGGCAACGCAACCGGCTTGGACTCGAAGGAATAGCCCGTCGCTTTTTTCGATGCCGCTCGCCACGCGGCAAGACCCGGCGGCGCGACCAGGCCCGCCGCCTGCAGCTCCTTCATGCGACGGCGATTGATTAGACTCCACTTGCTTCCGGCGCGGCGGCGCGAGAAGCGCTGCGTAAAGCTGTCTGCATCGAGTGCGCGCCGCACGCCGTCGATCCAGCCGAAGCACAAGGCCTCGTCGAGCGCCTCGCGGTACGTCACGCCGCGTTCCCGCGCATGCACTTTGAAGAGACGCAGATTCAGCTCCGGGGCACTCGCATGATGGCGTTCGAGCCAGGCGCGCAGCTTGGCACGCGAAGCGAAACTCTGCGGCTGGTGCTCCCGTTTCTGCACGGGAGCTAGTATAGGTCGAGTCGTGCCTCAGGGCTTGAGCACGACTTTCGTGCACTCCTGTTCCTTGTTCTTGAACAGCTCGTAGCCGAGCGGCGCCTCGTCGAGGCTCAGCCGGTGCGAGACGATGAACGAGGGATCGAGCTCGCCGCGCTCGATCCGCTCCAGCAACGGCCGCATGTAGCGCTGCACGTGCGTCTGGCCGCTCTTGATCGTGATCGCCTTGTTGACGATGGCACCGAACGGCAGCTTGTCGACGAAGCCGCCATACACGCCGGGCACGGAAACCGTGCCGCCCTTGCGGCACGCCTGGATCGCCTGGCGCAGCACGCCGGGCCGCTCGGTCGACAGCTTCATCGCCTGCTTCGCGCGATCGTAGGCACCGACGAAGCCGTGCAGATGCGCTTCCATGCCGACCGCATCGATGCACGCATCCGGCCCGCGGCCGCCGGTCATTGCTCGCAACGCGTCCTGCACGTCGGTCGACTCGTAGTCGAGCGGCTCGGCGCCGATCGATTCCGCCTTGCGCAGCCGTTCGGGGAAGCGATCGATCGCGATCACGCGTCCCGCGCCGAGCAGTATCGCGCTGGCGATCGCGAACAGGCCGACCGGTCCGCAGCCCCACACCGCGATCGTGTCGCCCGGATGGATGCTGCAGTTCTCCGCGGCCATGTAGCCGGTCGGCAGCACGTCCGACAGGAACAGCACCTGCTCGTCCGCCAGCGTCGGCGGCACCTTGAGCGGGCCGACATCGGCGAACGGCACGCGCACGTACTCGGCCTGGCCGCCGGCGTAGCCGCCGAGCAGGTGCGAGTAGCCGAAGATGCCGGCCGGCGAGTGGCCCCACATCTTCTCGGCGAGCGGCGCGTTCGGGTTGGAGTTCTCGCACAGCGAGAACATGTCCCGCTCGCAGAAAAAGCAGCTGCCGCAGGCAATCGGGAACGGCACGACTACGCGATCGCCGACGCGCAGGTTCGTGATGCCCGGCCCGACCTCGACGACTTCGCCCATGAATTCGTGGCCGAGAATGTCGCCGCGGAACATCGTCGGAATGTAGCCGTCGTAAAGGTGCAGGTCCGAGCCGCAGATGGCGGTCGAAGTCACGCGCACGATCGCGTCGCGCGGATTGAGGAGCACCGGATCCGGCACCCGCTCCACGCGCACTTCATGCACGCCATGCCAGCACACGGCTCTCATTGCATTCGTCTCCCGAGAAAAGTGCGGCCGAAGATGCTGCGCTTGCCGCTCGACTGGCCGAGCGTGGTAGCGACTTCGCCTGTTTCCAGAAGCTGCTTGAGTCGCCGCAGGTCGTCGCCGACCTGCAATGCCGGCTCTTCGCCGAACAGCCGCGCGATCCACACACCGACTTTGCCGGCCGGCGGCACGTACAACATCTCGACGCGCACGACGGTGCCGCGCCCGCCGATCGCCGGCTCGAAGCTCACCATGCCTTCGTGCGTGACTTGCGAGTCGGGCAACGTGCGCCAGCCGAGGCGCCGCTCCGGCTGATCGTCGATGACCTCGGCATCCCACTCGACGCACGCGCCGGCGGGCGCCTTCGCGACCCAGTGCGAGACGCGCTCGTTGACCTTCGATACCGACTCGAGGTGTTCCATGAACAGCGGCAGGTTCTCGACGTTCTTCCAGAAGCCGTACAACTCGGCCGGTGCCGCATTGATCGTGATCGTCTGCCGGACGGAGATCGCGGGCGCTTCCGAGGATTGCGTCGCGCGCAGTCGCTGACCCGAATAAACGTCGAGCGCGGTGACACCGAGCACTCCTGCCGTCGCGGCAGCAATGCGGCGCGGATCGGCATCGGGCGAGCTGGTGGCTGCGCCGAGTAACGCAAGATCCATTGCATCGCCAGCGACTCGCGCCCATGCCCAGGTGCCAGGGGCACGTTCCGAGAGCAGGCCGAGGCCGGTGACGATCTCGCGCACGCCGACCATGCGCACGATCGCCGGGTGATCGCCTACTCCGATTGCACGCCCGACGGCGCGCGGCGCGAGCAGCTCGGCGAGACCGAGCCCGATACTGAACAAGCCGAGAATCTGCCCGAGCTGACGATCGTCGGGCGCGAAGCGCGAGGCGTTCGCCTCCTGCCATTCGATCTCGTCCTCGTCCGTCCACTCATCAGGATGGTCGGAATAGTCCTGTTGCCATTTCGGTTCCGCGGCCATGGCGGCACCCTCATCGAGCCAAGCACTTGATGATGGGTAATCGCGGCCGTGCGCTGCGAGTTCCGTGCTCAACTCTCAGTCATGCGCTTCATGTAGTCGTCGAAGCGCCGGCCGGGCTCATCGGGAAATTCCTGCTCGCTGACAGCCAGGGTGACGAAGCGGTCGAGGCGGAAGTTGCGAAAGTCGCGACGCAGCTCGCACCACGCGCCGAGCGTCCAGGTGCCACCCCAGAAGAACACGGCGAACGGTCGCACGCGCCGTTGCGAGTCCTGCTCGTGACCGTCGCGATACTCGAACTCGACGTACAGACGCTTGACGATCGCCGCACGCAGCGAGTCGAGCCGCTCGCCCCACTGCCGGTCGATGAAGAAACCCGGCGCGAACAGCCGCGATTCGTGGACCGCGGCGCGCTTCTGCTCCGGTAGCGCCGCAGCAATCTTCGCGAGCGCGGCGCGGGCCGCATGCGCGAGCTGTGGCCCGCCCCACGACTCGACGAAGCGCGCGCCCATCACCAGCGCATCGATTTCCTCATAGCTGAACATGAGCGGCGGCAGCTCGAAGTGCGGATGCAGGCGATAGCCCACGCCCGCCTCGCCGTCGATCGGCACGCCCGAAGCGGCCAGGTCGGCGATGTCGCGATAGATCGTGCGCTCGCTGACTTCGAGCCATTGCGCGAGCTGCGCGGCCGTCGTCAAGCGGCGACCGCGCAGGTATTGAACGATCTCGAACAGGCGATCGGCTCGCCGCATGGCGCGGAATGCTCCCGACAGTGGCGCCTACTCTCCCCATACTGCCAGCTCGTTGCCGTTCGGATCGAGGAAGTGGAAGCGCCGGCCGCCGGGGAAGCTGAAGATCTCGCGAACGATGCGGCCGCGCTGCGCTTTTACGCTGGCGCAGATCTCTTCCAGCTTGCTTGCATACAGCACGACCAGCGGCGCGCCGCCGGGCTTCGACTCCGTCGTGAAGCCGCCGGTCAAACGTCCGTCTTCGAATGCGACGTAGTCCGGACCGTAGTCCGTGAACTTCCAGCCGAAGCAGGCGGCGTAGAAGCGCTTGGTCGCCTCGATGTCGGTCGCGCCGAACTCGATGTAGTCGATGGTGCGGTTGTGCTCAGGCTTGCTCATGGATCGTTCTCCAGGCTTCGGGCTCGGGTGGACGCGTGCAGGGGCCGATCGTTTCATGCCACAGCTCCTGCTGCAGAACGGACTCGTAGAATCCCAGGGCACGCTCCAGATCGGCGGCGGATAGCTCGGACCAGGCGAGCTCGGTCGTGGCTTGCATGCGAGTGCTCCGGAGGGAGAGTGAAGAAGAGTCGGGGCAAAGCCCGACCCACGATGGCTGCGGAGGAATCGTGCGCCCCGGCTACTGACAACGTTCTGTCAGGAGGCTATACATAGCCTCATAACTCCACCAAGCGGGTCCCACGTGAACACGATTTCGAGCCTGGACGGGCGGAGCCGCCCGCGTCCTCCCAGAATTTTTGCCTCCCTTCTGGTGCTGGTCGGCCTGGTGCTGGCTGCCGGCGGTATTCGTCTCGCAACGCTCGGCGGATCGCTGTACTACGCGATCACGGGAGTGTTGCTGATCGCCAGCGCCGTGCTGCTCTGGCGCGGCGAGCGCTGGGGCGCGTACCTCTACGGACTCATCACGCTCGGTACGGTCGTGTGGGCGATCGTGGAGTCGGGCTTCGACGGCTGGGCGCTGGCGCCGCGAGTGCTGCCATTCCTCGTGCTTGGCCTGTTGCTGCTTCGGCCGAAAGCACGTCGTGCACTTGGCTTCTCAGTCGAGCGCCCGCTGTTCGCGTCACCGATAAGCTGGGTCGTCATCGCCGGTCTCGCAGCGATCTGCATCGCCGTTGCGCTACGCAAGCCCTATCCGACGCTGCCGTTCGTAGCGAGCTCCGGCAATGCGGCGATCGCGGCGCGCGATTGGCAACACTGGGGCGGAACTGCGGCGGGCACGCGCTACGTGCCGTTCGATCAGATCAATACCTCCAATGTCGACAAGCTGCAGATCGCGTGGACGTATCGCACTGGTGTCGGCGGCGCATTCAAGGCTACGCCGCTGCAGATCGGCGACACGCTGTACGTCTGTCTCGCGCGCAACATCATCTCTGCGCTCGATGCAGATACCGGCGCCGAGCGCTGGCGCTTCGATCCGGAGCTGAAAGACTCGAAAGTCGGCTTCACCACGACGTGTCGCGGCGTCACTTACTTCAAGGCGCCGGAACCGCCCGCCGACTGTCCCGAAAGAATTCTCACGGCAACGACCGACGCGCGGCTGATCGCCATCGATGCGAAGACCGGCAAACGCTGCAGCGACTTCGGCACGAACGGCGAAGTCACGCTGCTCGCCGGCATGGGCGAAGTGAAGCCGGGCTTCTACTACGTGACCTCGCCGCCGACGCTCGCGAAAGGTGTCGCGGTGCTGGGCGGCTGGGTGGGCGATAACGTCGAAGTGCAGGAGCCTTCCGGTGTCGTGCGCGGCTTCGATCCGATCAGCGGCCGGCTGGTGTGGGCGTGGGATCTCGGACGTCCCGGTGTGTTGACGGCGCCGCCGGAAGGACAGACCTACACGCGGGGCACGCCAAACGCATGGAGTGTGTTCAGCGCCGACGATGCGCTCGGCATGGTCTACATCCCGACCGGCAATGCGACGCCGGATTACTACGGCGGACATCGCAGTCCCGAGTCGGAGCGCTTCGCGAGCTCGGTCGTCGCACTCGATGCCGCGACAGGTGCCGTGCGCTGGTCGTTCCAGACGACGCATCACGACATCTGGGACTACGACGTGCCGTCGCAGCCGGTGCTCGTCGACCTGACCGGCGCAGACGGCAGCGTGACGCCCGCACTCGTCGCACCGACGAAGCGCGGCGAGCTGTTCCTGCTCGATCGTCGCGACGGCAAGCCGCTCGCGGCAGTGGAAGAGAAACCGGTGCCGCAGACCGACCTGCCGGACGAGAAGACCACGCCGACGCAGCCGTTCTCGGTTGGCATGCCGTCGTTCGGCAACGACCTCGTGACGGAAGCGAAGATGTGGGGCATCACGCCGATCGATCAGATGTACTGCCGCATCAAGTTCCGCAGCCTGCGCTACGAAGGTCCGCTCACGCCTCCCTCGGTGCGCGGCAGCCTGCAATATCCGGGCTTCGCCGGCGGCATGAACTGGGGCAGCGTCGCGGTCGACGAGCCCGACGGCGTGATGATCGTGAACGCGCTGCACATCGGCAATCACGTGAAGCTGCATCCGCGCGCCACAGTCACCGACAAGACGGTGCTCGGCTTCGGCGGCGGCTACCAGCACGGCACGCCGTACGCGGCATTCACGATGCCGTTCCTCTCGCCGCTGTTCGCGCCGTGCCAACAGCCGCCCTATGGCGAGATCGCGGCGATCGATCTCAACTCGCGCCAACTGCTGTGGCGCCGTCCGCTCGGCACCGCGAACGAGATGGGCCCGCTGGGTCTCAAGGTCAAACTGCGCATCCCGATGGGGATTCCCTACAGCGCAGGCACGATCGTGACGAAAGGCGGGCTGATCTTCGTCGGCGGCACGATGGATCGACACATGCGCGCGCTGGACATCAAGAGCGGCGACGAAGTGTGGAGCGACTTTCTGCCGAACAGCGCGCAGGCGACGCCTATGAGCTACGTCGCGCCGCAGAGCGGGCGGCAGTTCGTCGTGATCACGATTCCGGCGACCGGCCGGGAAGAAGAGAGCCACGTAGCGGAACCGAAGGCGCACGGCCAGCAGGAACAGGTGAAGACGCACGACAACGGCGGCTGGGTGATCGCGTACGCATTGCCAAAGTAGGTGGCAGAATGGCGCCATGGTCGACCACGCCGAGATCGCCGCTTCCGTCCCCTCGCTCCAGCAGCACCTGGAGGCGCACCGCTACATCTGCTCGACGCAAATAGCGACCGCGGTCTATCTCGCTTATCACCTGCGCAAGCCGGTGCTGATCGAGGGACCGCCCGGCGTCGGCAAGACCGAGCTGGCGAAGACGACGGCGGAGATGTTCGAGCTGCCGCTGATCCGCCTGCAGTGCTATGAAGGCCTGGACGAGGCGAAGGCGCTGTACGAATGGAAGTACGGCAAGCAGCTCCTCTACACGCAGGTGCTGAAGCAGACGCTCGATGAGGTGCTGCAGGGCGCGAAGGGCTTCGCGGAATCGGTCAAGCGGCTGCATGAGTTCGGCGACATCTTCTTCTCCGCGGAGTTTCTCGAAGCGCGGCCGTTGCTGAAAGCGCTACAGGAAGAGCGCGGCTGCGTGCTGCTGATCGACGAGGTCGACAAGTCCGACCACGAGTTCGAATCGCTGCTGCTTGAAATCCTGTCGGACTACCAGGTCTCGATCCCGGAGATCGGCACGGTGCGCGCGCGCCACGAGCCGCCGCTGGTATTCCTGACGAGCAACAACACGCGCGAGATCTCCGACGCGCTGAAGCGGCGTTGCCTGCACCTGTACATTCCGTTTCCGGACATCGAGCTCGAGCAGCGCATCATCAATGCGCGCGTCCCGGCGATTCCGCCGCAGCTCCGCTCGCAGCTGGTGCGCTTCATCCATGGCCTGCGCGACCTGGATCTGAAGAAGGTGCCGTCGATCAGCGAGACGATCGACTGGGCGCGCACGCTGCTGCTGTTGCACGCAGAGCGGCTGGAGCCCGAGCTGGTGAGCAATACTATGAACGTCATCCTGAAATTCCAGGAAGACATCGAGAACGTGCAGCCGGAGCTGCGCACACTGACGGAGAAGGCGACGAAAGACTCGGGCTGAAGTCCGACGTACGCCTGCTTCATGGATCAGTTGCTCACTCAATTCATCAGCGCCCTGCGCAATGCAGACATCCGCATTTCCACTGCGGAAACGCTCGATGCGCTGAGCACTGTCGAACTGGTGGGTTACAGCGATCGGCGTCTGCTCAAGGACAGCCTCGCGCTCGTGCTGCCGAAGACGCTCGACGAGAAGGCCGCGTTCGACACGTGCTTCGATCAGTTCTTCTCATTCGGCGACCGCCGGTCGCGGCCGCCGCCGACCGCAAGCGACGGCGACGCAGAGCCAAGCGGCGACGCCGCCGGGCAAGCCGGCAACGGTCAGGCCGGGGCTGGCGGTGACGCGCAGGATCAGCGCACAGCCAATGCGCGACCAGGCTCCCCTCGCCCGCAACAGAACACGGCAATCGCAACTGACGAGCGCGGCGAGCCGACAGCAACACCTGGCAGCGGCGAAATGTCACCGCCGCAATCTGCCCTCGGTCAGCTTCTGGTCCGCGGCAATCAGATGGAGATCACGATCGCCATCAACACCGCCGGCCGGCAGGCAAACGTTCACGAGATCGAAGTGTTCACGCAGAAAGGCGTGTACACGCGACGGATCATGGATGCGATGGGTCACGCCGAGCTGCAGCAGGAAATCGGGCGGCTCGCCGAGAGCGCTGACATTCCGGATCGGCGCCGAGCCGTCGATCTCACTCATCGGCGCGACTGGCTGCGCGAGCGCGTGCGCGATTACGTCGAGCATCAGTTCCTGCTGCATGCGGACGTCACGGGACGCCGCCTGCGCGAGGACATGTTGCGCGACGTGCGGCTGTCGGCACTCGAACAGCGCCATCATCGGATGCTGCACGACCTGGTGTTGCGTATGGCGCGGCGGCTCGTGTCGGAGCACTCGCGTCGCCGGAAGGTGTTCCGTCGCGGCCAGCTCCACGTGCCGCGAACCTTGCGCCGGAACATGAAATACGACGACGCGGTGTTCGACCTGCAATGGAAGTCGGTGAAGGTCGATCGGCCGAAGGTGTTCGCCGTGTGCGACGTCAGCGGCTCGGTCGCCGCGTACGCGCGCTTCATGCTGATGTTCCTGTACAGCCTGGAGGAAGTGCTGCCGAAGGTGCGCTCGTTCGCGTTCTCCTCGGATCTCGGCGAAGTCTCCGCGCTGTTCGCGCGCAACACGATCGACGACGGGATCGCGATCGCGCTCAAGCAGTACGGCGGCGGCTCGACCGACTACGGGCAGGCATTCGCGGATTTTCGGCGGCTGTGCCTCGACGAGATCGACAAGCGCGCGACGATCATCGTTCTCGGCGATGCGCGCAACAACTACGGCGACGCCCGCACGGATGTGCTGAAGGAGTTCTACGATCGCAGCAAGCGTGTGATCTGGCTCAATCCCGAGCCGCGCTCGATGTGGAACACGGGCGACTCGGAGATGCGCCACTACGCGCCGTACTGCCACCAGGTCGACGAATGCAGCACGCTCGCGCACCTCGAGCGCATCGTCGGCAGGTTGCTCCGAGCAGTGGCCTGACCTGCGGGTCAGGCTTTAGCCTGACACCTTGTTCTGCTGCTTCACCACGCTCGTCGCCATCGCGATCATCGACGAAATGTCGCTGAGCGTCGCCGGCACGACCAGCGTGCTCGACGCCTCATCGGCGAGCTTGCCGAACTGCTTCACGTACTCCTCGGCCACGCGCAACTGCATCGCTTCCATGCCGCCCTTGCCCGCGAGCGCGTCGCCGACGCGGCGCAGACCCTCGGCCGTCGCCGTGGCGACCGCGAGGATCGCTTCGGCCTGGCCGTGCGCCTGGTTGATCTGCTGCTGCTTGTTCGCTTCGGATTCCTTGATCACGCGCTGCTTTTCGCCTTCCGCCTGGTTGATCTTGGCGTCGCGATCGCCTTCGGACGTCAACACGACGGCGCGCTTCTCGCGCTCCGCGCGCATCTGCTTCTCCATCGCGTGCAGCACGTCCTTGGGCGGATTGATGTTCTTGATCTCGTAGCGCAACACCTTCACGCCCCACGCGGCGGAAGCATGATCGAGCTCGCTGACGACGTTGGCATTGATGGTCGCGCGCGCCTCGAAGGTGCGGTCGAGGTCGATCTTGCCGATCTCGCTGCGCAGTGTCGTCTGCGCGAGCTGGATGATCGCGAACTTGTAGTTGGTGATGCCGTACGAGGCGCTGCGCGCGTCCAGCACCTGCATGTACAGCACGCCGTCGACGCCGACCTGCACGTTGTCCTTGGTGATGCAGACCTGCTCGGGAATATCGAGCGCTTCTTCCTTCAGGTTGTGCCTGTAGGCGATGCGCTCGACGAACGGCACCAGGATGTGAAAGCCGGCCTGGATCGTGCGGCTGTAACGGCCGAGCGTCTCGACGACGAACGCGCTCTGCTGTGGCACCACGATCGCCGTCTTCATCAGCACGATGAAGACGAGCACGACGATGGCCAGGACGACGTACATGGTACTCATGCAGCTACTCTCTTACGCGACGGCGCGGACATGCAGGGTGAGACCATCGACCTGCGAGATCACGGCTTCCTTGCCGGCATCGATGGCTTGATGGTCGACATTGCGCGCCGTCCACGACGAGCCGCGATATTCGGCGCGGCAGGACTGGCCCGGTTCGAGGCGCACGGGAATCACGACGCGGTCGCCGAGCGTCAAGCGCTGCTCGACGTGGCCGGTACGCTTGCGCACGAGCTGGTAAACGCGATCGCGGAACGCGAGCATCGTTACGATGGAAAGACCAGCGAAGGCGAGCCACTGCTCCCACGCCGGCATGGTGCCGTCCGCGAGGCCTATGAGACCGACTATCGCGGCCGAGACACCGAGGAAGACCAGGTAGAACTGTGCGTCGATCACGAACAGCTCGACTGCGAGCAGCGCCGCGGCCATCACGAGCCATCCCCACCAGGGCATCGCACCCTCCTCGTCCGAGTGGACCGCAAGTTCGGGCGGTATTTTAGCAGGCACCTCCTGTCACAACGGATGCGACCGCAGTAGTTGGCCGGTTGTCGCCCGCAATTCGCCGGTGCAGGTAGCGGCGCACGGCGTCGGCATCCAGAACGCCGCCGCAGAGACCGATATGTCCGTCCGGACGCAGCAGGAAAAACGCCGAGCGCGGCACGTGGACGCGCGCTTGCTCCACCTCGTTGCCGGCGGTGATCGGAATTGCGTGGACCTGCAGCAGCCCGCCCGAGTCTCGCAGCGTCGGCGGCACCGCCTGTCCGAACACGAGCAGATTGAAGCGCGTGTCGTCGAGGGCCTGAAACAGATCCTGCACGGGTCCGCCTGCCTCGAGCTGCAGCTTCATCCAGGGGAAGCGGTCGCCCGCCCGCGGCGCCTGTTTCGACAGCGTATCGAGCGCGAGCGACAGCGGGCTGCGCCGATAGTGAATTCCCGTCTGCGAGACCGTGCGGAAGGCGAACTTCTGCACGCGTCGGCGATTGACTGCGAACGCCATGATCCGCGCGAGAACCTGCGTTCGCAGCAGCCCGGCCCACGGACTGTCCGAGACGACCAGGCGGAAGCCGCGATCGGTCGTGTCGAGCAACCGCTGCGCGACCGGCAGGCGCTCTGCTTCATACGTGTCGAGCAACGCGGCGTCCGCCTTGCCCTGGACCACCAGCGCAAGCTTCCACGCGAGGTTGTACGCGTCCTGCAAACCGGTGTTCATGCCTTGCGCGCCGACCGGGCTGTGTACGTGGGCCGCGTCGCCGAGCAGGAAGCAGCGACGATCGCGGAAGCGAGCCGCCGCGCGATGGTGAATGCGATAGGTCGAGAACCAGGAGCACGCCTGGATCGACAGGCTAGTACCCGCCTCGCCGCGCAGCAAGGGCATTACGGACTCGAAGCTCAGATCCTTCTGCTCGCGCAGCTGTGGCGGCACGATGCCGACGATGCGCCAGTGATTCGTGCCGCGCATCGGAAAGAACAGGTGGAATCCCTCGCGCCACAGGTAGACGTTCACTTCGTCCGGCGCCATGTTGCCGGTGGCCGTGACGTCTGCGACGAAGAAGACATGCTCGTAGGGCGCACCGGGAAACTCGATACCGTTCAACGTACGCACTGAGCTGCGTGCGCCGTCGCAGCCCGCCACCCAGGCGGCAGTCAGCGTGCGAGTCGAGCCGTCGGGCGATTTCAGCGTCGCGACCACGTGCGACGCATACTGCTCCAGCGCGAGCAGCTCGGTATTCCACTGCACGTCGATCCCAAACTCACGCAGCTTCTCGCCCATGATGCGTTCGTTGTCGTCCTGGCCGAGCACGAGGATGTAGGGATAGGGCGTCGACTTCTCGCCGGCGTCACTGAGCGAGATGCGACCGATCTCACGCCCTTCCGACCACAAGTGGGCGCCGTTGCCGCGCTTGCCCAGCTCGATCGCGCGGTCCGCGATTCCCAGCTTCGCGTAGATCTCGAGCGTGCGGGCTTGCACGCCGAGCGCGCGGGTCTGCAGTGATGGGCCCGGATGGCGGTCGATGATCAGCGACCGTATGCCACGACGGGCAAGCTGGTTGGCGAGCATCAAGCCGGTCGGGCCGGCGCCTGCGATCAGTACTTCGGTGTTCATGGGCGGCATGGTAGGGAGGGGCCGCCTACTTATCGGATATTTATTCGGCACAAAAAGAAAAGCCCCGCCGGAGCGGGGCTTTTCGGGACGTAGCAGAGTCGGGCTGAAGCCCGACCTACAGGGACACTACATGTCCATGCCGCCCATTCCGCCCATGCCGCCCGGGGCGCCATGTGCGTGATCGGCCTCGTCCTTCGGGGCCTCGGCGACCATCACTTCCGTCGTCAGCAGCAGGCCGGCGACCGAAGCTGCGTTCTGCAGCGCCAGGCGCGTGACCTTGGTCGGGTCGAGGATGCCCAGCTCGAGCATGTCGCCGTACTCGGCGGTCGCGGCGTTGTAGCCGAACGTGCCCTTGCCCTCCTTGACCTTCGCCAGCACCACCGCGGCGTCCTCACCCGCGTTGGCGACGATCTGGCGCAGCGGCTCTTCGATCGAGCGCACCAGGATCCTGATGCCGAAGTTCTGGTCCTCGTTCTTGCCCTGCAGCTTCTCGATGGCCTTCTGCGCACGGATCAGCGCCACGCCGCCACCGGGAACCACGCCCTCTTCGACGGCCGCGCGCGTGGCGTGCAGCGCGTCTTCGACGCGGGCCTTCTTCTCCTTCATCTCGATCTCGGTCGCAGCGCCGACCTTGATCACGGCGACGCCGCCGGAGAGCTTCGCAACGCGCTCCTGCAGCTTCTCCTTGTCGTAGTCGGAAGTGGCTTCCTCGACCTGCTTGCGGATCTGCTCGACGCGCGCTTTGATCTCGGAACTCTTGCCCTTGCCGTCGATGATCGTGGTGTTCTCTTTCTCCACGACGATCTTCTTGGCTTCGCCGAGATCGTTCAGCGTCGCCTTCTCGAGCGACAGGCCGACTTCGTCGGAGATCACCACGCCACCGGTCAGGACTGCGATGTCCTGCAGCATGGCCTTGCGACGGTCGCCGAAGCCCGGCGCCTTGACGGCCGCGACCTTGACGATGCCACGGATCGTGTTCACGACCAGCGTCGCGAGCGCCTCACCCTCGACATCCTCGGCGACGACCAGCAGCGGACGGCCGGCCTTCGCGATGCCCTCGAGCAGCGGCAGCATTTCGCGCACGTTGGAGACCT
>Ga0209382_10000588_pt1 | contig 59362 bp, 64 predicted proteins | sample SoiMetdeltSBSDD5_FD_187599 | JGI IMG/M metagenome (GOLD analysis project Ga0209382, IMG submission 187599) | Bulk soil microbial communities from a Populus tree surrounding site in Tennessee, USA - Soil MetaG P. deltoides SBSDD5 (SPAdes) (version 2) | ecosystem: Environmental > Terrestrial >...
AACCCCGTCGGCCGCACGACGAGCACGACGATTAGCAGCACGAAGCCATAGAGGTCGCGGTAGGCGGACGAGATGAACACGGAGCCGAGCGCTTCGATCACACCGAGCAGGAGGCCGCCGATGACGCTGCCCGCCACGGAGCCGAGTCCGCCGATGACGATGATCTCGAAGCCCTTGAAGGTCGAGATGGCGCCGTTCTCCGGATAGACGAGAAAGTCGGGCGCGAGCAGCGCGCCGGCGGCCGCCGCGAGCGCCACGCCGACGCCGAAGGCGATCATGTCGAGGCGCAGGACGTCGATGCCCGCCGTCTGGATGCCCACGCGGTTCTGCGCGGCGCCGCGCAGCGCGCGGCCGACCGCCGTGTGTTTCACGACCAAATAAAACAGCCCGAGGAGCACCAGCGTTGCCACCAGCGCGACAAAACGATTCCCGGAGATCGGCAACGGCCCGAGCGACGTCGGCTTCGCGTAATCGCCCGGCGCATACTGGTTGGGACCGCCGACGACGATCGCGAGATTCCGGAAGAACACCATCATGGCGATGGTGACGATGGTGGCGTACTCGTCGCGGCGCTCGACGACGCCGACGAACATCGGGCGCAGCAGCAGCCGCTGGATGACGAGCCCGAGCAGGAACACCGCGCCCATCGCCAGCGGCAGCGCGATCCACCAGCGGCGCGGACCCAACAGGCTGGCAATGAGCGCGTACTGCACGTAGCTGCCGAGCATGTAGAACTCGCCCATCGCCCAGTTGATCATCTTCATGATCCCGTAGATGAACGTGATCCCCAGCGCCATCAGGCTGTAGATCAGCCCGATCACGACGCCGGAGAGCACGTACTGGGCGATGACGACGGCGTCCACGCGCGTGCTACTTCGGCGGGCTCACCCAGTCGCCGGTCTTGAACTCGGCCGGCGCCACGATCTTCGCCTCCGCGAACGGCTGCTCCACCTTCGTGTACTGGATCATCAGCATCGGCGGCGACCAGTGCTGCCAGTACGGCCCCTCACCGCGCGGGAATGTGATCGTGCCGTTCCAGCCCTCGAACTTCCCGGCGAGCAGCGCCTTCACGAGATCGTCGACGCGGTCGCTCTTGGCCATGTTGAGCGCGTCGGCGATGACCTCCACCTGCGCGTACGCGTTGAGCGCGGCGTAGACGGGCTCCTCCTTGAATTCGGCCATGTAGCGCTTGCGGAACGCGTCGCCGCGCGGCGGCAGCTTCATGGTCGGGTGGTAGTAGGCGAAGAACGTGACGTAGTTGCCCTTGTCACCGACGGTTTTCCAGTACTCCGGCCGCACGGGCGCGTCGTAGGTGATCAGCATCGGCGTCGCGGGCGACAGCCCGACGTCGTAGGCCTGCTTGAGCGTCAGGTAGACGGGCGTGCCGATGCCGCCGTTGATGAAGAGATCGGGCTTCCAGTTTTTGATCTCGAGCAGTTGCGGCGTGAGATCGACCGCGGTGCGGTCGAACATCACGGTCTTCAGCTCCGCTTTCACGTCCATGGTCTTGAACTGCTTCTTGGTCTCCTCCACCAGGCCGATGCCGTAATCCGTGTTCTCGGCCGTCATCGCCACGCGCTTGAACCCACGCTCCTTGATCCAGCGGTTCCAGATGGCGACGCGGTCGGCGTCGATCACATGGGTGCGGAACGTGTAGTTCAGATGGCGCTCGGTGATCTCGCGGGCGGACGCCTGCGTCGCGAACACGGGCACCTTGAACTGCTCCGCGACTTGCTGCACCGCCGTCATCACCGAGCTGTGGAACTGACCCACGACGGCCACCGCCTGATCCTGCGACGCGAGCTTGCGCAACGCGCCGACGCCCTTCTCCGGGGTGCCGCCGTCGTCCTCGATGACCGCCTCGATCTTGCGGCCGCCGAGCACGCCGCCACGCGCGTTGATGTCGTCCACGGCCATCTTCGCCCCGCGCACGATGAACTGCCCGGCGATCGCGTCGCCGGGCGGCGACAGTGGAGTGAGCACGCCGATCTTGATCGGCTTCTGCGCCCAGGCCGGGGCCGTGAGGCCGGCCACCGTGAGCGCGACAATCATGAGGCACGTCGACAGCCGTCGGTTCATTCGGTCCTCCTCGGACTAGTGTCTGATCCACTCCTTGAGCGCGGCCTCGTCCACGTCCACGCCGAACCCCGGTCCGTCGAGGGCGAGGATCGCGCCGTCGGCGTACTGCACCGGCCGGTGGACGACATCGCCTTTGAGCAGCAGCGGCCCGAACAGCTCGCAGCCCCACGTCACCGGCGCGGCCGCGACCGCCGCCGCCAGATACGCGGCGGTGCCGAGCGAAGTCTCGATCATGCAGCCGACATAGCAGCCGAGCCCCGCGGCCTGGGCGATCCGCGCGATCGCCATGGTGCCGAGCAGGCCCGCGGACTTCGTCAGCTTGAGCGCCAGGATTGCCACGCCGCCGCGCCGCGCGATGGCGAGCGCGTCGTGCTCGCTCGCACACGATTCGTCGGCCATGATCGGAATGCGCGACCTCCGCGCGATCTCGGCCATGCCGTCGAGGTCCCAGCGCGGCACCGGCTGCTCGACGAAGTCGAGCCGGTGCGGCTCGAGCGCGCGCACCGCGGCCAGCGCGGTCGGACGGTCCCAGCCTTGATTGGCGTCAACGCGCAGCGCAATGGCGTCGCCGACCGTCTCGCGGATGCGTCGGACGCGCTCGACGTCGATGGCGAGCGGGTTCGCCGCGGTCTTGATCTTGAAGATGCGATGGCCGAGCGCGACCTTCTCGCGCGCTTCGTCGAGTTCTGCGTCGAGACTGCCGACGGCGAGTGACCACGACAGCGGCACGCGATCGCGCACGCGGCCCCCGAGCAGCCGGTGCACGGGGACGCCGAGCGCCTTGCCGTTGAGGTCCCAGAGCGCCATCTCGACGGCGGCGCGCGCGAAGGGGTTGCCCTGCACGCGGCGCCCCATCTCGATCCGTAACGGCTCGATGCCGCTCGCATCGCGGCCGATCAGCCACGGCGTGACGTAGCGCTCGAGCACGACCTGCACCGACTCGGCGGATTCCTCGCTCCACGTCGGACCACCGAGGCACGCCGCCTCGCCCCAGCCGACGAGCCCGCCGCGCGTCTCGATCCGCACGAACGCGAAGTTGACCGTCGTCAGCGTCGTGAACGACATCTTGTGCGGACGCTTCACCGGGATGTCCGCGAGAAGCACGCGGACGTCGGCGATCGTCAGATCATTCGGCATCGGGCCCTTTGTCGTGCGCCTTGGCGCGGCCCGTCACGAACCGCCCGGGATCGAAGAGCGAGAGATCCATCGACGGCTTGCCGTCGACGATCCAGTCGGCGACGTGACGGCCGGTGGCCGGAGAATGCTGGAAGCCGTGGCCGCCGAATCCGACGGCGAGGAAGAAGCCCGCGACGCCGGGCGCCCAGCCGATGATCGCGTGGTCGTCGGGCGTGAGCGGGCGCAGGCCCGCCCAGCCGCCCGCGATCGTCGCCTGCTCGAGCGCCGGCACGCGGTGCACGGCCTTCGTCACCGTCTCCTCGATCTTCGCGCCGTCCACCGATACCTCGAAGTCCGCGCCGATGTCCTCCACGTCGCCTGGGCTCAGCAGCACCTGCTCCATTTCCTTGCGGAAATAGAACCCGCTGCCGCGGTCGGTCGTGAGCGGGATCGGCCCCGGGATCGCGGGGAAGGGCTCGGTAAAGAAGATGTGGCGCCGTCGCGGATGCACGGCGACGTCCACGCCCGCGAGCCGCCCGATCGACGCCGCCGACGGGCCGGCGGCATTGATCACGAGCGGCGCGTCGACCGCGCCGTCGGCCGTGGTGACGCCGGTGACCCGCTCACCGTCGCGCGGGATGGCGGTGACGCGCACGCCCTCCGCGATCTTCACGCCGCGCTCGCGCGCCCGCCTGGCGAAGCCGTTGGTGACCTCGGCCGGCCCCGCGAGTCCGTCTCCCGGGCTCCACACGGCTGCGGCGAGATCATCGACGCGGAGCGCGGGCACCAGCTTCTTCGCGTCGTCGGGCGTGATCACGCGGACGTCCACGCCGAACCGTCGCTGCAGCGCGATGCGCGTCTCGAAGCCGCGCAGATCATCCGGGTCGGAGATCAGGAAGAGATAGCCGATTTTTTTGTAACCGGGATCGACGCCGAACTCGTCCTGGAAGCGCTCGAACACGCGGATGGCCTCCAGCGAGAAGCGGATCTCCGTCTCCGTCGGAAACTGCGCGCGAATGCCGCCGGCGGCTTTCGACGTGGTGCCGCTGCCGACCGTCTCACGCTCGAGCACCAGCACGTCGCGCATGCCACGTCCCGCGAGGTGGTAGGCGATGGAGCAGCCGACCACGCCGCCGCCGATGACCACGACGCTGGCAGTGCGGGGAAGGGTCATGGACGCGCCATGGTAGCACCACCTCCGCGCCTTCGTTTCGTCACGGGTCTCCCACGACTTCGTCATACACGCCACACGGCGCCGTCACGCAACGTGCGTAGTGTTGCGCGTCGTCGAAGGCTGCCATTCCTTCAACCCTGGAGGCCCCATGATCTGTGCAACGCTTCGCCGAGTCCTGCTCGCGGGCGTCCTTGCGCTCACTCCGGCGCAAGCGCTCGCAGCCGATCCCACCCACGTTCCGAACGCCAACCCGAAGCTGCCGGGCGCCGTCCAGCCGAACGTGCTTTCGCCCGAGCTCGCCGAGATCATCCGCGCTCAGGGTGCGATGCCGCTGGAGAATCCCGCCTCGCCAGCGAAGTACTACGGCTACAACGACGACCTGCCGAACCTGGTGCCGTTGCCGAGCCCGGCGCCCGCCGGCGCCGAAGCCCACAAGACGGAGCCCGACAAGAACACATACCTCCGTCTCTCGGGCCAGCGAGGCGCCGATCCGAGCTACGACTACGGTCACCATTTCCTCTTCCAGGGTCACGAGTCCGGCGCCGGCGGCCGGGGCTACATCACGCGGATCAACCTCGACGCCGACGTCGCCCACCGCGTGACGCTCATGGCCACCACGGACGTCAACGGCAAAGCCCTGCCGGTGTTCGACGGCTCCACGTGGTATCCGTGGGCGGAGCGGCTGCTGTTCACCTTCGAAGGCGGCGCCAATGGCGGCGTGTGGCAGGCGACCCTCGACGTTCCGTCGAAGGTGGAGGACATCTCGGGCGCCCTCGGCCGCGGCGGCTACGAGGGAATCCAGGCGGATTCGGATGCCAATCTGTGGATCGTCGAGGACGTCGGTGGCAGTGTCGGCACCATCAACAAGAACGCGCGGCGACCGAACAGCTTCATCTACCGGTTCAAGCCGTACAATCCCAAGGACCTGCTGGGCGCAGGCGGCAAGCTGCAGGTGCTCGCCGTGTTCTCGCTGCAACCTCCCGGGAACGTCATCGTCTTCAACAACGCCAGCGCGGACGTGGATATCCTGTCGCAGGACGTCAATGACCTTCACACGTACGGCAAGGTCTTCCGCACCCAGTGGGTGACCATCCACGACACGTCCACCGACGGCACGACTCCCTTCAATGCCAACGCGCTGGCCAAGGGCAAGGGCACGCCGTTCAAGCGCCCGGAGAACGGGATGTTCCGTCCCGGCACGCTCTTCCGCGAGTTCTTCTTCACCGAGACCGGCGACACGAGCGCGCTGACGGAGGCGGCAAGCGCTTTCGGCGGCTTCGGTGGCCTGTTCAAGCTCTCGCAGCGGCACCCGTCGGACGACGACGGCCAGCTGACGCTGTTCGTCCTCGGCGACCAGCTGCACACGGGTTTCGACAACCTCGCATTCTGGACGAAGAACAAGCTCGTCGCCGTCGAGGACCGCGGCGACACGCTGCACTCGCAGGGCAATGGTGTGAGCCCCACCGCGCTGGACTCCGCGTGGATGTTCGACGTGCGGACGGACTACAGCGACCCGGCCAACCAGCCGATTCGCATCCTGGCCCAGGGCCGCGACCCGTCCGCGACGATCGATTCCCTTCTGCAAGGGCCGCCGGCTGCGCCCGGGTTCACGAACGACGGCGACAACGAGATCACCGGCATCCACGTCTCGGACGGCGATTCCTCTGTGGGGGGCATCCTCGGGGCCAAGAATCCCACGCCGTTCGAGGACGGCTGGCGCGTCTTCTACACCCAGCAGCACGGCGACAACATCACGTGGGAAATCATCCCGAATCCGTGGACGGACAAGGGCGAGCGAATGTTCGACCGCGACGACGACGACCGCGGCTAGCCCCGAGCGCCAAGCCGGCGGCGGCGCAACCGCGCCGCCGCCGGTCCCGCGTGTCCGATGGCCGACCCGCGTCCCCGCCGCGTATACTGCCGCCATGCTCGATCCCGTCACCGTCTCGGTCCTGACCCATCGCTTCTCCGCGATCGTCGAGGAGATGGGCGAGGCGATGCTGCGCACCGCCTACTCGCAGATCCTCAACTCGAGCCGCGATTTCTCCACGGCCATCTGCGATGCGCAGGCGCGGCTCGTCGCCCAGGCCGATCACGTCCCCATTCACGTGGGCGCGATCCCGTGGGCGGTGGAGTCGGTGCGCGACTTCTTCGGCGCGCGCGTGCGTCCGGGCGACGTCTTCCTGCTCAACGACCCGTACCACGGCAACAACCATTTGCCTGATTTGACGGCGTTCGTGCCGGTGTTCGTGGACGGGCAGGTCGCCTTCTGGTCCATCAATCGCGCCCACCAGTCCGACATCGGCGGCTCCACCCACGGCGCCTACAACCCCGGCGCCACGGAGATCTGGCAGGAGGGGCTGCGTATCACGCCGCTCAAGCTCTACGACGCGGGCGAGCTGCGCGACGACGTGCTCAAGATGGTCGTCACGAATGTCCGCCATCCGCACGACTTCATGGGTGACCTGCGCGCGATGATCGGCTCGGCGCGCGTGGGCGAGCGGCGCCTGATGGCCCTCATCGAGGAGTACGGCAGCAAGACCGTGATGGAGTCCGTGGACGAGATCCTCGACGGCGCCGAGCGCCAGGCGCGCGCGTGCATCCGCACGTGGAAGGACGGCGTGTTCCGCGGCGAGTCGGTGCTGGACGACGACGGTCACGGGATCGAGGACATCGCCATCCGCGCCACCGTCACCAAGAAAGGCGACGCTCTCACCGTCGACCTCAGCGCATCCGACTCCCAGGTTCACGGGTTCGTGAACTCGTCGTTCCCGAACACGATGTCCGCCGTCTACATGGCGCTGGCGTTCCTCATCGACCCGCGCACGCCGAAGAACTCCGGCGCGTTCCGGCCGGTCAAAGTGATCACGCGCGAGGGCACGATCGTGCACCCGCGCCCGCCGGCGCCCGTCACGCTGGCGACGAATCACTGCGCGCAGGAGATCGCGGAGGCGATGATCAAGGCGCTGGCGCGCTCGTGCCCGGACCGCGTGATGGCGGGCTGGTCGCGCCGCTTCCGCATCGCGATCAAGGGCGTGAACCCGCGGACGAAGCGCCAGTTCATCTGGCACATGTTCCACGCGCGCGGCGGCGGCGGCGCGTGCGCGGTGGGCGACGGCTGGGAGACCGCGGGCGAGGGGCAGGCGGTCGGCGGGATCAAGTTCGGCTCGGTCGAGGTGGCCGAGGTGCGCTTCCCGCTGACGTTCGAGCTGCACGAGTTCCGGCCGGACTCCGCGGGCGACGGTCAGCACCGCGGCGGCGTCGGGTCGGTTCTTCGACTGCGCGTGGACACGACCGAGCCCGGAGTCGCGAACACCGCCGGCGACGGCACACGCCATCCATCGTATGGAATCCTCGGCGGCAAGGACGGCCTGCCGCATCGCTACCGGCTGCTCACGCGCGGCGCCGCGCCGCGCGTGTTGAAGACGAAGGAAGTCGGCATTCCGGTGCGGCCCGGCGACGTCTTCTTCGTCGAGTCGGCGGGTGGCGGCGGCTGGGGCCCGCCCTCCCGGCGCCGCCGCGAGGCGCGCGCTGCGGATGCGGCCAACGGCTTCGTCCGACGCCGCGCGCGTGGCTGACGAGCTGCTCGCCGTCGCGCGCGACCGCGCGCGAACCAATCGCTTCTGGCAACACCTCGGCATCGACGTCGTCGACGTGCGTGAGGCGTGGGCGAAGCTGCGCGTCGACGTCCGCGACGAGCTGCGCAACGCGCCCGGCGCCCCCGTGCACGGCGCCGTCTACGCGGCGCTCGTCGACGCGGCGATCGGCTGCGCGCTGGCCACGGTCCATCCGGAGTCGGCCGGCGGCGTGGGCCAGACCACGCTCGACCTGAACGTGAGCTATCTGGCCGCCGCCCGCGGCCCGACGATCTTCGCCGAGGGCACGCTGCTGCGGCGCGGCCGCACCGTGGCGTTCGGCGAGGTCCGCGTGACGGACGAGGCCGGCGCGCTCCTCGCGGTCGGCCGGGCGACGTACCTGATGCTGTCGCCACGCGCCTCTGGTCCCTCATGATGCGCGCGGTCCTCGTGCTGCTGGCGTTGCTCGTTCCCGTGGCGGCGCGCGCGGAGATGCGTCTGCCGCCGGGCTTCACGGCGACGGTCTACGTCACCGGCCGCGGCGAGGCCCCGGACGGCCGCCCGGCGGTCGGCATCCCGTCGACGACGTCGCTCGCGTTCGACGCGAACGGAGCGCTCTACGCCGCGCGCAGCGGGCGCCGCTATCGCGATGGTGAGATCGAGGACCTCTGGCCGCTGCTCCGCTTCGCGCCGGGCGGCGCACGGCTCGGCAATGACCTGACGCGCTACTTCTATGGTCCGCCGCTGCTCAACTCGCAGGTCGGGGCCGCTCGCGGGCAGGAGCTGCTGGTGACGACGTTCGACAGAGACCGTGGCCTCGGGGTCCTCTACCGGCTCGTGGACGGGCGGGCGGAGCTGCTCGCCGGCGGGACGCCGCCGCCGCGCGAGCCTGCCCTGTTCAAACAGCCGGAGGGCGTCGGCGTCGACGCCGCCGGCCACATTTACGTGGCCGATCGTCAGCGTGGCGCCGTCGTGAAGCTCGATGCCGCGGGGCAGGTGCTCGACGCGCGCTGGCTCGTGTTGGCGCGGCCGCGGCTAGTCGTCGCGCGCGGCGATCGCGTCTGGGTCGCCGCGGACGGCGACACCGAGGCGCCGTGGCTGAGCGGGACAGGCGAGGTGTGGACTGTTCGCGGCGACCAGCGACACGTCGCGCTGACCGGCCCAGTGGTGGCCGGTATGGACGTCGGCCCCGACGGCCGGCTGTTCGTCGCCGATCGCCACAACGCTCGCGTGCTGGCCGTCGCGCCCGACGGCACCACCAGCGACGTCGCCGCCTTCAGCGACGGCGATGCGCCGCGCGCGATCGCGTGGGCCCCGGTGACGGAGGCGACGCGCCGCGCGGGCATCGCCGGCGATCTCTTCGTCGTGGTCACCCGACGCGGCGCCTGGTCCCTCAACGAAATCGTTCGCATCTCCGGCCCCTTCGACGAGCTGACGCGGACCCGCCCGCCCGCCCGCTGAACCGATTTTTCGGCCCACGCGCGACGCTCTGCTATGGTTCCTGCAGGGAGGCGCGATGGCATCGAGCGGCTCGGTAGACCAGCGTCAGCAGGGATTGCAGCAGGCGGCGTCGGTCTTGTTCGCGTTGATGGGCATCGTCCCCGCGCTGCTCTTCGCGTTCACGCTGTGGCAGCTCGGCGCGCTCCGCCACACGCTCGCGCAGGTGTCTCTCGTGCTCACGCTCGCGTTCATGTTGCTGGGTTACTGGCTGTTTCGCTCGATGCTGGCCCAGATGTCCGAGATCGTGAAGGGCGTGAGCCGCGCCGTTCACACCATGGTGCGGCCGGTGGGCACGGACGTCGCCGCTGAGACCGTCGCCCCGTCACCGACGGCGCAGGACGTGGCCGGACTCGGATCGATCTGGGAGCTGGGCGAGATGGCGCGCACGATGGATCTGCTGTGGCAGCGCGAGGCGGGCGCCCTCGTCGGTCGTCGAGTGCAGATCGCGCTCGCGAACGCCGAGGACGTGACCGGGAAGCTGCTCGAGGCCACCGACGATGGGCTGGTTCTCGAGCAGGCCGGCGGCGGGACCGTCGCGATCACCTACCTGCGCGTCAAGGGGATCGAGCCGCTGGCCAGCGTGTGAGAGCGAACGGGCAACGGCGCCGCGCGGCGCCGTCGCCCGCCCCGCGTTCAGCGGCCGACGCCCAGCAGGAACAACAGGATGATCAGGCTGAGCGGAACGCCCAGAAGCCAGAGTAGGACGAGCGCCATGGTTTCTCCTCCCTCACGCCACGCGCCGCGGCCGCTCGACGTCGAGCGTGCGGCGTCGGTAATAGGTCAGGCTCATCGGTTCGCCGGAGGCCAGCCAGCCGCCGAGCACGGATCCCACGAGACCAAGCAGCAGCGCGGCGACCGTCACCAGCGCGGTGTTCCGGAACGCGCGCGCCGCCTCGGGATCGACCGGCGGAACGGCGCTGGCCCACGCCGGGGAGCCGGCGAGGCCGCCGTACCAGCCGCCCCAGTGCCCCGTCGCGCCGAGCGCGGCGAAGACCAGCATCATCGGGATCGTGAGCAGCCAGACGACGCCGCCGTGCAGCATCGCCGGCTCCGCGCGCCGCAGTCCCGCTATCCGCGCGGCGACCCAGCCGCCCGCGACGAACGCGAAGAACGCGCCGGCAATGTTGAAGATGCTCGTCAGGGTGCCGACGTTCTTCCAGGTGGTGAAGCGCGGGGCCGTCAGTTGATGCGCGCCGATCGCGAAGCCGATGAGGCCGATGATGAGGCCGATGGCGATCGCGGTGAGCGCGCCGACCCAGACGGCGCTCCAGATCGGCCAAGGCCGCCAATTGTCGTACTCAGCCATGGGAGTCCCTCCTCGGCGCCATAGCAAGTGCATCGGCCGTGCCGTCGACCGAGGGCCGACGTTGATTTGCGTGGGGACTTCGCCTACTTTTGGCTGCGCCATGGAGACGATCTACGACGAGGTATACCGTCACTCGCTGGGCGATCCGGGCGGCTTCTGGGCGGCGGCGGCCGAGGACATCTACTGGCACCGCCGCTGGGATCGCGTGTTCGACGACCGCCGTCCGCCCTTCTATCGCTGGTTCACGGGCGGCATGCTGAACACCTGCTACAACGCGCTCGATCTCCACATCGATCGCGGCCGCGGCAAGCAGAGTGCGCTCGTGTACGACAGTCCCGTCACCGATACCATCCGGGTGTTCACGTACGGCGAGCTGCGCGATGCCGTCGCGCGGGTGGCGGGCGCGCTCCGCCGACAGGGCGTGGCGCCGGGCGACCGCGTGATCATCTACATGCCGATGGTGCCCGAGGCGGTGATGGCCATGCTGGCCTGCGCGCGCATCGGCGCCGTGCACTCGGTCGTGTTCGGCGGCTTCGCCCCCAACGAGCTCGCCAAGCGCATCGATGACGCGCGACCCAAGCTCATTCTTTCGGCCTCGTGCGGCATCGAGCCTGGGCGCACCGTCGCCTACAAGCCGCTGCTCGACGGCGCGATCGATCTGTCGCGACACAAGCCGGCGCGCTGCGTGATTCTCCAGCGGGCTCAGGCGACGGCGGCGCTCGTGCAAGGCCGCGATCTCGACTGGGACGATTTCATGGCGGGGGCGGAGGCGGTCGAGTGCGTCCCCGTCGCGGCCACCGATCCCCTCTACGTCCTCTACACGTCGGGCACCACCGGCATTCCCAAGGGAGTCGTGCGCGACAACGGCGGCCACGCCGTCGCGCTCAAGTGGTCGATGTCGGCCGTCTACGGCATGGGCGCGGGCGAAACCTTCTGGGCGGCGTCGGACATCGGGTGGGTCGTCGGCCACAGCTACATCGTCTACGCTCCGCTGCTGAAGGGCTGCACGACGATTCTCTACGAAGGCAAGCCGGTCGGCACGCCGGACCCCGGCGCGTTCTGGCGCGTCTGCGCGCAGCACGGCGTGAACGCGCTCTTCACGGCGCCGACGGCGTTCCGCGCGATCAAGAAGGAGGACCCCGCGGGCGCGCACATGGCGAAACACAATCTGCGGGTGTTCCGCACGCTCTTCCTCGCCGGCGAGCGCTGCGATCCCGACACGCTCCTGTGGGCGCGCGATCGTCTGAAGGTGCCGGTGATCGACCACTGGTGGCAGACGGAGACCGGGTGGCCGATCGCCGCGAACTGCGTCGGGCTCGGCATACTGCCGGTGAAGCCGGGCTCGCCCACCAAGGCGGTGCCGGGCTATGACGTGCGCGTGCTCGACGACGACAACCGCGAAGTCGCGGCTGGGACGATCGGTTCGATCGCGATCCGCCTGCCGATGCCGCCCGGCTGTCTGCCCACGCTGTGGAACAACGACGACGGCTACCAGTCGTCGTACCTGAGCCGTCATCCGGGTTACTACCTCACGGCCGACGCCGGGTATCGCGACGAGGACGGATACCTCTACATCATGAGTCGGGTCGACGACATCATCAACGTCGCGGGCCATCGGCTCTCCACCGGCGCTATGGAGGAAGTGCTCTCCGCGCACCCGGACGTGGCGGAATGCGCCGTCGTCGGCGTCGCCGACGAGATCAAGGGCGAGGTGCCCGTCGGTTTCGTCGTCACCAAGGCCGGCGTCTCGCGCAGCGAGGCCGAGATCGTCCGCGAGCTCGTCGAGAAGGTGCGGGCCACCATCGGCCCGGTCGCCGCCTTCAAGACGGCGGCGGTCGTGAAGCGACTGCCCAAGACGCGCTCAGGCAAGATCCTGAGAGGCACCATGAAGAAGATCGCCGAAGGGACCGAGTACACGCTGCCCGCGACGATCGACGACCCGGCGATCCTGACCGAGATCACGGAGTCGCTCAAAATCCTCGGCTATCCCCGGAGGTCTCCATGACGTTTCCGCTCCCGGTGTCCACGCCCGCGCAGCTCGGCCTCGACCCCTCGGCGGTGGATCGCCTGATCGCGCTGGTGAGCGATCACGTCGCGGACGGACGTTATCCGGGCGCGCAGCTCGCCATCGCGCGGCACGGCAACCTCGCGCTCGTGCGCACGTTCGGCGACGCGCGGCTCGTCCCCGCCCGCGTGCCGGCCGGGGACGACACGCTCTGGCTGCTCTACTCGAACACCAAGGTGCTCACCGCGTGCGCGGTATGGCTCCTCGCCGAGCGCGGCGCACTGACGTTCACCGACCCCGTGGCCGCGCACCTGCCGGGATTCGAGGCCAACGGCAAGGGCGACATCACGATCATCCAGCTGCTCACGCACCAGGGCGGGTTCCCGAACGCCGACATGCCGTTGCAGGCCTGGGACGATCACGAGCTGCTGCGCAAGACGGTCTGTGAGTACACGCTGGAATGGGAGCCGGGCAGCCGCGTGCACTATCACGGCCGCGCCGCGCACTGGACGGCGGCGGCCATGATCGAGGCGATCACCAGGACGGACTACCGGACGTTCATCCGCGATGAGGTCACCGTGCCGCTCGGGCTCGGCGAGGACGTGTTCGTCGGCCTGCCCGACGCGCAGCACCCGCGCTCGGTCGAGATGCACGAGCCGGGGCCCGACGGCCAGCCGGTCAAGCGCGCGGACGAGAACAACGCCGCGTTCCGTCGTGCGGGGACGCCGGGCGGCGGCGGCTACGCGACGGCGCGCGGAATGGCGGCGTTCTACCAGATGCTGCTCGGCGGCGGCACGCTCGGCGGCCGGCGCCTGCTCTCGCCGCGCACCATCGCCTACGTGCTGCGCAACTACACCGCGGATCGGGTCGACGGCTACATGGGCATGCCGATGCACCGCGGGCTCGGTCCGCATCTGCGCGGCGCCACGGACACGATCCGCGGCCTGGGTTCGCTCGCGTCGCCGCGCACGTTCGGGCACGGCGGTGTCGGCTCATCGTACTGCTGGGCTGATCCCGACTCCGGCGTGTCGTTCGCGTATCTCACCAATAATCGGGTGCCCGATCCGTGGCACAGTCGCCGCATGGACCTCGTGAGCAACGCCGTGCACGCGGCGATCGACTGATCGACCGGGAGGAAGCGATGTTCCGCGACCTGATCACCGACGAGAAGGACCTGCGCGCGCTGCTCGGCAGTCCGAGCGAGGTCGCGCTGAAGAAGCAGATCGCGCGACTCGACGAGCACTGCCGCGCGCTCATCGCGCACGCGCCGTTCGCCGTCCTTGGTACCTCGGGGCCCGATGGAAGCTGCGACGTGTCGCCGAAAGGAGACCCGGCGGGATTCGTCCGCGTGCTCGACGACACGCATCTGGTTGTCCCCGACCGGCCGGGCAACAAGCGGCTCGACGGCCTGCGCAACATCCTGGCCAACCCGCACGTCGCGCTGCTGTTCTTGGTTCCGGCGCGCGGCGAGACGCTCCGGGTGAACGGCCGCGCGTGCATCACGCGCGATCCCGATCTGCTGGCCACGATGGCCGTCGAAGGTAAGGTGCCGAGCCTCGCGATCGGCGTCGAGGTCGAGGAGGTGTTCCTGCACTGCGCCAAGGCGTTCAAGCGCTCCGGCCTGTGGGAGCCGGCGCGCTGGCCCGACATCAGTCGACTGGTGAGCTCCGCCAGGATCTTCCACGATCAGGTCAAGATCCCGGGCATGACGGTCGAGGACTACGAGCGGCGGCTCGCCACCGGCTATAAGACGGGACTCTACTAGCGCGATGTGGCGGATCGGGATCGACGTCGGCGGCACGTTCACCGACCTCGCCGCCGTGGACGAGACCGGGCGCGTGGTCATCGCCAAGTGCGCGTCCACGCCCCGTGACCAATCGGAAGGCCTCATGGAGGGCCTGGGTCTGCTCGCCGCCGAGTGCGGCACCGACCTCGCCGGTCTCCTCGCGCGCACCGAGCGAATCGTCCACGGCACCACGGTGGCGACGAACGCGCTGCTCGAACGCAAGGGCGCGACGGTCGGGCTGCTGACGACGGAGGGCCATCGCGACGTCATCGAGATGCGCGAAGGCCTCAAGGACGATCGCTACAACGTGCGCATGCCGCCGCCGATCCCGCTGGTGCCGCGCGCGCGCCGCCTCGGCGTGCGCGAGCGCATCGCCGCCGACGGCCGCGTGACGGTGCCGCTGGCGCCGCGCTCGCTGAACGCCGCCCTGACATCGCTCGCGCGTGCCAAGGTCGACGCCGTCGCCGTCTGCTACCTGCACGCGTATCGCAACGCGCGTCACGAGCGGCTCACCGCGCGCGCGGTGGCACGGCGGCTGCGCGGCGTCTACGTCTCGCTCTCGTCCATCGTGCTCCCGCAGATCAAGGAGTACGAGCGCATCTGGACGACGGTGGTGAACGCGTACGTGGGCCCCACGCTGGCGCGTTACCTGAACGCGCTGCGCGCGCGCCTCGCCGCGCGCGGCGGTCGCGGCGACGTGCTGATCATGCAGTCGCACGGCGGCGTGGCGCCGATTCGGGAGTCCGCACGGCTCGCCGCCGGCGCCGTGCTGTCGGGCCCGGCGGGCGGCATCGCCGCGGGCCGGTACGCGGCGCGGCTGCTCGATCCCTCGCCGCGCGACGCCCACGAACGCAATCTCATCACCTTCGACATGGGCGGGACCAGCACGGACATCGCCTTGCTCCAGCGCGGCGAGCCCGCGCTCACGGGCGAAAAGACGGTCGGCATCGCGAAAGTCGCGCTGCCGAGCCTCGACATCCACACGCTGGGCGCCGGCGGCGGCTCCATCGCACACGTAGACGCCGGCGGCATCCTGCACGTCGGTCCGCAGAGCGCCGGCGCCGATCCTGGCCCCGCCTGCTACGCCAAGGGCGGCGATCGCGCGACCGTGACGGACGCCAACGTCGTGCTGGGCTTCCTCGACCCCGGCAACTTCCTCGGCGGCCGCATCGCCCTCGACCGCCGCGCCGCAGAGTCGGCCGTGGACCGGATTGCCCGCGCGCTCGGCACCGAGCGGCTGGCCGCGGCCGAGGGCATCGCGAAGGTCGTGGATACCAACATGGCGGAGGGCATCAAGATCGTGTCGGTGCGCCGCGGTGTGGATCCGCGCAGGTTCACGCTGGTGGCATTCGGAGGCGCCGCCGGTCTGCACGTCTCCGAGGTGGCGCGACTGCTCGAGATCCGCCGCGTCGTGATTCCGAACGTGGCGGCCGTGCTCTCGGCGTGGGGGATGCTCGCCACCGATTTGCGCTATGAGCTGGTGCGCACCCACGTGAGCGAAGTCTCGCGTCTGGCGCCGGTCGCGCTGCGGCGGCTCTTCGCGGCGATGGAGGCCGACGGTCGCAAGCGTCTCGGCGCGTTCGACGGCCCGGTGAGCGTGCATCGCGCCCTCGACATGCGCTATGGCGAGCAGATCTTCGAGATCAACGTGAGCCTCGACGGCGTGGACCTCGCACGCGCCGACCTCATGCACGAGATCGTCGCGCGCTTTCACCGACGCCACGAGGAGCTGTACGCGTACAGCGCGCCGGGGCAGGAGGTCGTGGTCGTCAACGCGCGCGTCGCCGTCGTGGGCCAGCTGCCGCCGCTGCCGACCGGCCGCGCCGAGGGCGCGCGCCGCGAAGCACCGAAGGCCTCGCGTCGTCGCGTGTGGCTCGGCGAATGGGTCGACGTGCCTGTCTTTCGTCTGGACGAGCTGCCCAGCGGTTGGGAGACGAAAGGTCCGGCGCTGTTCGAATCGCCGATCACGACCGTGCTCGCTCGCGCCGACGAGCGCGTGAGCGTGACACCGCACGGCTGGCTCGATCTTCGAATCGGCTGACCAGAAGCTCCTTCCTCCAGTTCGCTGGTCCGCCCTTTGCACCACCCTGGCCTTTGGGAGGACCCGAAACCATGAAGAGACTGCTCACACCTCTGCTTGCGGTATCGATGCTCGGCCTGGCCCTCTCGGGCTGTGGCACCGCGACCGGAGCCGCTGTCGGTGCGGGGTCGGGCGCGGCGATTGGCGCGGGCACCGGCTACGGCGCCGGCAAGGGCGCGCTGATCGGCGCTGGAGTCGGCGCCGCCGCCGGCGCGATCTACGACATCACCAAAAAATAGTGAGGGGTGACATGAAGACGTTCACGCTTACGGCCGCGGTCCTGGCTGCCGCGTTGATCGCCGGCGGGCCGGCGCTCGCCAAGGGTAAAGCGGATTGCCAGCCCTCGGCGTCGCCGCGCGGCGACGCGTCGGGGAAAAAGGCGATGGCGCCCGAGAAGATCGATGGACAGGTCGTCAAGGTCGATCCCGGCTCCGGGATGATCACCGTCCGCAACAGCGACGGGACGACGCACGAGTTCAAGGGCGACTCGCAGACGCTGCGCGACTACAAGGTGGGCGACCACGTCCAGCTCACGCTGCGCTCGCAGCCCTGCTGATCCGCAGCACCGCTATCTGACCGTGAACGCCCCGGGCCGCGCCGCCCGGGGCGCTTCGTCGTCTGCGCCAGGCGCCGGGGCGCTCAGGCGCGGACCATCGAGTACAATCCGTCCATGCGCGAGAGCCGGCAGAACACCGTCACGTCGAACAAGGAGGAACGATGCCGCCGAAGGTGACCATCTACACGAACGTCGGCTGAGGGCCCTGCCATCGGGCGACAGAGTATCTGTCGCACAAGGGCGTGGTGTTCACCGAGCGTAACGTCGGCCGTGATGCGGGCGCGCGTGAGGAATTGATGGAGCTCGGCCTCACGTCGCTTCCGGTGATCCTCATCGGCGAGCGGCGCCTCAGCGGTTTCAACCCGGCCAAGATCGACGAGGCCCTGGCGGCTTCGTAGGAGGCATCGCATGGCCGAGCCGTCCCAGGCGAACGTCGACAAGATGTGGGCGTACGCGCGCAAGTACGCCGAGAAGTCGGGGACGTCATTGCACCCCGACGTGAGCGTCACGGAAGCGGTCGTGCAGGGGCTCGCCAAGCACATCGAGGAAGTGGGCCGCCCGTTGTGTCCCTGCAACTTCTATCCGGATCCCAAGGCCGAGGCGAAGCTCCGCCGCTGGATCTGCGCCTGCGACGAGATGCAGAAGTGGAAGTACTGCCACTGCCTGCTCTTCGTCACGCCCGAGGGACTCCCGATCACGGAGTACCTGCCCGAGGATCACGAGGGACGACACGCCTATGGCGTCGTGAAGGACCCGACGCCCGACAAGGGGCGCGCCACCGCGAAGGTGCTCGAGCGACAACAGGCGGAGGGCACATGAGACAGACGCATCGGGAGGAGATCCGCGTCCCCGGCATGTCGGAGCCGATCAGCCACTTCACCCATGTCGTGCGCGCCGGAAACATCGTGTTCGTCTCGGGCTGCGTCGCGAGCGACGAAAACGGCAAGACCGTCGGCGGCGGTGACATCGTCGCCCAGACGCGACAGGTGCACGAGAACATCAAGCGCTGCCTGGCCGCGGCCGGCGCCACCTTCGCCGACGTATGCAAGGTCACGGTGTTCCTCCGCAACGTCGCCGACCGTGAGAAGGTCAACACCGTCCGCAAGGAATACTTCGGCGCGTATCGCCCGGCCAGCACGCTGATCGAGATCTCGCGGCTCGTGCGCGACGACCTGCTGATCGAGATCGAAGCGACCGCCGTGATCGCGGGAAACGGGAAATCAAAGCCGGCCTCGCGGACGCCGCGACAAAAAAGGCGCTAGCCGATGCCGACCGTCCGCTTGCGCGACGCCTCCGAGTATCCCGAGCCGGCGCGCCGCCTCTTCGAGCTCTCACGCCAGTGGTTCGCCTACGACTTCAAGGAGCCGCCGGCGATGAGCCGCGTGATGGCCTGGGATCCGCAGTTCGGCGGTCCGCACGGCCGCGCGATGAAGCGCGCGATGGCGCCGGGCGAGTTCTCGCGCGGCGAGAAGGAGATGGTGGCCGCCGCCGTCAGCGGCGCCAACGCCTGCACCTACTGAGTGGAGGCGCACACTGCAGCCGGGAAGCTGCAGGGGATGACGGGCGACGATCGCTGGTACGAGGCCGCCTTCGTCGTCGGTATCACGAACGCGCTGAACGTCGTGGCCGACGGGCTCGCCGCGACGCTCCCGCCGCCGGCCCCGGCATCCGTCGACCCCGAGGCCGCCGCGGTGTTCGCCGATGCGCGGGCTTTCTACGGTCTTCCCGCCGGGGACGTCCCAACGCCCTTCGCCGTGCTCGCCCGCGATCCCGGGTACCTGACCGATCTCTGGGCGGCGGTGAAGCGCGCGTTCGAAGAGCGGCGGCTCACCCGTCGGCACAAGGAGGCGCTCGCGTTCGCCGTGTCGCTGACGACGCGCTCGCCCTTCGGCACCGGCTTTCACCTGGCGCAGCTGCGGCGCCTCGGCGTCGGCGAGCGCGGCCTGATGGAGATCGTCGGCGTCACGCAGATGTTCTCCTCGTACACGAAGATCGCCGATACGCTGCAGCTGACGTCCGACATGGCCGACATCGCGCCCGTGGACACCTCGGGCGTCCCGGACGCCGCCATGCCGTGAGCCGCCGATGAGCGACGATGCGCGCGAGCGTGCGATCGAGCTCTGGCGCGAGGCCTATCGCCGGCAGATGGCCGGTGATCTCGAGGCCGCGATCGACATCTACCGACGATCGATCGCCACCTGTCCGACCGCGGAAGCGCACACGTTCCTCGGCTGGACCTATTCCTTCCAGGGCCGGCTCGAGGAAGCCACGGCCGAGTGCTTGCGCGCCATCGAGGTCGATCCGGACTTCGGCAACCCGTATAACGACATCGGCGTCTACCTCATGCAGCAGGGCAAGCTCGAGGAGGCGATCCCGTGGCTCGAGCGCGCCAAGCAGGCGCCACGGTACGAGCCGCGGCAGTTTCCGTACATGAATCTGGGACGGATCTACCTGAAACAGGGACGCTGGTGGGAGGCGCTCAGGCAGTTCGAAACGGCCGTTCGGCTGGCTCCCACCGACGCCGAGCTCGCCAAAGCCCTGCATTCGCTTCGCGGCCGTCTGAACTGAAACCAGCAGGCCGCTCCTGGCATCGCAATTGTAATCGGTTCGGCCATGATCCCACGCGAGCGTTCGTCCAACGTACGGAATCGACCGGCCGCCCGTAATCCGCTCGGCGCCGTCTGGACGGCTCCGGCGTCAACTTCGCCGTCGACGACACGTTCCTCGTGATGCTCAACGCGCACCACGAGCCGATGGGCTTCACACTGCCCGCGCATCGCGCGGCGGTGGTCTGGGAGACCGTGCTCGACACGCGCGAGGCGACGGGCAAGCCCAAGCGCCGCGTGCTGCACAGTGGCGACGTCTATTATCTGGAAGCGCGGCCCCTGGCCGTGCTGCGCCTGCGCGGCGTGGCGGCGAAGGCCGAGGCCGACGAGAGCGGCGAAGCGCCGACGAACGACGCGATCCCGAACGAGGAGGTGGTCATGCCTCAGATCCGGCTCAATACCGCCAACGAGCAGGAGCTGCTCGAGGTGCCGGGGCTGCAGCCCGAGGACGCCGAGACCATCGTGCGGTTTCGCGACGAGCACGGGCCGATCACCGACGCGGCGCAGCTGAGCCGCGTGCTCGGCGGCCGCGAGCTGGATGCGGCGACCCGCGACCGCATCGATTTCGCACCGGCCGAGTCCACGGCGCCCGAGGCGCCGGGCGCGTGAGACGTCGCGCGCACTACACCCGCGTCTCGCGGCCGGCCCAGTAGGGCTCGCGCAGCAGTCGTTTGACCAGCTTTCCGGCGCTGTCGCGCGGAAAGTCCTCGTGAAACGACACCTCGCGCGGCGTCTTGTAGTCCGCCACGCGCGTGCGGCAAAACTCCATCAGCTCGCGCTCGGTAACGCGATGTCCGGGCCGTAGCTGGACCGCCGCGTGCACCCGCTCGCCCCACTCGGCATCGGGCACGCCGAACACGGCGGCGTCCTCGACGGCGGGATGGCGATGCAGCGCGTCCTCGATCTCGGCCGGGTAGATGTTCACGCCGCCGGAGATGATCATGTCGCGCTTGCGGTCGCAGATGTACACGAAGCCCTCGTCGTCCATCCACGCCACGTCTCCGACCGACATCCACTCGCCGCGCGCGGTCTGGGCCGTCGCCGCCGCGTTGCGGTAGTACTCGTCGAACACGCCCTCATAGCGGCGCACGAACAGCTCGCCCGGTGTACCCGGAGCCACCGGGCGCCCCTCGTCGTCGAGGATCGCGAGCTGCACGCCGGGCGCCGCCGCGCCGCACGAGCCGGGTTTCCGCAGCACATCCTCGGGGCGCAGCACCGTGTTCACGCCGAGCTCCGTCGAGCCGTAGAACTCGTACAGCACCGGACCGAACAGCGCGAGCGCCTGCTCCTTCACGCGCATGGGGCAGGGCGCGGCCGCGATGACGAGCGAGCGCATGGACGACACGTCGTAGCGCGCCAGCACCTCGGGCGGAAGATCCACGATGCGCTTGACGAGCGTCGGCGCCATGAACGTCGTGGTGCAGCGGTGCCGCTCGATCAGCCGCAGCGCCTCCTCGGGATCGAACTTGCGCATCACGACGATCGTGCCGCCGACCATCTGCGCGTAAAGCGCGAAGCCACCCGGGGCCGAGTGATAGAGCGGGCCGGCGACCAGGTGCACCTGCTCGGGGTCGAGACAGTTGAGCGCAGCGAGCCTCGGCAGGACGGACGAGGGATCGATCGCGCGGCGCAGCGCGCCCTTCGGCTTGCCGGTCGTGCCGGCGGTGTAGACCATCGAGCCGCCCATGGTCGTCACCGCCGGCGGCGCGTCGCTGCCGCCCGCCAGCAGATCGGCGAGCGCCGCCGCCCACGGCCGCCGCTCGGCGCCGAGGGTGATCCAGTGCCGAACGCGGGCCGCGTGGCGGACGCGCTCGGCCATCGGCAGGAACGCGTCGTCGACGAAGACGGCTGTCGCGTCAGAGTTGTCGAGGATGTACGCGACCTCTTCGGCGGTGAGGCGATGGTTCATCGGCACGCCGACGGCGCCGAGCGCGCGGACGGCGGCGAGGCTGATCAGGTTCTCCAACGCGTTGTGCGCGTACACGATGGCGTGCTGACCGGCGCCGATGCCGAGCGCCGCCAGCGCGTGGGCGACGCGGTTGCGTGTACGGAAAAATTCTTCCCAGCTGAGCGTGCGCGCGCCCTCGATCAGGGCGGGGCGGTCCGGGTGCTTCGCGGCGTGCGTGGCGACGACGTCCATGGGCTCGGACAGTCTATCTCCGGCTGGCCCGGCTTGTGCACCGCAAGCCGAGGATGATCACGAGCCCGCGTGATACGCTCAGTCGCCTGCAGCCGCTCCTGCAGGTCGTGATCCTCGCCTTCGCGCTGTTCTGCCTCGGCATCGCCCAGGAGGTTTTCATCCCCATCGCCTCGGCGATGGTGCTGACGTTCGTGCTCGCGCCGATCGTGGAGCGGCTGCAGCGCGCGCGATGTCCCCGCGTGGTGGCGGTGGTCGTGACCGTGGCGCTCGCGTTCTCCCTCCTCGGCGCGCTGGGCTGGCTCCTGGCCTCGCAGGTGACGACGCTCGCCGCCGACCTGCCGCAGTATCGGTCCAATCTCACGGGCAAGGTGCGAGAGCTGCGCCGTGTCGGCAAATCCGCTTCGCTCGAGAAGGCGCAGTCAACGGTGAAGGAAGTGATCGGTGAGCTCCAGAAAAAGGATGGTGTGGCGCCGCCGCAGAAGACCCCGGAGCCGGTCGTCGTCCAGAATCCGGCCCCCGTCGGATTCGCGGGGCTGCGCGCGACGCTTGGCCCGATCGCCGGCGTGGTCGCCTCGGTCGGCTTCGTCGTCGTGCTCGTCGTCTTCATGCTGATAGAGCGGCAGCGACTGCTCGAGCGGCTCATCCGGCTGGCCGGGACGGGACGCGTGACGCTGACCACGAAGATCCTGACCGACGCCGCGGAGCGTATCGGCCGTTATCTGCAGATGCAGTCGCTCGTCAACACCGGATTCGGTGTGGCGATCGGCAGCGGTCTGTTTCTCATTGGGGTCCCCTACGCGCTGCTCTTCGGCGTGCTCGGCGCCCTTCTGCGCTTCGTGCCGTACGTCGGCGTCTGGGTGGCGGCCGGCTCCGCCGCCCTCGTGAGCCTGGCCGTCTTCGACAGCTGGCACGAGCCCGTCATGGTGCTGGCGCTGTTCACGCTGGTCGAGCTCGCCATCTATCTCGTCATCGAGCCGCTGCTCTACAGCCACAGCGCCGGCGTGTCGCCGCTCGCCCTGTTGATCACGCTTGCCTTCTGGACGTGGCTGTGGGGCCCGATCGGCCTCATCCTCGGCACGCCGCTGACGGTGTGTCTGGTGGCGCTCGGGCGCCACATTCCCGAGATGCAGTTCATCGCCGTGCTCTTCGGCGACGAGCCGGTGGTCACGACGGACGTCGCGATCTATCAGCGTCTGCTCAAGGGCGACGAGACGGGCGCCCGCGCCGTGCTGGCGGAGTACGTCAAGGAGCACGCGGCCGCCGACGTCCACGAGAAGGTGCTGCTGCCGGTGCTCGCCCGCGCGCGTCGGGACGTGACCCGGAGCGCGCTGACAGCCGAGGAGTCGACGTTCATCGCGGGCGCCGTGCGTCGCATCGTCGAAGACCTCGAGGAGGTGCTGCGAGCGGCCCGTGCGCGAGACGAGGGTGAGCGCGCGGCGGTGAGCGCATCACTTCGGGTCCTCGCGTGTCCGGCGCGCGACGACGTCGATGCTGCGGCGCTCCGCCTGCTCGCCGACCGCGTGCTGGACGACGGCGTTCGCCTCGACGTTGCGGAGCCGGGCACACTCACCGGCGAAGTGCTCGACCGGGTCGCCGCCACCGAGCCGGGCGTCGTCGTCGTCGCGGCCGTCGCGCAGCCCGCGCTCGCTCACGCGCGCTACGTACTCAAGCGCCTGCGCGCGCGATTTCCGGATCTTCCGCTGGTGGCGGCCTGCTGGAGCCCGCCCGACGACGCGGACGAGGCGTGCGCGGCGCTGCTCGACGCCGGCGCGAGCGACGTTGCCACGACGCTGGGCGAGGCACGCGAGCGCGTTCTCCAGTACCGTCACGTGCGCGCGGAGCCGGCGCCGCCGCGCGCGGCGTGACCACCGCCGTCGGCGGCGCTATGCTCGTCGCGTGCGCCGATCGGTCGCGTTGCTGCTCGTCCTTCTCGTCGGCACGCCGTCATCCGCCCACGCGCAGGCGCCGCGCTGGCGCGGCGTCGGCGTCATCGTCGCACTGCTGCCTGCGCCGTCGAGCCTTCACGCCACGCGACCGGTGATCGTGCTCGATCACGAGCCGATCGCCGGCCTCATGGACGAGCGGATGTCGATGCCGTTCATCGCGGCGTCCGCCGATCTCTTCCGCGGCCTCAAGGCCGGTGATCGCGTCGCGTTCGCGCTCGCCGAGACGCCGGACGCGCTGCTGGTGGTGAGCCTGGAAAAAGTACGTCGCTGACCCGCACTCAGCGCGGCAGGCGGCGCAAGAACGCGGCGATGGCGCGACCGATGTCGGCGGGCGAGTCTTCCTGCACGAAGTGGCTGCCGCGCACCGTGACCTCCTGTTGATTGGGCCAGCGACGGCAGAACTCGCGCTGCGCGCCGACGAGGATCGAGCCGGGCTGCGCGTTGACGAACAGCTTCGGCAGCGGGCTCGTGGCCAGCCACTCGCCGTACGCCGAGACGATGGCCGACACGTCGGCGGGCTCGCCGTCGATCGGGATCTCGCGCGGCCACGTGAGCGTCGGTACGCGTGACGGCCCGGGATGGCGGAACGGCTCGCGGTATTTGTCCATCTCCTCGCTGGTGAGCCCGCGCAGGACGCTCGCCGGCAGGATGCGCTCCACGAACACGTTTTTCTGCAGCACCATCTCGTCGCCGCCGGGCGAACGGAGGGCCTGAAAGATCTTTCGCCCGGCTTCGGGCCATTCGGTCCACGTCACCGGCCGGACGATGGCTTCCATGTACGCGAGCGCGCGCACGCGCGCGGGATGCCGGCGCGCCCAGTGGAATCCGAGCGCCGATCCCCAATCGTGCACCACGAGCGTCACGTCGCGCAGGTCCAGTGCCTCGAACCACGCGTCGAGATAGCGGGCGTGATCGACGAAGCGATAGGTGCCGGCCGCCTTGCCCGAGCGTCCCATCCCGATGAGGTCGGGCGCCAGGCAGCGGCCCTGACCGGTGAGATGCGGAATCACGTTACGCCAGAGATAGGAGGACGTCGGATTGCCGTGCAGCAGCACGATCGGTGCCCCGACACCGACCTCTACGTACGCCATGAAGCTGTCGAGAACGGGGACGCGCCGCCGCTCGTAGAAGTCCGCCGCCGAGATGAGGTCCGCCACGGCGGCGCCATTATAATCGCGTGATCAATCGTCCCTGTGACGCGCCGCCCGCGACGCGCCCGCCGCGTGACGCTCACGCGCTGCCGCCTGAACCCTGGACCCAAGGCCAGGCATCCACGCCGCGCGCGCCCCCGGCAGGCCAGACCGCCGGCCGGAAGAGCCCGCCCGGTAAGCATTGTAAGTTTCACACGTACTAGGAAATTGTCTTCCATTCTGGCCCTGAGGCGTGTGAAAATCGCCGCGGGATATGAACCGAATTTCCCACGGGTGGTGCGCCCTCGCGGTGCTGGTCCTGCTCGTGGTCGCCACCTGTGGCGCAACCCGCGTTGTCATTCCGTTCAACGTCGATCCCGCAAATCTCACGGTGCCGCGCGATGCGCGCGCACTCAATACGCACGAGGCCGCCGTGCGCGGACTCACCGCGATTCTCGTGCGCGAGCTCGGCCTGCCGATGCCGGCGACGTTCACGCTCTACGTCTACGGCGGACGACATCCCTTCGAGCAGGGACTCGTGAACGACGCGCAGGTCGCGCCGGCGCGCGCGTCGGAGCTGTCGGAGTTCGCGGTCGGCATCGGCAAGCGTCGCCAGCTCCTCCTCAACGACGACGGCGGTCAGCCGCGCGGGCGCGAGTGGCTGCGCCTGATCGCGCACGAGCTCGCGCACGTGTCGCAGATCGAGATGGCGCAGGGCGAGGGACGCGCCGAGCAGTGGCTCGCCGAAGGCATGGCCGAGTACGTGGCGTTCACCTGTCTCGAGCGCCTGGGCCTCGACACGCTCGCCAACCGTCGCGTCCTCGCCACCGCGGGCATCCGCAACCACGCCGCGCTGGTGGCCGCGCGACTCGACCTCGAGACGCTGGGTAATCCGCGCGGCTTCACGGTGCGCCATCTCAAGGAAGGCTCGCTGCCCACGTATCAGCTCGCGTTCCTCATGGCCGACTACCTGATCGAGCGCGACGGCTTCGACCGCGTCGTCGCCTACTTCAAGTCGTTCGAGCGCCGGCAGGATCGGCACAGCAACTTCCGCGACACGTTCGGCCAGACCCTCGATCAGTTCGAGAAGGAAGTCCTCGCCCACCTGAAGACCGTCGTCCGCTAGGCGCGTCCGCGGCGGGCGGTGTGTCCGGTATACTGCGCGGGAGAGGGGCCGTTTTCATGAGTCGAGCGTCCACCGTCGCTTTCACCCTCGCCCTCGTCGCCGTCGCCGGCGCGTCCGCGTGGGCTGGGGCGCCAACCGACCAGGTTCGCGAGTACACGGATGCCGTGGTCAAGGTGCTCGAGGACCCCACGCTCAAGGGAGACGACAAGAAGCCGGAGCGGCGGGCGGCGGTGCGGAAGATCGCCTCGGAGGTGTTCGACGTGCAGGAGACGGCGCGGCGCGCGCTCGGGCCGCACTGGCAGCAGCGCACGCCGCAGCAACGCGAGGAGTTCGTGGCGCTGTTCGCCGAGCTCCTCGAGCAGACCTACATCTCGAAGATCGACCTGTTCGGCGGCGAGCGACTGCGGTTCACTGAAGAGAAAATCGACGGCGACAACGCCATCGTGCGCGCGAAAGTGATGACGAAGCAGCAGACCGAGGTGCCCGTCGAGGCGCGCATGCTACGCAAAGCCGATCGATGGCTCATCTACGACGTTCTGATCGAGAACATCAGCCTCGTCGGCAACTATCGCTCCCAGTTCGACCGCATCATCCGCACGTCGTCGTACGAGGACCTCGTGAAGCGCCTGCGGACCCGGGGCGAGTTTCTCCGCGAGGCAGAGCGACCTCGCAAGACCGAGCGGTGAGCACGACGCCGGTCGAGATCGTCGGCTGGCCGACGCGGTTCGTCGGCGGCGACGGCGCGGCCCGGCGCGTCTTCGACGAGCCGCTACCGTCCGGCGCCACCGTGCGCTCCCTGCTGAAGGGACTCAGCGCGCGCTTTCCCGAGCTCGACCAGGCGCTGTGGCACGGCGCCGACCTCGGCGAGCACATCGAGGTGCTCGTCAACGACGCCGTCCTCGGCGTCGCTCACGATCTCGACAGCAAGCTGCGGCCGGGCGATCGCGTGACGCTGCTCGCCCAGTTCATGGGCGGCCGCTGACGTGGCGCGCTGGGAGATCGTCGCCTGGCGCGAGATCCCGGCCATGGTCGAGGTGCGCGACGACGCGGGGCAGGTCACGCTCTCGCTCAGCGACAAGTTCCAGACCCTCATCGACTCCGTGGCCATGCAGCTCGGCATGCAGGACGAGGCTGCGTATCTCGAGCAGTGGGCGCGACTGCCGGGTGGCGAACGGCCGGGCAGCGCGCGAGAGGTGGGCGAGGCGGTGGTGGCCGAGTTGGAGGCCCGCTTCCCCGAGTACATCGCGCGCGCCTTTCGCCCGTCGTGATCCCCGCCAAGCTCGTCGAAGACACCGCCCGCGAGCTGATGGCGCGCGCCGCGATCGACATTCCCGCGGACTATCGCGCCGGCGTCGCGGCCGCGCGTGAGCGTGAGCGCAATCGCCTGGCGCGCTTCGTCCTGACCGAGATGGAGCGTAACTGGGACATCGCCACCGCCGATCGCCGACCGATGTGCGCCGACACCGGGCTGCCGCGCTTCTACGTCCGCGCCGGGAACGAGGCGGTGATCGAGGGCGGCTTCGTCGCGCTCGAGCGCACGCTGCGACGGGCCACCGCCGACGCGACGGCCACCATACCGCTGCGGCCGAATCGCGTGCATCCACTCACGCGGATCGACCACAACAACAACGTCGGCGCTCATGCGCCCGAGGTCACGTATGCCTTCGAGCCCGGCCGGGACTGGATCGACGTCACCACCGTGCACAAGGGCGGGCTGTTCGGCAGCGATTACCGCATGCTGTTTCCCGCCGATGGTGTCGGCGGCATCAAGCGCTTCTTCGTCGACACGCTCGTGCAATTCGGCAAGCGGGGGCTCGCCTGTCAGCCCGCGATCATGGGCGTCGGGATCGGTGGCGCGAAGGATACGTGCGTGCGGCTCGGCAAAGAAGCGGCGTGCCTGCGCACGGTCGGCAGCCGCCATCCCGATCCGGAAGTCGCCGAGCTCGAGGCCGAGCTGACCACGCTCGGAAACTATGTCGGCATCGGCGCCATGGGCTTCGCGGGTACGTCGCTCGTCGTCGCGACCCATGTCGAGATCGCGTACACGCACACGGGCGGCATGCCGATCGGCATCCACGCCTTCTGTCTGTCGTCGCGCCGCGCCACCGCGCGAATCCACGCCGACGGCCGCGTCGAGTTCCGTGACGATCCGCAATGGTTCACCGATTACTACCGGCGGGAGAGTATCGAGTGACGGAGCCGGGTCGCATCTCGAACAGGCCACCCACGGATCAAGCCGGCCTCGCGGCACCCGCTACAGTGACCGCCGCTCCCACCAGGCTGGACGACGTGCGCATGCACGAGGTGCACCTGGCCACGCCGGTGAGTGACGAGGCGCTCGCGGCGCTCGAGCTCGGCGACGTCGTCTACATCTCGGGTCTCCTCTACACGGCGCGTGAGGGCGTGTACCGCATGGTGGTCGACCGCGGCGTGCCGATGCCGCCCGGCGTGCGTGAGGCGACCAACGTCAACTTCCATTGCTCGCCCGCGGCGGCCGTGCGTGAAGACGGCAGCTATGCTGTGGAAGCGGTGACGGCGACCGCATCGTTCCGCTTCGGGAAGTCGATGAGCCGCTGGTTCGAGCGCTCGGGCGCGAAAGCCATCGTCGGCAAGGCCGGGCTCACGGAGCTCGCGTATCGCGAGTGGTTCGTGCCGCACGGCGCCGTCTACCTCACCACGATCGGCTATGGCATGGGCGCCGCCTACGGTCGCGGCATCCGCCGCGTGCGTGAGGTGCACTGGCTGCGCGAGCTCGGGATCGCGCAGGCGATGTGGGTGCTCGAGGTCGAGCGGCTCGGGCCGTTCCTCGTGGAAGGTGACCGCGCGGGTCGCAGTCTCTTCGCGCTCGCCAATAGGGAGATCGATCTACGCCTCGGCGAGGTCTACGCAGGCCTGCCGCCGTACGCGATGGGACGGTTCGGAGAAACGACCGCGCGTACCGACGAGGTCGTCTAGCGCCACCGCGAGCCGGGAGCGTTTCCCTCCGGACCCCGCCAGCGTTCGGCATAGCGCTCGGTGTCCACCCCGAGCGTCCACAGGGCGAGCAGCCAGACGATGAAGAAGAAGGTCTGCCACGGGCCGCGGGCGAGGAAGCGGCGCCCCGACGTGACGACCGGCGCGCGGACGAGAATACTCCCGCCGCGGCGCTTGAGGCGCTGCGAGAAGTCGAGATCCTCCATCAGCCGAAGCTCGCGGTAGCCGCCGAGAGCGCGGAAGACGTCGGCGCGGACGAAGATGCCCTGGTCGCCGTACCAGTTGCGCGTGAGGCGATAGCGCAGCCGATTGACGAGATTGATCGTGCGCAGGCTCCACGCGCGCTCGGCGAAACGGTGCTCGAAGGCGCCTCCGACGACGCGCGGGTCGGCGAGCGCAGCCTCGATGCGCGCGAGCGCGTCCGGCGGGGGAATCGAGTCCGCGTGCAGGAACAAGAAAACGTCGCCCCGTGCCTCGGCCGCGCCGGCGTTCATCAACTCGGCGCGCGTGGAGCCTCCCGGCCGCAGCAGCCGGGCACGTCGGGCCGCGGCACGCTCAGCGGTGACGGTGTCACCGGCGACGGCGACGACGATCTCAGCGTGCTCGATCCCGGGCAGGCGATCCAAGTGGGCCAGCGTGCGGGCCAACGCGTCGGAATCGTTACGGGCGGGGATGATGATCGTCACCGACGGCGGTCGTCGAGGCTCGGCTGGCGTCATCCCGGACCACTGTACGGCCAGACCACGGCCCCGACACGACCGGCGGAGATTTCACACGGCTGTGACGACTCGGCGGCGCGCGCGGGACACACTGCCGACAGTAGCATCGCGGTGAACCCGACGGGGAGGAGACACATGGCTGCGATGGCGAGACGGCTGGTGACGACGATGGTGCTGCTGGCGGCGCTCGGGCTTGGCGCGTGCGCGAGCAGCGACACGATGACGAGCGGCGATAAGATGGGTGGCGACAAGATGATGGGCGACAAGACGAAGATGAAGGACGACATGACGAAGGGCGACAGCATGATGGAGAAGAAATAGGATGGGCCGGCGCGCGCGGCTCGCCGCCGTCCTGACGCTGCTCGTTCTCGGCACGGGCGCGGCGCTGGCGGTCGCCCAGGGGCCCCGTGCCGGTCAGGCCGCGGCCGAAATCACCGCGGGGCGGTGGATCAACAGCGCGCCCCAGACGATCGGCGGCTTGCGCGGGCGCGTCGTCGCCGTCGAGTTCTGGACCTTCGGCTGATACAACTGCCAGAACGTGATCCCGCAGTTGCGGGACTGGCACACGAAATACGCGTCGCAGGGTCTGACGATCGTTGGCGTGCACTGTCCCGAGTTCGGCTGGGAGAAGCCGTTCGACAAACTCGCCGGTGCCGTGCGAGATCTGCAGATCCACTACGCGGTCGTGCAGGACAACGACTTTGCCGTGTGGAAGCGTTACGGCGTGCGCGCCTGGCCGACGCTCGTGCTGGTCGACAAGCGCGGCATCGTCCGCTATCGCCATATCGGCGAGGGGGCCTACGAGGAGACGGAGGCGATGATTCGGCGTCTGCTCGCCGAAGGAATCTGACGTCGAGGTGCGCTCGCCGTCCGTGCGCTTCTCGGTCCTGGCGCTGGGCGCGATCGTGGCGCCCGCCGTCATCGTGGCGCTGCTTGGCTGGGTATCGCTGCGCCAGTGGGAGCGGTCCGCGGAGCTGCTGCGGCGCGAGCAGGCACGCGATATGGCGACCATGGCCGCCGAGAAGGTGGAGATGGCGCTGCGCCACGTCGAGGACGGTTTTGTCGAGCGGCTCCAAGCGACGCTGGCCGCGGGCGTCGAATCCGCTGCGCTCGATCGCCTGCTGGCCGGCGAGCCGCTCGTCCGCGCGCTCCGTCTGCTGGACACCCGGGGGGCGATTCTCTATCCGCGCGCGGCCTCCGATACCGACCGCGCGGTGGCGCGGCGGCTCGCCGATGCTGCGCTCGCCGTGCGCGGCGCGCCCGGCCGGCGCACGATCGTGCTCGACGGTGAGCGCTGGATCGTCGTCACCATGAGCGCGCGCGCCGCCGACACGCTGCTCGCCGCCTTTGCGTACGACGCCGATGTCCTGCGGCGGGACGTCCTGGCTGCGTCATTGGCATCGCTCGAGTCAGCGACGATCTTTGTCGTTGTCGATGAGCAGGGACGGCCGGTGTGGGCCCCCGCGTCGCTCGAGGGCGCCGAGCGCCTGCTCTCGGTGGCCTTCCGCGACAGCCTCCCAAACTGGCAGCTGGCGGTCTATCAGCCGGCCGGCAGCGCGCCGCGTGAGGCCGTACGCCGCCAGGTCACCATCTTCATGGCGGCCTTCGTCGTTCTCTGCGCCGTCATCGTGGCCGGCATCGCCGTGACCTGGCGGCTCATGCGTCGCGAGACCGAGATGGCGCGGCTCAAGTCCGACTTCGTCGCCAACGTCTCGCACGACCTCAAGACCCCGCTCTCGGTCATCCGCATGTTCGGCGAGACGCTCGAGATGGGCCGGGTGTCGGACGAGCCGCGGCGCCATGAGTACTACCGCGTCATCACGCGTGAGGCGGAGCGCTTGTCGCGGCTGATCGACAACGTGCTCGACTTCTCGCGCATCGAGAGCGGCCGCCGCCGCTACGACATCGTGCCCACCCCGGTGGAGCCCCTCGTGCGCGAAACCCTGGAGGCCTTCGCGTACCCGCTGGCGCAGCAGGCATTCAAGGTGGAGGTGACGATAGCGCCGGATCTGCCCGAAGTGCCGATGGACCCGGAGGCCGTGGGTCAGGCGCTCGCCAACCTCGTGGACAACGCGATCAAGTACTCCGCGGAGGATCGCGTGTTGACCGTGCAGGCCCACGTCGAGGGCGACGGGCTCGTGCTGGTCGTCGCCGATCACGGCATCGGCATTCCGCGCGCCGAGCAGGTGCGGATCTTCGACAAGTTCTACCGCGCCGGCCGCAGCGAGACACAGGGGCGCCGCGGCAGCGGCGTGGGGCTCGCGCTCGTGCGTCACGTGGCCGAGGCCCACCGCGGGAGCGTGACCGTGGCCAGCGCACCCGGCGAGGGCAGCCGCTTCACGCTGCGTCTGCCGCTCGCCGATGGAGGCGCGCACGGCGATGCCTAGGATCCTCATCGTCGACGACGAGCCCGAGATGGTGCGGGGGATCCAGGACAACCTTCGCTTCGAGGGCTACGACACCAGCGCCGCCTACGACGGCGAAGAGGGACTGCGACGCGCGACGGCCGATGCGCCCGACCTGGTGCTGCTCGACGTGATGATGCCGAAGGTCTCCGGCTGGGACGTGTGTCGCGAGCTGCGTCGCCGCGGCATCGACGTCCCGGTCATCATGTTGACCGCGCGCGGTGAAGAGGACGACCGCGTCCGGGGACTCGAGTTGGGCGCCGACGACTACATCGCCAAGCCGTTCGCGTTGCGCGAGCTGCTCGCGCGCGTCCGCGCCGTGCTGCGGCGGCCGGGGCCGCGGCAGAAGTTCGAGGAGTTCGCGTTCGGCGACGCGCGCATCCATCGGGGTGCCCGCCGTGTCTTCAAGGCAGGGGCCGAGCTCCGCCTCACCCGCAAGGAGTTCGATCTCCTCGTGTACCTGGTGGAGCACCGGGGCGAGGTGGTGACGCGGGATCGACTGCTGGACGAGGTATGGGGCTACGAACGATTCCCGACCACGCGCACGGTCGACACCCATATCTTGAGATTGCGTCGCAAGCTCGAGCGCGACCCGGACCGGCCCGTGTGGATCGAGACAGTGCATGGTCACGGTTACAAGTTCGTCGCGCCGTGAGAATCTAGAGAGGGGGAGCGTCATGACGCTGAAGTACTCGGACATCACGCCCGAGGCGGTCTATCTCGGTCGCCGGGCGTTCATGGTCGGCGCCGCCGCGCTGCTGGTGGCCGGCGCCGCCGCAGAGGCGGCCGCGCCGCCCGAGCCCGCGCCGCTGCCGGCCACGCCGAACCCGAAGTTCCGCGTGGAGGATCCGCCGACCAAGTACGAGGCCGCGACGACCTACAACAACTTCTACGAGTTCGGCACCGACAAGGGCGATCCCGTACGGCACGCGGCGTCGCTGCGGCCGCGGCCGTGGTCGGTGGTCGTCGACGGGCTCGTCGCCAAGCCGCAGCGGTTGGACATCGACGAGGTGCTCAAAGCCGCGCCGCTCGAGGAGCGCGTCTATGCGCTTCGCTGCGTGGAAGGCTGGTCGATGATCATCCCGTGGATCGGCTACCCGCTGGCGACGTTGCTCAAGCGCGCGGAGCCGACGAGCAAGGCCCGGTACGTGGAGTTCACGACGCTGAAGGATCCCGAGCAGTTTCCGGCGCAGAAGCCGGGACTCTTCGGTCTCGGCGGCGGGCTCGACTGGCCCTACACCGAAGGGCTGCGTCTGGACGAAGCTCTGCATCCGCTGACGCTGCTGACCGTGGGGATGTACGGCAAGGCGCTGCCGAACCAGAACGGCGCACCCGTGAGGGTGGTCGTGCCGTGGAAGTACGGCTTCAAGAGCGCGAAGTCGATCGTGCGCATCCGGCTCACCGACGACGAGCCGAAGACGGCCTGGAACAAGGCCGCGCCGCAGGAGTACGGCTTTTACTCCAACGTCAACCCGACGGTCGACCACCCGCGCTGGAGTCAGGCCACCGAGCGGCGCATCGGCGAGTTCCGGCGCCGCAAGACGCTCATGTTCAACGGGTACGCGGACCAGGTCGCGTCTCTGTACAAAGGGATGGATCTGACGAAGCAATACTGACGTCCGTGTCCCGACGTGCTCGCGTCGCGCTCAAGGCGGCCGTCTGGGTCGCGTGCCTGACGCCGCTGGCCAAGCTGGTCTACGGGTTCTGGACGGACGATCTCACCGCGAATCCCATCTCGTACGTCACGAACGAGCTGGGGCAGACCACGCTGCGGCTGCTGCTGCTGAGCCTCGCCCTCACGCCGCTGAGGCTCCTGTTCGGCTGGGGCTGGCAGATGCCGTTCCGCCGGCTGCTCGGACTGTTCGCGTTCTTCTACGTATGCCTGCATCTGAGCGTGTGGGTCGTGCTGGACCATTTCTTCGACTGGCGGGAAATGGGCGCCGACATCGTCAAACGCCCGTACATCACCATCGGCATGCTCGCCTTCACGCTGCTGGTGCCGCTCGCCCTGACCTCCACGACCGGCGCCATCAAGCGCCTCGGCGCCGCGCGCTGGCGACAGCTGCATCGGCTGGTCTACGCCGCGGCGATCGCCGGCTGCGTGCATTTCATCTGGCTCGCCAAGAAGGTCCGGCCCGATCCCTGGGTTTATGCGGCCATCCTCGCGCTGCTGCTCGGCGTGCGCGCGTGGGACGCCGGCCGCAGATTCGCCAGACGCCGCGCCGATCTGCTACGCTCCGCGCCCATGGACTCGACCGTCGGCCCGCCGTCGCGGCCGGGCGCGCGCTTCCTCGTCCTCCTCGTCCTCCTCCTCGGCGCGTGCGCGACAGCGACGCCGGCGCCGCCGCCCGGCGCCGCGACTCCGACACGACAGGTGCTGCCCAACGGCGTCGTCCTGATCAGCCAGGAGCAGCGCCCGAGCGACGTCGTGGCCGTGCAGCTCTGGCTGCGCGTCGGCGGACGCGACGAGGCGCCGGCGGAGCTCGGACTGTCGCACTACCTCGAGCACATGCTGTTCAAAGGCACGCCGACGCGCCCCCCCGGCTCGATCGACGCGGAGATCGAGGGGCTCGGCGGCAACAGCAACGCGTTCACGTCGTACGACTTCACCCACTTCGACGTGGTCGTGCCGTCGGGCGCCCTGCGCGCGGCCGCCGCACTGCTCGCCGACATCGCGGTCAACGCCGCGTTCGTGCCGGCCGAGCTGGAGAGTGAGAAGAAGGTCGTGTTCGAGGAGATGAGTCTCACGGAGGACGACCCCGAGCGCTTCCTGCAGCGACGGCTCACGGAGGTGGCGTACCAGGGGCATCCCTACGGCCGGCCGATCCTAGGCACGCGGCAGTTGGTGGAGAGCCTCACCCGCGACACCCTGAACGCGTATTACAAGAAGCGCTACGTGCCGGCCGACATGGTCGTCGTCGTGATCGGCGCCGTCACAGCGGCCCAGGCGCGCGCCGCCGTCGACGAGACGTTCGGCGGTCTCGTCGGACCGCAGTCGCCGCGGCCGGCCGTGCCCGCGCCGAAGCCGGTGACGCCCGGAATCAGCGAAGACGTTCGGCGCCCCGAGCAGCAGGCCTACCTCGGCCTGGCGTGGCACGCCGCGCCGACGGGCAACACGGACATCTATGCGGTCGACCTGCTCACGTACATCCTCGGCGACGGTCCGTCGAGCCGCCTCAACCAGGTGCTGCGTGAGCAGCGCGGCCTGGTGCAGACGATCGAGGCGCAATACTTTCCGCGCCAGCTCTCGGGGCTCGTCTCCGTCACCGCGCGCCTGGACGGCAAGAACCTCGACGCCGCGGAGGCCGCCGTCCGCGAGGTCTTGCGTCGCGTGCGTGACGAGGGCGTGACCGCGGCCGAGCGCGAGCGCGCGATCGTCACGGCGGAATCCAGCTACGCGTTCGACATCGAGACGGCCGAGGGGCTGGCGAGAAATTACGGTCAGGCGGAGACCACGTGGACGCTGCAGGACGAGGTGCAATACCTCGCGCGGCTGCGCCGGGTGACCGCCGAGCAGATTCGCGACGCGGCGCGCACCTACTTCGGTGACGACAACTACGTGCGTGTCCGCTTCGTGCCGGAGGCGGCGCGATGAAGCGCCGCCTGACGGCCGTGGCGCTGATCCTGCTGCTGGCCGCGCCGGCGCCCGCGCTGACGCAGTCGGGGGACGAGGTGCGCCGAACCCGGCTGCCGAACGGGCTCGACGTCATCGTGCGCCGCAGCGACGTCGCTCCGGTGGTGGCCCTCTCGCTCCTGGTCCGGATGGGTACACGCTGGGAGACGCCCGAAACGGCCGGTCTGTCGAATTTCGTGGATGCGGTGATCGTCAAGGGCACGACGCGGCGCAGTGGGTCGGAGCTGGCGGAGGCCGTGGCGGGTCTCGGGGGCAAGATCAGCGCCTCCGGCGACGCGGACTATTCCGAGATCCGGGCCTCCGCGTTGTCGCGCTTCTGGCGCGAGCTGCTCGGGCTCACGGCCGAGCTCGCGCTCGAGCCGAAGCTGGCCCCCGAGGAAGTGACTCGCGAGCGCGACTTCGTCCTCTCGCGCCTGCAGCGTCGGCGCGACAATGCGCCGTCGCGCGCCTTCGACGAGTTCTACGCCCTGCTGTACGGCCCACATCCGTACGGGCTGCCGACGCTCGGCACGCCGCAGTCGCTGGCCCGGTTCGATCACGCGGCGGTGGTCGCGCGTTATCGCGCGTTCTATCGGCCGGACCGCATGGTCCTGGCCGTGAGCGGTCAGGTGCCCGTCGACGACGTGCTCGCCGAAGTGCAGCGTCTGTTCGGCGCCTTGCCCGCTCAGAGCACCGCGGATCTGGACAAGCCGAACCCGCAGCCCGCCCCCGTGGCGCCACGGCGCGTCATCGAGCAGGCGGCCCAGCAGACGCAGATCTTGATGGGCGGCCTGGCGCCGCCGCTGGACCATCCCGATCACGCCGCGGTCAAGGTGCTGTCGGCGGTGCTCGGCGGCGGCATGGCGGGCCGCCTGTTCGTAGAGCTACGCGACAAGCGCGCGCTGGCGTACACGGCGACCACGTTCTACGAGCCCGTGAAGGAGGCCGGCGCGCTGGTGCTCTACCTCGGCACCACGCCGCAAACGGCGGCGCAGGCGGAGCAGGCGTTGCTCGACGAGGTCACCCGCATCAAGCGCGACCCCGTGCCCGAAACGGAACTGGCGCGCGCCAAGGGGTATCTGCTCGGCCGGTACGCCCTGGATCGTCGCACGAGCGAGCGTCTCGCCTGGTATCTGGCCTTCTACGACGTCGAACGCGTCGGCGCCGACTATCCGGAGCGCTACCGCGCCGCGGTGCAAGCCGTGACCGCCGCCGACGTCCAGCGCGCGGCCCGGACCTACCTCGCGACGCCGGTCACGCTCGTGCTCGGCCCGCGTCCGCCACGCTGAGCGCGCTGCTCGATCGCCTGCAGGCGCTCTTTCCGGACGCCTCGCGCACGGCCATGCGTGGCTGGCTCGCGTCGGGCCGCGTGCGCGTCGACGGTGTCGTCGTGCGCCGCGGCGCCACACAGGTCGCGGCCGGGGCGCGGATCAGCCTCGGCGCCGCCGCGCCGGCGTTTCCCACGGCGCTGCGGCTCGTGCACGAGGACGAGGATATTCTCGTCGTCGACAAGCCCCCGGACCTGCTCACCGTCGCCACCGAACGCGAGCGTGAGCGCACCGCCTATCGGCTGCTGTTCGACTACGTTGCGGCGCAGGCGGCTGGGATGTCGCGCGCCGCGAGGCCGCGGCTGTTCATCGTCCATCGCCTCGATCGAGAGACGTCGGGCCTGCTCGTCTTCGCCAAGTCCGCCGCGGTCAAACGCCGGTTGCAGGCGCAGTTCGCGGCGCGCACCGTCGAGCGCGGCTATGTGGCGGTGGTCGAGGGACATGTGCGAGCAGACGCGGGTGTGCTGCGTGATCACATCGCGACGGAGCCAATGACGCTGCGGGTGCGCATCGCGCGCGGCGGGCGCGAAGCGATCACCGAGTATCGCGTGCGCGAGCGTCGCCCGCGCTCGACCGTGCTCGAGCTGCGCCTGCGGACCGGACGGCGTGGCCAGATTCGCGCGCAGCTCGCCGCGCTCGGCCATCCGATCGTCGGCGATCGCGCGTTCGGTGCGACGAGCGATCCGGCGCGGCGCGTGTGTCTTCACGCCGCCGTGCTCGGCTTCGTCGACGCGCTCGGCCGCTCCCGCCGGTTTACGAGCCCGACGCCGTTCTGAGCCGCGCCCGTTTGACCAGGGCGGATCGGCCGCGCCGCCTTCCCGAATGGCCTGGGGCTCGCAAGCGTCTGATCGGTGACCGCTTCACCGTGAAACCAGGAGGTTCGCAAAAATGACAAAGCGAATGATATCCGCGGTTGCGGGTCTCTTGCTCGCGACGACGCTGGGGGCGTGCAGCACTCTCGCGGGCGCCGGCCTGGGCGCGGGTGCTGGCGCGGCCGTTGGTGCGGGCACGGGCTATGGCGCGGGCAAGGGGGCGCTGATCGGAACCGGTGTGGGCGCCGCAGCCGGCGCGATCTACGGCATTACCAAGAAGTAGGGACGACGACGGGGCGGGGCTCTAGGGCTCCCGCCCCGTCACGTTTCGAGTTCTTCGCGGCGCGCGCCGCGCGCTTCCTCTGCGGCCTTGATCTCGTCGGCGAAAAGGCCCGCGTGCAGTGGACAGGGCGGCTTGTTCTCCTCCACGTACTGACACTCGGTCTGATTGCACTGCACGAAGTAGCCCTGTACGCGCCCGAATCCTCCGGGTCGCTTCAGCCGAATCATCACCGCCTCGGACACCACGGAGCACCAGAACTCTCGCGCACGGCCTCGACTCACGCTTCGCATCTCCTTCCTCGCAACGTCTCCCACCATACGCCCTTCCGGAGGGTCGTGACAATGCAAACAACGGCCTCGGCGCCGCGATTTGGGTGTCGCTAATGCGACAGGAGTTCATATATATTGTGGCGCTGGGTTTCTGAGGTCAATCCGTCGGGAGGAATGGCTTTGCGTCGCTCGTCGCTGAATCGCCTCACGACCGTCGCCTGCGTCGCCGTGCTCGCGCTCGTCTCGACGGCCTGCAGCACGTTGTCCGGCGGCGCTCGCGTCGAGTCGGCGATCGTCGTCGGGCCGCCGACCACGATCGAAGCGGCGCTGCCGGCCGACGGCGAGATCGCCGCCGGACCCACTGCCTCGGACCCCGGGACCGATGACTCACAGCCTGCGCCGGAGATCGCCGCGCTCGCCGAGGGCATGGCGCAGGCGCGTCAGCCCGGGGCCGACACCGACCTGGAGCCCGAAGAGTACGACCCATGGGAGGGCTGGAACGAGCGGATGTTCGAGTTCAACCGGCGCGTGGACAAGTACGTCCTCAAGCCGGTCGCCACGGGGTACAACTTCGTGGTCCCGGACGAGATCCAGATCATGATCTCCAACGGGTTCGACAACATCTCGTTCGTGCCGCGATTCGTGAACAGTCTGCTGCAGGGCAAGGTGCTGGGCGCGGGCCGTGAGCTCAGCCGGTTTCTGATCAACAGCACGGCGGGTGTCGGTGGTCTCTTCGATCCGGCGAAGGACGTCTTCGGCATCCTCAAGAGCCGTGAGGACTTCGGTCAGACGCTCGGTGTGTGGGGCGTCGGTCCGGGCCCCTATGTGGTCGTGCCCTTCCTCGAGCCGTTGACTGTCCGCGACGGCGTCGGCAAGGCCGTGGACGCGGCGATGGATCCGCTGGCGTACTTCCTGCCGCTCATCTGGGATCGGTTGGCCATGAAGGTGGGCGACATCGTCAACGAGCGTTCGCTCAACCTGGACCTCTTCCAAGGCTTCGAAGAGAGCGTCATCGACATGTACAGCGCCGTCCGTCACGCCTACCTGCAGCGCCGGCTCCGCCTCATCCGCGAATAGCGGCCGCGAGGAAGCTGCGGCGTGAGGTGGCGAAGCTGGGCCGGCGGCGGCACGGCGCTCGGGTTGGCTCTCCTCGGGGCCACGTTCATCCTCTACGGCTCCGGCGCGCTCGCTGCGTCCGACGGCGACCGTACCGTCCAGACGGGCCGCGCGCTCTTCGCCACCCACTGCGCGACCTGCCACGGTGAGGGCGGCCGCGGCGATGGAGCGTCGGCCGCGGGGTTCGGCACCCGACCCGCCGATCTCGCCGATGGGCGGCTGATGAACGGCCTGCCCGACGAGTTTCTGGTGAGCGTGATCACCCACGGCGGGCCGGCCCAGGGACTCGCGCCCACGATGCCTCCGTTCGACCGCACGCTCAGCCCCGATCAGATCCGCGCCGTCGTCGTATTCTTGCGCACGCTGGCGCGTCCCGAGTATCGCGGCGGACCGGCGACGCTGGTGCGGCCCCCAAACGCGCCGCGGCAGCCGATCTTCTTCAACCACGCGATCCACGCGGGCTCGTTCCAGATCCCGTGTCAGTACTGTCACGCCGACGCGCGCCGCTCGGAGTATGCGGGACTGCCCTCGGTCGAGCGCTGCATGGGCTGCCACAAGATCATCGGCGCCGCCGACAATCCCGAGATCGCCAAGATCCACGACTACGCGCGTCGCGGCGCCTCGATCCCGTGGGTGCGGATCTTCAAGGTCCCGGAGTTCACCCACTTCCCGCACAAGCCGCACGTGCGCGCGGACATCGCGTGCCAGACCTGCCACGGTCCGATCGAGCGCATGCCCGTCGTCGGCGGCGATACGGGCCCCGCGCTCACCAACGACCTCGCGCGCCTGGTTGGACTGAGACCGCCTCAGCGTCCGTTCACGATGGGCTGGTGCGTCGAGTGTCACCGTCGCGAGAACGAGGCGCGCGGCATGCGCGCGCCGTTGGACTGCGTGGCCTGTCACCACTGAGACGCGTGCGCGCGCGCACCTCGCGCCGGGCGCTCATGCGGACGGAAATTCTCGCGACCGCCGCGGAGCTGTTCCGCGCTCGAGGCTACCGCGCCACGACGCTCGACGAGCTGGCGCGCCGACTCGGCATCTCGAAGGCGACCGTGTACGGCCACTTCCGCTCGAAGGAGGATCTGCTCGCGGCGATCTTCCACCGGACGATGACGCTCGCGGAGGCTGGGCTCGCGGCGATCCGCGGGAGCCGGCTGCCGCCCGCCGAGCAGCTGCGCGAGGTGATCCGCCATCACGTACGGCTGGTCGTGGCCGAGCGCGCGTTCCTCACCGTGTTCTTCAGCGAGGAGGGCAGTCTGCCGGCGCGGCTGCAACGCGACATCGTGCGTCGCAAGGCGCGTTACGACGGCGCGGTTCGCCGAATCGTCGAGCGCGCCGCGCGGGCGGGCGAGGTTCGGGCGGCCGAGCCGCGGCTGCTCGTGCTCGCGCTGCTCGGCATGTCGAACTGGGTCTATCGCTGGTATCACCCCGGTCGTGGGCGCGCGTGGGACGCGGACACCATCGCCGATGCCTTCATCGATCTCGTCGAGCGCGGCTATCTGGCGACGCCGGCCGCGCACGGCCGCGAGGTGGGTCGACGTCTCGAGCGGCTCGAGGGCGAGATCCGCGCGCTGCGGCCGCTGTTACGCGGCGTCAGTGGACGCTGACCCGTAGCCTCAGTCTGCCTTGAAGTATTTCGCGGCCGGATGGTGGAACACGAGGGCCGAGACCGAGGCCTCCGGATCCATCATGAAACCCTCGGTCAGGTGGACGCCGATCGTCGTCTCGGGCCGCAGCAGGCGCCAGAGCGTGGCCTGATCCGCGAGCTCGGGGCACGCCGGGTATCCGAACGAGACGCGGATGCCGCGATAGCGCCCTTTGATGCGGTCGGCAATCGTCACCTCGGGCGGATCGGGGAATCCCCAGAGCGTGCGCAGCCGCGCGTGCAGCATCTCGGCGAACGCCTCGGCGGACTCGATCGCGAGCGCCTGGAGCGCGTGCGAGCGTAGATAGGCGCCCTGCTCTTTCCACCGGTGCGCCAGGTCGCGGACGCCGGCGCCGCACGTGACCGCGAACAGCGCCACCCAGTCGCCGCCATCGTCGCGGACGTAGTCGGCCAGGCACAGCCGCTCGCCGGCGGGCTGGCGCGGGAACGTGAAGCGTCCGACCTCGCTCGCGTCCGATCCGAACAGACGAACCGTCTCGCCCTCCGAGCGCGCGCGGAACCAGCGGTAGACGCCGTCGGCGCGAAGGAGGCCATCGCGAATCGCGTCGGCCTTCAGGGCCTCGACGACCGCGTGCAGCTCGCGCGCCTTGGGATCGCCGTCCTCGAGCAGCCGCGACACGAGCCCGCGCAGGCCAAGGTGCTTGCCGTACAGCATCTGGAGGTTCAGGTACGGATAGATCTGGGCGAGGGGGACCTGGCGGAGGACGTGTGACTCGAGATCAGGCGGCGCCGGGGCGTCGACACGCGGAACGTCGGCCTTCGCCAGTACGGGCGGCTCCACCGGCCGCGCCGCGTCGATCGCCACGCCGCCCGCGAGGGCGGCCTGCTCGGCGCGCACGCGCTCGACGAGCCGGTCGCGCGTCACCGCTGCGAATAGCTGGTTGGCGAGGTCGAGACCGTCCATCGCGTCCTTGGCATAGAGCGTCAGTCCGCCGTACTCGGCCGCGATCCGCGTGGCCGTGAACTTTTTGGTGAGCGCCGCGCCGCCGACGAAGAGCGGAATCTCGATGCCGGCGGCCTTGAGATCCTGCGCGGTCACGACCATCTGCTGCGCCGACTTCACGAGCAGTCCGGAGAGCCCCAGGGCGTCCGGCTTGTGCGTGTGGTAGGCGGCGATGAGATCTTCGGGCGGCACCTTGATGCCGAGGTTGACGACGCGGTAGCCGTTGTTGCCGAAGATGATTTCGACGAGGTTCTTGCCGATGTCGTGCACGTCGCCCTTGACGGTGGCGAGCACGATCACGCCGCGCGTGGCGGCGTCGGACTTCTCCATGTGCGGCTCGAGGTGCGCGACCGCAGCCTTCATGGCTTCGGCCGACTGCAGAACTTCCGCCACGATCAGCTGGTTGTCGTTGAAGAGGCGCCCGACCTCGTCCATGCCGCGCATCAGGGGCCCGTTGATGATGTCGAGCGGCGCCGCCTCGCGCAGCTTCTCGTCGAGGTCCTCGAGCAGACCGTCGCGGCTGCCCTCGACGATGTAGCGCGCCAGGCGCGCGTCCAGCGGCAGCGCATCGCGGGCCACCGGCGCTTTCACCCGATCGCGGAAGTGAGCGGCGAAGGCGGCCACCGGGTCTGCGCCGCGGTTGTACAGCAAGTCTTCGGCGAGCCTCCGCTCCTCCTCGGGAATGGACGGGTAGCGCTCCAGTCGCTCGGTGTTGATGATCGCGTAGTCGAGGCCCGCCTTCGTGCAGTGATAGAGGAAGACGCCGTTCAGGACTTCGCGGCCCGCGGTCGGCAGTCCGAACGAGACGTTGGAGATTCCGAGGATCGTCTTGCACTCGGGAAAGCGTGATTTGATCGCGCGCAGGCCTTCGATCGTCTCGACCGCGGAGCCGATGTAGTTCGCGTCTCCGGTGCCGACGGGGAAGACCAGCGGATCGAAGATGAGGTCGCGCGCGGGAATGCCGTATTTCCGCGTCAGCAGCTCGTACGAGCGCTCGGCGACCTCGAGCTTGCGGGCCCGGCTGACGGCCATGCCCTGCTGCTTGTTCTCATCGATGCACCCGACCACTGTCGCGGCGCCGTACGTGCGCAGCAGCGGCGCCACGCGCTCGAAGCGCTCCTCGCCGTCCTCGAGGTTGATCGAGTTCACGATCGCCTTGCCCTGGCAGTGACGCAGCGCCAGCTCGAGCACGGCGGCGTCGGTGGAGTCGATCATGAGTGGCACCTTCACGCGCCGGGTCAGCTCGCGCATGAAGCGCTCCATGTCCGCCGCCTCGTCGCGGTCGGGGTTGGCCAGGCACACGTCGAGTACCTGCGCGGAGGCCCGCACCTGCGCGCGGCCGACCTCCGCCGCGTCATCGAAGCGATCGGCGACGACGAGCTCCTTGAACTTGCGCGAGCCGATGACGTTGGTGCGCTCGCCGACGAAGATCGGTCGATTGTCGTCGGCGGGGTAGAGCACCTCGATCCCGCTGACGGCCTGGGGCTCGACGGTTGCCGGGCGCCGCGGCGGTTTGCCGGCGACCAGACGCGCGATCGCGCGGATGTGCTCGGGGGTCGTTCCGCAGCAGCCGCCGACGACGTTGACCCACCGCTCGTCGACGAAGCGCGCGAGCTTCTGCGCCAGGCTCTGCGGCGTCTCGCCATACTGGCCACGCTCGTCCGGCAAGCCGGCGTTGGGGTACACGCTCGTCCAGCACGTCGCGAGGCTGGCCAGCGAGCGCAGATGGTCGGTCATGAACTCGGGGCCGGTCGCGCAGTTCAGGCCGATCGAGAACAGGCCGAGATGCTGGAGGGACACGTACAGCGCCTCGACCCCCTGACCGGCGAGCATCGTGCCCATCGGCTCGATGGTCACGCTGACCATCAGCGGCACATCCTCACGCCCCATCGCCCGCTGCGCCCGCCGCACGCCGAGCGCGGCAGCCTTGACGTTGAGGGTGTCCTGCGCCGTCTCGAGCAGCAGCGCGTCGACACCACCGGCGAGCAGCCCCGCCGCCTGCACTTCGTAGGCGGCGGTCACCTCGTCGAAGCTCACGTTGCGCGTGACCGTGATCGTGCGAGTCGACGGCCCCATGGCCCCGATCACGAACCGATCGCCCGCGGCCTCACGCGCCAGGCGCGCGGCGGCCAGAGAGAGGGTATGCGCGTGATCGGCCAGGCCGTACTCCGCGAGTACGTACGGCGCGCAGCCGAACGTATTCGTAGACACGATGTCGGCGCCGGCGTCGAGATAGGCGGCGTGGATGCCGCGGATGACATCGGGGCGCGTGACGTTGAGATGCTCGTTGCAGCCTTCGTAGCGCTCGCCCCCGAAGTCGGCGGCGCCCAGCCCGGCAGCCTGGATCATCGTGCCCATGGCACCGTCGAGCACCAGAATGCGATCCGCAAGTGCGCGATCGATCGGCGTCATCACGACCATAGTAGCGCACCCAGGAGACACGATAGACTCGCCCAGGAGGTGGACATGCGTGGCCGGCGTGTCGTCGCCATCGGTCTCGACGGCCTCGAAACCAGCGTCGCCGATCGCTTCATGGCCTCTGGTGATATGCCCGCGCTCGCGGAGCTGCGTCGGGAGGCGGCCTGCTTCGTCCTGGACCATGGTCCCGCCCAGCGAACTGGCCTGGCCTGGGAGCACGTGGCATCCGGACGATCACCGGAGGCTGCACAGCGCTGGGCCGCCGTCGAGTTCGATCCCTCGACGTATCGCGTCTGGCAGGAGGGCGCGCGATTCACCCCGTGGTGGACGAGCCTCTCGCGCAGCGTCGTGGTGTTCGACACACCGTATGTCGATCTTCGACGCGCTCCGACGACACGCGGCGTGGTGGCGTGGGGCGCTCACGATCCTGGAGCGCGTCTGGCCGCGCGCCCACGATTGCTGCTGAGAGACTTCCTGCAACGCTTTGGCGCGTACCCCTCGAAGTGGACGTACGCAACGCCCTGGGGGTCCGTGGACCGGAGTCGCGAGATGGGCGAGGTCCTTCGTCGGGCTCTGGAGACACGCGGGCGCGCGGCGCACTGGCTCGCGACGGAGCGGCTTTCCGATTGGGATCTGTTCTTCGCGGTTGCGGGCGAGGTCCACGGCGCGATCGAGGGCCTCTGGCACGGAGTCGACGCCAATCATCCGCTTCATCGCCACCCCTCGGCACCCTCCGCCGCGGAGAGCCTGCGCGCCACACACCGCGCACTTGACGGGATGATCGCTACGCTGGTTCGATCTGTCGGCCGGGACGCCGCGATCGTCGCATTCGCCATGGGCGGAATGGGACCGAATCACTCCGATGTCCAGTCGATGGTTCTCCTGCCGGAGCTTCTCTACCGCCACGCGTTCGATAGCCCGCTGCTCAGGGTGCCTGCGCCGTGGACGGCAGCGCGAGATCATCTGCCGATCGTCGGCGAGGACGAACCGTGGAACGTGGCGAGCTGCGTTCCCCTGACGGTCGATCACGGGCGACTGTCCCGAGCACTTCGGTCATTCGTGCAGCAGCGCCCTCGGCTGAGAGCGGGCGTCAGAGCCCTGCAGGCGGCGCTGCTCGAATGGCGCGCCGCGGCCGAGCCCATACCAACCCGATCGCTGGATTGGCAGCCGGCCAGCCGCTACGCCACGCACTGGCCTCGGATGCCGGCGTTCGCGCTGCCGTCCTTCTACGACGGACGCGTTCGGATCAACCTGAAAGGTCGCGAGCGAGATGGAATCGTGGAAGCGTCGCGATACGAGAACGTCTGCCGCAACATCGAGACACTGCTCCGCGAATGTCGGAATCCGCTGACCGGCGAACCGGCCGTCGAGTCGATCGAGCGGGCGTCCGCCGGTGATCCGCTGCGGCTGGGATCTTCTGAGTCGGACTTGCTCGTGGTCTGGCGTGGTGTCGCCACGGCGCTGGAGCATCCTCGGCTCGGACTGATCGGCCCCGTGCCGCTGCGACGGACGGGCGGTCACACGGGCCGGTACGGAATCGCGTACGTTCGGGCGCCGGGCATTCGCGTCGGCGATCACGGCGTCCGTTCCGCCTTTGACGTCGCGCCGACCATCATCGAATTGCTGGGGTGCGAATCCGACGCAGCCGTCAGCGGCACGAGCCTGCTGACCGGGTCGGGCATGCTCAACCGCGCGTCGTGGTAGCGGTATAGTAGGCTGCCATGACCCCACAGGCCGCTGCTCCCCTGGCTCTCGATGGCATCCGTGTCGTGGATCTCTCCCGCGTGCTGGCCGGTCCGTATTGCGGCGCGCTGCTCGGCGACCTCGGCGCCGACGTCATCAAGGTGGAAGACCCGGGCGTTGGCGACGAGTCGCGCACGTGGCCGCCGCACAAGGAGGGCGAGTCGGCGGGCTATCTGGTCAACAATCGCAACAAGCGCGGCATCGCCGTCAATCTGAAGACTCCGGACGGCGTCGCGCTCGTGCGGCGCCTGGCCGCGACGGCGGACGTGGTGATCGAAAACTTCCGGACCGGAACGATGGAGGAGTTCGGTCTCGGCTATGAGGTGCTCGCCCGCGACAACCCGCGCCTCGTCTATTGCTCGGTCTCAGCGTTCGGCCGTACGGGCCCACGCGCGGAGGCTGCGGGCTACGAGGCGCTCATGCAGGCCTTCAGCGGCATCATGTCGATCACCGGCGAGCCCGACGGCGCGCCCGTGCGCTGCGGCGTCTCCTTCCTGGACCTCACGACGGGGATTCTGTGCGCGTTCGGCGTGCTCGCGGCGCTGCGGCTCCGCGAGCGGACGGGTCGCGGACAGCGAGTGGACGGCTCGCTGCTCGAGACGGCGCTCGGATTGCTGAACTTCCAGGCCGAAGGCTTCCTGCTCGCGGGAACGGTTCCCAAGGCGCTGGGCTCGGCTCATCCTTCGCTCTCGCCGTACCGGAACTTCCGCTGCAGTGACGGCCAGTGGGTATTCATCGCGGGCGCCAACGACCGGCTATGGCGGCGGCTGGCCACGGCGCTCGGGCTCGACGACATGGCGGACGATCCGCGCTTTGCGACCAACATCGAGCGGGTACGGCACCGCGCGGAGCTCGAGCGGCGCGTCGGCGACGCCATCGCCGCCCACGACCGGGAGCCGCTGCTGAAGCTGCTCGAGAAGGCCGACGTCCCGGCCACGCCTGTGAACACCGTCGATCAGGTCCTGAACGACGCTCAGACCGCCACCCGCCCCACGATCCGACGTGTCGCGCATCCAAGGCTCGGCGAGATCCCGGTCGTCGGCATGCCGGTGTCGTTCTCGGCGATGAGCCCGGGCGTGCGGCGTCACGCGCCGATGCGGGGCGAGCACACGGAGGAGATATTGGGGGAGTGCGGCTACAGCGGCGCGCAGATCGCGGATCTCAGAGCGCGCAACGTCGTCGCCTAGGCGCGACGTGAAAAGCGTCGCGCTCGGCGTGCTCGTCCTGCTCGCGACCGCGCCTCCGGTCGCGGCCGGACTCTTTCGATGGACGGCCGCCGACGGCGCGATTCACTACACGAGCGACCGGGAATCCATCCCCGAAGCCTATCGCGCGGTGGCCGTCGATGTCGGCGCTCCGCTGCCACGCGGCGAGGACGAGGCACCGCCGGCTCCGGGAACGGTTCTGTCCTTCACGGGCGGCGCCCCCGTCGTCGTGCAGGCCCGCCTCAACGGTGTTCCGCTGAGCCTGCTCCTCGACACCGGCGCCGATCGGACCGTCATCGCACCTACGGCGGTGGCGCGCGCAGGCATCGATCTCGGCGTCGGGTCGCCCGTACGCATCAGCGGCGTCACCGGCTCGGCCGGAGCGACGATGGTCGCGGTGCCGCTCCTCGAGGTGGCGGGCACGCGGGTGGGGCCCTTGTCGGTGATCGTCCACGCTGTTCCCAGCGATTCACTCGACGGCTTGCTCGGCAGGGACGTGCTGGACGCGTTCACGATCACGTTCGATGCGGCAGCCGGCCAGGTCAGGCTGGTGCCGCGGTGAGTCCAAATCGCCTTTACCACCTAACATGGGAACAAGGTTTCCGTCGACGATGAGCCTCCGTCGCAGAGTTTCGCGTCCGGCATGCGGTCGGACCATTGGGAGCCCCGGCACTGTTGTTGCTCTGATTCCGGGCGTCCGGGCTCCCGGATGTCTCACCACCTCGATCTCGGAGGGCTACCGCATGCGCACGATCCCAACGCCCCCATGGGCGTTGCTGTTGGCCGGAGGAGATGGGCGCCGTCTCAAGACGTTGACGCGGCAGATCGCCGGAGATCCCCGGCCCAAGCAATTCTGCGACATCCTGGACGGCGAGACGCTGCTGGACCGCACCCGTCGACGCGCGGAGCTCATCGCACGACCCGATCAGCACGTGGTCGTCGTCAGCCGTCCGCACGAACCGTACTACCGAGGTCTGGCGACCGAGCTGGCGCCGGATCGTCTCGTCGAACAGCCGCGAAACGCCGGCACCGCTGCCGGGATCATCTATCCACTGCTGCGTATTCGGCAGCTGGCGGGCGACGTGCCGGTCGCGATCTTCCCCTCCGATCACTACGTTTCGGACGACGGCCCGTTCGTGACCGCTGTGGCGCACTCGGTCGCGGTCGCGCACGCGCGACCGGGCTTCATCGTGCTGCTCGGCGTCGAGGCGAGCGCGCCCGAGATCGAGTACGGTTGGATCGATCCTCACCCGATTCCGCTCCCGCTGGCCGGCGAGCCGGCGTTCCCGATCCGGCGATTCTGGGAAAAGCCGTCGCTCCGCCTGGCCGAGCGGCTCTTCGAGCGCGGCGCGCTCTGGAACAGCTTCGTCATGGTCGGCTGGGTCGACGCCTTCCTCGGGCTCACGCGCCGCGTGGCGCCCGATCTCCTCGCTGCCTTCGACCCGCTGCGGCTCGCCCTCGGCGGCCCGCGCGAATCGGAGGCTGCCGAGCGCGTCTACGCGGCACTCGAGTCCAGTGGCTTCTCCGAACGCGTCCTCGTACCCGGCACGGATGATCTCCTGACCGTTCGCGTGAAGAGCGTGGACTGGAGCGACTGGGGCCATCCGCAGCGCGTCATGGCGACGGTGCGACGGACCGGATGGCGGCCGGCATGGCTCAACCGCGTGGAGCTGGCTTCGGCCGGTTAGCGCCAGTAGGCGGCGGCATGGGGCCGATTCTCGTCGTCGAGGACAACTCGGATACCCGGCGCGCCCTCGGCGAACTGCTGACCATTCTCTTCCCGGGCTCGCGCGTGCTGATGGCCGAGTCGGGCGAGGCGGCGCTCGAATTGATTCGCCGCACGCGTCCGCGCGTGGTGATCCTCGATCTGCACCTCGGCGGCATCCAGGGCTTCGACTTCGCCGCGCGTGTCGCCGCGATGGCGGACGGCCAACAGCCCGCGATCGTCGCATTGACCGGCGATGCGAGCCCGGATACGGTGAAGAAGGCCGAAGCCGCCGGGTTCGCCGCGTTCCTGCGCAAGCCCGCCGCTGGGGACGTTCTGGAGACGGTGCTCCGGCCGATTCTCAAACCCTAAAGCCGGAGCCCGGAGGTCGATGTGGAGCTCAGAGGCCGAACCGCCGTCGTCACCGGCGGCGCCAGCGGCATCGGACGTGCGCTGATCCTCCGCTTCGCGCGCGACGGGGCCAACGTCGTGATCGCCGATGTCGACGAGCCGGGCATGGCATCGGTAGTCGGCGAAGCGCAGGCGCTGGGGGTCAAGGCCATCGCGGTGCGCACCGACGTGAGCGAGCTCTCACAGGTCCAGGCGCTGGCGGCGCGCGCGTTCGAAGCCTTTGGCGTCGTTCAGGTGCTCTGCAACAACGCGGGAGTCGCGGCGTGGGGCGGCATCGAATCGGCGACCCATCGCGACTGGCAGTGGGTGCTCGGCGTCAATCTCTGGGGCGTCATCCACGGCGTCGAGGCGTTCGTGCCCCGGATGATCGCGCGCGGCGAGCCCGCGCACATCGTGAACACGGCCTCGATGGCCGGCCTGATCGCCAGCAAAGGCCTCGGCGTCTACAACACGTCCAAGTACGCGGTGGTCGGCCTGTCGGAGACCCTCGCGAAGGACCTCAGGCCGTATCGCATCGGCGTGTCGGTGCTCTGCCCGCTGGGAGTGCAGACGCGGATCCGCGACGCCGAACGGAATCGTCCGGCGGCGCTGCGCAACGAGCGCGCCGATCCGGCCACGCCGGTGGAGCTGATCGGGCGCTCGCTGGCGCCCGACACCGTCGCCGAGATGGTCCTGGCCGCGATCCACGCCAACGAGCTGTACGTGATCACTCACGACGAGAGCCTCGAGCCGCTGCGCCGCCGCTTCGAACGCATGGAGCGCTCGATCCTCGACCGCCGGCGCTGAACGCTCCCGTCTGGATCGCGGACGCCGCAGCGTTGGCGGCGACGGCGGGCACGCTCGCCGCGGCGCCCGACGTGTCGCTCGACACCGAGGGCGACAGCCTCCATCACTATCCCGAGCGGCTCGCGCTCGTGCAGCTCGCCACCCCGAACGGCGTGTGGCTCATCGATCCGCTGGCGCTGCCCGATCTCGACCCGCTGGCGCCCGTCTTCGGCGGGCGAGCGCCGGTGGTCGTCGTGCACGCGGGCGACAACGACCTCGCGCACCTCAAGCGGCGCTACGGCTTTGCCTTCCGCTCGGTCTTCGACACCTCGATCGCCGCGCGTTTTCTCGGCGGCACCGCGCTGGGGCTCGACACGCTGCTGGAGACGTGGCTGGGTGTCACGCTGCCGCCCTCGCGCCAGCGTGACGACTGGTCGGTGCGGCCGCTCACCGCCGCTCAGATCGAGTACGCGGCGGCCGACGTCCGCCATCTCTTCGCGCTCAGGGATCGCTTGACGGACGAGCTGCGAGCCCGCGGGCGACTGCGATGGGTCGAGGAGGAGTGCGCGGCGCTCGCGGCGCAGACCGTGCCCGAGCGTGTCGTCGATCCCGACGCGTATCTCCGCGTGAAGGGCGCCCGGGAGCTGACGCCGCGCGGGCTCTCCATCCTGCGCGGGCTGTGGACGCTGCGCGAAACGCTCGCACGCGCCGCCGATCGTCCGCCGTTCAAGATTCTGTCCGAGGACATTCTGCTCGCCATCGCCCGCGCCGCCCCGCGCGACACGGCGTCGCTCGCGACGCTGCCCGGCGTGACGCCGCGTGTGCTGGGCCGCTGGGGGCCGGCGCTGATCGGAGCGCTCGAGCGCGCACTCGCGCTGCCGGACACCGATCTTGCGCAGTGGCCGCATCGACCGCGGCCGCGGATTCCGGGGGCGGTGAGCCGCCGTGTCGACGTGCTGCGGAAGTGGCGCGCGGGCGCCGCTCAGCGCATCGGGCTGGATCCCGGCGTGTTGCTGTCCAACCGGGTCATCGGCCAGATCGCGGAGGCCGCGCCCCGGACGATCGAGGAACTCGCTGCCGTCGACGGCGTGCGTCGCTGGCGGGCCGAGGCGTTCGGCGCCGAAATCATTGCGGCCCTCGGCGGCCCGTGAGAGGCTGAGCGACCGGATGGACTGGCGAGCGAATCTCGTGGACGACGACGCCGGCCTCGCGCGCATCCTGCGTGAGGCGCGCAGCATCGCCGTGCTCGGCGCCAAGGGGGAGGCGGGGCAGCCGGCGTTCTACGTCCCCGCGTATTTGAAAGCGCACGGCTATCGCGTGCTGCCCGTCAATCCCACCCGGATGGGCGAGCGCATCCTCGGCGAGTCCGTCGTGGCCACGCTGGCAGATCTGCGACAAGCGCCCGACGTCATCGAGGTGTTCCGGCGTCCGCAATACCTCCAGGCTCACGCGGCGGAGATCGTGCGGCTGCCGTGGACGCCGCCCGTGGTGTGGTTTCAGCTCGGCATCCGCGACGACGCCGCGGCCGAAATGCTCGCGCGCGGGGGCATCCGCGTCGTACAGGATCGCTGCATGATGCCCGAGCACCGACGGTTGTTAGGAGCCGCATAGTGGCCGGCGAGTACGCCTTCGTGATGAAGGACCTCCGCAAGGTGGTCCCGCCCAAGCGCGAGATCCTGAGAGGCATCTATCTGTCGTTCTTCCACGGCGCCAAGATCGGCGTCCTCGGGGCCAACGGCGCGGGAAAGTCCTCGCTGCTGCGCATCATGGCCGGCGCCGACCGCGATTTCCTCGGCGAGGCCTTTCCCGCCGACGGTCTGCGCATCGGCTTCCTGCCCCAGGAGCCGCAGCTCGACCCGAAGAAGGACGTGCGCGGGAATGTAGAGGACGGGGTGGCCGAGACGCGCGCGCTGTTGACGCGCTTCGAGGAGGTCTCGGCCGAGCTCGGTGAGCCGCTGTCGGACACGGAGATGGAAAAGCTGCTCGAGGAGCAGGCGCGCCTGCAGGACCGCATCGATGCTTCGAACGCCTGGGACCTCGACCGAACGGTCGAGCTGGCGATGGATGCGCTCCGCGTGCCGCCGGGCGACACCGACGTGGCGAAGATCTCCGGCGGCGAGCGCCGTCGCGTGGCGTTGTGCCGGCTGCTGCTCTCGCGGCCCGACATGCTGCTGCTCGACGAGCCGACCAACCACCTCGACGCCGAGTCCGTCGCGTGGCTCGAGCGCTTCCTCGACGACTATCCCGGTACCGTCGTCGCCATCACGCACGATCGCTATTTCCTCGACAACGTCGCCAAGTGGATTCTCGAGCTCGACCGCGGCCACGGCATTCCGTGGGAGGGCAACTACAGCTCTTGGCTCGAGCAGAAGGAGCGCCGGCTCGCCCAGGAGGAAAAGACCGACGCCGCGCGCCAGCGCACGCTGGCCCGCGAGCTCGAATGGGTGCGCATGGCGCCGCGTGCGCGCCAGGCGAAGAGTAAGGCGCGGCTGGCCGCGTACGATGCGCTGTTGAGCGAATCGTTCGAGCAGCGCGCGCAGCAGCTCGAGATCGCCATTCCCAACGGGCCGCGGCTGGGCGACGTCGTCGTCGAGGCGGACCACGTGGCCAAGGCGTACGGGGACCGCGTGCTGATCGACGACCTGTCCTTCAAGCTCCCGCGCGGCGGCATCGTCGGCGTGATCGGCCCGAACGGGGCGGGCAAGACCACGCTGTTCCGGATGATCGTAGGACAGGAGCGGCCCGACAAGGGCACGCTCCGCGTGGGCGACACGGTCAAGCTCGCCTACGTCGACCAGAGCCGCGACGCGCTCGACGCGAAGAAGACCGTCTGGGAGGAAATCTCCGGCGGGCTCGATCTCATGACGGTGGCCGGCCGCAGCATGCAGTCACGCGCCTACGTCGCGTCGTTCAACTTCAAGGGCACCGATCAGCAGAAGCGCGTGGGTGAGCTGTCCGGCGGCGAGCGCAACCGGCTGCACCTCGCCAAGGTCCTGACGGCCGGCGGCAACGTGCTGTTGCTCGACGAGCCGACCAACGACCTGGACGTCGACACCCTGCGCGCGCTGGAAGACGCGTTGCTCGACTTCGCGGGCTGCGCGGTGGTCATCAGCCACGATCGCTGGTTCCTCGACCGCATCGCGACCCACATGCTCGCCTTCGAGGACGACGGCCGCGTGGTGTGGTTCGAGGGCAACTACCAGGACTACGAGGCCGATCGCAAGCGTCGTCTCGGGGCGGACGCGGAACGACCGCATCGCTTGCGGTTCAAAAAGCTGCCCACGACCTGACCGTTCGGCGACGAGCGACGTTCAATGCGACGCGATCAGACGCTTCGCGGCCCGGAGGCGAAGACGAGCACGTTCTCGCCTTCGCGGCGCACCCGCTGCAGCCGGACGCTGACGAAGTGTCGGCGCAGCATGCGCGCGAGCGCGCCGGCATCGCCACGGCGATGCCGGTTGACGACGAGCGTGCCGTTGTCGGCGACGAGCGGCATCACCGCCTTCACCACCGGACGCGAGCGCTCCATGTCGGCGTAGGCGGCATCCTCCATGACGAAATCGAAGCGGCGTCCGGCGTCGCGCAGCGCCGCCGCCACCGCCTCAGCGTCGCCGCAATAGAACTCCATGGGGCCGAGCTCGGCGAGGCCGAACCACCGTCGCGCGACGTTCAGGATGACGGCATCGCGTTCGATCGCCGTGACCAGTCGAGGCGTGGTGAGTCGATGGATGAGGTGCGCCTGCGTGCCGCCGCCGAGACCGACCAGGAGCACGCTCGGCGCGGGCGGAAAAGGCACCGACGCGACGCCGTGCCACCAGTATTCGCGCTCGATGGCCGACCAGTCGCCGTTCAGCGGATACGCCGAGAGGATCGCGCCGCCGACGATGAGGCGACGCTCGTGCCGATAGTCCACGACGCGGATGCGGCCCGACAGCGCCGACCAGCCGCTGTGCGCCGTGGTCGAGCGTCGCGCCCGTCCCATCGCGCGACGGTCAGCGCGGAGCCATGCGAATCGCGCCGTCGAGCCGGATCGTCTCGCCGTTGAGCATCACGTTCGTGATGATGTGGCAGGCGAGCGCGGCGTACTCGTCGGGCTGGCCGAGGCGCTGCGGAAATGGCACCTGCTTGGCGAGCGAGGCGCGCACCGGCTCGGGCAGCGTGCCGAGCAGCGGCGTCTCGAAGATTCCGGGGGCGATGGTCACCACCCGGATGCCGAGCTCGGCGAGATCGCGCGCGACGGGCAGCGTCATGCCTACGATGCCGCCCTTGGACGCGGAGTACGCGGCCTGGCCGATTTGACCGTCGAACGCGGCGACCGACGCCGTGTTGATCACCACGCCGCGCTCGCCGTCGCGGCTCGGCGCGTTCTGCGCCATGTGCGCGGCGGTGAGGCGGATACAGTTGAAGGTGCCGATCAGGTTGACGTTGATGACGCGCGAGAACTCGTCCAGCTTGGCGGGACCGGACTTGCCCAGCGTTTTCATCGCGGTGCCGATGCCGGCGCAGTTCACGAGCACGTTGATGGCGCCGAGTCGGGCGCGCGCGGCATCGAGCGCGGCCGCGACCTCATCGGCGCTCGTGACGTCGGCGGGCGTGAACACCGCGGCCTCCCCGAGTGACTTGGCCACGTCCGCGCCCGCCGAGGCGGGGCGATCGAGAAGCGCGATGCGCGCGCCGGCGCCGGCGAGCCGCGCCGCGGTGGCGCGGCCGAGGCCCGAGGCAGCGCCGGTGACGACGGCACGAACGGATGCGAGTTCCATGGACGGTCCTCCTGGCCGTAATGGTATCCTCGATCCCGACATCCATGCGCACGCCTTACCGCCCGGCGGCACAACGCCGGATCCTCTGCGTGTATCCGGTGTATGCGCGGTCGTTCGGGACCTTCCAGTACGCATATCCATTTTTCGGCGGCCGCGTGCGTGCGTTCATGCCGCCGCAGGGACTGCTCGCGGTCGCGGCGTATCTGCCACAATCGTGGGAGGTGCGCTTCGTCGACGAGAACTCACACGCGGCGACGGACGAGGACTTCCGGTGGGCCGACGCGGTGTTCGTCTCGGGGATGCACGTGCAGCGGCCGCGGATCCACGAGGTGATCGCGCGCGCGCACGCCCATGGTCGCACCGTCGTGCTCGGCGGCCCGTCGGTGTCCGGCTGCCCCGAGTACTATCCCGATGCCGACCTCGTCCACATCGGCGAGCTGGGCGACGCCACCGACCGGCTCATCGAGCACCTCGACCATCACAGCGGCCGTCCGCGCGAGCAGCTTCGCTTCCAAACGGTCGAGCGGCTGCCGCTGGCGAGCTTTCCGACTCCCGCCTACCACATGCTGCCGCTGCGCGAGTACTTCATCGCCAACGTCCAGTTCTCGAGCGGCTGCCCGTACTCGTGCGAGTTCTGCGATATCCCGGCGCTCTACGGACGCAATCCGCGGCTGAAGACGCCCGAGCAGATCTGCCGCGAGCTCGACCTGATCGCCGCCGCGGGCTGCACGTCGGTCTACTTCGTCGACGACAACTTCATCGGCAACCAGAAAGCGGCCCTGGAGCTGCTGCCGCACCTCGTGGCCTGGCAGCAGCGCAATCGCTATCCGGTGCGATTCGCCTGTGAGGCCACGCTGAACATCGCGAAGAGCGAGCGCGTGCTGGCGCTCATGCGCGAGGCCGGGTTCATCACGGTGTTCTGCGGCATCGAGACGCCGGAGCCGCAGGCGCTGCGCTTCATGTCGAAGGACCAGAATCTCCGGATGCCGATCCTCGAGGCCGTCGAGCGCATCAACGCCCACGGACTGGAGGTCGTCTCCGGCATCATCCTAGGACTGGACACCGACACGCTCGAAACGGCGCAGCACATCATCGACTTCATCCGAGAGTCGCGCATCCCGCTGCTCACGATCAACGTTCTCTACGCGCTGCCCAAGACGCCGCTGTGGCGACGGCTCGAGGCGGAGGGACGGCTCGTGCCCGAGGCCGGGCGCGAGTCGAATGTCGCGTTCCGGCTGCCCTACGACACGGTGATCGACATGTGGCGCCGCTGCATCACCGCCGCCTACGACCCGGACGCCGTGTACGCCCGCTTCGCTCATCAGGTCGTCCACACGTACACGCGGCGCATCGAGTATCCGACCAACCCGCAGCGCGCGTCGTGGCACAACATGCGCATGGGCCTCAGCATCCTGACCCGGCTGTTGTGGAGCGTCGGCGTGCGCGGCGACTATCGCCGCACGTTCTGGAAAATGGCGTGGCCCGCGCTGCGGGCCGGCAAGATCGAGCCTCTGATCCACGTCGCGGTGGTGAGCCACCACCTGATCCAGTACACGCGGGACTGCGTGCGGGGGCTGGGCGAGTCCTCGTTCTATGCGCCGGGCGCGGCGCCCGCGGTGCGGGCCGTCGACGCCGACGCCTCACAGGCGGCGGCGGTCTAGCAAATCCGGATTACGCCGCTTCTCCGGTGTGCGCCCAAAAATCGTCGTCGCGCTCGGGCTGCGTCAGGCGCGGCGGTACTTTCTTTCGATGGAAGAAGTCGCACATGATCTTGTTGGCGACCGCCCAATCGTCACCGTAGACGCAGTGATGATGAGGGCAGAGACCCGCGTCTCCCGATAGCTGCAGGCCACACGAAGCACAGAGGCTCATGCCCCCCCTCAAAGCGAAGGACATGCCAACCCCCAATTCGTGGTTGGCGACGGAACGTGAATGCCTTAGAGTGGCAAAGCTCGCTCCGGTCAGAAATTTTACGAAAAGGAATCTCCCGCATGCGCCTCGTTCTGTGGGTCGCGTTTTTCGTCGTCTCAAATCTGCTTGGGATCGAAGCGTTCAAAGCGGCGGTGACGCTGCCGTCCGATGAGCGCCTGCTTCCCTGTCTGCTGACGTTCCCGCTGATCGGTCTCACCGCGCTCAGCGCCACGCGCGTGCTTGACGCCTGGCGCCGCCGCGGCGACGAGTAAGTTCTACAAATCGACCGGCCGGTGTGAACCCGGCCACCCGCTCCTGGCCCGATCGTGGCATCCGGTGTGCAGCCCTGTCCCTCGTGTGAGGCGCGCCGTTTCCTCGTGCACTGGCGAAAGGAGTCAGCGATGGACATTCTGCTGTGGATCGTGTTCGGCCTCGTGGTCGGGCTCGTCGCGAAGCTGATCATGCCCGGGAACGATCCGGGCGGGATCATCCTGACGATCGTGCTCGGCATCGTAGGCGCGATGCTCGGCGGTTGGCTCGGTCGCGTGCTGGGCCTCTACCGTGAAGGCGAGGCGGCCGGATTCATCATGGCCGTCGTCGGCGCGGTGGTCCTGCTCGGCATCTATCGTCTCGTTCTGCCCGGCCGCACTCGCGTCTAGGGACGTGGGGGGCCTCGTGGCCCCCCAAACCCTCGGATTCTGCACCCTCTACAACAGGTCGCGAATCGGCAGCGCCAGCGTCTCCAGCAACTTTGCCGTGATCCCACGTTTCTTCCAGTCGCGCAGCGTGATCGGCCGCGAGCGCGTCAGGTCCTCGCTGAACGCGGCCTCCAGCCGATGCGCGACGTCGCGGTTGTAGACGATCACGTTCAGCTCGTCGTTGACCGCGAACGAGCGGTTGTCGAGATTCGTGCTGCCCACCGTGGCCCAGACCCCGTCGATGACCATGGTTTTGCTGTGCAGGAGCGCGGGCGCGTATTCGTAGATCTGGATTCCCGCCCGCAGCAGATCGCCGAACTGTCGCCGGCTCGCCTGCCGGACGATGTTGTGATCGATGGCGCCCGGGACCAGCACCAGCACGCGCACGTTGCGCCGCCGCGCGGCCACCAGCGCCTCGCGCATGCGCTTGTCGATCACGAAATACGGGTTCGTGATGTGGATCGAGCGCTGCGCGGAGTTCACCGCGAGCAGGAGCGTCGTGTACATCGCGAAGCTCCCCGCGGCGGGCGAGCTCTTCACCACCTGCGCGTAGACGTCCCCTGCGGGCGCGATGGGCCGCGGAAAGTAGGGTTCGCCGCCGAGCACAACGCCGGTCGCCTCCAGCCAGTTCTCGACGAAGGCGGCCTGCAGATACTCCACCGCCGGCCCCCGGATGCGAATGTCGGTATCGCGCCAGTGGTGCTCGGTCCGACCGTTGCCCATCCATTTGCGGCTGACGCCCGAGCCGCCGGTGAACCCGATGCGGCCGTCCACGACGAGAATTCGCCGGTGGTTGCGGTTGCTGTAACGACCGAACACGTACTGGGTGAGGGGACGGAACCACGCGACGTGACAGCCCGAGCGTGACATCGCCTCGCTGTACTCCGTCGGCATGTTGAGTGTGCCGAAGGCGTCGAGGAGGACGTTGACGCCGACGCCGACCCGGCAGCGCTCGGCCATCGCCTCGGCGAGGTCTCGAGAGATCGGGCCGTCCTCGTAAAAGTATTGCGCATAGGTGATGGTGTATTGCGCTCCGCGGATGGCTTCGAGCATGGCCGGGAAGATTTGCTCGCCGTTGAACAGCAGCTCGGCGCTGTTCCCGCCGATGATCGGGGCGGCCGCATACGCCTCTAGGGTCGGAAAGAACGAGGCCTCTCCGAGGGCCAGGGAAGGGAGCGTTATGTGGGGGTAAACCCGCGCACACCCGGTCGTTGACAGAAGAACGGCGAGGATCAGCCACAGCGGGAGCGCCCGGCGCCTGCACATCGCGCGTACCTTGTGTGCTCGACCGCGATCGCGTCGCGGGAAGAGGATTGCGCGCCACCGTCGCCCCCGCACCCGGTGGCGCATCGTTTGCTCGCTTGCCTCCCAGCATACCGCCATGCTTGAAGGAATGCTCCTGCTGCTCCTGACGCTCGGTGGCGGCACCGGGTCGCCCGCGGCCGCGATGCCGTCGCAGACGGGACCGGACCCGATCGTCGGGGTCTGGCGCGG
>Ga0209382_10000589_pt1 | contig 59278 bp, 58 predicted proteins | sample SoiMetdeltSBSDD5_FD_187599 | JGI IMG/M metagenome (GOLD analysis project Ga0209382, IMG submission 187599) | Bulk soil microbial communities from a Populus tree surrounding site in Tennessee, USA - Soil MetaG P. deltoides SBSDD5 (SPAdes) (version 2) | ecosystem: Environmental > Terrestrial >...
CGTGAGGATGAACCGTCCAACCGTCGTGTTCGAGCCACCGGCATCCCTGGCAGCGTGCGATCGGTTCGGTGCCACGAGGCCTACGAGGAGGCCAGGAGGATCATCGGAGGGGCGGGCGGAATCGCGAAGTGGATGGAGCGGTTGATGCAGCCGAGTGGGGCTCGAAGGCTGATCGAGGAGAGGTTGAAGCATGAGAACCATGGCGATCATGGCCATCGCGCTCGCTCTCGCAGGATGCGCTGCCGTCGCGGCGCCGGGCACCCAGACGTCGGTCGGGCGGCATCAGCCCAAGCCGGCGGCCTGCACGAGCATCGGGACCGCGATGTACTGCTGAAGGCGCGTGAGGCCATTGGCGTCTGACTGCTTGCGCTGATTTGCGCTGAACGTACCCGTCAGCGGGCCCTATTTCAGTCCTCGAGCGCGCCGAGAGTCCCACTCAGTCCTCGGGGCGAGCAACCAGAAATCGAGCGGCAGCGTAGGGTTACGCGAAACTACGCAGAAAGACTGAAGGCCGGCTCTTCGCCGGCCCTCGTTTCGTAATCAGTAGGTCGCGGGTTCAACTCCCGCCCCCGGCTCCAGTCTTTTGCCCAGGGCTGCTCGCCTCGCGGTCGGCGGTGTCATCTGGGAAGGACACCGTGGGGTTCGCCACCGGACCGTTGTTTCCGATCCGCTGGCTTCCGGTGGCCCCGGTGCTCTCCTGTAAAGCCCGATTGGGGCTCAACTGGTCCGACCTGTCCTGGCTGTCGCAGGCTGAATGGTCCGTCATGGCATCCCTCCGTCCCCGGACGGGGCAAGGGACAGGCCAGCGAAGCCCCCTGCTCGAAACGCTTCGGGGCGCCCGTGCCGGTTCGCTAGGATGGATCTCCGGATGCACACGCTGACAACGACACACGGGGTGGCGGCGGCGGGGATCCCCGCCGCCCGGCCGGTCCCGTCATCACGGCGCCGGATCGTGGCGATCGCCCGCAACACGTTCCGCGAGGCGGTCCGCGATCGAGTGCTGTACAACCTGGTGCTGTTCGTGCTGCTGCTGAGCGTCGGCGCCGTGTTCCTGGGGGCGGCCTCGGCGTCCCAGGACGCCAAGATCATCGTCGACTTCGGGCTGACCGCGACGCTGCTGTTCGGCGCGCTCATCGCCATCTTCGTCGGAGTCGGTCTGGTCTGGAAGGAGATGGAGCGTCGCACGCTCTACGCGATCTTCGCCAAGCCGGTCGGGCGGACGGAGTTCTTGCTCGGCAAGTATCTGGGACTCTGCGTCACTCTGGCCGTCAACCTGGTGGTGATGGGCGCCGGCCTGACACTGGTCCTGCTCTCCATCAGGGCGCTGTCGACGGCGCTGGCCCTCGTGCTGTGGTCGACGGTGGCCCTCATCTATCTCGAGCTCACCGTGCTCACCGGGGTCGCGTTGCTGTTCTCCGCGTTCTCGTCGCCCGTCTTCGCGCTCTTCGCGTCCCTGGCGGTGTTCCTGATCGGGCACTTCACGGCCGACCTCAAGGCCCTGGCCACGCTCTTCGACGCCGCCGCCCCGCGCGCCGCGCTCGTCGCGCTCCACCACGCGCTCCCCAACCTCTCCACCTTCGTGGTCATCACCCCGGCCGCGCACGGCGTCGGCCCGTCGGCCGACTACATGGTCACCGCGCTCGCCTATGCGGTCGCGTGGGACGTCGCGCTGCTCGCCGCCGCCGCCCTGGCGTTCGCGCGGCGGGACTTCAAGTGAGGCGCGGGTGAGCAGGCTCGCGACGACGGCGTCACGCCGGAGCCTCGGGCTCGTCCTGGCGCTGGTGCTCGGCTTCGGCTCGAGCGTGGCGCTCGCGCGCACCCTCGATCGTGGAGCGCCGGCGCTGCGAGTGGCCCTGGACGACGCGGCTCCTTACGTCTCGCCGCAGATCGCGCGTCGCCTGACGGCCGGCTTCGGTGGCCTGGTCGCCGACTGGTACTGGCTCACCACGCTGCAGTACGTCGGCCGGAAGCTCGAGGAGCAGACGCAGGCCGAGACCGCCGCCGGCCGCACCGTGGCGGAGCTCGATCGCATCAAGGCCGTGAACCCGCGCGTGCTGGTTCGCCTCATCGAGCTGATCACCACGCTGGATCCGCGCTTCACGGCGGTCTACGAGTTTGCCGCGATCGTCCTGCCGGCCGTCGACGGGGCGGCGGCCGTGGCGCTGGTCGAACGCGGCATCGAGTCGAACCCGGACCAGTGGTACCTCCACCAGCAGCTCGCGTTCATCTACTGGCAGCGGGGTGACTACCTGGCCGCCGCCGACGCCTTCCGGCGCGGCGCCCGGATGACCACCGCCACCTGGATGGAGCACATGGCCGAGCGGATGGAGAGCCGCGGCGACGATCCGAAGGTGGCCCAGGCGATGTACGCGCGCATGTACGAGCAGGCGCAGGACCACCAGGTGAAGCAGTGGGCGTTGAACCGGCTCATGGAGGTGCGCTCCCTGCGGGAGCGCCAGGTCATCCGCGAGGTCCTGGCCGGCCTCGTCAGCGCGACCGGGCAATGCCCGCGCTCGTGGAGCGAGGCCGCGGCCGCCCTGCGGGCGGCCGGGCTGACCGTCGATACGCAGGGCCCGCCCATCGACCCCTCCGGGACGCCTTACGTGCTCGTCGTCACCCGACGAGGGTGCGACGTGACGCTGCACCGCGCCTCCACGGTGCCACGCGGATGAGCGCGATCGAGCTCGAGGGCGTCACCAAGGACTATCCGACGGGGTTCCTGAACCTCCGTCGCGTGCGCGCCCTGGACGGCCTGTCGTTGACGGTCGAGCGCGGGGAGATCTTCGGCTTCCTCGGCGGCAACGGCGCCGGCAAGACGACGGCGATCAAGATCCTGCTCCGGCTGATCGCCCCGACCGCCGGCCGTGCCCGGATCCTCGGTCACGACGTCGCCGACGTCACCGTGCACGCCCGCATCGGGTATCTGCCGGAGGCGCCCTACTTCTACGACTACCTGACCGCGCGGGAGTTGCTGGAGTACTGCGCGCAGCTGTTCGGCTACGCGCCGGCCGCGCGCCGGGCACGGGCCGCCGACCTGCTCCGGCGCGTCAGCCTCGACGAGGGCGCCTGGAACCGGCAGCTCCGCAAGCTCTCCAAGGGCATGCTGCAGCGTGTGGGACTGGCGCAGGCCCTGGTCAACGACCCCGAGATCGTGATCCTCGACGAGCCGATGAGCGGACTCGATCCGATCGGCCGCCGTCAGGTGCGCGACCTCATCGCGTCCCTGCCGGCCGCCGGCACCACCGTGTTCTTCTCCTCCCACATCATCGCGGACATCGAGGTGCTGTGCGACCGCGTGGGCATCCTTTCCCGCGGCCGCCTCACTCACCTGGGGCGACTCGACGACATCCGGCAGGGTCCGGACGCGAGCGGGCGCCTGGAGGTCACGGTGGTCGGGGCGCCGCTGGCCGAGCTCGAGGACGCGCTGCGCAAGGTGGACGGCGCCCGCGCCACGGCCACGCCGGCCGGCGCCCGCATCGACGTGCCGTGCGAACGCGACGTCGACGAGGCGCTGGCGGCGGCCCGCGCCTGCAGGGCGCGACTGGTCAGCGTGCAGCCCGTCCGGCAGTCGCTCGAGGACCTCTTCGTCGGAGAAGGCCGACGCGCCCTGCATGCCGACTGACGGCCGGCGGCTTGACCGGCGGCGCGCGCTCGACCTAGGGTCGGAGGAATGATGGATAGCCCTCGGCGGCGCCTTCTCATCGTGGACGACGAGCCGCTCATCCTCGAGGTCCTGACCGAGCACTTCAAGGGTGACTACGACGTCGAGACGGCGCTCAACGGCGCCGATGCGCTCGGCGCGATCCTGCGCGCGCGGCCGGACGTCGTGATGCTCGACATCAACATGCCCCGCATGAACGGCGTTCAGGTGCTGAAGGACATCAAGCAGATCGACGACACGATCGCCGTCATCATGGTCACGGCCAGCGAGCAGGTCGCCATGGCGGCCGAGGCGCTACGCAGCGGCGCCTTCGCCTACGTGCCCAAGCCGTTCGACTTCCGCTACCTGGACCACATGCTCGCCACGATTCTCGGGGGCCGGCGCTAGCGTCTCGTCGGTCGCCCCGTCCGCCGTGCGTAGATTTTTCAATTCGGCCCCCAGTGGCACCCCCCTTGCTGCCTCCGCGCTGTCGGAGGATGCTGCCATGCAGATGGGACCCACAGCCACGGTGTTCGTCCTGCTCGTCGGTCTGCTGGTCATCGTTGGCATCGGCGTGAAGCTCTACGATCTCAAGCGCAAGCGTGAGGCGGAGGCCGTGCATCTGCAAGCGCAGGTGTCCGACGCGCTCCTGCGCGATCCGAGCCTCTTCGGGCTCGCCGTGACGCCGACGGCCCACGTGCCCTGGTGGTCGGGCACGCCCGCTCGCCTGGAGGTCGTCGGCCGGGTCCCCGAGCCCGAGTATCGCGACCGGGTGTTGCGGCTGGTCGAGGAGGAGGCCCGCCACGTCCGCCCGGACGTGGTCATGGTCGACCGCCTGGAGATCGCGGCCGCCGCGCACACCCGCGCGGCCTGAGCCGCTTCTCCACGGCGTCCTGGTACGATAGCGGTCGCGCCGGGCGGGCCCCAGGGCTCGGTCCTGGAGCCCCTCGGCGTCGATCGGCATGGACGACTTCCAGCGGTGGTCCGACCGGGCTCGTGCGCGCGTCGTCGGTGGCCGGTTCGCGGAGGCCGAGGGCGCGTTTCGCCAGGCCTTGCTCAGCCGGCCCGGCGACGCGCGCGTGTCCGTCGAGCTGGCCGTCGTTCTTCGACGCCTGCGGCGACCCGCCGAGGCGGAGATCCTGCTTCGCGCCGCGGTCCAGCAGGCGCCGGCCGTCGCCAGCGCGCACGCCGAGCTCGGCGCGGTCCTCTTCGAGCAGGACCGCTTCGCCGAAGCGGCGGACGCCTACCAGGAAGCGGTGCGACTCCGTCCCGACTTCGCGAAGGCCCATCTCGCGCTCGGCCTGGCCCTGGAGCGGCAGAGGAACTTCACGGCGGCCGCGGCGGCCCTCGGTGAGGCCCTGCGACTGAAGCGCGGCGACCCCCTCGCCGGCTCGAACCTCGCGCGCGTGCTGCGTCGTCTGCGGCGGCCGGCCGACGCCGAGGCGGTCGCACGCGGCGCGCTGACGCGCAGCGGCGACCCCGCGCTCCGCCTGGAGCTGGCCGGCGCGATCCTCGACCAGAGGCGCCCGGCGGAGGCGGCAGAGGTGTTCCGGGCGGTGATCGAGGCGCGGCCTCACGATCTCCGCGCGCACCTCGGCCTGGGGCTGGCCCTGGAGCGGCAGGGCAGGGCGGCGCAGGCCACGCCCGCCCTGCGCGCCGCGCTGCGACGCTGGCCCGACAATCCCGCCCTGCGCGAGACGCTCGCGCTGAACCTGGAGCGGCGCCACCGGTTCGCCGAGGCGGCCGCCGCCTTCCGGGATGCGATCCGGCTGGCCCCGGGGCAAGCACGAGCCCACTTCCACCTCGGGGTCGTCCTGGAGCGCCACGGACACTTCGAGGAAGCGATCACCGCCCTCCGGGAGGCGGTGCGCCTGCGGCCGCGCTTCGTGGCGGCCTGGGTCGCCCTGGCGACGACGTACCGCAGGCTGGGCCGGTGGGGCCCGGCCACGGAGGCCTATGCCGAGGCCGTGCGTCTCGATCCCGACGATGCCGATCTGCACGCGGGCCGGGGCCTGGTCCTCGGAGCGCAGGGCGAGTATGCGGAAGCTGAAGCGGCGTTCAGGCGCGCCGTCGCCCTGCGGCCGGACGACGGCGACTTGCTCTACGAGCTGGGAGTCGCGCTCGGCCGACAGGGCCGCCACGCCGACGCCGAGCGGGCGCTGCGGGAGGCGATCCGCGTCGAGCCGGATCACATCCGTGCCAGGGCCAACGTCGCCCTTGGTCTCGGCCGGCAAGGCCGGCACGCCGAGGCCGAGGTCGCCTACCGCGAGGCGCTCGAACAGGCGCCGCGGCATCCGGCCCTGCATCGGGGGCTCGGGGTCGCGCTCTACTGGCAGGGCCGTCATGTCGAGGCGCAGGCGGCCTTCGAGGCCGCAATCGGCTTCAAGCCGGACTACGTCCGTGCTCACTGCGACCTGGGCGAGCTGCACCTGGAAAGACACCTCCCGCGGGAGGCCGAGGCAGCCTATCGCGCCGCGCTTGGAATCAAGCCGGCATCGCTGGCGGCCCGCTTCGGTCTCATGCGAGTCCTGGTCGGGCAGTCCCGCTGGGCGGACGTCGAGCAGGCGGCGAGGGCGGTCATCGAGCTCAGCCCGGACGCGGCCCAGGCCCACTTCGACCTGTGGCAGGCGCTGGAGGAGCAGGAGAGATGGCCCGAGCTGGAGGCGGCCGCTCGGGCGGTGATCGAGGGCAAGCCCGAGCACGCGGATGCCCACGCCCGTCTGGGTCGCGCGCTCCACGAGCAGGGACGCTACGACGCGGCCGTGGGCGCCTGGGAAGCCGCGGTGCGACTCGGACCGGATTTTCCGCGCTTCCGGCAGGGGCTTGCGCGCGCCCGGCAGGCCCGGACGGCTAGCGAGCGGCGCTCGACCGGCTCGGGGCGCCGCCGGGGAGATTGAGCAGGCGGCGGAACTCCTCGAGTTCGGCCGACGGCACGTTGGGCTGCTGCCGGACCTTGTCGAAGACCCCTGCCGGATCGGCGTCGATGGCGTGCGTGGTCTTCGCGAACAGGCGGACGAGGCGGCGCGCCTCCTTCTCGCCCTTGGCGGTCGCCACCGAGGTCGCCAGCTTGCTGGCCATGGCGAGGATCCGGCTGTCGAGCTTGACGAACCCGCTCACCGCGGCGCTGATGAGGCTCCGTCCCTGGGGCGCCGGCTTCGTCTCGTAGTCGATCACCACCACAGCCTGCCCGTTGATGTCGGGCAAGATCTTGTGATGGTACACGCCGCGCGCGTACATGAGCCGCAGCCCGTCGCCTGCGTGAACCACCTCGAACGTGCCCACCGTGCCCCACCCGTCGTCGATTCCGAGTCCGCTCGGGGTTCGCCAGATCCGGTAGCGCGCCAGCTTGAGCGCGCGGGTGATGTGGGTGGCGAAGTCGGGCCGATCCAGCAAGAACTCGAACACGTCACGGCGCGCGACGAACGGTTCGGCGTCGACCTTCACCGCGAGGGACGGATTGGTGGTGACCGGTCGCACACGGGCGCGAGCCGCTTCGGGAAGGTCGCTCGGCAGCTCGACGGGCGCTCCCGCGACAGCCACCGCCCCGTCCGCGGCCAGGATCACCCCCACGACGAGCAGCCACAAGACCGCCGGTCGACAATCCACGACGTCAGATTATGGCACACGGTCGCCGAGGGTCTTGACGGCGCCCCGAGCCGGCCAGTACCCTGCGGGCGATTGTCCGGGCCGCCTTCCAGAAACCGTCGGGCCCGAGCGGGCACAGGAGCAGTGATGCTGCAACCTTCCGACCTGGCGGCGCGGCGACCGTGAGCCTGTACCTGTATGCCATCGTCGATCGACTGCCAAGAGGGTGGCGTCCGCCCACGGCCGGCGTGGCAGGGGCGGCCGTCATACCCCGCCGCGCCGACGCCGTGGTCGTGCTCGGCAGCCTGGTCGATTCCGTGCCTCCCGGCAGTCCCCGCAATCTCTCGCTGCACCAGGACGTCGTCGCCACCCTTGTCGACGCCGCGGCGGTGTGGCCCTTCCGCTACGGCACGACGGTACCGGGGACCAGCCTGGGGGACTGGCTGGGCGCACATGGCCAGCTGGTCGACGCCGCCCTCCAATCCGTGCGTGGGTGCGTGGAAATGACCGTCAAGCTGCTGCGACTCGACGGGCCCCCCACTCGACCCCTGTCCGCACGGGATCGCCGGATCTCCCGGGCCACCAACACCGGCCGGGACGAGCACGAGATCCGCTCGCTGGCCGAGACCCTGGCGGAGCTGGCCGGTGTCCAGCGATGGCGATACCACCCCGCCGGCACCGGCGGAAACGTCGTCGCGTCGGCCGCCTTCCTGGTGTCCCGGGGGGATGTCCCTGGCTTCCTCGCCCGCATCGCCCCGGTGGCGTCCCACGCGGGCGGGATCGCCGTGATCCCGACGGGGCCCTCGGTCCCCTACTCGTTCGTCCCCGACCTCGGCCGCGCGCCCCTGTCCCGCCTGGCCGGCCAGGGCCTGGCCGCCGCGCGCCACGTCGGCTGACCGGGGCGGCGCCGTGGCTCGACGCGGTGGCTGGTCTCGCGCCGGCTTCGGTGATAGGTTGGGCGGCCCCGGGAGGGGAAGGGCATGACGAGATTGGCGCGGGCGGCCGTCGAGGCGCTCATGCAGGAGCACTCCCACGGCAGCCTGGAGCGCGCGCTGGACGTGTTCGAGGTGTTCGCCAGCGGATCGCTGACGGACGAGATTTACATCCTGGAGGACGTCGCCGGCAAGCGGATCGCCATCGCGCCGACGTCGCTCAAGGAAAAATATCGGCGGGGGTGAGCCATGGCCATCATCGTTCTCTCGTACCAGCTGGGCTCTGGCGGTCCCGAGATCGGCCTGGCGCTCTCACAGCGCCTCGGCTACCGCTACGTGGACCAGGAGCTGCTCCAGGACGCGGCGCTGCGCTACGGGCTCGCCGAGGACAAGCTCTCGCACCTGGACGAGTCCAAGCCCTCCTTCTTCGAGCGGTTCGACACGGAGACGCGTCATCACATCACGGTGCTGCAGACGACGCTGCTGGAGCTGGCCGAGCTGGACAACGCCGTGCTGATGCGCGGCGGGGGTCAGTGGCTCCTGCGCGGCGTCCCCCACGTGCTGCGCGCGCGCCTCATCGCCCCGTTCGAGCACCGCGTCCGGCGCTGGCTCAAGCGACAGGCCGCCACCACCCATGAGAGCTACAACCAGCGCGCCGCCGCGGCGCTGGTGCGGGGCGACGACAACGAGAAGGCCGGCCGGATGCGCTACCTCTACGAGGTCGAGATCTCCGACCCGCTCCTCTACGACCTGATGGTGAACACCGAGACGCTGCCCTACGACGCGGTCGTGCAGATGATCGAGGCCCTCACGCTGCGCCCGGAGATGGCCACGACCGACGCCGGCCGTCAGATCATCGCCTCTCGCGCGCTCGCCTCGCGCGTGCAGGTGGCGCTGGCCACGCATCCCGAGACGCGCCGGTACCGGATCACCGTCGAGGCCCAGGCCGGGATCGTCACGCTCGAGGGGACGACCGCGCTGGACCGCGCCGTCGACGTGGCTCGCACGGTCCCCGGCGTGCGGGACGTGCGCACGCAGCAGGTCGAGATCCCGCCCATCCCGCCCTTCGTGGCGTAGGCCCCGGCGGCCGGAAGGGCGCGGTCACCCGGCGCCTCTCGAGCACCCGCGCCCGGTTACCGTGAGCCGGGTGGCGTCGAGGGCTGGGTGCCCGGCGAGGTGTCCGGGGCCTCGGCGATCGTCAGCGTGAGCGTGCGGCGGTTGCGCTTGCGGACGACCTCGAGCGGGACGCTGCTGCCCGGCTCGGCGTCGGACGACAGCCGCTGCAGGTGGTGGTAGTCGTCGACCATCGTCGGACCGAACTTCACGATCACGTCGTTGGGCTGCACGCCGGCCGAGTCGGCCGGGCTGCCGGGATGCACCCGCGCGACGATCGCGCCCCGCGCGGAGTCCAGGCCGAGGCTCTGGGCGAGCTCGGTCGTCAGCGGCTGCAGCGATACGCCGATCCAGCCTCGCGTCACCTTGCCGCGGTCGATCAGCTGTGACGTCACCCGCTTGGCCATGTTGGCCGGAATGGCGAAGCCGATGCCCTGCCCGGTCGCCACGATCGCCGTGTTGATGCCGATGACCTCGCCCCGGAGGTTGATCAGGGGCCCGCCGGAGTTGCCGGGATTGATCGAGGCGTCGGTCTGGATGAAGTTCTCGTAGGTGGCGATGCCGACCTCCGAGCGGCCCGTCGCGCTGATGACGCCGACGGTGACCGTCTGGTCGAGACCGAACGGGTTGCCGATCGCGATGGCCCACTCGCCGACCCGCAACCGGTCGGAGTCGCCGAGCGTGGCGACGCGGAGCTCGCCGGCCGGCTGGAAACGGATGATCGCCAGGTCCGTCTTGGTGTCCGTGCCGACGATCCGCCCCTGGAACTCCTGGTTGGACGGCAGCTTGACCGTGACGCTGTCGGCCCCGCGGATGACGTGGAAGTTGGTGAGCACGAACCCGCGGTTGTCGATGATCACCCCGGAGCCGAGACCGGGCTGGCGGAACTCCTCGCGCGGGCCGGGCCCCCGGCGGCCGAAGAACTGATCGAAGAAGTCCTTGAAGAACGGGTCGTCGGTGCCGGGGCCCGGGATGATCGGGGTCCGCCGGCTGTGGGCGACCTGCACGGTCCCGATGTTCACGACCGCCGGCCTCACCCGCTCGGCCACGGTGACGAAGGCGGCCTGCAGGGCGTCCGCCGTGGCGCTCGGGGAGGAGGTCTGGACCACCGACCGAGCCCGCCCGAGCGTCAGCCACGCGTACGAGGCGAAGCCAAGGCCCGCAAAGGCGAAAAGGACGCCGGCTGCGAGGAAAGCGCGGGCAACCTTCGGAGTCATTGCGAGGGTTGTCGCCGCGCGGGTCGAGTCGGCGAAATTACGTCGAAAGTAGCCAAAAAGTGGCCTTTTTCCTTGACCCCTCGATCGTGAAACAGGGACAATACGCCATTGCGTGAATTTCGTCCAGTGCCCTCGAATAAAGCTCTAATTTTCAGGACGATAAGCGTCGTTCTGGTCGTGTGTCTCCTCGCACCGTACGGGGCGCTCGCCCAGCCCGCCAGCGCGGCCGCCGGGGGGACCCAGACGCAGCCCGCGCCGGCCGCTCCCGGGACGCGGCCGGTGACGCCCAGCATCGCGACGCCGGCACGCAGCGTCGCCGGCCCCGACTATCGCCTGGGCAACGGGGACGTCGTCGAGGTCCAGATCGCCGGCCGCCTGGAGGTCACCCGGGTCCAGGTGATCGTCGATCCCGAGGGGCTCGTCAACATTCCCACGCTCGGCGCCGTCGAGGTCGGGGGACTGACCCTGCTCGAGGCCAATCGTCGCCTCGGCGAGCGCGCCCGGTCCCTCTTTCGCTTCGCGGACGTCAGCATCGCCGTCACGATCCCTCGCTCGTTCGAGGTCGTCGTGTCGGGGGAGGTCGAGCGGCCCGGAACGGTCCAGGCCCTGGCCATCCAGCGGCTGCACGAGGTCGTCCTCGTCGCCGGCGGCATCACGCCGCGCGGGAGCGCTCGCCACGTGCGTGTGACACAGGGCGGCAGCAGCCGCGAGGTCGACCTGCTGCGCTTCGAGCTGGGCGGCGACCTCGATCAGAACCCGTACGTCGCGGACGGCATGCGCATCCACGTCCCGGCGCGGGCGGCGGCCGTCACCCTGGCCGGCGCCGTCCGCCGGCCGGGCGAATACGAGCTCGGCTCCGCCGGCTCGCTCCGGGAGCTCCTGGAGCTGACCGGCGGACTGGCGCCCGGGGGCGCCGGCTCCGACGCGCGGCTGACCCGCATCGGCGCCGACGGGCGAAAGGAGACGGTCTCGATCGATCTGCGGTCCGCGCTACTCGCCCCCGCCGACGTGACGCTGCAGGCGGCCGACACGCTCTTTGTCCCGCCGCTCTCAGTGCGGCAGGACGTCGTCGAGGTCCGTGGGGCCTTCCTGGGCACCACCGAGAGCAGCAAGACGCTCACGGCCGGCAAGTCGACGATCGTGCAGCGCTTCGAGCTGGCCCAGGGCGAGCGCCTGCTCGACGTGGCCGTCAAGGCGGGCGGCGCCGCCGCGTACGCCGACCTGCGCCTGGCCTTCGTGGACCGGACCGGCACCTCCGGCCCCCGCCAGCGCGTGCCGATCGACATGCACCGCCTGCTCGTCGACAAGGACGAGGCCCAGAACATCCTCCTGCAGAACGGCGACGTGGTGATGCTGCCCGTCGTCGAGGACAAGGTCTACGTGGTGGGCGAGGTGAAGGTCCCGGGCGCCCAGGATTTCCGGCCGGACCTGACGCCGCGCGAGTACGTGGCGCTGGCCGGCGGCCCGGGCAACCGGGCGAAGGTGGCCTCGACGATGGTGACGTTCCGGAACGGTCGCACGTACGCGATGGCCGAGGCCCCGCCGCTGGAGCCGGGCACCGTCGTGACCGTGCCGGAGGTCGCGGTGAAGTGGTGGCAGGACTACGTGCAGATCGCCCAGCTCCTCGCCAGCCTCGTCACCGCCTACACGGGCCTCTTCATCCTGTTCAACGGGCCCGTGAACAACAACTGATGTACGAAGCGTACTGGCGCCTGAGCGAGCCCCCCTTTGACAACGCCCCGAACCCGAAGTTCCTCTACCTGTCGCCCGAGCACGAGGAGGCCCTGGTCCGGCTCGTCTATACCGTGCGCCATCGCAAGGGCTGCGGGATGCTGACCGGCGAGTACGGCTGCGGGAAGACCACGCTCTCGCGCGCGCTCATCCAGCGCCTGGAAGCCGAGCGATACGAGATCGGCCTGCTCACCAGTCCGAGCTGGAACGCCGTCGACTTCCTGCGCGAGGTGCTCTACCAGCTCGGCCAGGAGACGCCGGAGACGAGCAAGCCCGAGCTGCTGCACCGGCTGAACGACGTCCTCTTCCGCAACTTCCGGGAGGGCCGCGACACGGTGGTCATCGTCGACGAGGCCCAGCTGATCGAGGACGAGGCGGTCTTCGAGGAGCTCCGGCTGCTCCTGAACTTCCAGACCGACGAGCGGTTCCTGGTGACGATCGTCCTGATCGGATCTCCCGAGCTGGCCTCGAGAGTTCGGCGGCTCAAGCACCTCGACCAGCGCATCACCATCCGCTATCACCTCGGGCCGCTGGACTACGCGCACACCGTCAGCTACGTCGCCCACCGCCTGCAGATGGCGGGCCGCCCGACGCCGATCTTCACGGACGACGCCACGAGGCTCATCTTCGACTTCACCCGGGGCACCCCGCGCGAGATCAACAACGTGTGCGACGTGGCCCTGCTGGTCGGCTACACCCGGCGCGCCTCCGAGATCGGCGACACGATCGTCGCCGAGGTGATCAAGGACATGGTCGGAGTCTCCTGATGGTGCGCATGAGCGATCTCGTGCGCGGTCTCGCCCGCGACGCCCCGGGATGCCCGGACGAGCAGCCGCCCGGACCGGGCTCCCCGGCCGCGGTCGGCATCGGTGCCGCGCCCGCCACCGCTCGGAGCCGGGGCGGCCTGATCGCCCCGGCGGCCGAGTCGGCCGACGGGGCCGCCGAGCCGACGACGCCCCCCCCGACCGAGGATCCGTCGGCGTTGCTGGGCGAGCTCCAGGGACTGCTGCTGGAGGTCCGCGGCCTGACCCGCGGCGGCGCCGGCTTCCCGTGGGCGAGACTGGAGGCGACGATCGAGCGGGTCATCACCTCGCTCGATCACTCGGCGGACCTGTTCTGGGCCGCCAACAATCCCGCGGCGGGCCCCGGCGTCGATTACCTGGCCTTCCACCAGGCCCGGGTGGCGGTGCTGGCCGTGCGCATCGGCGCCAACGTCGGCTACGACCGGCGCCGACTCGTCGCGCTCGGCATGGCCGGCGCGCTCATCGACGTCGGCCTCTGGCAGATGCCGGAGACGTTCGTTCGGCGGGTCGACGCGCTGACCGGCGACGAGCTGAACGCCTATCGCTCGCACCCGCGGGTGTCGGCGGATTTGATCCGCCGGTGGGGGCCGCCGAACGAGGGCATCGTGCAGGCCGTGCTGGAGCATCACGAGCGCGAGCAGGGGCAGGGATTCCCGCAGGGGCTGACCGGCGCCTCGGTGGTGGCCGATGCCAAGATCCTCGGGCTGGCCGACACGTACACCGGGCTCACCCTCCCGCCGACGGCGCGGCCGCGGCGGCGTCCGCACGAGGCGGTTCGCGAGCTGGTCAAGTCGCGCCACGAGGCGTTTCCCTCGACGCTCATCAAGGCCCTGCTGTCGGAGATCTCGGTGTTCCCGCCCGGCACCGTGGTCCGGCTGAACACCGAGGAGATCGGCCGCGTCGTCGCGGTCAATCGCAACCACCCCCTGCGTCCCCGGCTGGAGATCGTCGCCGATGCCAGGGGCCAGCGCCTGCCGTCGGCCAAGGCCATCGACCTGTCGGAGGCGCCGTTCGTGTACATCACCGGCCCCATCAGCGAGGGCAGCGGCTAGATGGCGCAGTACGAGATGAACCTGCGAGACTACTGGCTGATCGTCCGCCGCCGGCGGCTGATCATCGTAGCCTCGACGGTGCTCGTCGCCCTCTTCAGCCTGTGGTTCGCCAAGCAGAAGGTGGCCGTGTACCAGGCCACCGCCGCCGTGAAGTTCGAGCAGTCGACGGCGCTCACGGGTCTGCTCGTGGAGGTGCTGTCCTATTCCACGGCCGACAACATCGAGACGCAGGCCACGCTCATCAAGAGCTACCCCATCCTCGAGGAGGTCGCCCGGCGCCTGGGCCGTCTGCCGGCGGCCGGCGGCCCCGGGGCCCTGCGCGAGTCCCGCGCCTACACGGCGACCCTCGAGAGCCTGTCGACCAAGCTGCGCACCAACCGGATCGGCGGTACCAGCATCCTGGAGATCACCGCGACCTCGACCAGCGCCCTGGAAGCGCGCGACCTCGCCAACACGGTGGCCGAGGTGTATCGCGACACCAGCCGCGCCAACCGGAACGCGCGGATCACCGAGGCCCGCAAGTTCATCGAGAGCCAGCTCAAGGAGGTCGAGGTCCGCGTGCGGCGCGCCGAGGAGGAGGTGTGGGCGTTCCGCGACGCCAACCGCATCATCTCGCCCGGCGCCGAGTCCTCGATGCTGCTGTCGCTCTTCACCCAGGTGCGGGGCGACATCGAGAAGGCTCGCCAGCAGCGCATCGAGCTCGAGCAGATCGCCGGCCGCCTGGAGCGCAGCGACGCCGGCGGCGTCGGCCCGCGCGTGTACATCGACACCGCCAACCCCTCGATCGTGCGCCTGGTGGCGGCCCAGACGGACCTGATCCTGGAGCGGAGCAACCTCGCGCTGGAGGTCACCGACCAGCATCCCAAGCTGCAGGCCGTCGACGACCGCCTGCGCGAGGTGCGCCACGAGCTGTCGCGCGAGGTCGCCGCCCAGGTCGCGCTCCTCCGCAACCGGGAGGACATCCTCGGACGCCAGCTCGGCGAGCTCATGCAGCGCAACCGCGAGGTGCCCGCCGTCGAGCTGGGCCTGGCCCGCCTGCAGCGCGACGCCAAGGTGAACGACGACCTGCTGACCCTGCTGAAGACCCGGCACCAGGAGGCGCTGATCAAGGAGTCGGAGGGCGTCGAGGAGGTCACCGTCGTGCGGCCGGCCATCGAGCCGACGGCGCCCATCGGCGGCGAGGGCCTCAACACGGTGGCGATCGGCGCCCTGCTGGGCCTCATGCTCGGCCTGGTCCTCGCCTTCGTGCAGGAGACGCTCGACACCTCCATCGGCACCATCGAGGACGTGGAGAGCTACCTGGAGGTGCCCGTCCTCGGGATCGTGCCGCACATCGACCCCCGGGAGACGATGCAGCGCCTCGTCGAGCGACGGCCGGCGCTGGCCCGGATCGACCCCGACGCGCTCCACAGCCACGCGCTGCTGATCACGCACTTCGATCCCAAGTCCCCGGTCGCCGAGGCCTACCGCACGCTGCGCACGAACGTGCAGTTCGCGCGGCTGGAGCGCGGCGGCAATGTGCTGGTCGTCACCAGTCCCACGCTGCAGGAGGGCAAGACCACCACCATCGTGAACCTGGCGCTCACGATGGCCCAGAGCGGCCAGCGGACCCTGCTGGTCGGGGCCAACCTGCGTCGCCCCAGCATCCACCGGTTCTTCGGCATCGAGCGCGAGCCCGGGCTCAGCGATATCCTCGTCGGCAACGCGCGCTGGCGCGACTGCATCCGCACCGTCGCCGACATCCTCATGGGCCGGTTCGAGATGGAAGACATCATGGCCGCGCCCGGCCTGGACAACCTCCACATCATCGAGGCCGGCCCCATCCCGGCCAACCCGTCCGAGCTGCTGTCGACCCGCGCCATGGCCGACTTCCTGCGGGCGGTGAGCGCCGAGTACGACGTTGTCCTGATCGACACTCCGCCGGTGCTGCCGGTGACCGACTCGGCGATCGTGGCCGGCCAGGCCGACGGGGTGCTGCTCGTGTACCAGGCGGGCAAGGTGGGACGTCTGGTGCTGAAGCGCGCCAAGGCCCACCTCGAGTCGACGCGGGCCAAGGTCTGGGGTGTCGTCCTCAACGACGTCCAGACCGAGGTGGCCGGCTACAACTACACCCAGTACTACACGCACTACTACGGCGAGGAGACCGCGTCGGACCGGGACGGCGGGCTCCTGCAGCGCGCCTGGGACCGCGTGCGCGGCAGCGCCGCGCGCGCCCACGGCGCGCGCGGATCGGACGGTCTCGTCCCTCGCAACGACGCGGCGGCGTCCCCGCGTGGTCGCCGGTCGCGTCATCGCCACCTGGGCGTCGGCCTCGGCGTCGCCGGGGGCCTGCTGGTCCTGCTCGCCGCCCTGGTCGCCTGGCAGATGGGCGCGCTCGGCGCCGGCAGCCGTCCCTTGCTGCAGCTGCGCGAGCGACTCGGACGCGGATCCGGCCCCTCCGCGCCGTCGCCGGCTCCTTCCGCGCCCGCCGGATCGACGACGCCACGGCCGCCGGCGCTGCCGCCGCCCTCCGCCGCGACGCCGCGGCACGCGGTCGGCCGCTTCGCCGTGGAGCTGGGACCGTACGCCGCCACCGTGGACGCCGAGCGCGTCGAGCGCCAGCTCAGCCGGAGCGGCTACCAGTCCGCGCGATTCCGCCGGGAGAGCGGCGCCGCGAGCTACGGGGTGCTGCTCGAACGACTCCCGGCCGGGCGTGACGCGGAGGCGGTCGTGGCCACGCTGCGCCAGCAGGGCTTTCCGGAGGCGAGCCTCGTCGTCGGCGATTCCCCGGCGATCCGGCTCGGGGAGCCGGCGGCGCTGCCGGACGCCGCCGAGGTGGCCGGGCGGGCTCGCGCGCTCGGCTATCCGGTACGGGTGGCCGCCCAGCCGGGGCAGGCCATCGCCTACACCCTTCGCCACGGCAACTTCGGATCGCGCGTGGACGCCGAGGCGCAGGCCGAGCAGCTGGGCCGACTCGGCCTGTCGCCCCAGGTGATCCAGGTCCGGTAGCGGCGTCGATGCGCCGGGGATTCGCGGGCCCGGGCGGTGCGTCGGGGCTCGGCAACACGCTGGTGATCGTCGTCCTGGTGGCGGCGGCCTACGTCCTCTCGCAGGGCCTCACGCGCGTCTCCCTCGGCTACACGGTGGGCGCCCTGGCGGCGGTGACGCTCTTCGGTCTCGTCGTGCTGCGCAACGACTTCGGGATCTACGTGGTGACGTTCTCCATGCTGCTGTCGCCGGAGTTCGCGGCCGGCGGCTCGGGGATCGCCGAGGGCCGGAGCCTCGTCGTGCGCAGCGAGGACTTCATCCTGATCGTGATCGGCCTGGCCTGGCTCGCCAAGACCGCCGTCAACAAGGAGCTGGGCCTCGTCGCCAAGACCCCGCTGAACCGGCCGATCGTCTTCTACATCCTCGCCAACGCCGTCGCGACCCTGCTGGGCTCGCTGTCGGGGACCGTGTCGGGCTCCAGCGGGTTCTTCTACGTGCTGAAGTACGTCGAGTACTTCGTCGTCTACTACATGGTCGTCAACAACGTGCAGGACCGTGATCACGCGCGACGGCTCGTCATCGCCGCGTTCCTGACCGCGGCCATCGTGAGCGTCGTGGGCATCGCCCAGATCCCCTCCGGGGAGCGCGTCTCGGCGCCCTTCGAGGGAGACGTGGGCGAGCCCAACACGTTCGGCGGCTACCTGCTCTTCATGATGGCGATTGCCGGCGGGGTCGCCCTGGAGACGCATCGCCTGCGGCTGCGCGCCGTCTGCCTCGGCCTCGTGGCCCTCATGGGCCTGCCGTTCACCTTCACCCTGTCGCGCGCGTCCTACGTCGGCGTGCCGCCGGCGCTCCTCGTCCTCGCCTGGTTCACGCGCCGTCGCCGACTCATGGTCGGCGTCGTCCTCCTGCTGCTGGTCTGCTCGCCGATCCTGGCGCTCACCCTGCCGACGTCGGTGAGCCGGCGCGTGCTCTACACCTTCGAGCCGGAGCGCGGCCAGGCCACCGTGCACATCGGGCGCGTGGGCCTCGACCCGTCGACGTCCGCCCGTCTGATCAGCTTCCAGGGCGCGATCGAGGGATGGCTGAAGCGGCCCGTCTTCGGCTACGGCGTGACGGGCTTCGGATTCATGGACGCGCAGTATGCGCGCGTGCTGGTGGAGACCGGCGTCGTCGGCTTCGCCGCGTTCGCCTGGCTCGTGTGGACGGTCCTGCGCTCGTCTTCCGCCGCCTTCCGAACACTCAACGCGCCCGAGGATCGCGGCCTGGCCCTGGGCTTCCTGGCCGGCACGATCGGCCTGCTGGCTCACGCCGTCGGCTCCAACACGTTCATCATCGTGCGCATCATGGAACCGTTCTGGTTCTTCGCGGGGATCGTCCTGATGCTGCCGCAGCTCGAGGGAGCCGTCACGGCGCCCGCGACCAGGTCCGCGGTGATGCCGGCGCGGCTCCGCCCCGACACGGGGCTGCCGGCGCGGCTCGGCGGCTGACCATGGACTCGGAGCCTGCCGGCGCCGCCCCCGTCGCCGTCTCGGTGATCGTGCCGACGTTCCGCCGAGAAGCGCCGCTGCGCCGGTGCCTGGAGGGTGTGCTGGCCCAGCGCCACCCCGCGTTCGAAGTGCTGGTCGTCGACCAGAGCCCCGAGCACGAGCCGTCGACCTGGACGACGCTGCGCGGCCTGCCCCCGCACGGGCACCACATCCGCCTGAGCGGGCCGAGCGTGACGGCGGCGGTCAACGCCGGGGTCCGCCGCGCCGGCGGCTGGCTGCTGCTCGTCCTCGACGACGACGTCGAGGTCGACGATCGCGACCTGCTCGCGCGCCACGAGCGACACTACGCGGACCCGCGCATCGGCGGCGTCGTGGGCCGCATCGGGAACGCCGAGCGACGCGATGACCTACCGCGGCCGGCCGCCGACGGGCCGCTCGGCTTCCTGTCGATGAACTTCGACCACCCGTACCCGATGGACGTGCCCACGGCGGCCGGCGCCAACATGTCCTTCCGGCGCGAGCTGGTCCACCGTCTGGGCGGGTTCGACGAGCGCTACACGGCCAACGCCTTCCGGTGGGAGACCGACTTCAGCGTGCGCGTGACCCGGGCGGGGTACCGGATCCGTTACGACCCCGAGGCGCGCGTCGTGCATCACTACGGCACCCCCGGCGGCTGCGACAACGGCCACCTGCTCGCCCGGACGGCGGTCTCGCATGCGTGGTACCGGCCGTTCTTCCGCAACAACGTCTACTTCGCGCTGAAGCTGCTGGGCGCAGGCGATCGGGCCCGCTTCCTGTGGCGCCTCTACCGCGAGCACGTGCTGAACCGCGCCTTCGCCGCCGCCGGGCCGGCGTTCCTGGCGCGGCGCCACGCCGCGCTGGCCCGGGGGGCCGCCGACGGCTGGCGGGCGTGGCGGCAGCGGCAGGCAGACCCCTGACGTGCGCATCGCGGTCGTGAGCCACGTCATGCCGTACCCGGCCGACTCCGGCACCCGCATCCGCGTCGCGCATGTGGTGCGAGCCCTGGGCCGGCAGCACGATCTCACCGTGCTCTCGCTCGAGCCCGGCGACGCCCGGGGCGCGGCGGCCGCGCTCGGCGTGCCCGTCGCGGTCGAGCCGGCGCGCGCGCGCCGCGGCCTGGCGCCGGTCCTCGTGGCGGCCGAGACCACGGCCGCCGTGTGGCGGTGCGTGCGCCGGTGGCGGGCGGACGCCGTGCACCTGCAGGGGACGTTCGGCGCGGCGGCCGCGGGCCTGGCCGGGTCGCGGGCGGACGTGCCGGCCGTCGTGGACGAGGGCTGCGTCTACCACCGGAGCTTCTGCCGCGCCGCCGCCCTGGCTCCGACGCGCCTGGCCCGCGCCCGGGGTCGGCTCCGCACGTGGCGGCTCCGTCGCTTCGAGCAGGCCGTGGCCAGGCACGCCGACGCGGTGATCGCCGTCTGTCCCGAGGAGGCGGCGCTCGTGCACAGACTGGCGCCGGGCACGCGCGTGGTGGTGGCGCCCAACGGCGTCGATCCCGACGCGCTGGCGCCCACGCCGCCCGGTGACGCCGCGCTCTTCGTCGGGCTCCTCAGCTACGGACCCAACCGCGACGCGGTGACCTGGTTCGCGCGCGAGGTGGCGCCGCGGCTCGGTAGCGATGGTCCGGACGTGCTCGTCGCTGGCCGCGACCCGGGACCCGAGCTGGAGGCGCTGGCCGGGGCGACCCGCCTGCGCCTGCTCGGCTTCGTGCCGGATCTCGCGCCGCTCTACGCGCGCGCCGGCGTCTTCGTCAACCCGATGCGCGGCGGCGGTGGCACGCGGCTCAAGGTGCTGGAGGCGATGGCCGCCGGCAAGGCCGTGATCTCGACCTCGGTCGGCGCCGAGGGGCTCGCCCTCACGCCCGGCCGCGACGTGGTGATCGCGGACACCGCGGTCGAGTTCGCGGCCGCCGTGCGCGGGCTGCTGGCCAGCCCCGGTCAGGCCGAACGCCTCGGCCGCGCCGCGCGGGCGCTCGTCGAGACCCGGTATCGCTGGGAGATCTGCACGGCGCCGATCGAGGAGCTCTACGCCTCGCTGGACCGCCGGGGCGCCGGCGCATGAGGCCGCGCGTGTCGGTGGTGGTCCCGGTTCGCAACGCCGCCCGGACGCTGCCGCGCACGCTGCCGGCGCTCGGCGCGCTGTCGCCCGCCCCGGCCGAGATCGTCCTCGTCGACAACGGCTCGACGGACGACAGCCGCGACCGGCTCGAGGCCTTCGCGGGCGCCCACGCCGCGATCGTGCTCCACGAGCCGCGGCCCGGGGCCTCCGTCGCGCGCAACGCGGGCACCCGCGCAGCCACCGGCGAGGTGGTGGCCTTCACCGATGCCGACTGCTGCCCACGCCCGGACTGGCTCGCTGCCCTGAGCGCGCCGCTGATCGATCCGGTCGTGGGCGCCGTCGCGGGTCCGACGGCCTCGACCGCGCCGGCCGGCGTGGTCGAGACGTTCGGCAGCCTGTTCACGCTGCCGGCGCCGGCGGCGGCGACGCGCCACACGCGCTGGACGCCGTGGGCCGGCGGGTTTCCGACCGCGAACCTCGCGGTGCGCCGCACGCTGCTCGAACGCCTCGGTGGCTTCGACGAGTCGGTGGCCATCTACGGCGAGGACTACGACCTGTGCGCCCGCCTCTACGCGACCGGCGCGGCGATCGCCTACGCGCCCGATGCCGTCGTCGAGCACCAGCACCGGGTGGCCCTGCGCCCGATGCTGCGCCAGGCCTTCGGCTTCGGGCGCAGCCACGCGTGGCTGATGCGGCGCCACGTCCGGGGACTATGGCTCGACCTGCCGCGACGGCCGCTGGCACGCGAGCGGTTCCCGCTGCCGCTCTGGATCGACGCCGCCTCTCCGGACAAGAAGGCGGCGGCGCTCGTGGCGCTCGGGCTGCTGTGGCCGCCGCTGCTCGCCTTGTTGCCGCTCTACGGCGCCTGGCTGTGGCGCGACGTCACGACTCGCACGCGCGCCCGCGGGCTGTCCGTGTCCTCGCTCGGCCGGTGGGGGCTGGTCGGGTGCCTCATGGCCAAGGCGGCTGCCATGACGAGCGGGCGCTGGTGGGGCTCGCTCCGGTACGGCCGTGCCTGCCTCTGAGATCGTGTCCGTGCTCATCTGCACCAGGGACCGGCGGGCCGACCTCGCCCGCGCGCTGGCCTCGCTGCGCGCCGACGGCGTCGACCGGGACGGCGTCGAGATCGTCGTCGTCGAGGAGACCGGACGCCCGGCGCCGATCCCGGGCGTGCGCTACGTGTCGCTGCCGCCCGAGGGACGCGGGTTCGCTCACGCCCGAAACGTCGCCGTGCAGGCGGCCAAGGGCAGCCTGCTGGTGTTCGTGGACGACGACTGCGAGGTCGAGCGGGGCTGGTTCGACGCGCTGCTGGCGCCCTTGCTCGCCGATCGCGCCGTGGGCGGTGTCGCCGGCGCCGTCCTCGTGCGCCGGTGCAACGCCATCGGCCACGCCGAGGCCATCCTGGGCTTTCCCGGAGGCGGGCTCCGGTATCACGACGCGGCCGGCGGACGCGTGATCCCGATCCGGCACCTGTCGACCTGCAACTGCGCCTACCGCCGGGTGGCCCTCGAGGACGCCGGCGGGTTCCCGGCGCGCGCGATCCTGGGCGGCGAGGACAGCCTGCTTGCCGAGCGGGTCGCGTCGCGCTGGCCGTGCCGCTACGCGCCCGACGCGATCGTGTACCACCAGCCCCGCCAGCGGCTGGGCGCGATCTTTCGCTGGTTCCTGCGGCGAGGTCGCGCCGAGATCCTGGTGCTGCCCGCGACCGCGCGCCCCGCCGCCGTCGCCCTCGACCTGGTGCGCGGCTCCACGCTCCTGCGGGCGCTCGCGCTCGTCGCCGCCGTGGCCTGGCTTCCGTGGCCGGTCTGGCTCACCGCGCCCGCGCTGCTGGGCGCGTACTACGCCGCGCTCCTGCGCCGCTTCGCGTTCGCCCGGCGCTACCCCGCCTACCGGGCCGGCTGGTGGCTGACCCCGCTGGTGAAGGCGCTGGCCGACGCCGGCGCCGAGGCCGGGCGCCTGCGAGAGGTGGGGGCCATGCTGGTCCGTCGCGCGGAGCCGGCCCGTGGCTGACCGGCCCACGATCGCCGTCGTGCTGATCACCCGCAACGAGGCGCGACGCATCCGCCGGTGTCTCGAGAGCGTGCGGTGGGCCGACGAGATCGTCGTGGTGGACCAGCACAGCAGCGACGGGACGGCGGCGATCTGCGGGGAGCTGGGCGCCAGGGTGATCGCGCGCGACATGACCGCCGGGTTCGGCGAGCAGAAGAACTTCGCCATCGCGCAGGCGCGCGCCGCGTGGGTCCTCAGCCTCGACGCCGACGAGGAAGTCACGCCCGCGCTGCGCGCGGCCATCGAGCAGGCGGTCGCCGCCCCCGGGGCCCACGCCGGCTTCCGTATGCCTCGGCTCACGTCCTACCTGGGCCGCTTCATCCGCCAGTGCGGCTGGTACCCGAGCCCCGTCCTGCGACTGTTCCGCCGCGGCCACGCCCGGTTCACGGACGCGCTGGTCCACGAGGAGCTCGTCGCCGAGGGTTCCATCGGTGACCTCCACGAGGACCTGCTGCACCACAGCTACGACTCGCTCGCCGAGCACGTCCGCAAGCTCGTCCTGTACACGGCCTACGACGCCCGCATGCTGCAGCGTCGCGGCGCGCGGATGGGGCGGCTCGGCGCGCCGTGGTGGCTGGTGCTCAAGCCCCTGGCCATCTTCGCGCGCAAGTACGTCGTGCAGCGCGGCTTCCGCGAGGGCTGGCACGGCTTCGTCCTGAGCGCCATGGCCGCCCTGGTCGTCCTCGTCAACGGCGTGCGCCTGGCCGAGCTGACCGGCTTCCTCGGTGACCGGGGGGAAGGCGACGCGACCACGGGGCCGCCGACGATCCTGCTCATGGCGAACTTCGCCGACGTCGTCGGGGGCGGGGAGGAGAGCCTGCTCGGGCTCGCGGCCGCCCTCGACCGCCGCCGCCTCCGCGTGCTCGGGGCGTCGCCCGGCGAGGGGGAGGTTGCGGACCGGCTCCGCGCGCTGGGCGTGCCGACGACGATCGTGCCGCTGCCCGCCGTTCGTCCCTGGAACGCGCCGGCGGCGCTGAGCGCGCTGCTCCGGCTCCGCGCCCTGCTGGTGCGCGAGCGGGTCGCCCTGGTGCACGCCCACGGCAGCCGGGGCGCCCTCTACGCCGGGCTGGCGTCGCGCGGGCTGCATGTTCCGCTCGTGTGGCACGTCCGCGTCGCCGACGCCGATCCCCGGCTCGATCCATTGCTGGTCCGGCTGGCCGCGGCCGTCGTGGCCAACTCGGGCGCCGCGGCGGCGCGCGTGCGCGGTCTGCCGCGGGCGGCCGCGAAGGTGGCGATCGTGCCCAACGGGGTCGACCTCGCCCGCTTCGCGCCGGGACCGCCCGACTTCGCGTTGTGCGGCGGCCTCGGGCTGGCGCCCGAGGCGCCGGTGGTCGGCTACTTCGGCCGTCTCGAGCACGGCAAGGGCGTCGACGTGCTGATCGAGGCGGCGGCGCGGCTGCACGGCCTGCTGCCGTCGACGGCGTTCCTGCTCGTCGGCGACGGCCCGCTGCGCGAGGCGCTGGTCGCGCGGGCCGCCTCGGCCGGCCTGCCGATCTGCTTCGCCGGCCACCGCGACGACGTGCCGGCGCTGCTTCGGCTGTGCGCCGTGGCGGTGCTGCCGTCGCGCCAGGAGGCCTTCGGCCGCGTCCTCGTCGAGGCCATGGCCTCCGGAGTCCCGGTGGTGGCCAGCCGCGTCGGTGGCATCCCCGAGGTCTGCGTCGACGGCGTCACCGCGCTGCTGGTCCCTCCCGACGACGCCGATGCCCTGGCGGTGGCCATCGCGCTGACACTGACCGATCAGGCGGCGACGCTGGCGCGAGTGCAGGCGGCGCGGGCCGACGTGCGGGCGCGCTTCGGGCAGGCGGCCCACGCCGCGCGCCTGCAGGCCGTGTACGCGCGCGTCCTCGGCGGGGTGGCGTGAGCCTGCGCGTGGCCGTCGACGGGCGCGAGCTGCGGGCCGGCGTGCGCACCGGGATCCGGCGCTACACGCTGCAGGTGCTGCGCGCGGCCGTCGAGCGAGGTCTCGACTGCGTCCTGTACGGCGACGGCGATACCGCGCTCGAGGCCATCCCGAGCGGGGTCCGTCCGTTCGTGCTCGATCACCGCGTCACCCAGTGGTGGGACCAGGTGGCGCTGCCGGCTGCCCTGCGCCGCGACGGCGCCGAGGTCTTCCTGTCGCCGTACTACAAGCGGCCGCTGGCGGCGCCGTGCCCGGTGGTGGTCACCGTCCACGACCTGTTCTTCATCGGCTACCCGGGCCGCCGACGCCCGCTCTACGACGCGGCGCTGACACGGCTGGCCCGGCTCTACGCCGCCGGCGCCGACGCCATCGTGGCGGATTCCGAGCACAGCCGGCGCGCGATCGTCGCGCGTCTCGGCATCCCCGCCGAGCGCATCGCCGTGATCCCGGTCGGCCTGGACGCCGAGTTCCGGCCCACGCCGCTGTCGGCCGCTCAGCGCGAGCGCTACGACCTCGGCGCCCGCTACGCACTGTACGTCGGCAACTTCCTGCCGCACAAGAACCTGCCGCGTCTGCTGCGGGCGTGGGCGACGCTGTGCGGGACGGAGGCGACCCACCGTCTCGTGCTGGCCGGCGGCGATCCCGCGCGCCGGGCGGCACTGGTGGCCCTGGCCGCGTCACTCGGGCTCGGCGATCGCATCGCCTTCGCCGGCGTGGTGGACGACGCCGACCTTCCCGCGGTGTACGCGGGCGCGACGCTGCTGGTCCTGCCCTCGCTGGAGGAGGGTTTCGGGCTGCCGGCGCTGGAGGCGATGGCGTGCGGCACGCCCGTCGTTGCCGGCCGCCGGGGCGCGTTGCCCGAGCTGGTGGGCGACGCTGGATGGCTCGTCGATCCCGAGGACGAGCGGGAGCTGGCCGCGGCCGTCGGCCGCCTGCTGTCCGACCCCGTCGAGCGCCAGCGCCTGACGCGACGCGGTCGGGCCCGGGCGGCTGGCTTCACGACCGCCGCGACGGCGGGGCGGATCGTGGACCTGCTGCGGGCCACCGCGGACGCCAGACCCGTGACGTCGACGAGGGCCGGCTGATGTGCGGGATCGCCGGCATCGTCGGCGGCGCCTGCACGAAGCCCGTGCTGGAGGCCATGCTGGCCACCCTCGAGCACCGCGGGCCCGACGATCGGGGGGTTCGTCTGGGCGACGGGGTCGCGCTCGGCGCAACCCGTCTGGCGATCATCGACCTGAGCACCGGCCAGCAGCCGATGGCCAGCGACGACGGCGCGGCGACGATCGTCTTCAACGGCGAGATCTACAACTTCCGGGCGATCCGCGCCGAGCTTGAGGCGGGCGGGGCGCGCTTCCGGACGCAGAGCGACACCGAGGTGGTCCTGCGGGCCTGGGAGGTCGACGGCGCCCGCTGCGTGACCCGGCTGCGCGGGATGTTCGCGTTCGCGATCTGGGACGCGCGTCGCCGGCAGCTCCTGCTCGCCCGCGACCGCCTCGGCAAGAAGCCGCTGTATTACTGGCAGCGGGCCGGGGCGTTCGCCTTCGCCTCCGAGATCAAGGCACTCCTCTGCCATCCCGGCCCGGCCCGGACCGTCGACTGGGCCGCGCTGCACCACTACCTGGCCTACGGCTACACACCGGCGACGCGCTCGGCATTCGCCGGGATCAGCAAGCTTCCGCCCGGTCACACCGCCGTGCTGGACGGCGCCGCGCTCACCATGCGCCGGTACTGGGCGTTGCCGAGCGGCGTGTCGGCGCCGGCGCCCACGGAGGCGCCCGAGGTCGCCGCGCGGGTGCGCGCCGAGGTGCGCGAGGCGGTCCGCCTCCGCCTGGAGAGCGACGTGCCGCTCGGCGTGTTCCTCTCCGGCGGTGTCGACTCCAGCGCCGTGGTCGCCAGCATGCGCGAGGTGACGAGCGGCCGCATCACCACGGTCTCGATCGGCTTCGGCGCCGCGGCCCCCTCGCACGACGAGCTGCCGTACGCGCGCGAGGTGGCCGAGCGCTTCGGCACCGAGCACCACGAGGAGATCCTCGAGCCGAGGGCGGCCGAGCTGGCGCCGCTCATCGTCCGCGGCTTCGACGAGCCGTTCGCCGACTCGTCGGCGATCGCGACGTTCGCGGTGGCGGCCGCGACCGCGCGTCACGTCAAGGTCGCGCTGTCCGGCATCGGCGGCGACGAGACGTTCGCCGGCTACCCCCGCTACCTCGGCGTGCGCGTCTCCGAGAAATGGGCGCGGCTGCCGGGCTGGCTCCGCCGGCCGGCCGGGGCCGCCGTCGCCGCGATGCTGCGCGAGTCCGACGGCAGCCGCAATCTCCGCGACTGGGTCGTGCGGTTCGCGGCGGGGGCCGACCGTCCGCTGCCCGAGCGCTACTTCACCTGGACCCGCTTCTTCGACGGGCCGGCGCTTCGCGCGCTCGCCACCCCCGCGCTGGCCGCGCACCTGGCCGGTGAGGACCCCGATCGCGCCGGGCGGGCGGCCTGGGCGGGCCGGGGCTGGGGCGACGCCGTGGACGGCGCTTTTCGTATCGATCTGACGACCTACCTGCCGGACGATCTCCTCGTGATGGCCGATCGCATGAGCATGGCGCACTCCCTCGAGCTGCGAGCGCCCTTCTGCGACCACCGCGTGATCGAGACGAGCCTGACGATTCCGCCTGCGGTCAAGGCGCCGCGCTGGCAGCTCAAGGGGCTGCTCAAGACGGCCTACGCCGACGTCCTGCCCCCGGCCGTGCTGGGCCATCGCAAGCAGGGGTTCATGGTGCCCCTGGCCGGCTGGCTGCGCGGCGAGCTGCGGCCCTTGCTCGACGACGTGCTCTCGCGCGACCAGGTCCGGGCGCGCGGCCTGTTCGGCGTCGAGTCCGTTGAGCGCCTCAAGCGCGAGCACGCCACCGGTCGCCGCTCGCACGCCGACCGGCTGTGGACGCTCGTGATGGCCGAGCTGTGGCTGCGCGAGTACCTGGACCGGGGCGGCCCCTGGAGGCTCGGGTGAAGCCGCTCCGGGTCCTGGCCGTGGCCGACGTGTCTCCGCTGGCGGTCGTCGGCGGCGGCGAGCGCGTCCTGTGGGAGCAGATGCGACGCCTGGCCCGGCGCGGTCACGACGTCCGCGTCCTCTGCCGCGCGGCGCGGACCGTGCCCGCCGCCCCGACCGTGCGCGAGGGGGTGGAGATCGTGGAGTTCGCCTCGACCCGGCGCTCGCCGCTCCGCTTCCTGCGCACGACGGTGCTCGAGGCGCGGCGGGCGGCCGCGCGCCTGCTCGACGCGCGGGACGCCGACGTCCTGAACGTGTACCAGCCGTTGTCCGGCTACGGCGTGCTGGCCTCGGCCGCGGGGCGCCGCCGCCCGGCGCTCTACTCGTTCCTCTCCCCGGCGCCGCTCGAGTACCGCTCGCGCCGACGCATGACCAGGCACCACGTCGGGGGCGTCGCCGGGCTGGCCGGCCTCGCCGCGCTCTGGATGACCGAGCGCGCCTGCCTGCGGCGAGCGGCCCGCGTGCACGTCATGAGCGACTTCTCGCGCGCGCTGCTGTGGAGGCTGTATCGCATCCCCGCCGAGCGTCTCGTGCACATCGGCGGGGGCGTGGACCTCGACCGGTTCCGCCCCGCGGGCGACCGGCGGGTCGCGCGGGCCGAGCTCGGCCTGGCGCTCGAGCGGCCGCTGCTGCTCACCGTCCGCAACCTCGAGGCCCGGATGGGGCTCGACACGCTGGTCGACGCGATGGCGACGCTCGTGCGGCATCGCCCCGACGCGCTGCTGCTGATCGCCGGCTCGGGATCGCAGCGGCCCGCGCTCGAGGAGCGCGTCGCCGCCCTCGGCCTCGACAAGCACGTCACGTTCCTCGGGTTCGTTCCCGACACCGAGCTGCCGCGCTACTACCAGACTGCCGACGTCTTCGTGCTGCCGACCCGGGAGCTGGAAGGGTTCGGGCTGGTGACGGCCGAGGCGCTGGCGTGCGGCACGCCGGTGCTCGGCACCCGCGTCGGCGCCACGCCCGAGCTGCTCGAGCCGCTCGACCCGGGCCTGGTGTTCGAGGCGGCCACCGCCGCGACGATCGCCGCCGACCTGCTCCGGTTCCTCGACCGGATGGACGGCGACGCCGGCGCCGCGGAGCGCCTGCGGGCGGCGTGCCGGCGCCACGCCGAGGCGCGCCTCGACTGGGAGCGCGTCGTGGACGCGCTGGAGGCCTCGCTCGTCGAGCTGGCCGCCGCCCGGCCAGCGCGGCTCGTGCCGGCGTCGACCTGTGAGGCCTGCGACGCGGCGCTGGCCCGGACCGGGCTCCTCTACGCAGGCCGTCGCTACCTTCGCTGCCCGCGCTGCGGCGCGCGCCGGATCGGTGAGCTGCCCAGCGCGGCCGACGCGCTGAGCCCGTACCGGGCGCACTACCCGCATCGGTTTCCCCCCCAGCGCATCACGCCGGCCCGGCAGCGCATGCTCGCGTCGGTCGTGGCGCGGATCGGCCGGCTGGCGCCGACCGGCGGCCTTCTCGACGTCGGCTGCGGTGGCGGCCATCTCCTGGCGGCGGCGCGCGCGCGGGGCTGGCGAGCGCTGGGCGCCGACGTCTCCCACGCGGCGTGCGTCGTCGCCGGGGTCGGCGCGCCCGTCGTGCAGGCCGGCGCCGAGGCGCTGCCCGTTCGCGCGGGCGCGCTCGACGCGGTGGCGCTCGTGAACGTCCTGGATCACGCGCGGCGTCCGCTGGCCGTCTTGCGCGAGGCGGAGCGCGTGCTGCGGCCCGACGGCGTGCTGGTCGTCCGCGTCCCCAACGGCGTGTTCCACGCGTGGGCCACGGGCGCCCTCGGCCGCCTCGGACCGTGGGCGCGGTGGTGCGGCCTCGACACCTACCCGATCCTCCATCTCTTCGCCTTCGGTCCCCGGGCGCTGCGCCGCCTCGTGGAGCGCGGCGGCTTCGAGGTGGTGGCGGTCCTGAACTCCGAGCTGGGCGGCCGGGCGCCGGCCCGCGCCGTGGCCACCGCGGCGGCCGGCGCGCTGGACGCGCTGTCGGGTGGACGATGGCTGGTCGCGCCGTCGATCGAGCTCTACGCGCGGAGGCGCGCGACGCCGTGATCCCCGTCATGCACGTCATCACCCGGCTGACCATGGGCGGCGCCTCCGAGAACACCGTGTCGCAGATCGAGGCGCTGGAGCGCGCCGGCTACGCCTCGACACTCGTCCTGGGCCCCCAGTCGGAGCGGCCGACCGTGGAGACGGCGCGGCGGCGCGGCTGCCGCGTGGTGGAGCTCGACGGCCTCGTGCGCGAGGTCAGCCCGGCCCGGGACTTCGCGGCGGCCCTGCAGCTGTGGCGCCTGTTCCGGCGCCGGCGCCCGGCCATCGTCCACACCCACACCTCCAAGGCGGGGTTCGTGGGTCGTCTGGCTGCCTGGCTGGCGCGGGTGCCGGTCGTGATCCACCAGCCGCACGGCCACGTCTTCTACGGGTACTGGAACCGGCCGCGCACCGCGGCGTTCGTCGCGCTCGAGCGCCTGGCGGCCCACTGGACGGACACGATCGTGACCCTGACCCCGCGAGAGGTCGAGGAGCACCTGCAGCGGGGGATCGGCCGCTCGGAGCAGTTCGCCGTCATCCCGAGCGGCGTGCCCATCCGGGCGGTCCGCGCGGCGGCGCCGCCGCGGGCGGAGGCGCGCGCGCGGCTCGGCCTGTCGCCGGAGGCCTACGTCATCGCCGGCGTCGGCCGCCTGGTGCCGGTCAAGGGGTTCGACCTGCTCGTGACGGCGCTGGCCCAGGTGGCCGCGCGCGTCCCCTCCGCGCACGTGCTGCTGATCGGCTCGGGAGCGGAGCACGACGCGCTGCAGGCCCGCGCCGCCGCGCTCGGCGTGGCCGATCGGCTTCACATCACGGGCTCGGTCACCGACGTGACGGGGCGGCTGGCCGCCGCCGACGTGCTGGCCGCGCCCTCGCGCAACGAGGGCATGGGCCGGGTCATCGTCGAGGCGATGGCGCTGGGCCTGCCGGTGGTCGGCGCGCGGGTGGGCGGCATCGCCGACGTCATCGACGCCGAGTGCGGGCTGCTGGTGCCCCCCGACGACGCGAGCGCGCTGGCCGACGCGCTGCTCGAGCTGGCCCTGGACGAGGCCCGGCGGACCAAGCTCGGCGCCGCCGCCCGCCCGCGCGCCGAGGCCTTCTCCACGACGGTCGCCGCCGACGCGCTGCGCGCGCTCTACGACGGCCTGATCCGCTCGCGCAGGCTCGGCCCGTGATGCCGGGGCGGGCGCTGCTGCTCGTGCTGGCCCTGGCTCTCGCCGCGGTCGTCCCGGCCGCGGCGCTCGAGCGCGTCGCCGGTGTGCTGCACGTCCACTCCGATCTCAGCACCGGCGACTTCACGCTGGAGGAGCTGGTCGGGCTCGCCGACCGGCAGGGCATCGGCGCGCTGCTGCTCGCGGAGAACTATCGCCTGCGCGTCGAGTACGGCCTGCCGCCGTTCCGCGCCCTCACGCGGGTGACGCGAGCGCAGCGCTCGGTGGACGACGCCTTCGAGGGCTACCTGAGCCGGGTGGCGGAGGTGCGTCGGCGCCTGCCCCACGTCGTGCTCATCCCCGGCCTGGAGGTGATGCCGCACTACTACTGGACGGGCTCGCCGGCGGCGCTCGATCTCACCGTGCACGATCTCCAGAAGAACCTCCTGGTATTCGGTGTGACCGACCCGGCGGCGGTGCGCACGCTGCCGCTGCCCGGCCACGCGCGCGACGACGGGTTCACGCTGCAGTCGATGGCGGACGCGCTGCCGGTGCTGCTGCTGGTGCCGGGGGTCGCGCTCCTGGCGCGGCGCCGGGCCGTCCGACGTCGGCTCGGCCGGGGCGTGACGGTCGTCGAGCACCGGCGCGCCTGGGCGCGGGGCGGCCTGCTCTGTCTCGTCGCCGTGGCCGCGCTGGCCCGGGGCTGGCCCTTCGTCGGCGACCGGTTCCCGACGTGGCAGCCGGGCGGCGTCGAGCCCTACCAGGCGCTCATCGACCGGGTCGAGGCGCTCGGTGGCGTCACCGTGTGGTCGTTTCCGGAGGCGCGCGACCTCGGCGAGCAGCGTTACGGGCCGCTGCGCGTCGGCTGGCAGACCGAGCCGTACGCCGACGATCTCCTGAGGACGTTTCGCTACGGCGCGTTCGGCGCGGTGTACGAGGACACCAGCACCTTCGAACGGCCCGGCGGGGGCTGGGACCGGGTGCTGAACGAGTACGCGCGCGGCGAGCGGAGCCGGCCGGCGTGGGCGGTCGCCGAGTCGGGCTTTCACGGGCTCACGGCCGGCAAGCAGGTGGGACCGCTGCAGACGGTGTTCCTGGTCCAGGAGCGGTCCGAGGCCGGAGTGCTCGACGCGCTCCGGCGCGGCCGGATGTTCGCCGTCCAGCGCACGCGCGAGCTGGGCTTCGACCTCACCGAGTTCTCGGCGCGCGCGGGCGGCGCCACCGCCGGGGTGGGCGAGACGCTCCGCGCGCCGGTCGGCACCCCGATCGAGCTGGCCGTGACGGTGGCCGCCAGCGACGGCCGCGCCCACGACGCCCGCGTGGCGATCGTCCGCAACGGCGTGGTGGCCGCGCTGGCGCGCGGCGCCACCCCGCTGCGCGCCGTCCTCCGGGAGACCAGCGACGGCACGCCGCTCGTCCTGCGGGCGGAGGCGCGCGGCGCCCAGCAGCGGGTGCTCGCCAACCCGATCGTCGTGCGTCCGTGAGCGCGCGGCGATGACGACGGTCGCCATCCACCAGCCGCACTACATGCCGTGGCTCGGCTACCTGGCCAAGTGGGCGGCGGCCGACGTGTTCGTGGTCCTGGACACCGTGCAGTACGAGAAGAACGGCTGGCAGAACCGCAACCGCATCAAGACGCGCGGAGGCTCGCGCTGGCTCACCGTGCCCGTGCACGCCTCGCTCGGCACCCCGATCACGGGCGTGACCGTCGACGGCGCCCAGGCCTGGCGCGAGCGTCACCGTCGCGCCATCGAGCTGGCTTACGCGGACGCGCCGCACTTCAAGCGGTATCGCGACACGCTCGAATGCTTCTACGACGTGCCGTGGAGCCGCCTGGCTCCGCTGGCGCTGGCGAGCGCGGAGTGGCTGGCGCGGGCGATCGGCGTGAGCGCCCCGGTCTACCTGGCCTCGACGCTCGGCGTGACGACGACCGATCCCAGCGAACGGCTGGTCGCCCTCTGCGCCGCCGTCGGCGCCGACACCTACCTGGCCGGCCGAGACAGCCCGCGGTACATGGACCCCGCGCGCTTCACCGCGGCCGGCATCCGGGTCCTGTACCAGCGCTACGCGCATCCCATCTACCCGCAGCTCCACGGGGATTTCGTGTCGAACTGCTCCGCCCTTGACCTATTATTGACTCACGGCGATGACGCCCTGGCGATCCTGCGCTCCGGCGACTCCTGGTCGCCGTCCCCCGCGGTCGACGATGTCGCCGCGCGCTGACGTCGGCGCCCGTGCCCTCCGGCGTCACGGCGTGCGAGCGCCGGTCCCGGCCGGGCGCCGGCCGTGCGCGTCGGGGGCGCCGTGAACGTTCTCGCGCTGGGCGCGCATCCCGACGACATCGAGTACGGCTGCGGCGGCATGCTCACCAAGTACGCCGAGCGCGGGCACGACGTGTACCTGTGGGTGGCCTCCGACGGCGCGCTCGGCGGCGACGGCATCGTCCGCCGCCAGGAGCAGGCAGACTCGGCGCTCGTCATGGGGGTGCGCGAGGTGTTCTGGGGCGAGTATCCGGACACCGAGCTGCCGCTCAACCGCGAGCTGATCGTGCGCCTGGAGCAGGTGCTGCGAGCCGTCCAGCCGCGGATGATCTTCGTGAACTATCCGGACGACACCCACCAGGATCACCGCAACCTGGCCCAGGGCACCTTGTCGGCGACGCGCTACGTGCCGAACTTCCTCTTCTACGAGGTGCCGACGACCCAGAACTTCGCGCCCAACTGCTTCACCGACATCGAGAAGGTCCTCGACAAGAAGCTGGCCTGCCTGGAGGCCCACCGCTCCCAGGTAGCCAAGACCAACATCGAGGACCTCACCATCCTCGAGCTCGCCGTGTCGACGGCGAACTTCCGCGGCATCCAGGGCCGCGTGAAGTTCGCCGAGGCGTTCCAGTCGGTACGGCTGCTGCTGAATCTCTGATCCCCCACTCCCGCCCGAGCCTGGACGAGACCGACGCCGAGCGCGTCGCGGCCGTGGTGCGGCGCGGCTGGGTGGCGGCCGGCCCCGAGGTTGCCGCGTTCGAGCGCGAGCTGGCCGACCGGCTCGGGGCCGAGACGGCCGTCGCGGTCAGCTCCGGCAGCGCCGGCCTCGAGCTGGCGCTGCGCGCGCTCGGCGTCGGCGCCGACGACGAGGTGCTCATCCCCACCTACGTCTGCGACGCGCTGCACCACGCGGTGAGCCGGACGGGGGCCACGCCGGTGCTGGTCGACGCCGATCGCGCCACCCTGTCGCTCTCGGCCGCCGATGCGCGCGCGCGGCTGACCGCCCGCACCCGCGCGATCATCGTGCCGCACGCCTTCGGGCTGGCCGCCGATCTCGCGCCCTTCGCCGCGCTCGGCGTGCCGGTGATCGAGGACTGCGCGCAGACGCTCGGCGCCCGGCTCGACGGCCGCCCGGTCGGCTCGCTCGGCACGCTGGCGGTGTGCTCGTTCTACGCGACGAAGCTGCTCACGACCGGCGAGGGTGGCGCGGTGGCCGGCCCGGCCGCGCTGCTGGCTCGCGTGCGCGACGTCCGCGATTACGACGGGCACGACGACCTGGCGCCGCGCTTCAACGCCAAGCTCTCCGACCTGGCCGCCGCGCTGGGCCGCAGCCAGCTCGCGCGGGTCGACGCCTTCGTGACGCGCCGGCGCGCCATCGCCGCCCGCTACCGAGAGCGGCTGCGCGGTGCGCCCTGCGCGACGCCGGCCGACGCCGGCCCGCGCCATGTGTACCATCGGTTCGTGGTCGAGGTCGAGCGTCCCCCCGACGCGGTCCAGGCCATGCTGGCCGCCCACGGCGTGACGGCCCGCAGGCCGGTGCATCGTCCGGCCCATCGCGCCCTCGGCCTGGCGGGATTCCCCGAGGCCGACCGGCTGTGGGCGCGCGCGCTGTCGGTGCCGTGCTACCCGACGCTCACCGACGGCGAGGTGGACGCGGTGGCGGCGGCGCTGCGCAAGGTGCTCGACTGAGCGTCGTGGTCGATCCCCACGCGTCGCCGCAGCCAACCGGCATGGCGCCGGCGGCCCGCGCGCTCGCGCGCCTGCTGCTGGTCGCCGTGCTGTTCCTGCCGTCCGTGCGCGGCTGGTTCGGCGCCGCCGGGCTGGACTGGGCGTACCTGGCCGCGCTGGCGTGGGCGCTGGCCTTCTTCGGCGTGCCCGTAGCCCGGCGCGTCGCCTTCGCGGCGGGCATCCTCGACGAGCCGGCCGCCCGCAAGGTGCACCACGCGCCGACGCCGCTGCTCGGCGGCGCCGCCGTGTACGCGGCGTTCGCCGTGACCGTCGTGTTCAACTTCAACTTCTCGCGCGGCCTCAAGGGCATCCTGGTGGGCGCCACCGTCGTGGTGGTGCTCGGTGTGCTGGACGACGTCTGGAACCTGCCGGCGCCGGTGAAGCTGGCCGGCCAGGTGGCCGCGGTCGGCGCCGCCGTCGCCTACGGCGTGGTCCTCAGCGTGGCTCCGCACTGGCTGGCCGGCGCGGCCGTGCTCAACCTCGGGCTGACCCTGCTGTGGTTCCTGGCCGTCACCAACGCCGTGCAGTTCCTCGACGGGATGGACGGGCTCGCCGCCGGGCTGGGCGTCATCGCCGGGCTGTTCTTCTCGATCAGCGCGCTGCAGACGGGCCAGTCCTACCTGTTCATCCTGGCCGCGCCGCTGGTGGGCGCCTGTTTGGGCTTCCTGCCGTACAACTTTCGCCGCGACGGGGCGCGGATCTTCCTGGGGGATGCCGGCGCCAGCTTCATCGGATTCACGCTCGCCGGCTTGGCCGTCGTGGGAGAATGGGCTGACGACGATCCGATCGTCGCGCTGCTGACCCCGATCCTGATCCTGGCCGTTCCGCTCTTCGACATCGCGTTCATCGGAGTGATACGGGTGGTGACGGGCAAGGTGCATTCGCTGCGGGAGTGGCTGGCCTACACGGGCAAGGACCACATCCATCACCGCTTCGAGGCGCTGGGGCTGAGCAAGGCGCAGAGCGTGCTGCTGATCTTCTTCATCGCCGGCACCCTCGGCCTGTCGGCCATCCAGCTCCGGCAGGCGACGGCGCGGGAGGCCGCCCTGATCCTGCTCCAGGCCGGGTGCGTGCTGGCGATCATCGCCATCCTGGAGAATCTCGGGCGGGGACGGTCCGGGCGACCATGAGCTGGTCCCACGGCCGCGCCCGGCTGGCCACCCTCCTGCAGCTCGACGAATCGCCCTGGCGGGTCGCGCTGGCCCTGGCCGTCGGCGTCTTCATCAGCTTCACGCCGTTCTGGGGCTTCCAGACCCTGCTGGCGCTGCTGGTCGCGACCGCGTGCCGGCTCAACCGGGCCGTGACGGTGATGGGGACCTGGCTCAACCTGCCGTGGTTCGCGCCGTTCGTGTACGGCGGCGCCCTCAAGCTCGGCGCGCGGATGCTCCCCGGGCTCTCGGGGCTGGCCGGGCTGTCGGCCTCGCTGCTCGTCGGCACGACCACCCTGGGCCTGGCCGCCGCTCTGCTGACCTGGCTGGTGACGTTCGCCGTGGTGCGCGCGCGCCGCCAGCGCCGGCGCGCCCGCGGCGATGCCGACGCCTCTCGCCACGCCGCCTGACCGTGGTGGGCGGACTCGCCGAGCTCGTCCGCCGCTGGACGGCGCTGGAAGCCGTCACCGCGGAGGCGGCGGCCCGGCTGTTCGCGGCGCTGGTCATGGCCGTGGTGCTCCTGCTGGGCTACCGGCTCCTGGTCGGCCTGCTCGATCGCGTGGTGCGCTCGCGGCCGATCCACGAGACCGCGCGCGTCCGCACGCTCGCCTCGATCGTCACCAGCGTCGTGCGGTGGGCGGTGGGCTTCGTGGCCGTCGTGCTCGTCCTCCGCGAGCTCGGCGTGGACGTGCTGCCGATCATCGTGTCGGCCGGCGTCCTGGGGCTGGCGATCGGCTTCGGCGCCCAGAGCCTGATCCGCGACGTCATCACGGGCTTCTTCCTCCTCTTCGAGGGACTCCTCCACGTCGGCGACGTCGTGCAGATCGGGGCCACGAGCGGCGTCGTGGAGTCGATCGGGCTGCGGGTCACCACCGTGCGGGCCGACGACGGCGCGCTGCGCGTCGTGCCGAACGGGCAGATCACCGAGTACGCCAACTACAGCGCCGGCGGCGCCCGCGCGGTCGTCGACGTGCCCGTCGCGCGGGACGTGCCGATCGAGCGGGCGGTGGCCGTGCTCACCGACGTGGCCGCGGCGTGGGCCCAGGCCTCGGGCGTGTCGCTGGACCCGCCGCTGGTCCCGGGTATCATTGGATTCAGCGGCGGCGACACGATCGTTCGCCTGAGCGTGCTGGTGGCGCCGGAGCGCCGTCTCCTCGCCGAGGCCGAGCTGAGGCGCCGGGTCAAGGAGGCGTTCGACCGCCACCACTGGTCCCCGATCGGCGCCGCCGGATAGGAGCCCTCATGCGCGTACGCAAAGCCGTCTTCCCCGCCGCCGGTCTCGGCACGCGGTTCCTGCCCGCCACCAAGGCCCAGCCCAAGGAGATGCTGCCCCTCGTCGACAAGCCGACCATCCAGTACGTCGTCGAGGAAGCGGTGGCCTCGGGCCTGTCGGAGATCGTCATCGTCACCGGCCGGAACAAGCGGGCGATCGAGGACCACTTCGACGCCGCCTTCGAGCTGGAGTACTACCTCAACGACCGCGGCAAGATCGAGGAGCTGACCCAGATCAAGACGATCTCGGAGCTGGCCTCGGTCTGCTACGTGCGGCAGAAGGAGCCGCTGGGGCTCGGCCACGCCATCCTGGTCGCGCGCTCGCTGGTCGGCGACGAGCCGTTCGGCGTGTTCCTCGGCGACGACATCATCGGCAACACCACGGTGCCGTGCATGCGCCAGCTGCTGGACGTCTTCGACAAGTACGGTGGCCCGGTGATCGCCGTCGAGCGGGTGCCGCGCGAGCGCATCCACCAGTACGGCGTCATCGCCGGCCGCAACATCGACCGCAACGTGTGGCAGATCGACGACCTCGTCGAGAAGCCGCGGCCGGCCGAGGCGCCCTCCGACCTGGCCATCATCGGCCGCTACGTGCTCACCCCGGACCTGTTCGACATCCTGGCCGGCACCCGGGCCGACGCGCGGGGCGAGATCCAGCTCACCGACGGCCTGCGCACCCTGCGCGAGCGGCGTCCGATGTACGCCGTGGAGTTCGAGGGCAAGCGGTACGACACCGGCGACAAGCTGGGCTTCCTCAAGGCGACGGTCGAGTTCGCGCTGGCCCGGCCGGACCTGGCCGACGCCTTTCGGGCCTACCTCAAGGCGCTGCCGCTGTAGGTCCGATCCCGTCCTTGACCGCCTTCCGCCCGGCCGCCTATCCTTTGACTCGGAACTCCCCGTGCGCAAGCGCCGACCGCACATCAAGCTGACCTCGCACCCCGGAGGCGTGGCCCACCTCCCCATCCGCTGGGGCGAGGCCGATCCCAAGCTGCGCGGCCCCGTGATCGGGTCCACCACGGTCGCCGAGCACCGCAACGTCATCGGCACCCACGCCGGGTCGTACGCGATCTACCGGGCGCTGGCGGTGGCCTCCGGCGCGCTCGATCCCCAGCGGCGCCCCGACCTCACCGACACGGCGCCGACCGACCGGGTCGGCCCCCACCCGCAGTGGTCCGAGCCCGATCGCATCGTGTCGCTCGATCCCTTCGGCGCCGTGGCGGCCGAGGTCTACGCCGGCTATCTGGCCCAGGGCTTCGACATCCGACCGACCATCGCGATCACCCAGGCCCACGTCGACGTGCCGGAGATCGGGCGCGCCATCGAGGCCGGACGGCTGCGGCCGGACGGGTCGATCCTCCGGGCGTCGGGCGCCGCCATGGTCACCAAGATCGCGCTCGAGCCCGTGTGGTATCTGCCCGGCGTGGCCCGGCGCTTCGGGTGCTCGGAGACCGACCTGCGCCGCACGCTGTTCGAGGAGACGGGACGGATGTTCCCGGAACTGGTGACGCGCGGCGACCTGGACGTCTTCCTGCCGCCGATCGGCGGGCAGACGGCCTACGTGTTCGGGCCGGTCGCGCAGCTGGCCGATCCCTCGGTGCCGCTCACCGCGCGGGTGCACGACGAGTGCAACGGCTCCGACGTCTTCGGCTCCGACATCTGCACCTGCCGTCCCTACCTCGCGCACGCCATCGAGGAGTGCATCCGCGGCGCCCAGGCGGGCGGCGCCGGCCTCATCGTGTACTTCCGCAAGGAGGGGCGAGGGCTGGGCGAGGTGACCAAGTTCCTCGTCTACAACGCGCGCAAGCGGCAGGTCGGCGGCGACCGGGCCGACCGGTACTTCGCCCGCACCGAGTGCGTGGCGGGCGTGCAGGACATGCGCGTCCAGGAGCTGATGCCCGACGTGCTCCACTGGCTGGGCGTCCGCACGATCCACCGTCTCGTCTCCATGAGCAACATGAAGCACGAGGCCATCATGGCGGCCGGCATCGCCGTTGGCGAGCGCGTCCCGATCCCGGACGCGCTGGTCCCGCCGGACGCCCGGGTCGAGATGGACGCCAAGCTGGCGGCCGGCTACTTCACCAGCGGCGGCGTTCCCGACGCCAGCGAGCTCACCAAGCCCAAGGGACGCGGCCTCGAGTGACACGCGGTCCGGCCGCCGCCGCGGTCGCCTACCTGTGGACTCCCGAGGCGATCCGCGAGCGCGCGGACGCGGTGCTGGCTCACGGCCTGCACGGCGGGCTCCGACACTTCGCGATCGACCTGGCCCGCCTGGACACCGCTGCCGAGCTGGTGGCCGGCGTCACCCGGCAGCGCTATCCCGGAATGGCCGTGCCGCTGCACAGTCGCTGGCGCCACTTCGACGCCGGGGGGATCGACCGCGCCGCCGAGCTGGAGCGCACGCTGGGTCACCTGCCGGCCGACGAGCGGGCGCGGGCCAGGATCGACCTCGCGGTCACCAGCGTCCTGCTCGACGCCGGCGCCGGTCCGGACTGGACGTACCGCGAGCGGGAGAGCGGGATGGTCTTCACGCGTTCCGAGGGGCTGGCGGTGGCGAGCATCCGGCTGTTCGCGGCCGGCTTCTTCTCCTCCGAGCGCGCGACGCCGTGGCGGGCCGACGCCCGCGGACTGCAGGCCGTCTCCGCGGCGCGTCTGGGGGCCGTCCTGCAGGTCTCCGAGGGAAATCCCCTGCCGGGGCTGGAGGGGCGAGCCCAGCTGCTCCGGGATCTGGGCCAGAGGCTGCTCGAGCATCCCGATCGGTCCGGCCCGCGTCAGCCCCGTCCCGGCCTGCTGCTGGACGTCGCGCGAGCCCGCGGCAGTGGCGGCCGCGTCGCGGCCGGTGACCTCCTGTACGACGTGCTCGCCGGTCTCGGCCCCATCTGGCCCGGACGCCTGGTGTGCGACGGCGTCAGCCTCGGTGACGTCTGGGCCCATCCCGCCGCCGGCGGAACCGGAAGCACGGCGGGCCTGGTGCCGCTCCACAAGCTCTCCCAGTGGCTGACCTACTCGCTGATCGAGCCGCTGGCCGACGCGGGGTTGACCGTGGAGGGCATCGAGCGGCTCACCGGTCTGGCCGAGTACCGCAACGGAGGGCTGTTCCTCGATACCGGGGTGCTCCTGCCGCGGCACCCGGCCGTCGTGAGCCGCTCGCACCGCGCCGGCGACGAGGTCGTGGTGGAGTGGCGCGCGCTCACCATCGCGCTCCTGGATCGTCTGGCCCCGCTCGTACGCGCGCGCCTGGGGGCTCCCGACCTGCCGCTGGCCAGCATCCTCGAGGGCGGGACCTGGGCCGCGGGGCGCCGCCTGGCCGACGAGCGGCGCCGCGGCGCCCCGCCGATCCGCATCGCGAGCGACGGCACCGTGATGTGAGCCGTCTCACGGTCTCGAATCCCAGCCGACAGGAGATCACGCCCATGGCCGGTCAGGTCCACGTCATCGACCACCCGCTGGTCCAGCACAAGCTCAGCCTGATGCGCATGAAGAGCACGAGCACGTCGGCCTTCCGCAACCTCCTGGGCGAGCTGAGCATGCTCATGGCCTACGAGGTCACACGCGACATGCGCACGCACACGGTGTCGATCGAGACGCCGCTGGCCCGCACCAGCGCGCCCATGCTCGACGGCAAGAAGATCGTCCTCGTCTCGATCATGCGAGCCGGCACCGGTATCCTCGACGGCATGCTGCGCCTGATCCCCGGCGCGCGGGTCGGTCACGTGGGCCTCTACCGCGACCCCAAGACCCTCGAGGCCGTCGAGTACTACTTCAAGGTGCCGCGGGAGATGGCCGGCCGGGACGCGATCGTGGTCGACCCGATGCTGGCCACCGGCAACTCGGCCGTGGCCGCCGTGGACCGGCTGCGGGACACCCAGCCGCGATCCATCAAGTTCGTGTGTCTGCTGACCTGCCCCGAGGGCCTGGCGACGTTCCACGGCCACCATCCCGACGTGCCCGTCTACACGGCGGCGATCGACAGCCACCTCGACGCCCACGGCTACATCGTGCCCGGACTGGGCGACGCGGGCGATCGCCTGTTCGGAACCAAGTGAGGGCGACGACACGACCCGCCTGAGCCGGCCCGGCTCGGCCCGCCTGCGGATCCAGCGGCGGCAGCTGCTCGGCGTCATGCTGATCACCGCCGTCATCGTGCCGGTCTTCAACGTCCTGACCGACCGGCCCAGCCTGCGGGCGGCGCTCCAGGGCCTGCTCGACGCGGTGCTGATCTCGCTGCTCGTGGGTGGGTATCTGCTGATGGTGCGGGAGGGCGTGCTGCGCGGCCGGTTCCGGCGGCTGTCGTTCGGGATCAGCCTCGTCATCAACAGCGCCGTCGCCCTGGGGCTGTTCCTGGTCGGCCGCGCCGTGGGGCAGGTGATCACCACGCTGCAGCCCCGTCGTCTGCTGACCAGCTTCACCGATGCCCACCTCGTGTACGCCTTGCCGTTCTTCGTGGTGCTGGTGATCCTGGTGCAGTTCGTGCTGCAGATGAACCGCATGATCGGCGCCAGCGTGCTGCGCTACTTCGTGACCGGCGTCTATCACCGGCCCCGGGCCGAGGAGCGCATCTTCCTGTTCCTCGACCTGGAGGGCTCCACCCGGCTCGCAGAACGTCTGGGCAGCGCGACCTACTTCGAGCTGCTCCGTCGCTTCGTGGACGACCTGACCGAGCCGGTGCTCGACTGCGAGGGCGAGATCTACCAGTACGCGGGCGACGAGGTGGTGATCACGTGGGCCCACGACGTGGGCGTCCGCCGGGCCAACTGCGTGCGCTGCTTCTTCGCGATCCGGACGGCCATCGCCCGGCGCGCCGCCGTCTACCAGCGCGAGTTCGGCGTGGTCCCGCGCTTCCACGGGGGGCTTCACGGCGGCACCGTCACCGCCGGCGAGCTGGGCGATCTCCGGCAGCAGATCGTGTTCGTCGGCGACATCCTGAACACGGCCGCCCGGCTCGAGGAGTACGCCAAGCGCACCGGCCGCGATCTCGTGGCGTCGGACGCGCTGCTGCGGGGGCTGGAGCTTCCGGACGGCATCGCCCCGGCCCGCTGCGGCGAGCTGGCCCTGCGGGGCAAGGGCGCGCCGGTGACGGCGTACGACCTGTCAGCCGTCTCCTCCGCCGCCGGCTGAGCCGATCCGGCGCAGCACGGGCGGTCCCGGCCCGGCCGCCTCGTCGCCGACCGTCACGGCGCGCCGCAGCGCCGCGGCCCCCGCCTCCGCGTCCTCGTCCGTCCGGGCGTGCACGACCGCCAGCGGCCGGTGCGCGTCCACGCGGTCGCCGACGCCGACGATCCCGCTCATGCCAACCGCCGTGTCGATCGCATCCTCGGCCCGGCGCCGCCCGCCGCCCAGCCGCACGATCGACAGGCCCACCGCCCGCGCGTCGATGGCCGCCACCGTGCCCGACCGCGCCGGCGTGACCGGATGCTGGACCGGCGCCGACGGCAGGTGGCGGTCGGGGCGGTCCACGAGGTCGGAGGGACCGCCGAGCGTGGCGACCATGCGCGCGAAGCGCTCGGTCGCGGCCCCGGAGTCGAGCGCGCGCTCGACCGCGACCGCCGCCGCGGCCGCGTCGTTGGCCAGCCCGCCGAGAACCAGCAGCTCGACGGCCAGCGCCGTCGTCACGGCGCCCAGGCGTCCGTCGCGGCGCCGTCCGGTCAGGAAGTCGATGGCCTCGCAGACCTCGAGCGCGTTGCCCACCTCGTGGCCGAGTGGCTGCGTCATGTCGGTGAGCAGCGCGACAATGGGCAGCCCGGCCGCGCCGCCCACGGCCACCAGGCTCTCGGCCAGCTCCAGCGCGTCGTCGGGGGATGGCAGGAGCGCGCCCGATCCGAGCTTGACGTCCATGACCAGCGCATCGAGCCCGGCCGCCAGCTTCTTGGAGAGGATCGAGGCCGTGATGAGCGGCAGCGAGTCGTGGGTCGCGGTGACGTCGCGGACGGCGTAGAGGCGCCGGTCGGCGGGGGCCAGGTCGGCGGTCGGGCCGACGATCGCGCAGCCCGCCGACTTCACGACTGCGCGCAGCGCGCTCGCGGGAGGGGTCAGGTCGTAGCCGGGAATGCTGGAGAGCTTGTCGAGCGTGCCGCCGGTGTGTCCCAGCCCCCGCCCCGAGATCATGGGCACGAACCCGCCGCAGGCCGCGATCAGGGGTGCGAGGATGAGGCTCACCGTGTCGCCGATGCCACCCGTGGAGTGCTTGTCCAGGATCGGTCCGCCGAGGTCGGCCTCCGACCAGTCCAGCATGGTGCCCGAGCGCGTCATCGCGCGCGTGAGCGAGGCGCACTCGGCGCGCGTCATGCCCCGGAAGTACACGGCCATCGCGAACGCGGCGACCTGGGCCTCGCTCACCGTGCCGTCGGCGAAGCCGGCCGCCAGGCCGGCCAGCTCCTCGTCCGTGAGCGCGGCGCCGTCGCGCTTGCGACGGATCACCTCGGCCGGCGGAGCGCTCATGGATCGCCGGGTCCGAACGCCTCGCGGCCGAAGGCCAGGGGCAGCAGCTCGCCGAGGGTCGTCGTGAGCCGCACCCCGTCCGGTCCGCACAGGTGCACGCGCGTCTGCGGCGGCGCGAACTCGGCGAGCTGCTGGCGGCACCGGCCGCACGGCGGGCACGGCTCGGGGCGCTCGGTCATCACCACGATCTCGGTGATCACGCGATCGCCCGCCGCGACCATGGCGCCGATGGCCACCGTCTCCGCGCACTCCGTCAGACCGTACGACGCGTTCTCGACGTTGCAGCCGGCGTAGAGCCGGCCACTGGCGGCGCGCACGCAGGCGCCGACACGGAAGCGAGAGTAGGGCGCGTGCGCGTTGACCAGCGCCGCGCGGGCCGCGTCCAGCATGGCCGCGAGCGGCGCGCTCATCGATCGTCTCCGTACGGCACCCCGATGGCCCGCGGCGCGACCGCCCGCCCCACGACGCCGGCGAGCAGGGCGACGGTGAGGACGTACGGCAGCGCCTGGATCAGCTGCACCGGCACGACGCCGATCCCGGGCAGGGGGGTGCCCTGCAGGCGCGTCTGCGCCGCGTCGGCGAAGGCGAACAGCAGGCACGCCAGGAGCGTGGGCCCCGGGCGCCATTGCCCGAAGATCAGCGCGGCCAGGGCCAGGTAGCCCTTGCCCGCCGACATGTCCCGGATGAAGGCAGCGTTGTGGGCGATGGACAGGTACGCGCCCGACAGTCCGCACAGCACCCCGCCGACGACGAGCGCGCGATAGCGGGTCGCGGCCACCGAGATGCCGGCGGTGTCGACGGCGCCCGGGCTCTCGCCGACGGCGCGCAGCCGAAGCCCGAAGCGCGTGCGGTAGACGAGCCACGCCACCAGCGGCCCGGCCGCCGCCGCCGCGTACACCAGCACGTTGTGACCGCTCACGACCTCGACGTAGATCGCCCCGAGGCCGGGCACGCCCGCCAGCCAGCTGGCGCCCGGCAGGTGGATGGGCGCGAAGCGCGCGCCGCCTGCCAGGAGCGGCGTCTGCCCGCCCTGCTGGAACCAGGCGTTGCCGAGCACGGCGGTCAGTCCCGACACCGTGATGTTGAGCGCCATGCCCGAGACGACCTGGTTGCCGTGGTGGCTGATGCAGGCGTAGCCGTGGGCGAGGGCCAGCGCCACCGAGGCGGCCACGCCGGCGGCCAGCCCGGTCCAGGCCGAGCCGGTGACGGCCGCCGTGGCCGCGGCCGCGAAGGCCGCGGCCAGCATCTTGCCCTCGATGCCGATGTCGACGATTCCCGATCGCTCGGCGAACAGGCCGCCGAGCGCGGCCAGTACGAGCGGCGCCGCCCCGCGCGCCGTGGCCGCGGCCAGGAGGGCAGCGATCATCGCCGGCTCGCTCACGCCCGGCCGGCCGCCGGCCCGCGACGGAACATCGCCCTCACCGGCCCCCGCAACGCGTGCTCGAACGCCCCGCACACGAGGATGATCATCCCCTGGATGACCACCACCATGTCGCGAGTGAGCCGGGGCACGTCGAACGACAGCTCCGTGCCCCCCTGGTACAGCGCGCCGAACAGGACCGCGGCCAGGACGATGCCCGCCGGATGGTTGCGACCCATCAGCGCGACCGCGATGCCGACGTAGCCGGCGCCGCCCGGGAAGTTCAGCAGCAGGCGGTGGTGGACTCCCATGATCTCGTTGAGGCTGACCAGGCCGGCCAGCGCGCCCGAGATCGACATGGCGACGACCACGATGCGCTCGGGCACGATGCCGCCGTACACGGCGGCGGTGGGGTTGTGGCCGAGCGCGCGCAGCTCGTAGCCCCAGCGCGTGTGCCAGACGTAGAGCCAGACCAGCGCGCACGCGCCCAGCGCCAGCAGGGCGGACAGGTTGAGGGGCGAGCGCCCGATCTCGAGGCCGACCCGGCCGGCCAGCTCGTGGAGCTGGGGCAGCCAGGTGGAGGGGGCGAACTCGCGGGTCTCGGGCGACTGCTGGCCCGGCTTGATGAGGACGTTGACGAGCAGATGGGTCATCACCGCGGAGGCGATGAAGTTGAACATGATCGTCGTGATGACGACGTGGCTGCCGCGACGAGCCTGCAGCCACGCCGGCACGAAGGCCCAGCCGGCGCCGAAGGCCGCGGCCGTCAAGACGGCGGCCGCCACGACGAGCGCCGTCGGCCACCCCCCGCCGCCGAGGCAGAGCAGCCCGACGCCGAGGCCGGCGATGTAGGCCTGTCCCTCGGCCCCGATGTTGAACAGCCCGGCATGAAAGGCGACGGCCACGGCCAGGCCGGTGAACACGAAGCTCGTCGCGTAGTACAGCGTGTAGCCGATCGCCTCGGCATTGCCGAACGCGCCGGCGGCGAGGACGCCGAGCGCCCGCAGCGGGTTCTCGCCGACGAGAAGGATCACGACGGCCGATAGCGCCAGCGCCAGGCCGAGGTTCGCCGTGGTCAGGGCGGCCGGCATCGCCCAGCGCAGCCGCGCCGCGCGCGAGGAGCCCGGCCTCATTCCACTCCGGTCGTGGCCAGCGAGCCGGGGCGCGAGGGACGCTCGGCCAGCCCGGCCATCATCAGCCCGAGCCGCCGCTCGTCGGCGCCTGCCGCCGGGATCTCGCCCACGATGCGGCCGTCGTGCATCACGAGGATCCGGTCGGCCAGGGCCAGGATCTCGTCCAGCTCGACGGAGACGACGAGCAGCGCCGTCCCGGCGTCGCGCAGCGCGACGAGGCGGCGGTGGATGAACTCGATGGCGCCGATGTCGACCCCGCGGGTCGGCTGCCCGACCAGCAGGAGGTCGGGGTGGCGGTCCAGCTCGCGAGCGAGCACGATCTTCTGCTGGTTGCCGCCCGAGAACGCCGACGCCGGACGCCGTCCGTCCGCGGGACGGATGTCGTACTCGGCGGCCTGACGGGTCCAGCTCGCGGCGACCGCCGAGCCGTGCAGCCGGATGGTCCCGTTGTACGCGTCGTCGCGGTGATAGCCGAGGATGGCGCTCTCTCGGGCCGCGAAGGCGACGACCAGGCCCATGCGCTGGCGGTCCTCGGGCACGTGGCCCAGGCCCCGCCGCCGCCAGTCTCGGGGTGAGCGCGGCTCGACGTCGGCGAGCTCCTGTCCCTTCCAGTGGATCCGCCCCGAGGCCGCCGGTCTGATCCCCGAGAGCGTCTCCACCAGCTCCGACTGTCCGTTGCCGGCGACGCCGGCCACCCCGACGATCTCCCCGCGTCTGACGCCGAAGCTGACGCCCTTGACGCGCCGCACGCCCCGGCCGTCCTCGACCACGAGGTCCGTCACCTCCAGCACCGGCTCGCCCGGCCGCGACGGGGCCTTGTCGACGCGCAGCGCCACCGCGCGCCCGACCATCAGCTCGGCCAGGCCCTCCACGGTCGTCTCCGCGGTGGGCCGCGTGGCCACCACCCGACCCTGGCGCATGACGGTCACCACGTCGGTGACGTCGCGGATCTCGCGCAGCTTGTGGGTGATGAGCACGACCGTCTTGCCGAGGCGGCGGAGCGATCGCAGGATCTCGAAGAGGTGATCGGCCTCCTGCGGGGTGAGGACCGCGGTCGGCTCGTCGAGGATCAGGATTTCCGCGCCCCGGTAGAGCGCCTTGAGGATCTCGACGCGCTGGCGCTGCCCCACGCCGAGATCGGCCACGCGGGCGTCCGGATCGACCTCCAGGTGGTACTCGCGCGCCAGGCGCGCCAGCTCCGCTCGCGCCCGGGCCAGGCCGGCCCGGAGGAGGAACCCGCCCTCGACGCCGAGGACGACGTTGTCGAGGACCGTGAAGGGCTCCACGAGCATGAAGTGCTGATGGACCATCCCGATCCCGGCCGCCAGCGCGTCCTGGGGGCTGCTGAACGCCACGGGCCGCCCTCGGACCCGGATCTCACCCCGATCCGGACGGTGGGAGCCGTACAGGATGCCCATGAGCGTCGACTTGCCCGCCCCGTTTTCCCCGACGATCCCATGGATCGTGCCCGCCCGGACGGAGAGGGACACCTCGCGGTTGGCATGGACCGCCCCGAACCACTTGTCGATACCTCGAAGCTCGATCGCGGTGGACGCTGCGCTGTCGATGTTCGGCTCCGGGCGCCAGCTCCGCCGGCCCGCGGCGCCGTCGGAAGGTTACTTGTATTCCGTCACGCGAATCTTGCCCGCGATGATGTCGGCCCGGGCCTGCGCCAGGCGGCGCTCCATCTCGGGCGTGATCAGGCTCCGGTTGTGCTGGTCGACGGCGTACCCGACCCCGCCCTCCGCCACGCCGAGGTTGCGCACGCCCGGCTTCCACGTGCCGTCCCGGGCGGTCTTGAAGGCCTCGTAAACGGCGAGATCGACGCGCTTGACCATCGACGTCAGGATCGTGCCGGGGTGCAGGTGGTTCTGGTTGGAGTCGACGCCGATGGCCAGCCGCCCGCGGTCCTTGGCCGCCTGCAGCACCCCGAGACCCGTGCCGCCGGCGGCCGCGTAGACGACGTCGGCCCCGCGGTCGAACTGGCTCCGGGCCAGCTCGCTGCCCCGGGTGGGATCGCTCCAGGCGGCCGGTGTCGTCCCCGTCATGTTCTGGAAGACCTCGATCCTCGGATTGACGTACCGCGCGCCCTCCTCGTAGCCCAGCGCGAACTTCCGGATGAGGGGAATGTCCATGCCGCCCACGAAGCCGATCTTGCCGGACTTGCTGGCCATGGCCGCCGCCATGCCGACCAGGAACGAGCCCTCGTGCTCCTTGAAGACGATCGACTGGACGTTGGGCAGGTCGACGACGGCGTCGATGATGGCGAACTTGGTCGCCGGGAACTCCTTGGCCACCTTCTCGATGCCGCTGGCCTGCGCGAAGCCGATGCCCACCACGATCTGGGCCCCCCGCCGGGCCATGGTGCGCAGCGCCTGCTCGCGCTGGGCCTCGCTGGTGACCTCGAAGTCGCGATAGACGATTCCGGTGTCCTTCTTGAACCGCTCGGCGCCGTTGTAGGCGGCCTCGTTGAAGGACTTGTCGAACTTGCCGCCCATGTCGAAGACGACCGCCGGGCTGAACTCCTGCGCGGCGGCGGCGCCCGCCAGCGCGGTGACCACGAGGACGAGCAGCGCGAGCCTCGCTGAGCTGGTCATGTCCGATCTCCCCGATGCGGCCGCCCGATCATACCGCATGCTGGCGGGCCGTCCGCCGTTCGGCTACGCTCGGGGCGCCCGTGACGACCGCCGCCCGGATCTACATGGCCAGCCCGCTGGGCTTCTCCGAGGCCGGGCGCCACTTCTACGACGGCGTCCTCCTTCCCTTCGTGCGCGGGCTCGGCTTCGAGGTCCTGGATCCGTGGGACGGGTCCGACCGGGACGCCCGCGCGGCCGTCCAGGCGCTGCCGGACGGGGCCGCCCGGCGCGAGGCCTGGCGCGCGCTCAACCGCGATGTCGGGGCCGCCAACCGCACGGCGATCGACGCCGCCCACGCGGTGGTGGCCGTGCTGGACGGCCCCGACGTCGACAGCGGCACCGCCGCCGAGATCGGCTACGCCTTCGCCCGCGCCAAGCTGATCGTGGGCTATCGCGGCGACTTCCGGCTGAGCGCCGACACGAGGGGGCCACGGTGAACCTTCAGGTCGAGTACTTCATCCGGGCGAGCGGCGGCACCATCGTCGACCGCTACCAGGAGCTGGCCGCCGCCCTCGCTCCCCTGAGAGGAGAACCAGCATGATCGCGGTGATCGTCTCCCACGTCTCGAGGCGCTTCGTGGCCGTCTGCCTCCTGGCCCTGGCCTGGGCGACGCCGGCGCCGGCCCAGGAGCCGCCCGCCAACGACCTGCTCAATGCGGTCCTGTGGATGCAGCGCTCGGTCGAGTACCGGGCCGCGGCGCTCGGGGCCTACGCGCTGGCGCGCCTGCGCCTCGGCCAGGCGCTGGCCGACCCGGGCTGGACGGCCGCGCCCAGGGAGCAGACGGGCGCCTACCAGGCACTGCCGCCGGCCGTGATCCTCGACATCGACGAGACGGTCCTCGACAACTCCGGGTACCAGGCCTGGATGGCGCTGAAGGACACGACCTTCGCTCCCCGGACCTGGAACGCCTACGTCAACACGGTGACGTCGCTGGCCGTCCCCGGCGCGGTCGAGTTCGCGAAGCACGCGGCCGCACGAGGCGTGAAGGTGTTCTACGTCTCCAACCGCACCGCCGAGGAGGAGCCGGCCACGCGGAAGAATCTCGAGAAGCTCGGCTTCCCCCTCGACGACAAGATCGACACCGTGCTGATGACACGCGAGCAGCCGGACTGGACGTCGGCCAAGGGCACCCGCCGCGCTCACGTGGCGCGCACCCACCGCGTCCTGCTCAACCTCGGCGACAACTTCGGCGACTTCGTCGACGACTACCGCGGCACCGAGGCCGAGCGGCTCAAGGTCTTCGAGGACAACAAGGATCGCTGGGGCCGCGAGTGGATCATGCTCGCCAACCCGGCCTACGGCTCGTTCGAGTCGGCGCCCTTCAAGCACGACTTCACGCTGCCCGGCGCGGAGCGGCGCAAGGCCAAGCGCGCCGTGCTCGACGCCTGGCCGGGGCCGTAGTCCCGATGGCCCTCGGGACGTTGCTGGCGGTCGCCGTCGCCCTCGCCCTCACGCTCCTCCTCACGGACGCCCCGGGCGCCCAGCCCAGGACAGCGCGAGTGGGTCTCCTCGTCTCGAGCAGCGAGGCCAACTTCGGGCCCAACGTCACTGTCATCCGCGAGGCGTTGCGCGAGGCCGGGTGGGTCGAGGGGCGCAACCTCACGCTCGACGTCCGGTACCTGGGCGAGCACTACGCCAGGCTCCCGGAGCTGGCGGCCGAGCTGGTCGGCCGCCGGCCCGACGTGCTGGTGAGCCTGGGCACGCCGGCGACCCTGGCGGCCAAGACAGCGACGACGACGATTCCGATCGTGATGGAATCCTTGTCGGACGTCGTCAGCACCGGCCTGGTGTCGAGCCTGGCCAGGGCCGGAGGCAACGTCACGGGCGTCTCGGGCTTCACTCCGGAGCTGATGGGCAAGCGGCTCGAGCTGATCCGCGAGATGGTGCCCCGGGCGGACGAGATCGCGGTGCTGGTGAACTGATCAAATCCGGTCACCGCCTCCATCCTTCGGGCGACCGAGGCGGCAGGCCGGCAGATCGGCATGAAGCTGCGCGTGATCGACGTCCGTCGACCGACCGAGCTCGAGGCGGCCTTCGAGACGATGCGACGCGGGCATGCGGACGCCCTGGTCCTGGTTGCCGACCCCATGCTGTTCACCGAGCGGCCGTCGATCATCCAGCTGGCGGCCCGCCACCGAGTGCCGGCCGTCTACGAGCACCGACTCTTTGCCGAGATCGGCGGCCGCGTCTCCTACGGTCCGCGCCCTCAGGAGCGGTTCCAGCGGATCGCCGTCTACGTGGACCGCATCCTGCGGGGGGGCTCGGCCGGGCGAGCTGCCCGTCGAGCAGCCGACCACGTTCGAGCTGGTGATCAATCTCAAGACGGCCAGGGCGCTCGGCCTGACGATCCCGCCCTCCCTGTGTCAGCGGGCGACCAGACCATCGAGTGAGCCCCGAGCCGCTCCGGCGGCGCGCCGCGCGGCTACGTCAAGCCGTAGAACCGCCTGGCCCCGCCGGCCAGGATCTCGCGCTTGGTGGCGTCGGAGAGCTCGGGGCGGTCGGCGATGAGTCTGGGCGCGCCCGGGAAGAAGCCGTCGGGGTGCGGATAGTCGGTGGCCCACAGGATCTTGTGGGGGCCGATGTAGTCGGCCAGCACGCCGAGGCTGCCCTCGACGGGCTCGAAGGAGATCCAGCAGTTGCGCTGGAACAGCTCACTCGGGCGCATCGTCAACCCGGAGTCGTTGAAGCCCTGGTCGTCGAAGTGCCGGTCCATCCGGTCCAGCCACGGCGCGATCCAGCCCCCGCCGGATTCCAGGAAGGCGATCCGCGCGCGCGGGTGGCGATCGCACACGCCCTCCCAGATGACGCTCATCGCGGCCAGCATCATCTCCATGGTGTGCGAGATGATGTGGCGCGCGCCCCGGGTGGTGAACCGGTCGACGCCGACCTGCGGCATGCCCCCGCTGGCGCCCTCGTGCAGGCCGATCGAGAAGTCCAGCTCCTCCACCTCCCGCCAGAACGGCTCGTAGTCAGGATGATGCAGCATGCGGCCGTTGTAGGGGTTCGGCCGCAGGAAGCCGCCGCGCATCCCGAGCTCGCGCCGCGCGAAGCGCATCTCGTCGATGGCCGACTCGATCGACTGCATCGGCAGCATGGCCACGCCGAACAGCCGGTCGGGATACGGGCGGCAGTAGTCGGCGAGCCAGCGGTTGTACGCGCGGCACATCGCCGCCGCCAGCCCCGGGTCCTGGACGGCGCCGGCGAAGAGCCCGACGCTCGGGTAGAGGAAGGCCGCGTCGATGCCGTCGAGGTCCATGTCGGGGATACGGGCGTGCGGGTCGAAGCCGCCGGCGCGGCCCTCCACGTACTTCATGGTCGTCTCGTCGGCGCGGCCCTGGCGGGCGCCGATGGCCCCGATGTTGCCGAACCCCTTCGTGCTGCCGAGCACCTTGCCTTCGACGAGCAACCGCTCCTTGCCGTCGGTGTCGACGATCAGGCGCGGCGCTCGCTCACGGTAGGCCGGATCGATGTACTTCTCCCAGATGTCGACCGGCTCCAGCACGTGGCCGTCGGCGTCGATGACGTTGTACGCGCGCGCCATGATCGGTCTCCTTTCGATCGTTACGGGCCGTCGGCGCTCAGCCGCTGCTCGATCTCCTCGATCCGGGACTGGAGGATGCCCACGTGGCGCCGCAGCTCGGCGAGGTCGCGCTCGAGGATCTCGCGGCGGCGTCGCTCGTCGGCCAGCCCCGCCTCGATCCGCCTGAGCGCCTGCGTGATCGCCTGGTATTCCTGCTCGAGCCGGTCGAGTCTGCGGTAGATCTCGTCGAAATGGCCCAGGATCTCGTGGCGCAGCTCGGTGAGACGCGTGTCCATCCCGGTGAACCGCTGGTCGATCTGCGTGAATCGCTGGTCGATCTGCGTGAATCGCTGGTCGATCTGGGCGAACCGCTGGTCGATCTGGGCGAACCGCTGGTCGATCCGGGTGAAGTGCCGATCGACCTCCGTGAACTGGTGGCCGAGGAACTCGACGAGCTGCTGGTACTCGGAGGGGCTCATGCTCGAGGTCTATCTATCGCAAGCCGACACGCCGCGCAAGTGTGCCCGACGGTGGACGCTCACACGCCGAGGTAGTACTTCTTCACCAGCTCGTTCTCGCGCAGCTCCTGGGTGGAGCGGCCCTCGAACTCGATCCTCCCATGCACGATGATGTAGCCCCGGTCGGCGATCTTGGTCGCCTGGTTGAAGTTCTGCTCGGCCATGAGCACGGTGAGCCGCCGCCGCTCCTTGAGCTCCTTGATCTTGGCGATCACGCGACTCACCAGGATCGGCGCCAGGCCGACCGAGGGCTCGTCGACGAGGAGGATGCGGGGCGACGACATGAGCGCGCGACCGACCGCCAGCATCTGCTGCTCGCCGCCGCTCATGCTGCCGGCCAGCTGCCGCCGGCGCGCCTGGAGCACCGGGAAGGCCTCGAACGCGAACGCGAGGTTGCCCGCGATGTCGGCCCGGGCGGCCGGGCGGTAGGCGCCCAGCAGCAAGTTCTCCTCCACCGTGAGCTTGGGGAACAGCCGTCGGCCCTCCGGCACCAGGGCGATCCCGAGGCCGACGATCTCCTCGGTGGACTTGGCGGTGAGGTCGACGGGCCCGCCGTCGGTCTCGAGCACGATCTGGCCGGCCTGCGGCCTCACCATGCCCATGATGCACTTGATCAGCGTGCTCTTGCCGTTGCCGTTGGTCCCGAGCAGCGCCACCGTCTCGCCCTCGCGGACCTCCAGGGACACCCCGTGCAGCACGCGGACGGCCCCGTAGCCGGCGTCGACGTCGCGGAGCACGATCCTACTCGCCAAGGTAGGCCTTCTCCACGGCCGGGTTGCGGACGATCTCGTCGGGCGTGCCCTCCGCGATGCGCTCGCCGGCGTCGAGCACGACGATGCGCTCGGAGAAGCGCATCACGGCCCGCATGATGTGCTCGATCATGATGATCGTGATGCCCTGCCCGTTGAGCCGGAGCAGGATGGCCAGGATGTCGTCCACCTCGGCGCTGGAGAGGCCGGCCATCGCCTCGTCGGAGATCAGGAGCTTGGGGCGGGCGGCCATCGCCCGGGCCAGCTCCAGCTTGCGCATCTCGATCTGCGTGAGGCCGTCCGGGCGGAGGTGCGCCTTGGCGCCGAGTCCGATGGCTTCCAGGATCTCGGCCGTCTCGGCGGCGGTGTGGCCCCGGGCGTGGCCGGCGTACTCGAGCGGGATGCCCAGGTTGTCGCGCACGCTCATGCTGGTGAACGGGCGGGGGATCTGGAAGCTGCGTGCGATGCCGAGGCGTGTCCGTCGGTGCGCGGGCAGCCGGGTGACGTCGATCCCGTCGAACACGATGCGTCCCTCGTCGGCGCGCAGGGAGCCGGCCACGCAGTTGATGAGCGTCGTCTTGCCGGAGCCGTTGGGGCCGATGAGCCCGAAGCGCTCGCCGGCGCGCACCGACAGGCTCACCCGGTTGAGGGCCGTGAACCCGCCGAAGCGCTTCACGACGCCGTCGATCTCCAGCAGCGCGCCGGCCACCGCTCAGCGGCCCCGCAGGCGGCGGGCGAGCCCGAGGATGCCCTCCGGCGCCAGCACGACGAACGCCACGAGCACGACGCCGACGATGAACAGGTTCATCTCCGAGGAGATGGTCACCGTGGCGAGCTGCTGGGCGGTTCCCAGCAGGACGGCGCCGATGACGGGGCCGATCCAGCTCGTCGTCCCGCCGATCATGGGCATGGCCAGCGCGTTGACGGCGTAGTCGAGGGCGAAGGCCGAGTTGGGCTCGACGAACGTCACGTAGTACGGGAAGGGGGCGCCGGCCACTCCGAGCAGGAAGCCGCTCACGGTGGTGGCGAAGAGCTTCAGCCGCAGGGTCGGCACGCCCATGCACTCCGCGGCCTCCTCGTTGTCCCGCAGCGCCGCCAGCCCGCGGCCGATCCACGACCGCTCGATGAACCGCGCCGTCAGCACGGCCACGACGGCGAGGCCGACCATCACCGTGAACAGGAACGTGACGTAGCTGCCGAACGGCGGGCCGGCGGGCCGGAGGACGCTGAGGCCGCGCGAGCCGCCCACGTACTCCCAGTTGATGATCACGGTCTGCAGGACGACGGACAGCGCCAGCGTCGCGATCGAGAAGAAGGTGCCCCGCAGCCTCAGCGTGAGGTAGCCGATGCCCAGGCCGAGCAGACCGGCCACCAGACCGCCGGCCACGATGAGGACCGGCAGGGGCGCCCGCAGCGACTTGATGAGGAGGACGGCGGTGTAGGCGCCCATCGCGAAGAACGCCGGGGTGCCGAAGTTCACGTAGCCGGCGTAGCCGCCCAGGATGTTCCAGGCCGTCGCGATGACCACGTACTGCAGGATGACGTAGCCGGCGAAATAGACGTACGGGTTCACGCGCGCGCCGGCCAGGCCGACGCCGGCGGCGATCACGAGGCCGCCGACCAGCAGCGCCCCGACGATCCCGCGCACGGCTAGCGCGCCCGCCCCGACGCCGTCCCGGACGGGGGCGCCATCAGCGGCCGAACAGGCCGGCGGGACGGATGGCCAGGGCCAGCAGGAGGATGCCGAAGGAGACCGCCAGGGACCACGAGGGCCCGAAGAAGGTCGACATCAGGCTCTCGGTGATGCCGAGGATGACCGCCGCCACCAGGGTGCCGCCGATGCTGCCCATGCCCCCGAGCACGGTGATGGCGAACATCCGACCGATGTAGTCACGATCGGTGGACGGCACGACCGGGGCGATGCTGATCAGCAGCGCTCCGGCCAGGCTGGCGGCGGCGATGCCGATGCCGAAGGCGATGGTCTTGATCTGCACGGGGTCGGCCCCCATCAGCCGCAGGGCCGCCTGGTCCTGGGACACCGCCATGATGGCGCGCCCGTAGAACGTCCGGCCGAGGAACAGGTACAGCGCCACCGTCATGGCCACCCCGACCACGCACGGCACCAGGTAGCGGAAGGCGACGCCGACGCCGGCCAGCTCGATCGATCGGCCCGTATACGACGCCTGCACGAGGCGATAGTCGACGCCGAAGGTCATGCTGAGGCTGACCTCCATGATGAACAGGATCCCGAAGAAGAAGACCAGCCCCCGCAGCGACTCCTCGCCGCGGCGCTCGAAGCTGCCGTAGTAGACGCGATAGACGAGGGCGCCGACGCCGTAGAACACGGGCGTCAGCAGCAGCCCGACCAGGATGGGGTCGAGGCCGACGGCGCTGTTGAACACGTAGGCGGCGTAGGCGCCGAGGATCACGAAGGCCGGCTGGGCGATGTTGGCGATGTCGAGCAGGCCGAAGATCAGCGAGACGCCGAGGCTCACGGCGGCGTAGAAGCCGCCGAGCAGCAGCCCGGCCACGACCGCGTTGGCGAGCAGGTCCCAGGAGAACAGGGAGCGCCCGCGTTAACGGCCGAGGCCGCGGTTCACGACGATCACGGTGCCCGCCGGCGGCCGCCCGTCAGTTCTTGGCGGCCGCGTAGGGATACACGATGGTTCCGGACTTGAGCTCGTCCGGATAGAGCACGACCTTCTTGCCGGGGCCGCGGAACTGGTCGACGGCGTTGCCGGTGATCTTCTGGTACTGGACCATGAGCGTCCGGCCCTTGGCCCACTCGCCGTTCTTGCCGAACTTCACCTTGCCCACGACCGTGGTGAACTCGGTGGCCCGGATGTAGTCGGCGATCTTCTGCTGGTCGAGACCCTTGGTGGTCTCGATGGCCTGGGCCAGCACCTGGCCGACCGCGTACGAGTACGGCGGCAGGTAGTACCCGAGCGGGTCCACCCGCTCCTTCTCGGCGCGCGTCTGGTACTCCTTGAGGAACTCCTTGATCCCCGGCATGGCGAGGAACGGCGGCTCCGGCGCCCAGAAGTCGTAGTTCACGATCCCGTTCAGCAGCGGCCCCATGCTGGTCATCACGGTGGTGAACATGAGCCCCACCATCCCGCCGCCGAAGATCTTGGGCTGCAGCCCCACCTCGTGGGCCGCCCGCAGCATCCCGACCGAGTCCGGCGGGTACGAGGCCACGAAGACGATGTCGGGGTTCGTCGCCTTGATGGCGCGCACGATGGGCGTGTAGTCGACCGTGCTGGGCGGATACGTCCGGTCGTAGACCGTCTTGAGCCCGAACTTCTTGATCAGCTCGCGCGCTCCCACCAGCGCGTTCTGCGGGTACTCCGCGTCGGCCCCGACGATCGCCACCGTCTGCGGCTTGGGATTCTGCCGGGCGGCCAGCTCGAAGAAGCCGATGGCCGTGCTGGTCTGGGGGTCGGGGCCGGCCGGCTGGATCTGGAAGTAGTTCGGGTACTGGTACTTCTCGTTGTTGGCCAGGCCGAACATCCCGATGAGCGTCAGCTTGCGCTCCATGGCGATCGGCAGGAGGGGGGCGATGAGGTTGGTGCCATAGCCGGAGATGACGAGGTCGACCTTGTCGACGTCGAGCAGCTTGGTGTAGATCCCGGGCACGGTGGCGGGATTGGTCTGGTCATCGTAATAGATGAGCTCGACGGGCCGCCCGAGCAGGCCGCCCTTCTTGTTCACGTCGTCCTTCCAGATCTGCAGCGCGAGCAGCGCCGGCTTGCCGTTGGCGGACAGGCCGCCCGTGAGCGCCATGCCGAGCCCGATCTTGATGGGGTCGGCCGCGCGGGCGACGTGGCCGCCGCCGGCGACCAGCAGGGACCCGAGGGCGGCCAGGAAGATCAGGGCAAGCGTCGAGCGGCGGCCGCGAATCATGTCGTCCTCTCTCTCCGTGGTATCCAGACCGGCGAGGTGGCTGCGGGCCCCAAACTGCGCCAGCCGTCGGCGCTTGTCAAGACCGGCGCCGTCAGTGCTTCGCCGCCGCGTACGGGTACACGATCGTGCCGGACTTGAGCTCGTCCGGGAACAGCACGACCTTCTTGCCGGGGCCCCGGAACTGGTCGATGCCGTTGCCGTGGACCTTCTGGTACTGGACCATGAGGGTGCGCCCTCTGGCCCACTCGCCGTTCTTGCCGAACTTCACCTTGCCGACGATGGTGTTGAACTCCGTGGCCCGGATGTGGTCGGCGACCTTCTGCTGGTCGAGCCCCTTCGTCGCCTCGATGGACTGGCCCAGCACCTGCATGGCGGCGTAGGCGAAGGGCGGCAAGTAGTAGCCCAGCGGATCGACGCCGCCCTTCTCGGCGCGCGGCTGGTACTCCTTGAAGAACTCCTTGATGCCGGGGAACATCATCGTCGACTCCGGCGCCCAGAAGTCGTAGTTGACGATGCCGTTGAGCATGGGGCCCACGCTGGTCATCACGCTGGTGAACTGCAGGCCCACCATGCCGCCGCCGACGATCTTGGGCTGCACGCCCACCTCGTGGATGGCCCGCAGCATCCCGACCGAGTCGGGCGGGTAGGACGCGATGAAGAGGATGTCGGGGTTGGTGGCCTTGATGGCACGCACGATCGGCGTGTAGTCCACGGTGCTGGGCGGGTACGTCCTGTCGTAGACGGTCTTGAAGCCGAACCGCTTGATGAGCTCGCGCGCTCCCACCAGCGCGTTCTGGGGATACTCGGCGTCGGCGCCGACGATGGCCACCGTCTGCGGCCGCGGCGTCTGCCGGGCGGCCAGCTCGAAGAAGCCCAGCGGCGTGCTCGTCTCCGGCTCGGGACCGTTGGGCGAGATCTGGAAGTAGTTCGGGTACCGGTACTTCTCATTGTTGGCCAGGCCGAAGATCGCCACCAGCGTGAGCTTGCGCTCGATCGCGATCGGCATGAGCGGCGCGATCAGGTTCGTGCCGTAGCCGGACACGATGAAGTCGACCTTGTCCACGTCGAGCAGCTTGGCGTAGATGCCGGGCACGGTGGCCGGGTTGGTCTGGTCGTCGTAGTAGATGAGCTCGACGGGCCGCCCGAGCAGACCACCCTTCTTGTTCACGTCGTCCTTCCAGATCTGCATCGCCAGCAGCGCCGGCTTGCCGTTGGCGGAGAGGCCGCCCGTGAGCGCCATGCCGAACCCGATCTTGATGGGGTCGGCCGCGCGCGCGACGAAGGCGCCGTCGCCGAGCAGGAGCATGATCAGGACGGCGATCGGAGTGGCGACGATCGGGAGGCGTCGATGCCGGCTCATGTCGTCCTCTCTCTGGCGCGTCGGGGACGCGCCGGCTCCGGTCGCGGCCAACCTGCGCCGCCGCCGCACGCTTGTCAAGCCTCGCCCGGCGGCGCCGCGCTTGACGCCGCCGCCGCGCGGCGGGCACTATACGTCGCCATGCGCTTCGGGATCTTCGGCAGCGCCCAGGCCCGCCGGGGCGGGCCGGACGTCGACAGCGGAAGCGGCTTCCGCGACTTCGTCGACTACAACGTGGAGGCCGAGCAGCTCGGCTACCACGCCTCCTTCGTCGTCGAGCACCACTTCACCGGCTTCGGCCAGATCTCGGCGACGCTCAACCTCCTGACCTGGATCGGCGCCCGCACCTCCACCCTCAGGCTCGGCACCGCCGTCATGACGCTGCCGTGGCACAACCCGGTGCTGCTGGCCGAGCAGGCGGCCACGGTCGACCTGCTCTCGAACGGCCGGCTCGACTTCGGCATCGGTCAGGGCTACCGGCACAACGAATTCGCCGGATTCTGCGTTCCCATGGA